>Ga0265293_10002282_pt1 | contig 39136 bp, 39 predicted proteins | sample Munlanlewell138R_FD_192505 | JGI IMG/M metagenome (GOLD analysis project Ga0265293, IMG submission 192505) | Leachate microbial communities from a municipal landfill in Southern Ontario, Canada - Leachate well 138R | ecosystem: Engineered > Solid waste > Landfill > Unclassified | place: Canada... | reverse complement strand
AACAACAAAATTCAATTAGCAAAACGAAGAGCCAGAGGATACCGAAATATTAACAATTTTATCAATATGATATACTTTATCGCTGGTAAGTTAAAATTCAATTTTCCACACACTTTCACATAGACCCGTAATTCCGATAACAGCCTGCTAGTATTTTTATTCATAAATGAAACATTTTTACAAGAGCGGATCCACTGAAAGCGTAATAATCATCACCAGGACAAAGTAGTTGATGCGCATAAAGTAGTAGAACGGATTAAGTGGCTTTGCCTGTTTTTTCAACAGACCGGCAAATACAATAACAAGCCAGAAAACCGCCAGCAATATTATCAGCGTTATACTAATATGTTTTGTGATTCCAAATAAAGGAAGCATAAGCGCTGATACGGCGGTAGCCAATGTCCACATAAAGGTTATATACCTGATCTGTATATCATTATAGCGTTGGGTAAGTGTAGGATAACCGGCTTCCTCATATTCTTTGCCATACCTAAGAATCAGCAACCAAAAATGGGGCACCTGCCACACAAAAAAGAAAAATGCAATAACTAAGGCACGTGGGTCAAAAACATCTCCACCACCTGCCACCCAACCTACAACAGGTGGTATTGCACCAATAATAGAGCCGGGGATAACCGCGTAGGCCGTCTTGCGTTTCATGGGCGTATAGATTGCATTGTACCAGATCAGCGCCAACAAGCCCAATTGGAAGCCCACGAAATCAGACCCCAAGTAAATCATCAGCGAACCGATGGTAACCATCGCAAAAGCAATAATTAAGGTAGCCGTTTTGCTGATTCTTCCTGACGGTATTGGCCGATTTTGGGTACGTTTCATCAGTCCATCGCGGTCGCTATCCTGAAAATGATTTATCGCTGAAGAGCCACAAGCCAATATAAAGATTCCGACAGTAGGCAAAATCATACCTGTATCAAAACTCCCACTTGCCAGCAAATATCCGGCAATGGTTGTGAGGGCAACAGCAACAGTGATTCTCACTTTGCTCAACTCAGCAAGCAGCGCAAGCTTCTCTTTTATCATTTTATTTCAATGTTTTGATGTAATCAGTAATTTGACCAATCTGCTCATCGCTAAGCACATCAGCATACGAAACCATCAAACCTTTCATATATCCCTTCACCAAATCCGCATTGGGATCTTTGATAGAACGGCTGATATACTCTTCATCAATTGTAATTTCACGCTCTTCACCGTTTGTAATTACAATCTCGGTTGTGCCAAAAATACCTTTAAAAGATGGCCCGATAATTTTACTTCCATCCTGCGAATGGCAGGTGAGACAGGCATTTTGCTTTAGCAAACTCAAGCCTGGATGTTCACCCGCATTACTGGGTTCACTCGTTAGCCAGGCGTTATACTCCGAGTCAGAAACTACGCTAATACTCGAAAGCATATAGGAATGCAATTGCCCGCAATATTCGGCACACAAAACATCATAACGTCCTGCCGTTGTGGCTTCAAACCATAAATAGTTACTACCATTGGGTACTATATCTTCTTTTAGTCGGAAAGCCGGAACATAAAAGCTGTGAACCACATCGCGTGAGTGGAGGTTGAGTTTTACAGGTCTGTTGATAGGCACCACCAAAGAATCGGTAACTTTTCCTTCAGGATACTCAAACGAAAATTTCCACATCTGACCATAGGCCTCAATTTCGATTGCTCCTTCGGGAACATTACGCATGGGCGTATAACCCATCCAGCCGTAATAAAACATCACTATAACTAAAAGCGTTGGAACAGCTGTCCAGACCACCTCAAGGGCGTGACTTCCTTCGATATTGGTTGATGTAGGATTGCGTTTTTTGCTGTAACGAATCACGAAATAGATCATTACGATGGTAATACCAATAAGAAAAAACACTGAAATACCAAAAATCACATACAAAGACAGGTCTACGCCTTCGGCAAAAGTTGAAGCTCCTTGTTTTAACATAATCTCTTAACGGTTTAAATATTCGATGCTGGTTAATACTGTAAAGGACACAAAAAGTATGACAACAATGATCAACAGCCAGGTGTATAGTTTCTTGTCGTATTTGAGGTGCATAAAATAATAGGCTACCACGATCACTTTCACTGTAGCAATAAGCAAGGCGGTGAAAACAGACAAGCTTCTCAGGTTGGCACCAAACACAGAAATCGCTACTGTAATAAAAGTAAGCAGCAGCAAAGCAAGAAGCGTGTTAAAATGGTCTTTATAGGAGCTGATATGCACTTCCGGTGCTTTCTTACCCTCCGTCTTTAAGTCTTTTTGATTACTCATAATATTTAGGTGCTTTAGTGAATGAGGTAAAACAGGGGAAACAAATAAATCCAGATTAAATCCACCAAGTGCCACAACAGGCCGGCATTTTCAGTAAGTGTATATTTCTCTTTGGTGGTGCGTCCTTTTGCAGTACGATGGATGGCAAACCCTATAACTACTGAACCAATAATAATGTGAAAGACGTGCAATCCTGTCATGAAAAAGTAAAGGAAGAAAAACAGACTTTCACCTGGAGGAAGATTGTCGTAAACGGCCTGACCCGGAAACAATCCATGCTCAATTTTTGCTGACCACTCAAAATACTTGACAACCATAAATATGACAGCAGCCACCAAAGTGAGTACCATCAGCTGAATGGAGAGCTTGCGGTTGCCTTTTTGAATGGCGGTGATCGACATGGCAATCGTCATACTACTCACTAAAAGAACTACCGTGTTAGTGGTACCCATCCATACATTAAGCTCAAACGAAGCCATCAAGAAGGCCTCCGGATTGAGGCTGCGATAGACCATATAAACGATAAACAGCCCACCAAAAAGCAATATCTCGGTGAATAAAAACAGCCACATACCCATTTTCGAGGCCTCGGCATCTCTGTTATGCCCTGAGTTGGGAAGGCTAAATCCTGATACGTGTTCCATAGTTATTCTTCAATTTCTGGTTTATTGTCATAATCATAAGGGCCATTCTTTGGCAAAACCGGCATACGGTCGAAGTTAGATACAGGAGGAGGCGATAAGGTTTGCCATTCCAGTGTGATTCCGGTTTTCCAGTAATTTCGGCCGATAGGTTCTCTTTTGCGCCAGGCACCGGCAATCAGGTTACCAAACATTAACAGCAGCCCTGTGGCCAAAATCCAGGATCCATAAGTACTAATCATATTGGGTACATGAAATTCCGGTAAGTAATCATAATAGCGACGGGGCATTCCCATCAGGCCTAACACCAACATTGGGAAATAGAGCATATTGAATCCGATAAACAGAAAAACGAAGGCGATATTGGCAACGAGCTTATTGTACATGCGACCCCACATCTTTGGATACCAATAATGTAAAGCACCGAAAAGGGCAAAGCCTGTTCCGCCAAACATCACGTAGTGGAAATGTCCTACAACAAAATGCGTATCGTGAAGGTGGATATCAGCAGCAAGAGCTCCCAGCACAACTCCTGTGAGACCCCCAATCATAAACTGAAAGATAAAAGCTAGTGCATAAAGCAAAGGCGGCTGCACATTAATAGATCCTTTGTACAGTGTTGCTACCCAGTTAAATACTTTTACAGAGGTTGGTATTGCTACCAAAAACGTCATTACCGAGAAAATAATTCGAGCAGTACCGCTCATGCCGGCAGTAAACATATGGTGCCCCCACACGAAATAACCCACAAAAGCAATGGCGAGAGATGAGAAAGCGATGGCTTTGTAACCAAAAATGGTGCGGTTAGCAAAAGTTGGCAATATTTCTGAGATAATCCCGAATGCGGGCAAGGCCATAATATACACAGCAGGGTGCGAATAAATCCAGAACAAGTGCTGATAAAGAATAGGGTCGCCGCCAATAGACGGATCAAACAAGCCAACCCCGAAAACGCGTTCGGCAGTAATCATCAACAAAGTAATGCCAATAATGGGTGTGGCCAACAGCTGAATCCATGAAGTAGCATACAAAGCCCAGGCAAAAAGCGGCATCTTCAAAAATGTCATTCCGGGCGTACGCAAGCGGTGAATGGTTACGATAAAGTTAAGTCCGGTAAGAATTGTTGCGAACCCGAGCACGAAGGCAGCCAAAACCGACATGGTAACATTGGTGCCGGTTTTCACACTGTATGGCGCATAAAACGTCCATCCGGTATCGGCAGGACCATCACCCCACAAGAGTGTTGACAAGGCCATGATGGCACCTATAATATATATCCACCAAGAGAGCAGATTGAGGCGCGGGAAAGAAACATCATCTGTACCCAACATGATTGGAAGAAAAAAGTTGCCAAAAATAGCCGGGATGCTCGGGATGATAAACAAAAATATCATGATGACGCCGTGCATGGTAAATACCTGATTGTATGTTTGCGCTTCCATGAGGTCTTTACCCGGGTTGAGCAACTCGAGGCGCATCAGCACGCCAAGTGTAGCACCGGTAATAAAAAACGTCAAAATAGAATAGAGGTATAGCAGCGCGATCCGCTTATGATCGAGGCTGAAAATCCAAGAAAAAATTCCATTTTTCCCCTGGAGATAACTTAAACTCATTGCTTTACTTGTCATAGTCTTAATGTGCGTGATTAGTTTTTTTCTTACGATTTGAGGCTACCAATGTGCCAAGTAAAATCAGTGCCATCAACAAAATGATGCTGCCTGATACCTTAGTAACATTGAAAACGTATTTTTTTCCTTCAGCGTCGTAACTAAAGCAGAAATCCAGGATTTTGTTGATGGTTGGCCCTGAGCGTTCCATACCTGCCTCAACTACAGCCATTTTCATATCAAAAGGAAGATAATCAGTACCGTGGAGATAGCGGGTAATCTTACCTTCGGGGCTTATCACAACCAGTGTTGCGGGATGAATAAACTCTTCACCTTCCTGTTTAACTTTATAGCCGATGTTGTTCGTAAAGCGATCAATCATCAGGCTGTCTCCGGTAAAAAAATGCCAGCCATTTTCTAAATCGCCTTTCCCAACTATCTTGGCGTAGGTTTTCTTTTTACGTTGTGCTAAAACAGGCGTTTCACTAGCCGAGAAGCTGATCGTAAATACCTGATAATCTTTGCCCAATACCAAGTCGGATTTTTTCATCACATCAGCCAAACCGTTGAGCAGCGGAGTGCAAATGCCAGGACATTCGTAATAAACCATGGCCACAATCGTGGGCTTATCGATAGCATCTTTGATATTTACCTCATTAAAATTTTCATCTGTAAAAACGATATTTTGTTGGATATGCTGGTCGAGTTTTTCGTAAACCCCAAGCTCCTCCCCAGCCTGAATTGTTGAAATAAATCCAAAAACCAACAACAAAAATCCTAAACCAGTCTTGTGCCTTTTATGTAAAAACCTCATTGCGTTGTAATTATATATTCATAGTTTGACACTATTTAAAACGGCTAATTTAGACTAATTCTAAATAAAAACAAATCCAAGTCAAAAAAATTGAATTTGTCGGGTTAAAATGCAGGTCTTTTTAAGGAAAAGTTTTGTGATTAGCGGGTTTTGTGGTGCGTGAATTTGCACTTCATTATTATCGCAGATCGCAAATCAAAGTCAAGCAAATAGTGAAAATTAAGCGTATCCATTCGCAGGTTTAAGTGAAAAATTTCGGAGCCTTCGTGAAAAAAAACTGTTTCAAAACACAAAAGAAATCCCATATGGCGGAATATTCGAGAGTAGCACCACACGAGAAGAATTCTTTGCAAAGTGCAAGTAATCCACAAAATTAATGAGCAGGCAACAAATAAGAGGTTTGGCAAAGTACCCGACAAAGCAAAAAAAATATCCCAGCTCCCCTATTCCTGCTTAGTTTTCAGCTTTTTAGCTTTTTCTTCCCAAAAGAAAAATATCTTGCCGGGCAAGATAACATTCAGCAGCTTTTTGCCCATCAAGCCTAGTTTTACCGCGAAAGTTAGGCAGCCTAGGATGAGTAATATGACAACAATTCTGTTGTCTGGAGTTAAACCATTTTTGATAACTAAAACGGAAGCAATAGTAGAAAGTAAAGTAATCAGGCCGCTTAACACAATCTTTTTAAGCAACATAGGTGTATTAAAGGTTTTAAAACGCGTGAAACCATCTATCATACCCGATGAAAATGCAACAATCATGGTCAGCGGCAAGGTAATGATCATGACTTTGTTAACAACCATCAATTCATCGAAATAAAAACCTGGAAATAAAGCCGTAAACAAGAAAATCAAAGGTATGGCACCAACAAAAGTTTGCGAAAAATGAATTGCTATTGGGTGAAGGTCAAGGTCTAAAACCATTATTCTTTTGCGGGACACTCTTTCACGGTATGGCTCAAACACCTTACGCGGCATGCCGCATGCCGGACAAACATCGCCCAGTTTATCAGCTTCCATGACGTATCCACATGGACGACATCTTACTAATTCTGCCATAATATTCAGTTTTAAAAGTCAAAAAAAACTAAAAACACCCCTATTAAAAGCCTCGGAAAACTCCTAAAGATAGGTAACCGAAAACTTTTTTCAGTACCAAAACTAAATAGAATTATGCTTGGATTGTTTCTAAATTAGAAATTCATTGAAAAAAAATAAATTTTTTTCGCAAGCTGCATCGTAAAAAACCTTCCGATATTGAATAAAAAATCAGGTGAAAACGGTTGGTATCAGGGCTTATTCCGATTTTATCAAAAATCAAAAAAGCCCGTTCGAAACTGCTTTAAAGCATGCTCGAAGGGGCTAAGATTTTAAAAAAGACTTTATTAGAAAGACATAAAAATAAAGCCAATATTCAGTCTCAGATTACCAAACGCATCCATATCCCTGGTTTTAAAGGCGTTATCATAAATGGCATTGATTTTAATACCTATGTCGGCACTCACATCAACCATAAATCCAAGTTCGGGTGAAAGCAAAAAGTGCCAGTTGGTTTCTTCTATTGAATTCAAGCCCATTTGGGTATTACGCAGATTGAAAATCGTTCCGACACCGAGGCCTACATAAGGCATAATTGTTGCCGTACCAAAAGTGTAATGGGCGTTCACCATCATCGGAAACATATTGTTGTAGCGATATTGAACTCCGGTAAGTGTTGCCGTTCCCTGTGAATAGCTGTCGTAGTCTTTGCGTTCGTAAAACACGCTATATCCCAGGTTGATACCCACTGTTATTGCAGGTTCTATCTCCGTGTGAAACTCAAATGTAAGACCGCGGCCACTCAAATTGTTGGTATGATCTTTTAAATCGCCAAAAGGAACACCAACTGTGTATTGTATTGAAGTAAAACTTTGTGCAGAAACAAAGCAGGATAGCAGTATACCAAAGGCCAGCAACAGGCTTTTTTTCATCATTTTTTTCATCTGTACGCTCTCCTATTTGGTTAGATAAGTTGATTGTTTAAAGGATTGATCTATGCCTTTTTCTACGCGGGCATTGAAGCTTGAAACGCTTCCCTGAAGCAGTCCGTTTATTGCTAAAACCCAGGCTACACGTGGCCTGTCGTTGGCTCCAACATCAGTAGGATCTACCATATTTACGACCAAAGTACCCGTTGAATAGCTCGACACAACCTGATAGGGGTAATACCAGCCACCTCCCGGATAATAAGGATCATACCACCAATCATAATAAGGCCACCAATCGTAGCTATAAGTGGTTAACTCATATACTGCCGGAGCAATTAATACATCCGGATTGTTGTCGATTGTGGTTTCTGTCCAACCGTATTCCTTCAAGTTTTTGCTGAGCCGTTCCAGGATCACCGTAGCATACTCATCTTTGATAAAAGTGGTATCTTTTCCCTGGACTAACTTATCGTCAATTTTCATGATTTTATCAGGAAGCGCATACGTTTGCTCTGCTGTAAAATCATATTCAGGGTCGTAGTTGGTGTAAACGATATCCGCTTCATCCACGTAAACAAGCCCTTCAGGATAACATTGCGTAAGCAAAACTGCCACCACAATGATTGTTAAGGATTTTATTAACTTCATAAATTTGTTTTTATAAGTAACACACCTTCATTATTTCTTTCGCTGAAGTTGTTAATTAATAGGTTTAAATTGTCTGCAAAAATATACAAAAAATCATGGGTTAAAGGTTTTTGTTTTTTTTCTAAAACGGGTTAAGCGTTGTTATAACACGACATCTCTGTTTAAATAGGCTGTTATTTTTCCGTGTATTTACAATATTTCTTTTCGCTCTAACTTTATCAGAAGCCAAAATACCAGCTTGCAATCGAAAAATAGATAATTACCCCTGAAATATCTGCGATTGATGTAATCAAAGGAGCACTTGCTGTTGCCGGGTCAATTTTTATCCGTGTAAAGATAAAAGGAAGAAGAAGCCCGATCATACTACCGTTTAAAACCGTTAAAATCATTGTTAAAGATACCACCAGAATAATTTCGGGCGCTCTAAAACTTGCAACAGCAGCAACCGCAACCGCCATGGTAATGCCAAGAAGCAAGGAAACGACAAATTCTTTGCCTATCAGCTTGTACCAGTCAGTCAATTTCACATCACCAATAGCCAACGATCGAATCATCAACGTAGCCGATTGGGAGCCTGCATTACCACCGCTATCAATCAGAAGAGGCAAAAAGAAAACCAAAGAAACCACTGATTGAATCAGATTTTCAAAGTTGGATAAGACTGCACCCGAAAACACATTCATAAACACCAGCGCCACCAGCCAAACTATCCGGCTCTTAAAAAGACCACCAATCCTGGCAGATAAAGGGTTGGCAATAGCTTCCTGAAAGGAACCAAATTTAAGAAAATCCTCTGTAGATTCTTCCTCCACAACGTCCATAATGTCGTCAAATGACACTATCCCTATCAGCACTCCTTCTGCACTGACAACAGGCAGAGCTACGCGGTCGTAATCCCTAAAAACTTTAATCGCACTTTCCTGATCGTCTAAAACATTAAGCGCCACAAATCGCCTATCCATGAGTTCCTCGATCTTTTGTTGTGGAGAGGCCAAAATCAGTTCTTTGATTCGAAGATCATCAATCAATTTTAAGTCATTATCAACAATATATATAACATTTAGCGTTTCCGAGTCTCTACCATATTTTCTGATATGCGCAAAAGTTTGCTCAACGGTATCTTGCGGTTTAACAGAAATATACTCTGGTGTCATCAAACGGCCAATACTGTTCTCGGGATATCCCAATAACTGAATTGTTTTTTTCCTTTCTTCCGGCGATAGCCATTGGATAAGTTGCTGTGTAACTTGTCCTGGCAATTCTTCAAAAAACGCGGTTCTGTCGTCCGGCTCTAAGTCGTTGAGCAAATCCGAAAGCTTCCGGTTGTATTGCATCAAGCCTTCGATAAGCTGCTCCTGATCCTCATAAGAAAGTAATTTAAAGACTTCCTTGGACTGTATTCTACTCAAAATTCTGAACAGAATTATCTTTTCTTTCTCCGGGCTTTCTTCAATGAATTCGGCAAGCTGAATTGAATCATACTCATTTAGCAACCGTTTTAACTCTTTCCATTCCTTATTTTCGATAAGCAATTCAAAATCTACTTTGTCCACCATCATTAAACAACTCTCCTAAGGCTTTTTGCTGTAAGGAAACTTATACCCGTACAGAAATATTAACACTTGTAATTTAACTTTTCGCGATTCTTCTTCCCTTTTTGAGGAACGGTACTCCAAAAGTACGCAATTGTATGTTTAAGCAACCGCTATTTTAGCTGGTAGAAAAAAACAAAAAGAGCTTCCCCGGGAGAACATAGATAAATGCAGAGAAAGAATCTGCGAAAGTCTGCAATAGCTGAAGAGAAAAACTACTAATAATCAATTGTTAGGGTTTTATTATCTGCCATAAAACATCAAAAACTTGCCGGTATTGTCAACAACTATCCTGTTTAGGACTATTTTAAAAAATAAAAGAAATTGCAGTCCTACATCAGCTTTTAGTTCTAAACATGACGCTTCCGGGCAAAAATAAAAAGCCGCTAAGTTTTGCAATTTAGCGGCTCTTGAAAATAGTATTATAAAACTGTTTTATTGTATTATTACACCAACGGCATCTATGGTATAAGTCCATTCCGGTTCTGTAATAGCATCAATTTCTTGTTGACTGCGACCGGCGTCTTTGGCATAATGCTTCAGCATATCCACCGGAATCAGCTCCCGTGCGGCCATACCTTCAACCCACACTTGCTTTCCGGCGGCATCTTTCGGCACCGCGTATGCATGATCCAGCATGTTTACCATCAGTGCTTCACCGTTTCCCATATCCATGGTAATCCAGCAACCGCTGTGCTGACAAACTTCCAGAATAGTGCCTTTTACGCGTAGGTTTTTGGTAGTATCAGCTGTAAGTTGGGCAATTGCAGTTGGAATATCCAGTGCGTTTTCTTTAGAGATTTCGGCACCAAAATTTCCTGTTGATGCCAACATCTCTTCCGATTTATGATTGTGTCCAGCGTGATCATCGTGGGTATCTGATGTGCTATTGCTGCAAGAGCTAAAGCCAAAGAATAGGCTTAAAACGACTACAATAAATGTTTTTTGCATGTTTATTGTCTTGGATCAATTACCACATCTTTCACATCCTCAAGTGTTACTTTTCCGCCATCATTTCCCCAAGAGTTTAGCACGTAGTTTATTACGGCAACAGCTTCTTCTTTGGTATTAACTTGTTGAGGCATTGGTGCGCTGTACGAAACACCATTTACTATCATTACTTCGTTTGATCCATTGAGCACCTGCGCTACGGCACGCACTTTATCAGCAAACAAGTAATCGGAGTTTTTCAATGGAGGGAATGCACCCGGAATGCCTTCACCATTAGCCTGATGGCAAACGACACACTTTTCCATGTAGATTTTTTCGCCCAAAGCCATTGGGTTATCTTCTACTACTACTTTTTCTTCTACTTTGGTGGTGGCTTTTTCTTCTGACTTTGTTGATGTATCACCACCACAACTTTGCATTGTAAACGCCATTCCTGCAAAAAGCATGGCACTAAAAAATAATCTTGTAACTTTCATTTTGACTGGTATTTTAGATTAAATGTTTAAAAACTCAAGCGCAAAATTAATCATTCTACTTTAATTAGAATGATTTTAAACAAGAAAGTATTTAACTGATTTCCGATTAAAACCCGGCAGAGGGTCAATCTTACTCCATTTTATAATCAACACTTTTTTTAGGGCTGCAACAACTGCCCTCAACTTTTATTTCCTTTTCGGGAGTAAGCATTTGAGATTTAGGTGAAATAAATGGAATACCAAGTGATAACCCTCTCAATATAAATAAGATGCCAAGTGCTACAATAAAAACCGGAATTACCTTATTCAACTGTTTTCTAAAACGTAGACCAATTATACTCCCCAGCATAGTTACGCTCATCATCACCGGAATTGTTCCCAGCCCAAAAACAAACATGAAGGCAATACCATTTGCTACACTGTTGGTGTTGATGGCTCCGGCCACAGCCACATAAACCAGTCCGCAGGGCAACAGGCCGTTAAGCAAACCTATTACTGCCAGATTTTTATAGGATGTTTTGCCAAAAAGCTTGCGAAAATTAGAAATCAATCGGGCTGCATAACCCGAAAGTAATTGGTCGACACTGATTTTTCCATGAAATAAAAACGGGAACAAAACCGATAAAATCATCACGACACCAAGAATAATAGACGCCCATTGCTGAAAGCCGGCCATTTCAATGCCTTTTCCAAGCAAGCCAAAAAGAGCTCCCAAAACGCCATAAGTTACTGACCTTCCTAGGTTATAAAGGATTACACCAACAAATTTACCCGTGGTTGATCTGTTACCAACCGGTAGCGCAACAGCAATTGGTCCGCACATCCCAATACAATGGATGCTGCCAATCAATCCAATGGTTAAGGCTGTGTATAAATCATTCATGGCTATGGCAGGCTGATTTTTAGTTCAGTATAATATTTATCTGTCTCCGTTTTCCAATCTATTTTAAGGATAAATCTTCCACTTAAACCAACAACATTGATGGCCATGACACCGTTTTCGTTCAATTTAATAGGAATAAACTGATCTTGTTTATCGTCAACAATGTGATATAGATGTAGTTCACCGCTTACAGACTCACTGACAACACCAACCGGAAACTGAAGCTCAAGCCGGCCATCATTTTTCTTCAGCGTGATTTGGTATGAAAGGCTGTTGGCGTTGTGTTTTTTATCAATCAGCTCTTGATGCGTCTGTCCTTTAGGATAATAATCCGTCTCAACAAGGCTGACATCTTCATTTATCATCAGCACTGCAAACACAATGATCAGTGACATAAATGCCGCCATCCAAAGCACCAGCTTAGTTCCCCAGTTCCATTTCATAGATTCTTGTTTTAGTATTATTTAGTGTCCAACTTATTCGGTCCAATAAAGGTAGTCATATAAGATGAGAGTAGTTTTCCATCGGTGAAAATGTCAATAACGATTGGAGTATTACTGGCACTGAGATCCGTTTTATTCATGACCACTAAAAAGTTAGCTTCCTGAATATCACCACCCTTCACCAATAAAGGATCTCCCATCACCTGAATGCTTCCGGCGTGTGAAGCCAGTTCGAGACGCACCGGCAAATCAGCGCGGGTTTTATTCACCAACTGAATTTTATAAACATTTGAATATTGCGTGGGGCCATGTTCCTGAAACAAAGTAGCCGGCACCCGCAAAATAGTTGCTTCCACATCTGAACGCAGGGTGAAAAGCGTTCCAACAGCGATCAACAATATGGTGAGCACCGCAGAATAGGCTATTGTTCGTGCATTAAAAATTGAGCGTTTTCCTTCAGAAATCCCTTTTTCAGAATCATAGCGAATTAGTCCTTTGGGCAGGCCAACTCTATCCATAACGCTATCGCAGGCGTCGATACAGGCGGTGCAGTTGATGCATTCGAGTTGGGTACCATTGCGGATGTCGATGCCGGTTGGGCAAACCATGATACAACTTTTGCAGTCGATGCAGTCGCCCTTATCGGTAATCGCCCTATCTTCTTTGGCATTATGTTTCCCTCTGGGCTCCCCTCTTTTATAGTCGTAAGCAACAATAATTGACTTGCTATCGAGTAGCACGCCTTGCAAACGACCATAAGGACAGGCAATTAGGCAAACCTGCTCGCGGAAGAAAGCGAACACAAAATAAAACGCACCTGAAAACAGCAGCAAGGCCACAAAAGTAACTAGATTCTCTATTGGCCCGAGTATAGCAAGCTGTTTTAGCTCTTCAATACCAATTAGATAAGCTAAGAAGGTGTTGGCAACTAAAAAGGCAATACTGAAAAAGACGATATGTTTGAGCGACTTTTTCCAGATTTTCTCAAAATTCCAAGGCTGGCTGGCAAGTTTTTTTTGTTGGCTGAATGTGCCTTCGATTAGGTATTCAATTTGCCTAAAAACAAATTCCATAAAGATCGTTTGGGGGCACGCCCAGCCACACCATAAACGACCAAAAATGACAGTAAAAAGGATGATGAAAACAATAAACGTAATCACCGCCAGCACCACCAGATGAAAATCCTGAGGCCAGAAAAGCTGCCCAAAGAGTATAAATTTACGCTCAAAAATATTGAAAAGCATAAATGGTTCGCCTTTGTATTTGATAAAAGGCGTGATAAAAAATACAGCTAACAAAATGGAGGCTACAATACTGCGTCGTTTATAAAGCTTCCCTTTAGGTTTTTTGGGATAAATCCAGGCACGTTTGCCGTCGTCACCAATTGTATTGAGATGGTCGCGAAAACTTCCCTGTCTTTTTGAATCGGGTTTCTTATTTTGTTTAGGTTGATTCATTTGGCTTGAGTTTTAAGGAAAAATTAAAACAAACCACTTTTGTCTGTCCCAGCTATGGCTACAAGACAAAAGTGGTTCAGCATCTTAGTTAACTTTAGTTACCAACAAATCAGTTTTACTCATAAAGCTCACCTTGGGGCTCTTTAGGGTTGGCAGGCGTTGAACCCACCAGATCGACAAGAATATAACTTACCACTTCCAGGCGCTGCTGCTGCGAAAGCTGATCTTTGTATGCAATCATTCCCTTTTCGAGCACACCCTCTTCCACAACCCTCCATAAGTCTTCGAGCTTGTTGCCATGAATCCAATAGTTGTCAGTCATATTTGGCCCTACCAGCCCGCCACCATCGATGAGGTGACAAACAGCGCATATTTTATCCCAGGTTTCTTTGCCTTTGGCCAGCGAGGCACCATCTTCTAATAGCATCAACTCGAAAGCTGCTGAGCCGGCATCTTTTTCAGACTTGCGCAAATCAGCTGCAGCCATCTCTGATTGAAACTCTTTGGACTGCATCAGGTCGTCGGCCCTAAAAACCCAAAGCCTGACCAGATAAACTATGGCAAAGACGATAGAAAGGATAAATAGCCATTTCCACCAGGTGGGCATATCATTGTTAAGTTCCTGAATGCCATCATAAGAATGTTCTGAAATCAACTTGTCATTTGTAAGTGTGTCAATTTCATAGGTATCCTTCTCTGTATTATTATTGTGATTTTCTGTTGTCATAATCTGTTATTTTTCTTGAATTCGTTAAGACTGATTGTTGGAATTAAAAAACTCATTGCTATCGTCTTTATCTAACGGAAGCCGGCTTATTTCATCAATTTCATTTTTATCAAAAAGCATCACCCTGTATATCATTACTATAAAAAACAGCAAAAATATAACCAAGCCAATTATTGGAAAAATTTGAATATTGACAATGCTTTCAAGCACATTTGTGACGATTTTCATAAGTCTTTCTCCTATTTGTCAGAAAATATTGATTCATTAGAATCTCTGTAAATATCTGTTCCCAAACGCTGGATATAGGCGATAAGGGCGATCACTTCTTTTTGGTCTTCCACATCAATACCACCATCACGCAATCCTTGAGCTATTTGGTTAGCCTGTTTCTTCAAGTGATCCACAGCACGTTCGTCAAAACCTTCGGGATAAGGAACTCCCATCTTCATCATTACCCTGATTTTGGCAGCAGTAGTACTCACATCCAGGTCGTCCTCAACAATCCAGCTGTATGGTGGCATAATACTTTCGGCCACCATTTTCTGTGGGCTCAAAAAGTGGTTATAATGCCATGAATCTGGTTTGTAGTTGCGGGAACTTTTCACGCCTTCACGTGCCAAATCCGGCCCTGTGCGTTTGGAGCCAAACTGGAACGGATGGTCGTAAACGGTTTCGCCGGCTTTGGTATAATCACCATAGCGCTCAACTTCACTTCTGAAAGGTCTAATCATTTGGCTATGACAGGTGTAGCAACCTTCACGCACATAAATATCACGGCCTTCGAGCTCCAGCGGTGTGTAAGGCTGCACGCTGGCGATGGTTGGCACATTTGATTTTACCATAAACATCGGGATAATCTCTACCATGCCACCAATAAGGATAGCAATAAGGGCAAGGCCTGTGAACAGAACGGGTTTTCCTTCAAGAAAACGGTGTCCTTTGTCGGTGTTGGGTTTACGCTTGTCAAGTGCAGGTGCTTCATCTTGTTCTGTAGCTACAAAAGCCCCCATTTTCATGGTCTTCCATACATTATAGATCATCAGGATAACACCTGTGACATAGAGCGTTCCGCCCAGCACACGGAGCCAATACATAGGCAGTATCTGAGTAACCGTTTCAATAAAGTTGGGGTATTTCAGGAAGCCTTCTTCCGTAAATTCTTTCCACATCAAACTTTGTGTGAAGGCTGCAAAATAGAGTGGGACAGCAAAAAACAGCATTCCCGTTGTGGCTAACCAGAAATGGGCATTAGCTAGCTTTATGCTAAAGAGTTTTGTTTTGTATAGTCGGGGCAGCATCCAGTATATCATACCAAAGGTGAGCATGCCGTTCCATCCCAAAGTGCCAATATGCACGTGAGCGATTGTCCAGTCGGTAAAATGGCTTATCGCGTTCACGCTTTTGAGTGAAAGCAGCGGGCCTTCAAAAGTTGACATACCGTAAGCGGTAACACCAACTACGAACATTTTCAAAACCGGATCCTCACGCACCTTGTCCCAGGCTCCTCGCAAAGTCAGCAATCCGTTGATCATACCACCCCAACTTGGAGCAATGAGCATGATAGAAAATACTACGCCAAGTGCTTGCACCCAATCAGGAAGTGCAGAATAAAGCAAATGGTGAGGGCCAGCCCAGATATAGAGGAAAATCAAAGCCCAGAAATGGATAATCGATAGTTTATAGGAGTAAATCGGGCGGTTTGCGGCTTTAGGAATAAAGTAATACATCAGCCCGAGGTAAGGCGTTGTCAGGAAAAAGGCTACTGCGTTATGGCCATACCACCACTGCACCAGCGCATCTTGGATTCCGGCATAAACAGGATAGCTTTTTGCTAAGCTCACCGGGATATTAATAGAGTTGACGATGTGCAAAACTGCTACGGTAACAAAAGTAGCGATGTAGAACCAGATGGCTACATAGATATGTTTTACACGCCGTTTTACCGTTGTCATAATTAAATTGATACCAAATATCACCCAAATAATCGCGATAGCAATATCAATTGGCCATTCCAGCTCTGCATATTCTTTGCTTACTGTGATGCCCAGCGGTAAGGTGAAAACCGCTGCAACAATGATTAACTGCCATCCCCAAAAGTGGATATTACCCAGCATCTTGCTGTACATCGGGGTTTTGAGTAAGCGTGGGGTAGAATAGTAAATACCTGTAAACATCCCGTTGCCCACAAATGCAAAAATTACGGCATTGGTATGCAAAGGACGCAGCCGGCCAAATGAAAGCCAGGAAACACCATTGGTCATCAGGGGCCATACCAGCTCAATGGCAATGGTAAGCCCAACCAACATCCCGATGAGGCCCCAAAAAACGGTGGCCTGCAAAAACAGCCGCGAGAGCCGATTGTCATAAGTAAACTTCTGTAACTCCATAAAAATTAGTTTTTGGTTAATGTCTTTGAATCTGGATTATCTTTTGTTGCTGGTTCGGATTTCTTCGTATCCTCAGCCGCTTTAGCCTCTTTATTTTCAAACAGCATGCGTACCGAAGGCGAGTAGTCATCATCGTACTGACCACTTCTGACAGCCCAAACAAAAGCAATCAAAAATCCGCCTGCCACGATAATTCCTATCACAATTAAGAGAATAATTGCACTCATTTCGGTAATAAAGTTCCTGTTTACGGTATGAAAGCAAAAGTAAGCAAGTAGTTTTAAAATTTAACAATTTTTAGCTATTTAAATGTAATCTAAATAAGGCCGGTGTAGCAGCTGAAATTTTTAATACGCTTACTATCATAAACGAAAAGATTTTAAGTTATTGATTTTATAGCACTTATAATGGTATGTGAATTTCATTCAACGTATAAATATCGCTTACAAACTTCATTTCAACTGCTTTGATGCCAGCCAGCGTGTACTTAGCGTAGCAAAAACAACTACTGAAACGGAGCTGACAGGCATTAGAATAGCCGCCACTAAAGGCGAAAGCACTGCCATAACGGCAAAGCTTAATCCAACAATATTGTACAGAAAAGAAATCACAAAGCTTGCCCTGACAACACGAAAGCTTGTGCCGGTGAATCTTATAAAACTGTTGAGTTGCGCAAATTTATCTGCTTCCAGGATGGCATCACAGGCAGGCGAAAAGCTAAAAACATCATCGGCAATGCTTATGCCGGTGTCGCTGCTGGCCAAAGCTCCTGCATCGTTGAGGCCGTCGCCAATCATCAATACGTTTTTGCCTGATTTTTTAAGCTTTTCGACATACGTTTTTTTATCTGAAGGACTTTGGTTAAAACGCAAAATAGCTTCCGGTCCAAAAATCTGCTGTAAGCGATCGTTTTCGGCATCATTATCTCCCGAAAGCAAGTGTAAATCGTAGCTGTTACCCAAGTCGCTAATTACTTTTTCAAGGCCTTCACGATACACATTTTTGATGCTGAAATAACCTCTTTGCTCGCCTGCCAAACTCACATAAACCCGACTTTCTTTACTGTCATCAGCTTCGCCGGAACCAGTTACAAACTGCTTGGAACCAACATTTACGCGGTCTTTCCTAAAAAGTCCGGTAATGCCCATGCCAGGAATTTCTTCGTAATTCGTTGGTTCAATAACCTCCTGGCTTTTGAGTTGGGAATAAAGTGCCGCACTCAGCGGATGGCTCGAATGGCGTACCATAGAACGCACCTTAAGCAGCTCCTCGTCGGTAAGGGGCTCGCCCTGAAACTCAACCGACATCTGGCGGCTCAGAGTGAGTGTTCCCGTTTTATCGAATACGATAGTTGTGGTTTTATGCAACTGCTCAATAACTTCCGACTTTTTGATGTAGAATCCCTTGCGGCCAAATACGCGCATGGTGTTGCCAAAAGTAAAGGGAATAGTAAGTGCCAGCGCACAAGGACAGGCAATTATCAATACCGAAGTAAACACATAAACCGCTGTTTCAAGGCTTTTTGTGAGCCAAAAGCCAAAAGCCGCAAAGGCGATAATAAGCACTATAATCGTAAAATATTGACTTATTTTGTTAATATGATTATCCAGTGAATGGTTTACAGTAGCCGTTTCTTTCTGGTTCCATAGCTGCGTTAAATAACTCTGCTCTACTTCTTTAACTACTTGGAGTTCGATAGAACTTCCAACCTGTCGTCCTCCGGCATAAATAAAATCGTCTTTTTGCTTGGGCACAGGCACCGATTCGCCGGTAACAAAAGCGTAGTCGATGTTTCCCTTCCCTTTTGCCAGGCGGGCATCAGCGGGTACGAGTTCCTGGTTGCGCACCAAAATCAGGTCGCCTTCGCGAAGCTCTTTGATGGGAATAATTTCTTCCACACCAGCAATAAGGCGTGTGATTGCCACCGGGAAATAGGATTTATAATCGCGTTCAAAAGACAAGGCTTCATAAGTTTTGCCCTGATACCATTTGCCAATCAACAGAAAAAATACCAGCCCCGCCAGCGAATCCATATAGCCTATGCCATGCCCGCTAAAAACCACATAACTGCTTTGAAAAAACAGGGCCATAATCCCTAAAGTAATTGGGATATCTATGCTAATAATCTTGTGTTTCAGGCCTTTGTATGCCGTAAGAAAATAGTCGCTGGCGCTGTAAAAAACCACGGGCAAAATCAGCACGAAGCTCAGCCAACCAAACATATTTTTAAATTCCTGTTCCAGCAAATCGCTTCCCGGTAAGTACTCCGGGAAACTGTACATCATAATATTCAGGAAACTGAAAGCTGCGATACCGATTTTTATCAGCAGATTTCGATCTGTTTTGCCACTTCCTTTTTTATCAAGCTGGTCTAAGGTAATTTCAGGAATATAATGAATTGCGCTAAGCATTTCGGCCAATTGGCGTAGGCTTATCTGATCGTTTCTAAAGGTGATATACACCTCTTTGCGCGGAAAATTTACGGTAGAATAGCTAATGGCCGGATTAAGCGTATCTAAGTGTTCGAGCAACCAAATACAGGAAGCACAATGTATTGATGGAACAAAAAACTTTACTTTGGAGGTGTTTCCATCCGTAAAATCCAGTAATTGTTCTTTTAGCTCTTCATTGTCTAAAAAGGCAAATTTATTGTCGCTGCTCTCGGTTGTCACACGAATTCCAGGCATGGGCTGAATCTGATAATATTCGCCCATCTCCTTCTCGTTCAAAATTTGATAGACCGTTTTACAGCCATGGCAACAAAAGGGTTTCTCGTCCCAAATTACCGGGTTTTTGCCACAATCTGCACCGCAATGGATACAAGGCTGAGCTGCCACGTTAATTCAAATTAGTGCTGTTAAATCTGATGCGCCAAATCCCACGCAAATCTCCACTTCTATAGCCAGTGGCCTTGTCGTTGGGATAAAGCGATTGAATAGTTTCATAGTTAGCTGCCAGGATGTCGTCTCCAAGCTTGCCATGGCATTGCAAACATTGATCGCCCAGCACGATAGGCTGAACGTAAACCGGATTTTCATCCTGATCTAAAACCACCATATTGACGCCTTCATAACTGGCCACCATCATCTTTTGCAAAGAAGCAATCATGCTTTCTTCTAAAGCATCAGGCGCATTATCAGGATTCCTGTTTTGCATTGAAACCCGCTTTATATCAACATCATAGCGTGCTGACAGCGAATCGGTGATGGGTATAGCGGTAACATTACAAAACCTTAAAGCATAAGGTACGCCACCTTGTTTCATGGCTGATTTTAGTTGTGAATTCAAAGCCGAAAATGTGGCTTTTACAATTTCTTTACCCTGTCGCCGATATATTTCCAAAGTGGTATCCTGCGTTGGTGTTGCTTCTACAAAAGCTTCTTCTACCGGATTTTTCATAGAATTGCCTTCGCTTTTTGACACTTGTTGATTGCAGGAAGTAAAAAAGCCACTCAATAGCAATAAGAGTGCTAAATTTTTTATCAAGAACGTTTTCATAGCCAATGTATTTAGGGGTTAGCAGGAATATCTTCAGCTGTTGCCTGGCGCACTTCCAGCACAGCACCTTCAAAAATTAAATCTTTACCGGCCATTGGATGGTTAAAATCCATAGTAACACGGCTTTTAAACTTCCGGATTATCTTTCCGAAATGTCGGTTTCCTTCATTATCCTCCATCGGAAAAACATGACCTACCTGCACCACTTCATCGTCGATTGTGCCATCTTCTTCTTTGAATGTTTCCAGTGGCAGATCAAAAATAGCACTGGGATCTATGGGGCCGTAGGCTTCGTCTTTAGAAGCTTCAAAACGAAATGTATCACCTGCTTTTTTGCCCATCAGCTGCTGCTCGAAAATATCAATCAGTAGCTGCTGGCCAAACAAAAACTCTTCGGCATTCTCTTTCGTAATCTGTTGCAGCAATTTCCCACTCGCTTTATCTGTTACCGAATAATATATCCGGGCCACAATATCTTTTTCAATACGCATATTTAGACAAAATTAAAGCCTTCTGTGCATTACAGAAGGCTTTACAAAAATAACTAATATTTTCTAATCTACCTTATTTCGCAAGGCTTCTGACATAATTGATGATCATCCATCTTTTATCCGGACGAACCTGGCTACCATGAGCACCCATCAAGCCCGAGAGCGAACCCATTGTGATCACATGATAAATCTCGCCGTCAGGTTTATTTTGCACATAATCTTCAATCAACGACGTGGGCTTGGCAGGAAACAAACCGCTGGCATAAAGATATCCGTCGCCGGCACCAACAGCACCGTGACAACTGATACAAAAGATATCGTATTGGCGTTTGCCTTCTGCCACAACACTTGCATCGCCTTTAAACGGGTTTACGAGTTCGACACCGGCCAAAACCTGATCGTCAAAAGATTTTGCTTTGTAAGGATACGGCATAGTACCTCTGGGAATTGTGCCTTCGGCAGGTGCACGATTGGTGTATCCGTCAGCAAATACCGGATTTTCGGAATAGGTTTCGTAAGCCTGAGAATACTGCATATCCGGATAAAAAGTGTAGCCTGGATTATTCTGATCTTTGTTGCAGGAAGTGAAAGCAACCGCAACAAGCGCTAAGAGTAGGAGTTTGCCTAAATTTTTCATCTTCATTAATAGTTTGTGTGATAGTGAAGGCTTTCTTCGTAGAAAGGGTGATTTTTTGGCACCAGTGGCACTTTGGATAAACCAAAGAAAGTTACAAGCATAAATAAGCCAGTAAACCCAATGGTTACGCCGATTTCAAGGAAGCCAATTCCTGCGGCTTCGTAACCAACAGCACCTGGCATGATAAGCTGATAGAGATCCATCCAGTGACCAATAAATATAATCACAGCAACGGGGATAACAACAGAAGAAACACGTTTGGAGTTTCTGGTCATCAGCAACAAGAACGGGATAGCGAAATTCACGATTAGATTCCAGTAGAATATGGTATCAAAATGCTTGATACGTTCGTAAAAATAGATTGTTTCTTCCGGAATATTGGCATACCAAATCAGCATATATTGCGAGAACCAGAGGTAAGCCCAGAAAATGCTGAGAGCAAACATATATTTTCCCATATCATGGATATGCTCATCATTTACATGCTGCATATAACCCATTCTTTTGAGGATATAGGTAAAAATAACAATCACTGAAAATCCCGTAACGAGCATACTACTAAATACATACCAGCCATAAAGGGTACTGAACCAGTGTGCATCAATAGACATCAGCCAGTCCCAGGAAGAGACAACGCTTGAAACGGCCAAAAACACGACATAAAAAGCGGAATATTTGCGCAATTTATTAAAGTATTTTATATCGCCATTAATATCCAGCTCCCGTGAGGTTTTGCGAATCATCCAGGCAAGCACTGTCCAGCCGGCAAAGAAAACAGCAAAACGCACATAAAAGAAAGGCTGATTTAAGTAGGCCACTTTTCCCAATAAGATTTCATCAAGATGTTCTGTATGTGTCCATTCAAACAGGTGATGCATCCCGCCAAAGACGAATACGAGCAGCATGATAATTCCACCAATTGGGATGAACAAACTCATGGCTTCGCCCACCCGCTGCATGCTCACCTGCCAGCCCGACTCGGAGATGGCATGAACGGCAACGAAAAACATGCCTATAAGTCCAAGACTGGTAAAATAAAAGCTGTTCAGGTGCAGGTTGGCAACGATACGGTCGCCTCCCAGCCCAGCAATAAAACCATAAGCCAGTGCCAGCAAGCCAATGGCCACCATAACAAATCCGATGGTTTTTAATTTCTTTGTTAACTTAAACGTAATATTTTCCATGGCTTCTAATTTCTATGCTTTAAGTTTAATTCCTTCAGCACCGGCTTCAGACAATGCTTTTTCAATACTTGCTGATTCGCCTGGCTCACCGGCTTTCACCACCACCAAAAAACGGTCGTCTGTTGATCGCTCATCGTGTATAACAGGTTTAGCTCCCGGCGTAAGTTTAAAATAAATTAAATAAGCAAATACGATTGAGAAAGCGGCAAAAAGCACGGCCATCTCAAAAGCTACGGGCATAAAAGAAGGTACTGACAGATACGGCTTTCCACCAAAATTGAGGGGATAAGCCTTTGTAAACACCCAAGCCTGAAAGAAAAACCCAATCAATGCGCCTATTGTTCCGCCCCAGAAAGCAACACGCGAAAGGCGTGAACGGCGCAGTCCAATTGCTTTATCTAATCCGTGAACCGGAAAGGGCGTCATCACATCAATGATTTCTACACCTTTCTCTTTAAGCTGACGAATGCCCTTTAGCAAATCATCGTCATCTGTATAATAAGCAGTAATATAACTTTTATTCATGGTGGCCAGTTTTTTTAAAAGAACCTGTCGATTTTAACACACTCTTAACTTCCGCGATGGCAATAACCGGAAACACTCTGATAAAGAGTAAAAACAGTGTAAAGAACAATCCGAGTGTTCCTACATACAATCCTACTTCTACCAAAGATGGTTTGTACATTACCCAGCTCGAAGGCAAGAAGTCGCGGTGCAATGAGGTTACCACAATCACAAAGCGTTCAAACCACATCCCAATATTTACAAAAATGGAGATGATAAAAGTAGCCACGACGCTTGTACGGATTTTCTTGAACCAGAATAACTGAGGCGTAACCACGTTACAGGTCATCATAATCCAGTAGGCCCAGGCGTATGGCCCAAATGCTCTGTTTAAAAAGGCATATTGTTCGTATTCAACACCCGAATACCAAGCCATAAAAAACTCGGTGATATAGGCTATTCCCACAATTGAGCCGGTGAGGATAATTACCTTATTCATCGACTCGATATGATTAACTGTAATATATTCTTCCAGACCCAGGGCCTTTCGTGCAACGATAAGTAGCGTAAGCACCATGGCAAAGCCGCTAAATACCGCTCCAGAAACAAAATATGGAGGGAAAATGGTGGTGTGCCAGCCGGGAATTACAGAAGTGGCAAAGTCAAAACTTACAATGGTATGCACCGAAAGCACCAGCGGAGCGGCTAATCCAGCTAAGATAAGGGAAACTGTTTCGTGACGCGACCATTGTTTTACGGAGCCTGTCCAGCCAAAGCTGAGGAAACCATAGATGGCCTTGCGGATTTTTGTTGTGGCTTTGTCACGCACCGTTCCCAAGTCAGGAATCAATCCTACGTACCAGAAAATCAAAGATACCAATAGGTAGGTTGAGATGGCGAAAACGTCCCACAACAAAGGTGAGTTAAAGTTTACCCAAAGCGCCCGGGTGTTAGGATACGGAAAAATAAAGAATCCTAGCAAGAGGCGCCCCATATGGATGAGCGGAAAAAATCCGGCGCAGGCAACAGCAATCAGCGTCATTGCCTCGGCAGATCTGTTGATACTTGTTCTCCATTTCTGCCTAAACAGCAACAAGATAGCTGAGATAAAAGTACCGGCATGGCCGATACCTACCCACCAGACAAAGTTGGTGATGTCCCAACCCCATCCTACTGTTTTATTCAATCCCCATGTTCCAATTCCATAATACATGGTCATAAAAGTTGCCCAAGCGCCAAAAAGGAGTGCCGCACTTGACAAGGTTATACCCATATACCAATACCGGGTGGGCTTGCCTGCCATGGGCGCCAGGATATCCTTAGTAACCTGGCTGTAGTCTTTCTCACCTCTGATGAGTGGTTCTCTGATCGGAGATACGTACATTCCTGATAAGTTTAAGTTATACGGTTGTGTTTTTTACTTTGGTCAAATAACCTACTGAAGGCAAGGTGTGCAGCTCTTCGAGCAGGTGATAGTTACGCTCGTCAGCAAAATGTTTTGAAATCTGGCTTTCTTTATCATTCAGGTTTCCAAAAACAATTGCTTCAGAAGGACAGGCCTGTGCACAAGCTGGAACAACTTCGCCGTCACGCAGTTGTCTGCTTTCGTTCTTCGCCTGTAATTTTTTATCCTGGATGCGCTGAACGCAGAAAGAACATTTCTCGATAACACCTTTCGCCCTAACAGTAACATCTGGATTTAATACCAAACGACGCAGGTCTGTAGTCATTTCAGTAGGATCCTGACGGTTTCCTTTTATAGCATCGGCGCCGTTATAATCGAAGAAGTTAAAGCGACGCACTTTGTAAGGACAGTTATTGTTACAATAACGCGTGCCGATACAGCGGTTGTAGGCCATTTGGTTAAGGCCTTCGTTGCTGTGCGTGGTAGCAGCTACCGGACAAACGTTTTCGCAGGGCGCATTATCACAATGCTGACAAGTTACGGGCTGGCGAACCACCTCCGGATTATTTTCGTCACCTTTATAATAGCGGTCTATTCTAATCCAGTGCATTTCGCGTGCCATCAGCACCTGCTCTTTGCCTACAACCGGCACGTTGTTTTCTACTGAACAAGCTACAACACAGGCATTACAGCCGGTGCAGCTATTCAGGTCAACAGCCATTCCCCAATGGAAACCGTCATAGGTACGTTTTGGATAAAGCGACTTAAGGTGCTTCTTAATTTCTTCCCTGACTTCGTTTCCTGAGATCGGGTTTTCTTTATAATCTGCCAGTGTAGTTTCTCTTACAAGCTCTCTGCCCTCCATGGTGTGGTGAGCTTGGGTGCGCGCTACTTCATAAGTGCCTCCCAGCTTTTCGATAGCTATATTATTCTTGACAAACTGCCTGTTATCCTGAAACAATTCAATTTGGCCAAAAACATTTTTACCAACACCTGTTGCGGGAATCCCAGCCTTTTCGCGGCCATAACCCATCGCAACGGAGAGTGTTTTATACTCATGTCCGGGTTGCAACAGTATAGGCAGCATGCCAATTCCTGCCACATCAACGGTATCATAGTCTTTAAGTCCAAGTTCATTTGCCAGTTTAGGCGAAATGGCGACATAGTTATCCCAGCAGGCTTTGCTCACCGGATCGGGAAGCTCTTGTAGCCAGGGATTGTTTGCGTGTTTACCGGTTCCCACAGCAACGTTAGGAAAAATAACCAGACTTATTTGGTTAGCATCACCGGCTTGCACTGCATTTTGTGCCGCCAAAGCTGTGCTGGCATCAAAGGATGCTACCGCTTTTTCTTTTCTGCCAGATTCGAAAATACCGTCATGTACTTTTTTATTCCAGAATGATCTGAAAGTCAAGCTATCTGACATAGCCATAAGGTTATTTTCCCAATAAGCCTGTACATAAGCGCGGTAATCGGTATCTTTTCCAAGCCATTTAAGCAGGCTCGATTGTGATGCCCGCGTGTTAAAAATCGGACGGATAGTAGGCTGGCCGAGGCTGTAAAAACCTGTTTTCACTTCCGCATCGTTCCAGGTTTCCAGGAAATGATGGTCAGGACAGATATAGTCAACCAGTGCAGCAGTTTCTTCTTCATAAATAGGAAGAGCTACTTTGAGTCCAACCTTTTGAAGACCACTTATAAATTTATCTTTTTGCGGATAGTCGTAGGCGGGATTAACATCGAAAAGGAACAAGCCATCAACTGATCCGCTGTTCATCTCATCAACTAAGCGAGTCATCTCGGCATCGTCACCTTTTCTGAGTTTCAGCTCAACATCTGTTAAGATGGTGTTGCCAAAGCTGTTCAAAATTTCATTGATGCCGTTGATCATCAGTTGCGACTCCGGATCGTTGGTGCCTGCTAACACAAGTGCTTTGCCGCGTTTGCCGTATAGCTCTTTAGCAATTTTCTTTACATCAACAGGGCTGCTGATACTTTTGGTGTTTGCGCTGCCATTCAGTTGTTCCAGTTCATAATATAAGGCTGCAATCGTTTCTTTTTCCTGGGCAGGATGCAGCTGAATACGCTCATCGGCATTGGTTCCGGTGATCGACATGGCACCTTCCAGGTGAATATGACGCGACATTTTTTTCTGTCCGTCAGTAAGTTTTCTGTTTTTGCTGTATTGTTTGGTAAACTCAATAGGATTGAGCCAGCTACCAAGGAAATCTGCATCAAAGCCAACAATCACTTCAGCTTTGTCAAACTGATAGGAAGGGACGAATGCTTTTCCGAAAGTTTTTTTATTGGCTTCACGTATGGCAGAGGCCGAGAGCACATCATACGTGATATGCTCGCCCGGATATTTTGCTAAAAACTCATCAATAAGCAGCAAAGTAGAAGGGCTGATGACACTTCCAGTTAGCAGCACTACTTTTCCGCCTTTTGCTTTGATTGCATCGAGTTGATTTACAATTGCTTCATCAACTTCCTGCCAGCTGCTCGCCGAACCTTTTGCTTTGGGTTCCTTAAAGCGTGCGTTATCGTATATGCCAAGTATTGCGGCTTGAGTGCGTGCGTTGGTAGCGCCTTGGGTAAGGCTTGAGAGCTTGTTGCCTTCGATTTTAATCGGGCGACCATCCCTCACTTTTACAATGATAGGACAATAGTCAATGCCATCAAAGAATGTTGAAGCATAATAGCTGGCTTTGCCAGGCACAATTTCTTCAGGCTGTATAAGTAGGGGAATTGCTTTGCGCACAGGCTGTTCACAGCTTGAGGCAATAGCAGCTGAGGCCACCGTAAATCCAAAAACTTTTAAGAAATCGCGGCGTGTGGCCGTGGTTGCTTTCTTGAGTTCTTGTTGCATTTCAAAGATAGACTGTCGGTCGCCCGCAGGTTTTTTATCGGTTTCCTCTCTGGTATCTATTTTTAGCTCTTCGAGACTTCTGAAATATTTTGGTTCCATTGTGACTTGCTTAACTGAATTAGATTAATAATGACACTTCATACAATCGCCGCCGCCAAGCATATCAGCGGTAACTTTCTTCACTTTTCCGTTTTTGAATTGCTCATGCATTCTTTCGTAAGACTTAAAGAAATCATTGTCAGCAAATTGCACTTCTGTTGTCCGATGACAGTCGAGGCACCATCCCATACTCAAGTCTTCAACCTGCATTACAACATCCATTTTTTCCACCTCGCCATGGCATTGTGCACAGTCCAGCTTGCCTGAGTTAACATGCTGTGAATGATTAAAATACACATGATCGGGCAGGTTATGCACCCTGATCCATTCTACAGGAGTGCCCGAGTTCCATGCTTCATAAATTTTATCTATTTCGGTTGTACCGGTGATTGTTCCCTTGCGCACCACATTGTGGCAGTTCATGCATACATTGGTTGAAGGAATGCCGGCACTTTTGCTGTCCTCGGCTGAGGAGTGGCAATACAAACAGTCGATATCGTTTTGAGTGGCGTGAATTTCGTGTGAGAACCAAATTGGTTGTTCCGGCTGATAATACTGCTGACGTCCAAGTGCCGCAGCTTCTTTGTAAACGACCTCGCCAATAACTATCAGTGCTACAAGCACCACGATTTTATGCACAAAGGTGGCTTTAATTACTTTGGTAACAAAAAGATCAAACAGGCTAACGAGTAGAATAACCAGGGTAATTAGAAATGTTGTACCGAAATTTCTGTTCGCATCCCTTTCCATAGCAGCCATTTTCAGGTCGCGATCTTTGAGCTCTGCTTGTCGTTGGGCAGCTGCTTCCGCCTCTCCACCTGCAGCGTCTTCCATCTGAGCGAGGTATTCATCAGCCACCTTTCCGTCATTTTCGATATAGGCCAAAATGTCGATAATCTGTTCATCAGTAAGGTCATGCGGCGGCATCGGGATGTTGTTGTATTCCTTAAAAAGAGCCACGGCATATTCATCACCGGATTGGATCAACTCGCCACTGTTGCGAATAAAGCGGATTAGGTAAGCCGTATCAAGGCGCTCAGTGATGCCGGCCAGACTTGGTCCAATTAGCTTTGGCCCGTCGATATTGTGACAGGCCTTACATTGTTGAAAATTTTTCTCGGCTTCCGGCGTTTGGGCGTTGACGTAATTAAAAACTGATAATATCAAGCCCATTAAGCCAAGGACTATCATTTTCCGAAGGTTTCCCTGCAAGGTAAATAAAGTACGCGTCATAATAGATATACTGATGGTGGTAGATTCAAAACTATTTTTCACAAGTTAATTTGGCTATTGCTGAAGTTGTCTTCAAAATCAGGGCAAATCTATTAAAAAAATATTTGAAACAAGCTATTTTAGCATCTCTTTACCGAAATTTTATTATGTTTTATTAACATTTGACTTGTACGTCTGCTAACTTGTGCTATAACAGTTACTTATAAATCCTTCAATTTTCCGGATAATTTTATTTGAAACTGTATGGTGTCGCTCACAAGATAACTGCTCTCACTGGTACGGTATTTTTTTGTCATGGCAAAAATGCCCCAATTTGTGCGGTCTATATTTATGGTGTCGGTATTTGCCTGGATTGAATCTCCCGTCTGCTGAAAAAAAGTGTTGAAACGGATACAGTTTTCGATGTCTTTAATCACCAGATCACCGGCTAACAGCAGGCTGTCGTTGCCAGACTTTTCGCTGCAACAAAGCTTAAAATAAGCATACGGGAAACGCTCGGTATGGAAAATTTCTTTTGACTTGATGGTGTTTTCAAATACTGATTTCATCAGGTGATAGTCGATATCGAGGTTGCGGAGGCTGTCCATGCACACCCTGAACTGCGCGTCAATAAGCGCGTTGCCCTGCATCACTAACTCTCCCTCGCAAAGTGGAATGATGCCGTTATGCGCATCCACACGCCAAAAAATACGACTTTGGGTTTCGTCAATCACAAAAACCTGCTCCTGTCCTTTTCCCGCTTCCGGATTTTTATCAGCAGGAAAACTGCCCGAAAGCAGCAAAATAGCACCAAATACAAGCGTTATTATATGCCAGCTTTTTCGTTTATTATCTTCACTTATCTGCTTCATTATAAATAATTTAAAACACTTATATCCAGGTTTTTGGATACTTTTATGATTTATCCATCTCTTGCTGCAACTATTTTTTCTAATAGACAACTCCTGTGGCAAAGCCTTCTTCATCGATAAAAGGCAACAAAGTTTCCGGAATATTTAACGCATCACGAAAATCTGTCTCGGCCAGCTCAGCGGCAAAAAACTCCACATCCTTGAGGTCGGCATTTCTAAAACTGGCTTCCTGCAAGTGTGCGCCTTTAAAAGAGACATGATGCAGGCGTGCATACTGAAAGCTACAAGTTTCGAGGCCTGCACCCGTAAAATCGGAATAGCTGTAATCAGCTGAATCAAAGCGTGATCCGGAGAAAACAGTGATAATAAACTTCACTTTGATGGCTTTGCTGTATGAAAAATCAGCGTCTGTCAGCTCTGATTCTTTCATCAGCGCATTGCTAAAATCGGCATAGCGAAAAGAGGAGCGATGGCCTTTGATGCCAAACATATTTGACCCTCTGAAATCACTTGAATCAAGCACAGCATCATTCACAGCGGTTCGAAAAAGCGTAGCCTGTGAGAAATTGCAGTTGTTCATTTTCGTCTCACTAAAGGCCGACCAACGTAAATCGGCCAGCCGAAAATCTGAATGGGAGAAGTTGCCACCATTGGCAATGGCCGTCCGTAGGCTCGTTCCCCGGAAATCTCCATACTTCACAGAAACATTCTGCCACTGCACTCCGTCCAGGTTTTGAAATCGGAAATCGTCAAAATCCTGCGGCACAGATTCTATCCCGCGATAACGTTTTTGGTTATTTTCCAATAAAACTTCCTGATTGATCAACTGCTGCCGATATTCTTTGGTGGTGGAAGTTGGCAGTACGAGTAAATCAGTGGTATCAGCCTTTTCAGGGAACAAACGTTCGTGAACCGATGATTTATTTTGCCAGCTACATCCCTGCAGAAGGCCAAAAACAAGCACAATCAACAAAGGCTTCTTGATGCGTAAACTCATATAATATCCTTGGTTTTAAAGAAATAGTTGCCCAGCCATCCAAACAACAGGCCTAACGTGATAGGATAAGCAATGGCAAAAAAGATAAACAACTCGCGGCTTACGGTATCCAGCACAAAATAAGATGCCGCACCCATCACCGTTAGCTCAGGATCGAAAAGCACCAAAACAGTTGTACGAAACACTTGCAGCGGGTTTATCATGCCCAGCCCGATTACCGTTCCGGCATCTATACGCATTTTCAGCAGCAAACCCATCAAAATCAAATCAAGGAAAGCCACCAACAGCAACCAAAGCACAAAAGCACTGCTAATGGCCAGATCCTGCGATTGCGCTACCGACGAAATAAACATGCTGATGCCAAGAAAACAGAAAATCATGGCGGCGAGCAAGGCGCTGTACAGCGTAAACAAATCCCAGGGAACATCAAGATTGGTGAAGCTTCCCCAGAGCGCAGCGCCCAGAAGCGCGATAAAAACCGGGATATACGTGAGTAGAAACTTGGCCAGGAATTTCCCCCAGAAATAGCCTGTGAAGGAAACCGGGAACGACAGCATATATTCCATCACGTTCGATTCGCGATCGCCAACCACGGAACGCACCGTGGTGATAAGCACGTAAATAGGCAAAATTACCATACTTACCTGCATAAAAGTTACCATCAGCCGACTAAGGCCCACGAATCCAATGATTTGCGATTCTGTAATTCCTGTTGCAAACATCACGGCCACGAAGCCGCCAAAAAGCAGGCTGTAAGTCCAGAACCACTTGGAACGCAGTTGCTGAGAAATATCCGTACTCATGATTTGAAACAGGCTCGAATGTGTTATTTTATTGATTTGCATGATATTATCGTCCTAAGTTTAACCGTCAATATTAGTTCATATCGTGGTGTAGCATTTTCTTTTTCTTCAGAAAATCTTCACGCATTGTGATGCCGTCTTCTATTCTTTCTACAGTAGTTTCAAAGTCGAATGCGTCTTCACGAAAATCCTTGTAAGCTGCATATCCGTATCCCATCGGCGTGTCTATGCCGTAAATGTACCAAGCCTCTTCCACCCTTATCCAACCGCCTGTTTCGGCATCTCCGATATAAGAAACGGCTTCGTCGCCACCATATTTCGCCCAGTCAGGACTGTTCATATATTCCACAAGGCAGCCCAGATCGTCGTACCAGATAACTTCGTTGCGCTGATTAATGGACTGGGCAGAGAATTTTTGGTCGGCCAATCCCATCAGGCAGTTGACGCAGATATCTCTGTCAAAATTTATTTCGCGCGGACTTTGATCTACTGTCCGGGTGCAGGCCGAAGCAATCAGCCATAAAGCTGCTAATAATAAGGTGTAATTTTTCATTTTTTATTTCTTTACATGTTCGTTTAAATCATTGTCCAACACTATTTTACCCAAGTCCATCTCGATGACGCGGTTTACCAGATCGGCAATTTCGTCCATGCGATGGCTGCTGAGGATCATCAAGGTATTTGGCGCATAGTTTTTCAGGTGTCTGAATAATATCTCACGCGCTTGTGGATCTAGATTTGCCGATGGTTCGTCGAGTAAAAGTATTTTCACTTTTCGGCCCAGGGCAAAGCTGATAAGTAGTTTTTGTTTCATGCCGCCAGAAAGTTTATAAAATGGCTTCCCAAGATTTTGCTTGATATCCAGACCCAGGTCATCGCTAATTTTATAAAACTCTTCAGCCGGTGTTTTCGTGATTTTCTCAGAAAAGCTGATCAGCTCGCGCACGGTAAGCTTGATTGGAGGAGGAGTTTGCGGCACAAAGCCAATATCCTGCAGAATAACCTTCCTGTCTTTTCGCGGATTATGGCCCATCACCGAGAGTTCTCCTTCATAGTTATATTGCCCTAAAATACAACGTATTAAAGTCGTTTTTCCGGCTCCATTCTGTCCGATAAGCGCTATACGGTCATCGCTATTCAGCTTCACCGAAAGCTTGTCGATAACCAACTGTTTTTTAAAGCTTTTCGATAGCTCGTTGATGTTTATAATGACATTATTTTGTATTTCAGGCATGGTATTTTAGTCAGATTTTACATGATTGAAGAAGCACCCCTCACAGAATAATTTAGCGCATGGCCGGGGCAAACATCCACGCACAAGCCGCAGCGGGTGCAGTCGGAACCCACGAAATGGATATCCTGCGTAGCCGCGCCACGTTTCACAAACCAAAGTTCGTGAGGTACAAGGCATACTTTCTGACATTCGAGGCAATAGCCACATTTGTCGTGTTCAAATTTGACGGCTACTGGCGACAATTTGCCAACCAGACTATACGTTGCACCAATCGGGCAGACATAGCGGCACCAGAAACGACGGCTCACAAAGACCTCAAAAAGGATGATTGCCAGCACCCAAAGCAACAATAAGCTTGGGCCGTATATCATTCCTTTGGAGACAATCCCAACGACGTTGAGATTTTCAAAAACCAGATTTTTGGTTAAAATAGCCAATAAAATAAAGCCCGCCAAAAACACAAACCTCAAGCCGATATGATAAGTACGTGCTTTAATTTTTTTCTTGTTCACAAGATAAAGATGCACTTTTTCGGCCCATTCAGCCAAGAAATGATAGGGACACATCCAAGAGCAGAAACTTCGTCCACCCATGATAAACCAGAAAATCAGAATGGTGGCAAGCCCGATAAAGAAGTTCATGGTAAGCATGGCCACATAGCCTGTTGTGGACGAGATTGCCAGCAGTTGCAGCGCATTAAAAGGATCCATAAGATAAAAACCCACCAGCCTTGAGCCGCTTAGCGAGCCTTCGAGTACAGACAGGTCGAGCCAAAATGAGAAAACAAACAGCAGGTTCATAAACACCAACACGCTCCAGCGAATATTACGCATTTTATGATTGCTTTTTCGAGCGTCGCGCCATTCTTTAAAACTAAGTCCTGCCAGCGTATGTGGCATTTTGTCAATCGATTTCGGAGTTAGCGGACTTTTATTTTTTCCATTTGATATATATTCTGATAGCATGGCTTTTGGTTTAAAATGGTTCAACAATAATACTGGGCTGTTGTGTAGGACACACCATCTGGCAAACGCCGCATCCGGTGCAACCATCCATCACGTGCGGAACAAGTTTGCCGCTTCGGCTTAGCTTTTGAACGATGGCTTTTTCGCCTATCGGACATTCTGTTATGCATAAATCGCAAATTTCGCGGTCAAAAGTCCGGTCTCTGAGGGGACTTGCCGAAATCTCATTTTTGCCCGGTGAACGGTGCACGCCTTTAAAATCGCTTCCACGTGGGGTTCCCCGAAAACCTTCTTCCTGATGCGCCAAACAGGTATTTTTGTTCACATGGGCCTTCCCCATTTGAACAGCTTCTTTCATGGCTACTTTTTGCACCTCAAAAGGATTTACTTGTGAAAGATCAACGCCTGGCTGTGCTGCTGCTTTTTCAACCGCATTGGCACCTACTTTTTTGAAAGGTTTAAAGTCCAAAACTGCTGTTGGGCAAACTTCTACGCATTGTAATGCGTCGCATGAAAAGTCGCAAGGCTGGAGCCGTGGCTCAATATAAGGTGTTCCAAAACCAAGCCCCTCACCGGCACCCGCTAGGCTAATGGCTTGTACGGGGCAAATTTGCACACACAGCCCGCACTTGATGCAGCCATATAAAAAGTTTTCTTCATCAATCGCACCGGGTGGACGCAGAAAATCTTCCCTCGGCATGGCTTCAGCTGCTTTGCGATCGAGCACAAAAGTCGAAGCTCCAAATATCGTAAGTGCAGCAGTAGCGGCTATACTGCCTTTGAAAAATTCGCGCCGCTTGATGGTTTTTTTCTCTTTGTCCATGATTTGGTATTTTTAAGTCAAAAAAACTATTTTAGGGCAGGAATTTACCGATAGACTCCTGCCCTGTATTTTTAAAATTTGTATTTCAAGCCGATATTAAAACTCCTACCAGGTTCAAAATATAAACTATTGATATCCATTCCTTTATAAGCTCTACTAAGATGTTCTACATAATTTTTGTTGAAGATATTTCTCACGCCGGCCATCATTTGAAGCGAACCTAAAACGGTGTAATCTGCGTAAAAATCGAACACCCCGAAACCAGGCGAAACAGTTTCGTTAAATCGGGTTGAAACCCTGTCCTGCGCGTTGACAATACGTCCGTGGATTTCGGCATGGAAATTATTTCTTTTGTAGCCAACAGCTGTTTGCAGCGTCAAAGGGGTGATTTCCGGTAGCGGTTCATCCCAGTCTAAATTTTGCCCGTAAACGTACGAAACTGCCAATTTATACTGCCAGCCTTCGGCAAATTGCCAATCGAAACCAGCTTCAAAACCTGTTAAGAGCGCTTCGTCCACATTGGTGAAAACTTTGGTGAATTTCGGTTCCATGCAAGCGTTATAAATACGCGGAATCGTAGTATCAACAGCCGCTGTGATATAATCGTTTACATAAGCCACATAAACATCGGCAAACAAATTCAGCTTATCAAGTTTCCTCTCCGCACGCAAATCAAACTGATTGTTCACCTCAGACTTCAAATTTGGATTTCCCAGATATTCATAAGCATCCATGCCCACGCTCAGGTGATTTATAAACAGCTCGGTAAGCTCAGGCGAACGGGTGGCACGCGCGGCGGCAACGAACACATTGTAGCCTTTAGGAAGAAACCAGGTAAGCGAAGTGGTGCCCGACAGGTCAAAACGGTTGTCGGGTTTAATATTGCCGTTGTATTGCTCTGAAAAACCAGCATCCGGATCGTTAATGCTATAAGACACAAAGTCTGACCTGACACCAAGTGTCCAGACCAGGTTTGTGCCTATATCACGTTTGTTTTCCAGAAAAATACCAAAGTCGTCATGATTAGAATCCTGCCAGGTTTTATCGAAAAAATATTTTGGCGGGTCGAATTCCATCCCTGTGCAGGTATTTTTAAACACCAACCTGTCGCGTCCGCCGTCCTTTCCAATATGTTTGAAATCCAGTCCGGCAAACAACAAATTTGAAGCAGAAGTTTGCAAACCAAACTCGGTGCGTCCGCCAAAAACCTGCGCTGTAACAGGCGATACTGCTTGAACCGCTTTGTAGGCAGGGCGAAGTTTGTTACTCATTTCGTGATCTACATAGCTGCCATAGGCTTTCAGCTTAAATGATTTTAGAAGCGGACTGATATTATTGGCGGCATAATCCAACGAAAGTATGCTGCTATTGTCTTTGTCGGCATCCATTGGCAGGCCAGCATAAAGGATATCTTTGGCCATGCTTTGGCGCCAGCTTAGCTGCAAGCGCTGTTTATCTGAAAACTGGTAACCCAGTTTCAGGGCATAACCAAAACGCGAAAAAGAAGAAGCAATCTCCTGTCCCGATCCACTTTTGTAATTTCCGTAATCTTTGTAGCCGGCATTTATCGACAGATCGAATTTATTCATCACCGACTGCACAAACAGGTTGCTGTAAAAGTTACCACCATTCGACTGGTAGCCGGCTTCTACAGCTCCCATTACTTTTTTATCGACCGAACGGTCGGGTTTGCGGTTTACAATATTGATGATGCCGCCCAGCGCAGCGCCATAGCGTACGCTAAAGGGTCCTTTGATAACTTCAATTTTGTCTATTTCCTCGGGAGCCACCTGCGAAATGGTTGGATCCATGCGGTTTGGACAGGCATTGGTACTGTGAATACCGCCATCGATAAGTACGGTAAGCTGACTGTATTTGAAGCCGCGCAAAACCGGTTCCATACCGTAATTCCCTCTTTTCTCGACACCAAAACCTGCCTGGTTGATAAACATGGCGCCACCGTCGTGTGGGTTTTCGATCTGAATAGTCTGACCTTGAATATTTGATTTTGTGAGGTTAAAAGGACTTTTAGCTGTAATTAAAATTTCGTCTAAAACCAGCGTGTCCTGCTGTGCAAAACCAATGGTGACCATGGCAAGCAAAGCCGCCGTTAAAATTATCTTTGAAAATAAATTTATTGTCTTCATTATTTTTGAGTTTTTGCTAATAAATAGAATTGCTTTGGGATAGCAAATAATGCTTCTTATCATTGGCTGCATATCGGTTACAAAGCTGTGCAGACATGATTTTTATTAAACAAAAACTGATTTTGGCGGAGGCGCAAGAATTTTTAAAATACCATCCAGAGGTATTTTGTTATAAATTATAGCCCAATTAAGCTTTTCACATTGCATGAGCTCATTGTTAAAGGCTTCTGCCACCAAATAAATTAAGCCGGTATGACTTACAACTGTTTCAGGGACAGTATTTTCCTGTTTACTGTGCTCCTGTGTTTCCTTTCCCCTTTTTACGAGAGCATTTAAATAGGCAATGTCGCCGATTAGTGGCGAACTGCTGTCTCGCTTATATACGGTTTCGTTTGTTAGTTGCTGATGAGACAAAAACGCAATATACTGCCAAAGCTGTACCTCAGGCATCACAATAAAAGCCAGGTGCAACAAGCAAAGGGAATATGCGATGGCAGCGCGTTTCATAATTTATCATTCAATTTATCATCCAATTCTTTTGTCCATTTAAAAATGGGTGTTTTATCACGCAACACCATTTTGGGTTCCGAAAATGGTGCAAGCCTTTCCAGGAAATCGAGTACCAGCAACAAGGGAGATCCATAAAAAAACTTCAGGTCTTTGTCAAAAGTCCAAAGATGTTCCACGTAAGCAAACAGGGTATAAGGTGTGTCGCCCTCATTATCGCCATCTTTGTCAAAACCTTGATAGTCATCAAAATAATTATTTTGCCAACGGTTTAAGTTGGCTGTTTTGCCTTCGGCTTCTACCTGCACCAGGTTGTTGTGGAAGTAATTGTATTTGTACAAATTACCTTCCTGATTGGTATGGAAAAATATGCCTGTTCCGCAAAATGCAATTTCATTGTACATCACGGTGTTTATCTTCTCCGGAACGAAAGGTGACACATCCACATGAATACCTTCTGAAGAATAAATAAAACGATTGTGCAGTATTTGATTTGAAGAGGTTTCTTTCATTCCTAAACACATGCCGCTCACGCCGTTTGAGTGCATGATAGTGTTTCCGGTCATCACGGTTTCCTCGCTATACATCAGGAAGACACCTACGGAGTTCTCGTAAAAATAATTGTCTTTTATACGGTTATTGTGCGCATACATAAAGTGAATGCTGTAGCGATTTCCGACACCTTTGTTGGCTTCAAAGGTGTTTTCGGAAGAATACCAAACCACCATATCGCGCACGTTGTGCCAATAATTTCCTTTGATAAGGTTATTTTTTGAATACCACAATCTAATGGCATCGCCTTTAAGTGCCATTCCCCGACGGGAAAGCGATGTGATTTCATTGTTTAAAATAAGGTTATGCTCTGCCTGAAAAATATCAATCCCAAAAAGGCATTCCTCTATAATACAGTCACTCACAACATTATAATTGCCATTAATTTTTACGCCGCAATCTATCTTATCATGCGACCCACCCGATTCAATGATATGTAGATTTTTTAGGCTTACATTATTAGCTTCCAGATAGATAACTGATTTCTCTCCAAGGCCTGAGATTGTAACTTTTCCTTCGCCATCAATGCTTATGGCGTCTTTTGTAATGGTGACCGGTCCGGTATAAAATCCGGGTTCCAGCTTGATATATTTTCCTGGAGATGCTTCGTCAATAATTTTTTGTAAAGGGATTGGATTAGTTCTATCTGCGTAGCCTTCCACTTTTTGTGTTGGGCCAAAATGCCTATCTTCCTGCGCATTAGCACCCAGCGCAAGCATTAAAAGAAACAATCCTATGTAAAATATTTTCTTTTTCATCCTAAAATAAAGTGTCGGGAAAATATTTTCCCGACACTTTTTTTCATTTAAGCTTCCTTTGTCCGCAAAGCTTTACGTTTTAATAAAATAGCTAAAATCATGAAAACAAATGCACCGAGTGCAATAAAAAACCCGTAGTAAGGGTAAGATTCGGTGGTAAACTGGGCTACTTTTCCTTCGCCAAAAACAGTGGGCATAAAGGGTTTAATTCCGGCAAATGCTCCTCCTCCATGCAGTCCCAGGTTGTGGCCATACCAGTATAGGTAAAACATATACACAAACAGGAAATAGAACGGGACGAGCGCAGGAATAAGGCCTGCCACCAGGTTGAGCTTTTTGGAAGTGAAGGCAAAATACAGCCCCAGCAACACGAACAACGCGAAAATATACGGTGAATTCGTCATCAAAAAATTAAGCGATTTAAGGCTTTGTGGCGTAACATTCACTTTAATTTGTTGTCCGGTGACAGGATCAAAAACCTCATTTCCGTCAGCATCCTTTTGAGTATCAAACACGTAAAAACTCGGATGGCTCATTGTTTTGGGGTTATTGAGCCCCTGTACAATTGGATACATACCGATGTAGTGATTTATCGCGTTCATTTCGACCAGGCAGTCGGCTCCTTCGTTGGTAGCCAGTTCTTCTCTTTCCTTTACGCCTTCGCATCCGTTGTACACGCCATTAAATTTAAAGTTAACGCGAA
>Ga0265293_10002281_pt1 | contig 39139 bp, 42 predicted proteins | sample Munlanlewell138R_FD_192505 | JGI IMG/M metagenome (GOLD analysis project Ga0265293, IMG submission 192505) | Leachate microbial communities from a municipal landfill in Southern Ontario, Canada - Leachate well 138R | ecosystem: Engineered > Solid waste > Landfill > Unclassified | place: Canada... | reverse complement strand
GGCCAGTTCAAGTTCTTCCTGAGGGATTCCCCCGCCATTGTCCTGAACACGAATGTACTCGAGTCCTCCGTTTTTGATCTCGATTGTAATTTGTGTTGCCCCGGCATCAACAGAGTTTTCTACCAGTTCTTTTACGCATGAGGCCGGCCGTTCAATAACTTCACCCGCAGCTATTTTGTGCGCAACCTCTGTAGGTAATACCCTAATCTGCGTCATGGTCCCCATCCTCCTTTGCGATCTTCTGTTGCCAAAGGACTAGTGTCTGTAACGCCTCAAGGGGCGTAAGATTGTTTAGATCGAGAGCCAAAAGCTCTTCTTCAAGATCGCTTGTGGCTGTCTCGGCGTCTGTATCTAAGTGAGATGTGTCGTAATCTAAGGTCTTAAACAGATCGAGTTGCTTGGGTCCATTTCCCCTGGTCTCTAAGTCCTCCAAGAGATTCAGGGAACGGCGGATGACCGAACGAGGCATGCCGGCCATACGGGCTACGTTAATTCCGTAGCTGCGATCCGTGCTTCCCCTTGATACACGGTGCAAGAAAAAGATGTCTCCGGCCTTCTCTTCCACCTCTACACGATAGGTGACCAGCCTCTTCAACGTGTATTCTAGGGACGTTAACTCGTGGAAATGGGTGGAAAACAAGGTCCGTGCCTTGATCTTGGCATGGATGTGTTCGATAACAGCTTGCGCTATGGCCATCCCGTCGAAGGTGCTAGTGCCCCTTCCAAGCTCATCAAGGATAATCAAGGACCGTTCGGTCGCGTGGAGTAATAACTCTGCGGTCTCAGAACACTCTACCATAAATGTGCTTTGGCCGGTACTCAAGTCATCGGAGGCACCGATCCGGGTAAAAATGCGATCTACTAGGCCGATCTCGGCATCCTCGGCGGGAATGAAGCTTCCCATCTGAGCCATAATGACAAGCAAGGCGATCTGTCTCAGATAGGTGCTCTTACCTGCCATGTTTGGACCTGTGAGCAAGATAATCTGCTGATCTTCATTAAAGAAAACGTCATTGGGAACAAAGCTACCTTCAAGGGCCTCGATCACTGGATGACGACCTTGTTTGATGACGAGCCCCTGTCCATCTGACATCCGCGGACGAACAAAGTTGTGCCTTACAGCGGCCTGGGCCAAACTCTGGTAGACGTCTAGGTTCGCAAGAATGTGCGCGTTCTTTTGGATTGCGTCGACGTGGCTCTGTACTTCTTGACGCAATTCGAGGAACAGCTCATATTCGAGTTCCTTGATACGTTCATCGGCCCCTAGGACTAATGCCTCTTGTTCTTTGAGTTCAGGCGTGATGTAGCGCTCGGCATTAGCCAAGGTTTGTTTGCGTTGATAGTCTTCGGGTACTAGATGACTGTTCGCATGTGTTACCTCAAGGTAGTAGCCGAAGACACGATTATAACCGACTTTGAGAGACTTGATCCCCGTGCGCTCCCGCTCAGTGGCTTCAAGTTCACGGATCCAGTCTTTGCCCCCACTCCTCGCTTGGCGAAGCTTGTCAAGTTCTTGATTGTACCCATCCCTAATGAGATTTCCATCCCGCAGTGTGATAGCAGGTTCATCAACTAGAGCATGATCGACGAGCTCCACAAAGTGCGTGAGGGGATTAAGTTCCTGGGCCAAAGTCTTGAGTAACTCTGTCGATTCTTGGGCAAAAAGGCTTTGAATGTCTGGAATCTGGCTCAAGGACGTTACTAGGGACTTGAGATCCCTTGCGTTTCCATTGCCAGTCACCAAACGACCAAGCAGACGCTCCAAATCATAAACGGCATCAAGTTTAGCCACCAGGTCAAGTCTGAGGGCTGTCTGTTCTAGCAGTGACTCCACTGCATCAAGTCTCGCCTCGATAATTTCTCGGTTGAGCAGGGGTTTTTCCAAGTAAGAACGCAATAAGCGGGCACCCATGCCCGTGACTGTATAATCAAGGATGCTTAGAAGCGAACCGGATTTTCTACCTTCCCGAATCGTCTTCGTTAGTTCAAGATTGTCACGACTATGGCCATCAATTTGTAGATATTGATCGATTCGATAACTCCTTATGGTCCGAATATGGCTCAAAACACTCCGCTGGGTGTCTTGCACATAGCGCAGAGCGAGTGCTGCTGCCAGAATCTCAGCTGCGTTGGTCAGACCAAAGGTCTTTAACGTCGATACGCTAAAGTGATTCAAGAGGGTCTGACTAGCATTGGCCAACCCTCCCTGATCAGTAGGAACCTCAGTAATAATGGACGCCAGATCACCAGAGAGGGTTCTAAGATCCTCAAGACCGTCCCAATCAGGAGACACCACAATCTCTGCTGGTCTCAGCCTTCGTAGTTCATTCTCCAGGCTCGACCAGCGATCAAGGGTGACCGTCATGAATTCGCCCGTGGACATATCCAGGGATGCCAAACCCATAGTTCGCGACTCCCGGGCCACAGCTACTAAGAACTGATTGTCTTCGGCCGCAAGGTTACCCTCAATAAAGGTTCCTGGAGTAATGACACGAACTACATCGCGTTTGACTACTCCTTTAGCCTCTCTAGGGTCTTCCATTTGCTCGCATAGTGCGACCCGATAACCACTTCGTACGAGCTTCTCCAAATAGCCCTCAGCCGCATGGTGAGGCACTCCGCACATCGGAATGCGTCCCTGTGGACCCGCTTCTCTCGAGGTTAAGGCAATTTCCAACACCTTCGATGCCACTTTCGCATCATCCCCAAACATCTCATAGAAATCTCCGAGTCGAAAGAACAAGATGCTGTCTGGGTACTCTTCTTTGAGTTGGTAATACTGTTGCATCATCGGTGTAAGTTTCACAGCGCTCTCTACTCCCTTAAAGAATTCGTCCCTGCAAACTCCATGTTCCAGCGTCGGTAATCTCAACCATCACCAACGAACCCATCAAATCCTCAGCTCCAGCGAAATGCACCTGACGATTCGTGCGAGTACGACCAATCAACCCTTCCTTTGAACGTCCTTCCACAAGGAGTTCTTGGGTAGTTCCAATCAGGCGTTTCATGGCGGTATCGCTAATGTCATTTTGAACCCGAATCAGCTCATAGATGCGTTCCTTCTTGAGTTCTTCGGGAATCTGGTTTGGCAAACGAGCCGCTGGCGTACCTTCCCGAGGCGAATAAATGAAGGTGAATGCTGAATCAAAACGCACTTCCCGGACCAAGCTAAGGGTATCCTCAAAGTCTTGATCCGTCTCTCCAGGGAACCCAACAATTAAGTCCGTGGTCAGACTGATCCCAGGCACGGCCTCGCGAACCTTTTCGACAAGGTCTAGATAGTACTCCCGGGTATAACCACGATTCATGCGCTTCAGCAAACTTGTGCTACCCGCTTGAACTGGCAAGTGGAGATGCTCACAAACCTTGTCCAGATCGGCGAGTGCTGCGATCAAGTCAGAACCCATGTCCCGGGGGTGACTGGTGGTAAAGCGAATTCGCTCTAGGCCATCAATGGCATTAAGATCCGTTAGCAAGGAACTAAAGGACGTGTTTTCGCTCAAATCCTTACCATAGGCATTGACGTTCTGGCCAAGGAGGGTGATTTCCTTGTATCCATCCTTTACAAGTCCAAGGACATCCTCACGGATCTTATCTGGTGTACGGCTATGCTCTCGCCCCCTGACATAAGGAACAATGCAATACGTGCAAAAGTTAGTGCACCCATAGATGACATTGACAAACGCCTTGAGGCCATCATTTCGCTGCACCGGCAAATCGTCCCTGAAGTCCTGTCCCTCTTCATATTGAGATTCGTCCCAGACCTCCACTACTTGCTCACCGCCGTTGGCGCGATCGAGGAGTTCAGGTAGGCGATGAATGTTATGGGTACCAAATATCAAGTCAACGTGGGGGAGCTTCTTGAGCATGTTCTGCAGCTCTTGCTTTTGTTGGGGCATGCAACCACAAATACCAATGAGCAGTTCTGGATTTTGCTCCTTTAGGCGGCGGAACGCCGAAATATGGCCATACACTTTGCGCTCAGGGTTTTCCCTGACACAGCAGGTATTATACAAAATCAAATCGGCTTCTTCCACTTCTTCAGTGGGCTGATAGCCCAATGATAGCAAAATGCCGGTAATCACTTCGGAATCATGGTCGTTCATCTGACAACCCATGGTTTTGAGATAGAATCGTTTCATCAAATAGGTACTCCTTCACAAAAATTAGATAAGCACTCTTCTATTATACACCGAATCTGCGCTGAATCCTAGGTATCCAAAAAAGAGACAAGGGACATAATCATGGCAGGAGGTTTTCTCAATGCTCATCACCCTCACTCGTACCTTCTTGCTCTATATTCTCGTCGTACTTACGATGCGTCTGATGGGTAAACGGCAAATCGCCCAACTAGAACCCTTCGAACTAGTCATAACGATCATCATCGCCGAACTAGCGGTAATTCCTATGCAAGATCCGAATATCCCCCTCATTAACGGGATCATTTCCATTACAACGCTCTTGTTCATTCAGGTGACCTTTAGCGTACTGAGTCTGCGGTCCATACGCTTCCGTTCGTTCTTGGACGGTCGCTACAGTTTGGTCATCGCCAATGGCAAAATTCTGGAAAAGGAAATGCGCAAAGCACGCTATAATCTGGATGAGCTTTTGGAGCAGTTGCGACAGCAATCCGTCTTTAATCTATCTGACGTCGAGTTCGCTATATTGGAGACCAGCGGCGAGCTGAGTGTACTCCTAAAGTCGCAAAAGAGACCGGTAACCCCAGAGGATATGCAATTAGAAACGGATTATGAGGGTCTACCTCTGGTACTAATTATGGATGGCCAGGTCATGACCTCAGAACTAAAGGCAGGACAGCTGGGCGAGGGCTGGCTCCGAGCCGAATTGGAGAAGCACGGAATAAAGAGTCCGAGTGATGTACTCATTGCCTCCCTGAACACCACTGGAGACCTATTCATTCAAGCAAAAGAACCATAAGGAGCTGCTTATGAAACTCTGGATCGTAATGTGTTTGATAATGCTAGCCATCGTGGTCGGCGGATCGCTGTTGGAGCGGTCCATTCTAAAAGCCACCGACTACCTCTCTCACATTTTGGACTCCGCCAAAGATGCGGTACGAGACAACCAGTGGCAAGTGGCCTTGGACTTGAGAAATAAAGTAGATGAGAAGTGGCGTAAACAACAGAAAACTTGGAGTCCATTTATCCACAACAGTGACTTAAACGCGATCACCGTTTCCTTGACGCGACTTCAGAGCTTTTTGGAAAGCAAAGAACAAGCGCATGCACTGGCAGAGATCTCTCAACTCGAGGTTTTGCTCCTCCAATTGCACGGTCAGGAGGTATTGACCCTCAAGAACGTTTTCTAATCCCTGCGAAAGGCGTAATGCTGGTTGACCTTGCCCGTGACCAGACCAACAAATGCTCCTGTTGGTAGAGCGGCAAAAAGCATCACCGGCAAGTAAGCTAGAATTAAGCTCTGTTCGATCATCAAAGCCGCTACTGTGAGCTGTGCTAGGTTATGGGTAAGAGCTCCAACAAGGCTGATTCCCATCATACTTAGGTACTTGGAGCCATACTTGTATAAAAGGCCCATTACAATGGCACTAACTAAACCCCCGGAAAAGCTAAAATAGAAGGTGGGGGTCATAAATGTTCCAGATAGCAGAGACCCCAGCAAAGTACGCAAGATCGAGATCACGATTCCATCTCTCGTACCAAAGTTCATGATTACATAAAGGGTCACAATATTAGCTAGACCGAGTTTGACACCTGGAACCATCACATCAGTTGGCAACGGAATCAAAGCCTCGAAAATGTGCAAACCCAGTGCAAGACCGGTAGCCAATCCTAGATAGACAACCCGGCGAGTGTGAGAATACGCCACGAAAGTGTTGCTCCTTTACCCGTGAATTTTGTTGGAACCACTATAGACAGTGAGTATGTTGTCATGGAAATAAACTTTTACCATGGAGGCTGTATCGGAGAATCTGTAACTCTGTGAGCCAATGACTGCAGTAACATTAGGATGTACAAGTGCGGCACTAATGTTTCCTGTTCTAAGGATCTGAGCTGTAGTGGCTATACCGGTGGGACCGCCTAACTCCTTAGCTACAATGGAACCCGAGTTGACGGTGACTTGCCCACCGCGGAAGACGCCTCCAGCAATCCTAAAACCCTTTCCTGCTAACACCGTGGAGTAAAAACATCCCTTGCCTGTGACCCCAACAGTTCCCGATGCCTCTACATGGGAGTTCTGTAGATATCCCACTTCTACGTTGGCTTCAACAGTTGTCTGTCCCTCTAACTCACCGATTCTTTCCCGAAGGGTCTGGCGAAACTGGCGCAGTTCGTTGGTGCCTTCGATTCTCAGAATTCCTCCGCTTCCCGCCATCAAATGCTCATCCATTGTTCTGATTAAGGCCTCATACTGCTCTGTGTCGTCCGTAGAGTCATCTCTAATTTGACCCAGTTCTTCCGTCAGTGACTTTACATCAGTCGGCAAGGAACTGAACTTAAGCTCTATAAGATGGCGAATGAGGTTTTCAAAGGGAACATTGTCGGCTTGGCTGACAATGGCATCGTAAGCAACCTCCAAAGCCTCTAGTTGAGCAGATATTGATCGCAACAGGTTCAAGACACGCATCTGCCGGACAGAGACTCCTCCAGCGTGAATGTGTGCCCGTAGAGCATTACGTAAAACAGTGATGGATCCACCGCTTCTCAGTGTGCCGCCACTAACAAGGCCATGGACAACAATGCCGCCCTTCTGGCTCTGTACTCGGACGTTCTCCAGTACACTACCTCGGATGATGATATCACCGTCCATGGTGATGTTGCCCGTCGATACGTCCGCATCACCTGGTAACTCAAAAAGGCTTGTGACACGAATGACTCCACCTTGCAGGGACGGAAGGCCAGATGTTGCCGCAATTGCTTGTAGTCCATCGTCGCTCAGGCGCACTCCTTCACCAACAACGATCTCGACTTTTTTCAGCGGCTCTGCATCAATGGGTTGGCCATAGACGTCAATTCCTGGCTCTCCGAGCTGTCCTGGATCTTTAATCGCCAATACAGCGCCTTCGTGCACGCCTTCAGTGCCGTGAACTTCGTAGTGATCGATTCGCAGAGCCTCATCAATGTTTACGCCGCTCTCTTTGAATACATATTCAATTGAAGGCTGTCGTGAAGGCTGAGGTTCGCGTCCTACGGCGATTACGCAGGAACCCTTGCTAGCTGACAAGAGTTCATCGCTCAAGCCATGAAGCTGCAACCCATAGGTGAGACCCTCCACCCGTACCAGTTCTTCTACATCCTTCACTGTGAGGGTCGGCGGTGTTAGCTGTGTTTTTGTCAATCGGAGAGTGAGTGGATGAGATAAGGGTTGGTTGGAAAGACTGTGCTTCACTCCTGGAATGCGGTTCCATACCAACTCTGCCTTGGTCTTCTTGGCATCAACCACGATCTCATAATGCAGTTCAGGCTGGCGATTGTCGGGGAGACGAACTTCTAGGGGTTCGAGTCCATGGGTCAGTTTGATCTCTCCAGTCACTGGCTCACCCTGGTAAAGAACTTGAAATTCGCTACCGAAGCGAATTTCGGGGACTGTCTCAGTGCTTACGTCTGGAGGAGTCAAGTAGAGTTCGCCGTCTTGTACCCCCACTCCACTTCGTAGGGGGGTTTGGGGAAGAGCTTCTGCTGGTTTCCTAACGGATAATCGGACCACAGCATTACGTGCTCCAAGACCAAGAAATCCTTTTGATGGTTCCTCAACAATCTCGACATCCACACGGTCCCTTGATACCTGCAACTTACCTAATCCGTCGTTGATTGCCTCGTCGATAGTTTTTCCTTCTCCTAGGACCTGAGTCGTTGCCAGGGTGATTACCTCCTCCTATGAAGTCTTCTGGTAAATGCAGTAACTAAATCGTTCTAATCCGAACTTCGCAGGATCCATAATCTGTTCTGCTGATCCAACGATAAAAAACCCATTTGGTTTGAGGGAGTCTACGAAATTGGCGATTAATCTGTGCTGTGTTTCACTTGTGAAGTAGATAAAGACGTTGCGACAAAGAATGAGGTCGAAATTGCGCTCATAACTGTCCCTCAGAAGATCGTGCTTCTTAAACACCACATTCTCCTTGATACTCTCATGAATGACCCAACGATCATTACCCTTCTTCGTAAAGTACTTGGCTAGGTATTCTGGACTTGTACCAGCCACTTGGTTGGAGAGATACTCACCCACTTTGGCTTTCTCAAGAATGGGTTCATCTAAATCAGTAGCCAACAAGAGAGATGGGGTGAACTTCGCTTCATTCATCAAAATAGCAATGGAGTAGATTTCAGCGCCAATGGAAGCTCCGGCACTCCAGATACGAGGACGATTTCGTTGACTGATGGACGGCAATACTTCAGACTTAATGACTTCGAAGACTCGGGCATCTCGGAAGAAATTCGATGTATTGATTGTGAGATACTCCGTGAACTTCTGTCGATGAGCTGGATCCGTTTTTAGGGTGTCAACGAGTTGGTTATAGGAGTTGAGTCGATGACGCTCAATCCACTGGTTGATGCGCCTGCGCATCTGTTGATCCTTATAGCTGGTAAGGTCAATCCCAAGTGTTCTATCAATATCGCGTTTTAGTTTTTCATAGTCTACCATCTCACACCTCACCGCATTGCACATATTAGTTCAGTAATCGTCTTGCCAATCATATCAAGTGGCAAGATGTAATCGGCATTCCCTTCCTCGGCCACGACTCGGGGCATACTATAAATGGTGGATGTACTCCGATCTTGAGCAATCGTTATTCCGCCACCACTCTTGATCCCGGCCATACCTTTGGCTCCGTCTCGACCCATTCCTGTCAAGATCACCCCAACGATCTTCTTTCCATAGACCATGGGCAAGTTCTCCATGGTTACATCGATCGCCGGCCGCAAGAACATGACCCTTTCGTCTTGGTTCAACTGAATGCGGCGCTCACTCGTAATCGTTAGATGATAGTCACCAGGCGCGATTAAGACTTTGCCGTTCTCCACTAGGTCCCCATTCTTGGCCTCGCTTACGGGAAATGGAAACAAGCTATCGAGTCGTTCTGCGAAACTCCTCGTAAACTCTTTAGGCATGTGTTGAACAACTACAATGCCGGCTGGAAGGTTTGCTGGTATGGCTGAAAACACGCCCTCCAGTGCCTTCGGTCCTCCGGTGGAAGACCCAATGATAACAAGCTTGTCCGCGGCACCTGTGGCGGGTCTCTCAAACACTGGTAATGAGGGCGGTTTGCTGACGACAGGGCGGACTTTGGGTTCGGATGCCTGAACCCGGGCGGTTGCGGCTAGGCGAACCTTCTGGGTGACCTCCTCAGCGATGATGTCAAAATCCTGGGCTCCAGTAGGTTGTCCACTTGGCTTGGCAATGAAGTCAACGGCTCCTAGTGCTAAGGCTTGTACCGTTGTTTCGGATCCTTTGCGCGTCTGACTACTGACCATGACTACCGGCAGCGGCTTCGTGGCCATGATCTGCCTCAGTGTCTCCAGGCCATTCATGACAGGCATCTCAACATCCAACGTAACAACGTCTACATCGAGTCGTTCGAGCTTCTCTAAGGCATCCTTACCATTTCTTGCATATCCTGCTACCACGAGTTCTGGATCTGCCTGGATGATTTGAATGATCAACTTACGCATGAAAGCACTGTCGTCTACAACCAAAACCTTAACAGGCATCATCATCACCCTTAAATTTTAACTGCTTCTTTTCCGATCGCGGTGACAGTTACGACTCCTGTGTCAACAAAAAAGCGCATTTTGCGCCCATAATCTCCTGCAACATCCTTACCAATGATGGCAATACCATGTTTCTTGAGATGTTCTGTGACCGCTTCTATGTTCTGTGTGCCGATGCTTGTACTATTTGCGTTTAGATTCGGGAATAGATTCGCTCCCCCCGCCATCTTCGCTTTGAGCCTAGACCTTTGTGCTCCTAAACGCACTGCCTCATCAATCATAGCGGGAATACCTGTATCTGCATACTTGCCTGGAGGTGCTCCGGCATCTCGCTCTCTACTCCTGGGCAAAAAAATGTGCCCCATTACCCCAACCTTCGCTAGATCATCATATAATGTGACGCCAACACACGAGCCAAGACCAACAGTCGTCAAGATCCCCTGTGTTTTAAAGGCGCTGATCTGCCCCATATTTACAAAGACCTCTGTCATCACACTTCCTCCAAACCAAGCATACGAGCGATTTGTTTGAAATCATCGTCATCTGGTAGAAAGAGAATGTGGCCTTCTATCGCTTCACCATCAGCGAAGAACTCGGTACGAATCACAGTGACCTCGTCGGTCACTTCAGCACCCGCTAAAATGCTTTGCCATACCGCACCAGCCATATCCACCGCTACACCAGGCACACTTGGGGCCATCAGTAGAGTGGTCATTTTAGCCAGAGCATTGAGGTAGGAAGTGATCATGATGTTACCGAGTTCTTGGAGAGCGGATCTGGCAAGTTCGTTGATCTCTCCACTATCATCTTCTGTTAACAAACGCACGAGCACCAGGGCACTATCTACTGGAAGAAGGAAGGCCATATGGCCTCTTACGTCTCCTGATACAACTACGAAGATCCCCACGATGACTTGTTCCAAGCCCCCAACATAGTCAGCTGCTTGATCGAACGGGAGCATCTGGGCATCGGGAACGACCAACTGAAAGAGCCGCCCACTAAGCATTTGTGACAAAGCAGTAGTGGCATGGCCCGTTCCTATATTCGCGAGTTCCTTAAGGAAATCTAACTTCGCGTCATTCATCATCCCACCACCCCTAGGAGCTGATTTTCCGCAGTGATTCCACAACCCTTTCTGCATCGAAAGGCTTCACCAGGAAGTCCTTCGCACCTGCACTTAATGCCTCAATGACCATGGGCTTTTGCCCCATCGCGCTGCAGACAATGATCTTGGCCCCTGGATCGATTTTCATAATCTCCTTGATCGCCGTAATTCCATCCATCTTGGGCATGGTGATATCCATGGTGACCATGTCAGGTTTTAGCTCTCGATAGAGTGCCACAGCCTCTTCACCATCGCCTGCTTCGCCTACGACATTATAGCCATTCTTCTCGATTACATTTTTCAACGTCATACGCATAAATGCGGTATCATCTGTGATTAATACAGTTTTTGCCATCGTAACACACTCCCTATCCGATTAACGTACTATTGTCAATGATTAGAGCAATGTTACCATTGCCCAACACCGTTGCTCCGGCGATTCCCCGAATGTCGCTCAGAGTGCCTTTGATTGACTTAATTACGATCTCTTGCTGACCGATGAGATCTTCAACCACAAAGCCTACCTTTTGACCTCTGATTTCCACTACAATCACCGGTAGAGGGCCATCAACCTTGAGAGGCTTAAAGCCTAGACACTCTGCCAGGTCATAAAGGGGTAAGACTTCGTCACGCAACATAATTACATCATGTTGCTGCACTGTCTTGATCTGGTCACGCTCAACCTGAATATTCTCCCTCACCGCCTGAATGGGGATGGCGAGGGTTTCTCCATCGGCCACAACCAGTAAAGCTTTAATGATCGCCAGAGTCAAGGGTAACTTGATGATCGTACGCATAAACTGCCCTGGCTCTGATTCAATCTCAATCGTACCACTTAAGGAGTGTACTACGGATCTGACAGCATCGAGCCCAACTCCCCTACCAGAGAGATCGGTAACCTCCTGTGCTGTGGAAAATCCGGGACTAAAAAGGAGTTCACCCGCTTCACTTACAGAGAGTTCACCATGTTGGGGACCAATTAGCCCTCGCTCTATCGCTTTTGCTCTGATTCGTTCGAGATTAATACCCTGACCATCATCACTGATTTCAATCAGGATATGACTTCCCTCATGCCTTGCGCCTAACGTGATTGTACCTGTCTTAGGCTTGCCTTTGGCAACTCGATCTGCTGATGGTTCAAGACCATGATCAATGGAGTTGCGAATCAGATGGACCAATGGGTCTCCGATTTGGTTAACAATCGAACGATCCAACTCTGTCATTTCTCCAAAGATCTTCAGATTAATGTCCTTGCCGCTGGCCTGGGCGAGATCCCTCACCATACGGGGAAAACGGTCAAAGACTTGCTTAATGGCTACCATCCGCAAGCTCATTGCAGCATACTGCAACTCAGTCGTTACACGATCCAGTTGATCCAACGCGCCAATCTTATCATCACCCTTGGCCATCTCAATGACTTGGGTGCGGCTGGTCACTAATTCGCCCACGAGATTAATGAGCTTGTCCAAACGTTCGGTTTCAACACGCACAAGAGCTTCAGGACGGTGCTGCTTGACCACTGGAGTTAACGCATTGGCCCTTAGTGGACTTGGCGCTGTCTGTGTTGCCGCGGTAGCTTGCTCCTTGCTAGCCGACACTTCGTCTTGGACAGGTTGCTGGTTATCATCCGATGGTAGTTCGCTGACGTCAACTGAAGCGATCTCAGAAATACTATTGACGATTTGGCTAATGGAATCCTTGGACTCCTTCGTCAGAATCGTCAAGATGAATGAATCATCAAACTTTTCCTCTTCAAGTTCCAGTACAGAAGGATTGCTCTGAATGACGGTTGCGACTTGCTCAATCGCTTGGAAGACAGTGTATACTCGAACAGACTTCAAAATTGTGTTTGGCCTTAGAGTAACTTTGACGAAGAAGGCGGAATGACCTTGGGAGATACCTTGTTTGATAGTTTCTCGGTTGAACTCATCAAGCTGAACAACAAGGGAGTCAGCGCTTTCGTCTTCTTGTTGCACTGGCTCTACGACCGCTGTTGGTGTCGGATTCTTAGTCAATGCCTCTAAAACGGCAATCTGCTCTTTGACTGGCGTGATCGGTGCATCGCTAATCGTCTGTTCCAGGAGAATCTCAAGGGTATCAACCGCCCCGAACAGCGCGTTGATTACTTCGGTTGTAGGTTCCAGCTCCCGATTACGCAATAAATCCAGGACACTTTCCATCTCATGTGTGAACTCAGCCAGCACATCAAATCCCATCGTCCCGGCCATGCCCTTGAGACTGTGAGCTGCCCTGAACATATCGTCTACTGTATCTTTATCGCTCGGATTTCTTTCGAAACTCAATAGGTCCTCGTTTAGTGACTGGAGGTAATCACGAGCTTCTGCAGCAAACACTTCTCTAAATGAACTAATATCCATGAACTTCCCCCTTTACAAGCAACTGGTGCCCTAACGTATACTGCCGATACGGTCTTGAGGCGTGGCAATTTCGGTGATACGTACACCAAATTGCTCCCCAACCACCACAACTTCGCCACGGGCAATGAGCCTTTCGTTCGCTAGAAGCTCAATAGGTTCGCCGTGTAGTGAATCCAGTTCCATGATATGTCCCGGACCTAGACGCAGGATATTATCGATGGCCATACGTGTTCGTCCTAGGATTGCCCGTACCTGCACGGGAATATCTCGGATTAAATCGATGTTGATATTTCCTAGGTCATAGCCGGGCTCGACAACACGTTCTGGCACCGATGGTGTTTGTGGAACCTCGGTTTGCACAGGCTGTTTCTTGAGATCCGACCATTCGGTATGAGCCGAGCTCACTTCGGGCTCCTGCTGAACCTCTGGTTCAGGGGGCATCAAGCTTGCAACCATATCCTTGGCAAAATCGATCTTAACAATCTGTAGCAGTGTGCTATCCACCAAATCCTCAATTTCCATACGGAAAGAAATGCTCACAATCCTCTCTTCGTCGACCAAATTTTCGTCCACTAAGGTCTCGTGTGCCAAATCTCTCCGAGTGGTTTCTGGAGGGGAGATATCAATGGCTCGCCTGAAAAGCTCTGACATAGCCGTTGAAGCTGAACCCATCATCATGTTCATGGCTTCTGTCACGGCACTCAGATATAGCTCATCGAGTTCTGGGGGCAAGTTCGTTCCGTCTTCACCCATCATCAAATTGCCAATGACTAGCGCATCATGCTCATGGATAACGAGTAGATTGTCGCCCTCTAGACCCTCTTGATAGCCAATCTTTACAACAATACAGGGTTCAGGATACGTCTTAGTGATCTCTCCTGGAGTGCTCATAAAAACCGTGGGAACGGTAATTTGAACCTTACGGTTGACGATCGTACTCAAGGCGGTAGCTGCTGAACCCATGGATATATTCCCGATCTCCGCTAAAGCGTCCTGTTCTAACGGAGTAAGATAGTTGTCGATATCGAGGTCACTACTAGACTTTGTCTGGCTGGTGGCATGTTCCTGCAATAGCGCATCCAGTTCTTCTTGTGTCATGACTCCATCATTCATCGTCTAGTCCTCCTTCATCGTCTGACTCACAAATATTTGTCACTACGACACCTAATCGTGAGCCTAGTCGCCCCGGTGTGCCTTTGAACTTTGTCATTGATCCGATCTTAATATCCAAGGTTTCCGTCTTCTTCGTGTTGAGCGGAATTACGTCACCTGGGGCCAATCCCAGCAAATCTCGCACAGTTACAGTTGTCTTACCGAGCTCCACCTCTACCGGGACGATCGCAGATCGAACTTTCTCCTTTAGGAGTTCAACCCTCATTGGATCAGGCTTCTGCAATGATTCGAACATCCGAATTTGTGTCAGATCCTTAATGATTGGCTCTAAGGTTCGATGTGGTAAACAGATGCTAATCATGTCGCTGATATCATTGAGAGAAAAGCGCATGGTAACTAGGGCCACTGCATCACGTTCTGAGACAACTTGCAGAAATTGGGGATTACTTTCTATGTAGTCCAGTTCAAACTGAAGTTCTGCAACCTCTTGCCAGGCATCTCCAAGGAGTGAGGAAAAGACTGACAACACTTGCCGCTTCAAGACTGCGATCTCAATGTCGGTAAGGCCTCTAGAACGTCCGATAGGCACACCATCGCCGCCACAGAGACGATCATGAAGCAAAAAGGCGATGTCAGGGGTTAACTGCATGATAGCATAACCCTCTAGGGGAGGAACACGCAACACGCTCAGAACAGAAGGGTTTGGTAGAGAACGCACAAAATCTCCAAAGAGAATTTGCTCAATGGAGTGTACTCGTACTTCAACTTTGTTGCGGAGCTTGGCCGACATGTATCCAGAATAGGTTCGGCAAAACTGTTCGTGGATTCTCTGTAATGCTCTGATATGTTCCTTGGAAAATTTGTTCGGTCTACTAAAATCATAAACAGGATCTTCTTCCTGAACGTCAGGCTCAAGCTCAAGATCGGGTTCAGAGGCTGCTCGTATTAGCAGATCAATTTCTTCCTGTGATAAAATGTCATGCAATACATCCACCTCCTCTTAACCCAGAAATCAACTTACTTATTTTATCGGCAGAGCAGGTCATTCTCTTGAGTGCTTGCTACTCTGCAACAGACAAATCTTCGTCAGATATTGTCTGCAATTGAATTTGTTCTTCACTAGTCAAGATCTTGTCCACTTCTAAGAGAATAAGCAAACGATCCTCTAGCTTACCTACACCCGCTAGGTAATGAGCCTTCAAGCCAGCAATATTACTCGGAGGCGGTTCAATAGCATCGTCTGCAAGACGCAGGGTTTCCGTTACCGAGTCTACGATAAAGCCAACCATACTACCATTCACTTCGAGCATAATGATACGAGTGTCCTGCGTGTTCTCTTGAGCCTCCAGACCAAAACGCTTGCGCAAGGATATTACTGGAATTACTTCACCACGTAGATTGGTAACACCTTCGATGTAATCTGCAACATGCGGAAGGCGTGTGATATGACCAACTTTGACGATTTCTCGTACATCAGTGATCTCCACACCGAACTCTTCGTTATGTAATTTAAACACGACCAGTTGTCTTTCTTTCACATCGATTCCCTCCTTTGAAGATTATGGCTAATGTGCCGTCAATAGCTCATAAAACCCATGATTAACCTATTTCGCCGTAGCGAAAGCTTTTCCTTCCAGGCATCATAAGAATTATAAAAGCCCGGATGCCGGGCTTTCTTCATTTTTGTGGTTTTCGTAGTAGTGCGATAATACTGCTAAAGACAATGGAGGCGGCAAGACCCAGGCCCGTGATCTCAAAAGCTCCTGTGAATAATCCTTCCCAGCCGAGTCGTTCTATTTCGGAGAGCATGCCCTTGGTGATGGAGCTCCCAAACCCCAGTACCGGGACCAAGGCCCCAGCTCCAGCAAACTCTTGAAAGGGTTCATAGATGCCTATACCGCTGAGGATTGCTCCTAGGCAGACCATTCCAACGAGTAGGTGTGCATTACTACACTTTGTGGTATCAATGATCAGCTGGCCTATGGCGCAAATTGCGCCTCCGACCAAGAATGCTATGATGTAGTCCATAATCTCTCCCCTTTACGCCTCAAATGCAATGGCATGGGCAACGCAGGGAATGGTCTCGCCCTGCAGCACCGTCAATGCGCTAAGCAAAGCACCAGTGGCCACGATCAAAATGCGTTCTGCCTTAGCGGATTTGAGCATGTTGAGACCGTAACCAAGGGCCATGACAGCAATGCAAGCTGCGCCGCTTCCTCCGGCCCCTGCCTTTTGACCTTCGCTGTAGATCTGGCTTCCCCCGTCTTGTAGACGCTCGAGACCTTTGAGCCCATCCTTTTCTAGGAGGAGGCGTAGCATCTTCCGACCCTGTTTACCTAGATCGCCAGTTAAGATCATGTCATAGTCTTCTAGGCTGCGTCCCGTATCCTGAAGATGCATCTTGATGGTGGAATACGCTGCAGGCGCCATTGCGCTTCCCATGTCGTGAGCATCTTTCAATCCCATATCGACAATATGTCCAAAGGTGGCGTAGCTTATTTGAGGACCTTCATCGCCAAAACCCAAGAGCGCCGCACCGGCGCCTGTAACAGTGTGGTGATTGCTAGAGATGTGCTGAACGTTTAGCTCAATGGGGTAGCGGAACTGCCTCTCTGCCGTCTGATAATGACTTGCCGTGCCAATGAGTACCTTTTCAGCAAAATCTCCTTGGAGTAATGCCGCGCCAAGGCCAATGCCCTGAGCGAACGTGGAGCAGGCTCCATAGATGCCCAAGAAGGGTATGGTATAGGTGCTCGCGGCAAAGGAGGATGAGGTGATCTGATTCAACAGATCCCCTGCCAGGATAAAGTGGACTTCTTCGCTCTTTGTGTTTCGATGTCGCAGGGTCTTTTCAACCGCCATCTCAAGCATGAGTCGCTCTGTCTTCTCTGGTGTCTTTTGCCCTAGGACATCATCTGGAAGTATTTCATCAAAGTCCAGGGCGTGTGGCCCCTTCCCTTCGATGGGTCCAACAAGTGTATACGAGCTCAAGACGCGGGGCCGTCTACTGAAGGTTAAGGTTTGGGATCCAAGTCGATTGCTCAATGACGATACCTCCTTTGCTCGTTCAGAACAGTCCAAGGATCAGTGCTTTGGCCAAGCTGACGATGAAACCAGAGAGAATTCCAAAAACAATGACAGGCCCTGCAATAACAAACATCTTCGCCCCCATTCCGAGTAGGAACCCTTCGCGGCGAAACTCCATTGCAGCAGACGTTACCGTATTGGAGAAACCTGTGATCGGAACGGCCGCTCCAGCCCCTCCCTTTTCAGCGATTTCGTCATAGATGCCCAGACCGGTTAAGATCGCACCGATCAAGATCATCACCGCAAGTGTTACCGAAGCAGCCTCTGCTTTGGTGTTTTCGGTCTTGCTGGCAATGTTCAAGACCACTTGTCCAAGGCTAGAGATCAGACCGCCAACAAAAAAAGCCCACAAGGTGTTCTTGAGCAAAGGGCGGGGCGGACTATTGTCCTTAACGAGCTTCTGATAGTCCTTAGGTTTCACGGGCAAGACTCCTTTCTACAGTCACCCTTAGTATACTGAAACCTGCATAAACTATACAAAAAACGGAGCACCCCAAGGGGGTACTCCGCTGTAAACGAATGTTCAAATCAATTGCCTATTGTAAACCGAATACTACGCCGATAACAGCGCCGATTGCACCCAAGGCAATTCCTATGGTAGCCAACGTCTTAGCAGACTTCACGTTTTGATCAGCCGTCAGCTTATACTCTGCAAAATCCTCTTCGAGGGTCTTAATCTGACGTTCTAGACGCTGTTCACGTATGAGCGCGGCATTGATCTGGGCGTTCACATCGGTCGATAGTTCTGATCTGACAGCATCGAGGGTCGAGGTATCTTCTTGTAACAAGACAATGTCCGCTTTGGCCTTTTCAAGCTGCGTGGTTAGGTCTGCACGATTTTGTGTCTCTCGTTGGAGTAGTACGGCCACATTTTGCAGATCCTTTTCCAGCTGTTGATTGGTTAGTCTCAGGGCTTCTAGTTCGCTCGTTACTGTGCTATCGGTCGCTTGTAAACTGGCAAAAACTGCGCCTTTTTCTCCCGCCCAATTCTCTAGATCGCTAATGGCCTCGGCCTGAAGAAGGAGTTCTCTTTCCAATTGAACGACTGCGTTGACTAACTCAGCCATACGCTGTTCGTTTTCAGCAAGACGTGCTTCGTTCTGGGTTGCATCGAAGCCTTGATCCTCCATGGCCAACTGGACGCTGACGATGCCTGCTTGAACCTCAGCTAAATTACTCTGTAGGATAGCCATGTTATCCTGAAGACCAACCACTTGGTCCTCCAGCCCGACCTGGGCTGCAACAACCCGGCTCAGCCGTTCTTCAGCGATGATGGCGTTCTCATCGACTCTCTTTACCTCGTCTCTCAGGCTCTGCTGATCCGCATACCAAGTGGCAAGGTCTTCCTCAAAGCGTAGACGCAGTTCGCTCGCTTCGAGCAAATCTCCAGAGGTTCCTCTGACACGGGAGACTTCAATATCTTCCAAGAGACGATTGATGACATTCGCCAAGGCATAGCGGTCCACTGCACGAGAACCTTGGAATGTTCCATCTTCAAAAACGGTCAAATATCCCCTAGTTACTGCATTGTTCACTGCGTGGTAGGCCCAATGATCCGTAGGCACATCGGTTACGTTCGCTAACACTGTCAAAGGCACTACCATGTTCAAAACTAACATGGCCACCAAGCCCAGGGCAATCTTGTTCTTTTTCATTAAGTAAGCCTCCTCACCATTATGGTTGAATAATAATGTCTTTATGTTCAATCACTAGAGATGGAGCCTCTAGCACTCCCTGCCTCGTAAAGACCCGAACACCGCTTAGACTAACTCTACCTAACCCTGCAGTCTTGGCTCGGAAGTGGATTGTCATCACCGTACCATACGACAGCGGCACTTCGTTACCGGTTCCCCGCTGGGCCTGGAGACCAAGAACCTGACCTGTTTGATTGGAGACACTGGGCATTTGCCATGAACCGCCCTCTACAAACAGGGTTCCCTTCGAGATATCCAAGGTTCGGCCAACAATCTCCAGGTGTTCAGGATCAAAGGACAGATCCAGTTCAATACCAAGAAAATCATGAATATTCGTGGCCCAGATCGGAAGTGCAAAGTAATCCCCTGCCCTGACAACTTGGTCTCCCGGACGCTCGGGCTTGCCCACCCAGACCTTGGGTTTTAGCTCGGGAACGATGATAAACATATTCTCGACCTTTTGCTGACCTCGTTCGTCGATGCTCCGCAGAGAATAAGGGAGGGGACCCGAAAATCCATCCTTCGGCTTTAACAGCCACTTGAAGGATACTTCCTTACCAGGTTCAATTGTTCCTGGAAATCTCTTCGCATTCTGCCCTGAAACCAAGTCTAGCCCGAGGGGGTATAGAATCTCGAAGGTGCCTCCGTAGAACTGCGTTCCTCCTTCGTTACGAACAACGGCTTTAGCCTCAAAGACAGGAGGCTCGTACCGCTCGTCCTTGATCCCCAAACCTGGAGGTCCGCTAAAGAGAACCTGGAGCTTAGCAGGACTTAAGACATTCACATTTCGTCTTACCCTGTTGGGCTCACTATTTTGCGCGCTGACTTCTACTTCGTAGGTGAAGACGCCATCGGTGATGCTACGTACCCCAACCTGCCAGCCAGTTTGCTTCGTTTCCCCGACCTCGAGGTCGTTTAACTGAACCTTAGCGGGAGAACCTACGAGTTGCAATCCAGGAGGTAGCTTCAGTTCTGCCACTACATTGCGGGCATCACCTTGCCCATCATTTTGGACATAGGCAATGATGGAGAAGGTTTGGAAGCCTTCAGGATCTGCCGTGATTTCAGCCGGCGAGGTGACTCCAACAATCAGTTCGCCAGGGGCAATGGTCACTCCACCTAGGCCGTAATACGACACAAAACTCCTAGCTTCTCCTGGCGCCAGGGACACCTGATCCCAAAACAGAGCAATAGCACTATCTAGTTCAAATTCACCGATGCGCTGGAAGTCCTGCCCGGGAGTGAAGTTAAAGTTCCATGGGCTATCAGCAAGGCTTCCCCAATTTGTGAAATACACGCGATCGGGGGTTGTAACACCTGGCCCGGTCAAAGTCCCTTGGGACATGACTTGGGGGCGAGCCAAGGAATCAAAGGCCTGCCAAAACTGGGGCATATTCTGCTTATAGTAGACGCTATCCGTCGTTATGCCCCGGTCATCGACCCGGAAAGGAGCACCATCATTGGAGCCAAGCATGGTATCAAGCATCAATCGGACCCCGACCATATGGGGCACCGAGTCTAAATTCTCTACATGATATTCAATCTGAGCCGTGTCTAAAAGGCCAGTCGTACTACTCCTTGTTAGACTAAGGACTTGCCAAACCTGGATCGGACCCAGCTTCCAACTGCTTTCGATCTTACCATCTACAACGGTGGGAGGTTGAATCATCTCGCCATAGAGACCACTTGAACCCGCTCTTCGATCCGTTTCCCCACCGTACACCCAGTTTTGGTTTCCAACCCGAACTGTAGTATACGACGTCCAGGGATCATCTCCCCCGTAAATCAAGTGCTTGTTTTGGTCCGTATCTCGATCGGGGTCCCCACCTGTCGTGCCTACCGAAAAACGACCCGTATTGGTCTCTCCGGCATTAACGACGATCCGAATGTATTCATTGTCAATCTGGACCTTGGGCACTTCCGCTAAAGCCGTCACACCGAAGGTCAAAGATCCAACGAGTACTAGTGTGAGAATGAACGTTACAGTAAGTACTAACTTCCGTGGCATCCGTGCACTTCCCTCCTCTATGGTGCGTTCAACCAACGAACCTCTCCATATTCAACATTGGAGACGAATCGATTGTCTTCTCGACTAAAGACAACGGCCACTTGCATGGCGTAATCATAGGGCTGGCTCGCAAAGGTCCAGACGCCTTCAATATATCGTACCGCCTGAAAGTCAAGACGTTCATCGCCAGATGATTTCTCTAGGACCGCTCTCTGTAGCACACCCGAGGCGGAGATTTCCAGAGAAACAAAGACTACGCCCTCTACCCCGTCATGTTCTGCGTTCTTGGGGTACATAGGTGCACCGCCACCGCCATGGAGATCACGTCCGCTAGCAGGTGGTGGAGGTGGAGGTGGTGCTGTTTCTGCTGTCCCTTCGCCAGATTCTGCGACACCCGCGTCATCACTAGCACCCAAATCGGCGGTTCCTGATCCGCTCGTTGCTTGTGTTTGGGGTCTAGGCTCGGGATTCGGACGGGCTTCAACCGGCGGTTCAACAACTTCACGCGCTTCGACTTCCACAACCACTTCCGGCCCTTCTGGGCTGGTGAGTAGCTCGCCACGACCTGTTTGCTCAGGCACTTCAGGTACCTCGGGTACCGCTATTTCCGGCTCCGGCTCCGGCGTAGGTTCCGGTTCTACCTGAGCCGGGCGCGCCTGTTCAACCTGGGGCTCGGGAACATCGGGAACCTCTGCTTGCGCAACGGCTTGTGGTTGAGGAGGTTCAGCTGGTTGGGGCCGAGGTTCAGTCACTCTCGGTACCGTAGTTTGGGAGAGACGATCGGTCACTGGAGATGGTCTCGGACTAACAGATGTCTCAACATGCATTACTTGAATAACCCCTCCTCCTGCTAGGCCAGGTGTATCAACTTCGAGGAGGGTACCCAAATCGGGTAGCGCGAAAAATAATATAGCGTGGAGAACGACGGAAATCAAGATGAACCGATTCAGTCGTGTCTCTTCACCAAAGGGGTTTTGCACATCTCTCCCTCCTTCCCTATGTTCCTTGTTCGACTGCCAAACCTAAGCGATAGCCACCAACACCGCGTAAGTGATCAAGGGCTTTGACGACATGCTCATATCGTACTTCCTTGTCAGCTTTGACTATCACAAAGATGTCGGGGTTAACCCGCACCCTTTCGATAAAGTGTTGTTCTAGTTCCGCGCCAGAGACTTGGCGTCCTGAAACATAAAAGGCACCGGACTTGTCCACAAGAACTTCAAAGCTCGTACTAGTTTGGGTCGTTCCAGTCACTGCCCGGGGCAACTCTACATCGAGTCCCATGGGTTCAGTCTTAATGGTGGAAAAAACCATAAAAAATACCAGCATAAAGAACATGACGTCAATCAAGGGCGTGATGTCCGGACTATTACGCCTCCTTCTGCTGCGTTCAAAGTTCATTAAAACTCACTCCCTGCATCTAGGACATTCAGGAGTTCTGTTGACTTCTTGTTCATGTCAGCCACATTCGTCGTCACGATGCTGTTCAGATATGCAGCTAGGGCCATGGTGGGAACGGCAACGATAAGACCAGTAGCAGTGGTAATTAGAGCTTCGGCAATTCCGATACTAAGGGCTGAAGCTTGTGTAACCCCTTCCATCGCACCAATGATATTAAAGCTCTCGATAATGCCCGTTACCGTACCTAAGATTCCTAGTAAGGGTGAGATCGTTACAATAAGGTCCAGAGCCGGGAGACGCCGCTCCATCTTGTAGATCTCCTCATGCCCCACCACCGACATATGCTCCTTGATTTCGTCGCGCCCCTGATCATAATGGGCAATTCCCGCGGCAAGCACGGCCGCGACAGGTCCCCGAGCCTTTTTGGCAATCTGCATAGCCTCGAGCACTTTTCCTTGTCCTAAAGACAGCTTGATATCTTCTAAGAGGTCATCTGTATCGATTCTTGAGCGCAATAAGTACCATAATCTTTCGATTCCAATCGCCAAGGAAAAGATGGAACATAAGAGCAATGGAATCATGATTGGACCGCCGAGTACGAAAATTCTGAGCATGTAATACCCCTCCGTTTACTTTGTAAAAGAAATGCATTCTGTAATGTTCGACATTACCTCCGAGAATCCTTGCATCATTGCAATTTCCCGCTTATAACATTCGCCCTCAAGCTCAGCTTATGGGGGATAGAGAAAAGAACCGCGAAATCGCGGTTCTTCTCATTATACAGCCCAGGGATGGCGTTCCTTCAGGAATCTAGCCTTATCGATCGCCATCAAAAAGATTTCTTCCTCTGTGTTCCATTCTGTTAAGCGATGCAAACGCCCTTCCTTCTTAAAACCAACCTTGTCATAACAGTGTAATGCCTTCACATTACTCGCTCGAACGCGTAAATAGACTCGGTTCAAGTTCATCGTAACAAAGGCCTGTTCTAAGAGGGTGAGAATGGCGTCCGTTCCATAACCGTGGCAGTGCATCGTTGTGTCGAAGATATCGATCTTGAGCTCTGCCTCGCCGCTCCGCCAGGCAATGTGATCGAGTTCAATTTCGCCGATGCGTTCCTTGCCTAAAAGAATGTGATAGTGCACCCGGTAGCGATTGGGTTTCACTAGGTCTAAAACTATCTTGCCCCCCATTAATTGCGACATCTGCCCAACTCCTCAAGTTCCGAATTAGCTTCGCGACTTCTATACGGTTCTCGGAGATTCTACTCCAATTATTCGGGGAAAAGTGGGGATGACCTTCAGGGAAAAACCGGCAGCCATACATGATCAACCGTTATTTCCTCCGAGAGGCTAACTCCTCCATCCATTGCCAGGGAATGGAGTAACGTCCTAGGTAGATAGCGTCCTTGCCCCCTGGTCCATGACAATCAGATCCGCCGCTGGGAAGAAGTCCATGTTCCTTGGCCACCTGCATGAAACGGTTTGTTTGCTCCTTACTGTGACTGTGATGAACGACTTCAATACCAACGAGTCCCGCCTGAATGAGCTGTGGCAGGATGGACAAATCCTTGAGCAACCCCGGGTGGGCCAAGACAGGCACGCCGCCAGACTCTAGTATCAGACGAACAGCCTCTTCTAAGGTCAGTTTATGTCGCATTACATAGGCCGGTTGGCCTTGCCCTATGTACCTCTCAAATGCTTCTTGCTTCGAGCCTACGACACCTTTCTCCACCATGGCTGCAGCAATGTGGCTACGACTCACCACATCCTCATGGGCAAACTTCAATATGTCTTCATACTCAAGGTGAATCTCAAGTGATGCTAGGCGCTCGATGATTGCGTGGACACGGGATACCCGTTCTTCTCTGAGATCAGCTAGTGTTTGCTGCAAGGGCTCATACCCTGGGTTAATCCACAGTCCCAGAATATGAACCTCCTCACCCTCCACTGTCGATGTACTGAGTTCAATACCGGGAATCACTTGAAGATCAGAGGGAGCCACTCTCTTAGCATCGTGAATCCCTTGCGTTGTGTCATGGTCTGAGATGGCGATGGCGGAAAGGCCAGCTTTCCTTGCCTCCTCGACCAGTTCTTCAGGCGTCCAGGTTCCGTCCGATGCGGTTGTGTGTAAGTGTAAATCTGCTAACAAAACAAGAATACCTCTTTTCTAGAGCTCGTGCCGCAATTGCCGCATAATTTGAGCTTCTTTACGAGAAATTTGCGCCTGGGAGATGCCCAGATGTCGTGCGACTTCACTTTGGCTTTTCTCGGCGTAATAGCGAAGAAGTACAATGGTCCTCTCTTCCTGCGACAGGTTCTGAAGAGCCTGCTTTAGCATAAAGCTCTCATGGCTTCCCCTCGAAGATACGAAATCCTGGAATTCAGGTGCCTCTTCGTCACCTTGGGAGATCGTTGCCTGTAATGAATAGACTGGAGAGACTGCATCAAAGGCATACACAACATCTTCAGGATCCACTTCGAGCTCAGCAGCGATCTCTGATATGGTTGGACTTCGCCCGAGGACTTGTCCTAGCCTATCTTTGACCCGCAGGGCATCGGAAGCGAGTTTTTTTGTTGACCGAGCTACTTGTAGCGTTGACGTGCGTCTGAGATGCTGCTTGATTTCTCCCATAATCTTGGGGACAGCGTAGGTCGAGAACTTGACATCGTAGTCTAGATCAAAATCCTTGATCGCCTTAACGAGGCCTAAGGCACCAATTTGCACTAGATCGTCATACTCCAAACCGCGATCAACAAAACGTCTAGCAATACTGTGCACTAAAGGAAGATTAGCTTCCACTAGTTCGCTTCTGGCCTGGGAGTTGCCTGCTTGGGATTGGGAGATTAAGTGCCGAATCCGCTCCATTTCCATAGCTGTCCCTAACTCTCTTGTTCTTTTACCCGCTTGATCATGGTGACCTTCGTTCCTTTCCCAAGCTCGGAAGAAACCATAACTTCATCCATGTATTCATGCATAAAGGTAAACCCCAGACCCATCCGCTCTTCAGGAATACTGGTGAATCCTACTTCTTGCGCAGCTTCAAGATCTTCAATACCTTTGCCGAAATCCTCCACCATGATGCGTAGCTCGGGTCCATGATACGAAACCTCCATGAACACATTCCCCTCTTGCAGTGCATAGCCGTGAATAACCGAATTCGACACGGCCTCGGAGACGGCTACTTTAATGTCTTCGAGTTCATCCAACGTCCAGTCTAGCTGACTGGCAAATAGAGCCACAGCCGTGCGGGCAAAGGCCACATTACGAGTGTCACTGGGAATCTCTAATTTGATCCAGTTTGTAGTTGTCATCAAAGTCGCCTCCTTAGATCCGCTCAAAAACATCTGAAGTGGAACTGGCAAATTCTGATATCTTCTGAAAACCTGACATTTGGAGAATGCGCATGATTTGAGGATTTGCTTGTACAAAGAAGAGGCGTCCTCCCCGTTCCTCCAATTCGCGGTACCTGCCAAGAATCACGCCCAAACCCGAACTGTCAATAAAGGAAAGACCTTTGACATCCATGATCAGGTTTGTGATGTCTAGGTTGGCTGCGAAGAGTCTGCTAAGCTTTTCTTTAAACTCAGGAGATGTATGTAAGTCAAGCTCACCCCGTAAAGTAACAATAAGTGCTTGTCCCTTTAGCTCAAACGTGTACTGCACAGGTTTCCCTCCTTTTTTTGGTATATAGAGTTTTTCGAGGGAAACCTCCGTTTACCTGCAAATAAAAGGAAATTTAAAAGAGTGCCTTGGCGATCGCTTGGCCTAGCCGCCAAACCAAAGCCACAAGAGTAAGTTTCTGTACTGGTTCGCTGATCGTCAGGAGACTCGTGCCGACTACTTCTTCGCCAAAATATGCAGTAATTGAGCCCACAACCTGGCCCTCACGTATCGGTAAGACCTGGTTCGTGTCAAGGGAGATCACCGTTGTGAGGTCTAGTTCCTTCCCCCGCTCGACGGTGACAAAGAAATCTGCAGGCAAGATCACATCTACGACACGCGGCCTGCCCGTTGGACTCTCTAGGGCGCCAACTACATCGTTTTGACTATAGAGTTTTAGGCTTTGGTACTTGCGAAAACCATAGTCAAGAAGGGAGCGAGCTGCACTTTCCCTCTCCTCTTCATTCTTGTGCCCCAGGGTGATGGCAATCAGGCGAAGATCGTCACGCTCAGCTGTTGCTGCAAGACAGTAGCCTGCCTCGGTCGTAAAGCCCGTTTTCATACCATCAACGCCGTAATATCTCCTTAGAAGCTTGTTGCCATTCCAGAGCACGGGGATTTTCGTTGTATCGGCTCGCATGGTATGTTCATAGGTCGACACATAGTCCATGAGACGGGGAACGCCCAAAGCATGCTGCACTAACGTGGCAACATCTCGGGCGCTCATCATATTAGAGCCATCATCTTCAGGGAGCCCAGTGCAGTTCCTAAAGGAGGTTACTTCCAAACCAAGCTCTGCGGCCTTTGTTTCCATGATCTCCACAAAGCTTTGCTCAGATCCTGCTATGAACTCCGCCACAGCCACCGCAGCGTCATTCGCCGATCCAACCGCGATGGCATAGATCAGCTCCTCAAGGGTGAGCTGTTCACCGGCTTCGAGCCAGATCCTTGATCCTCTCTTACTAGCGGCAAAGGGACTGGCTGTTACTAGGTCAGTAAGGCCAATCTCGCCGCGATCGACTGCCTCGAGAATCAAGACAAGAGTCATGAGCTTGGAAAGACTGGCTACCGGGAGTGCTACGTCGCTATTCTCTTCCAAGAATACGCGTCCACTATAGGGATCCATTAGGTAATAAGCCTTTCCGCCAATCTCTAGAGCCAATGCCTGTGTTCCGAGAAATGCAAGGCACAAAAGGAGAACAATCATCCATCGAAGCGCTTTTCCATTCACCGTCTTCCACCCCCACTACCATAAATATGGCGTGGGGTGGACCTTTATAACTCCTGTGCGGTGATTTTGCGATAAATGGTCGGTTGTAGCAAGGGCTGTGACTCACTGAACTGAAAGGCCTGGAGAACCTGGCGAGCACCCTGTTCTAGCTTAGACTGATCGTTGGCATAGATTCTGGCCAAGACCGTTTGGTCGTGGACATAGTCTCCCACTTCAGTCTGGAGCTCGATGCCCACTGCAAGGTCTATAACTGAGTCTTTGTGCTCTCGTCCTGCCCCTAGTTCCATAGCGACCATACCAATCATTAAAGGATCGATAGCCTGTAGGTAACCACTTTGCCCCGCCAGGATATCCTTGGTATAGCTCGCCTGAGGGAGTATGCTAGGATCATCAACTACTCTTCCATCGCCTCCCTGGGCTTCAATCAACTCTCGGAGCTTATGCAGAGCGGATCCACTTCGCAGGCTCTCCAGAACAGACTGGCGAGCCTCTTGTCTTGAGCTGGCACCGCCGGCCATCAGCACCATTTCCACTGCTAGTTCAATACATAGTCCGGTCAAACGCTCAGGTCCCTCGCCTCGTAGGGTACGTATAGCTTCCTTCACCTCTAAGGCGTTACCAATGGCGCGACCTAAGGGTTGATTCATATCCGTCACCAAAGCCATGGTATCTCGACCTGCGAGCTGTCCGATTTGTACCATGGTCTTAGCTAGTTCCACCGCGTCCTCTTCCGTCTTCATGAACGCCCCTTTCCCTACCTTGACATCAAGCACAAAACCATCTGCTCCAGCTGCGATTTTCTTGCTCATGATCGATGAGGCAATCAGTGGTATCGATTCCACTGTCGCTGTAACATCACGCAGGGCATAGAGGAGTTTGTCAGCGGGGGCCAGTTGCCCGGTTTGGCCAACGAGACTCAGTCCGATTCGGTTCACTTGGGATACGAACTGCTCTGGTTCTAGGCTTACTTGGAATCCGGGAATACTTTCGAGCTTATCGACGGTTCCACCCGTATGGCCGAGCCCTCGTCCTGACATCTTGGCAACAGGAACACCAAGACTGGCGACTAAGGGAGCTACGATTAACGTAGTCGTGTCTCCCACCCCACCCGTGGAATGCTTATCAACTTTGACCCCCCGGATGGCACTTAGATCTAGGGTGTCGCCTGACTGGGCCATGATCAGGGTCAGGTCAGTGATTTCCTCCGGGTCCATACCCCTGAAATAAACAGCCATGTTCCAGGCGGCCATTTGATAATCAGGAATATCCCCACGTACATAGCCTGGGATCAAGAACTCTAACTCCGTACGGGACAGTCGCTCCCCATCGCGTTTCTTTCGAATCAGGTCAACAGCGTGCATCCGTTCGCCTCCTTACTTCACTCCAAGACTGGGTAGGAAACTAACTCCAACCGTCTCATATTCGATGGCAAAAAAGTCTGCCACCGTTTTTGCCACATCCGCAAAGCTGTGGCGTACACCCAAATCTACACTATCGACATTGGGTCCTGCAACCAAGAGGGGCACATACTCACGAGTGTGATCGGTACCAGGAAAGGTTGGATCGCAACCGTGGTCCGCTACAATGAACAGGAGATCATCACTCCCCAATCCAGCCAAAAGCTCAGGGAGTCGCTCATCAAACGCTTCCAAGCCTCGTCCATAGCCCTCAGGATCATTACGGTGACCCCATACCATGTCGAAGTCCACCAAGTTGGCAAAGATCAAGCAGTCCTCTTGCTTGCTGCCAAGTAGCTCCACCACCCGGTCAACACCGGCTTGGTTACTCTTTGTCGGAAACGATTCACTCAGTCCGCGCCCTGCAAAGATATCTGAGATCTTGCCCACACCATAGACGGGAATATCCTTCTCTTGCAGCGCGTCCAAGACGGTGGCTTGAAAGGGTGCCAGGCTATAGTCTTTGCGATTTGCAGTTCGTTTGAACTGTCCCACCTCACCTAAGAAGGGTCTGGCAATAACGCGTCCCACTGCATGCTCACCCTGCAGGAGGTCTCGAGCCAACTTGCACCAAGCATAAAGCGTGTCAAGTGGTACAATCTCTTCATGGGCTGCTATTTGGAAGACGCTATCAGCGGACGTGTAAACGATGGGAAACCCCGTTCTCAGATGTTCTGCACCCAACTCTTCAATGATCGCCGTGCCAGATGCGGGGTAGTTACCCAGAGTCTGCCGACCGATCTTTGCTTCAAAAGCTTCCATAACTTCTGGGGGAAAGCCGTTAGGATACGTTGGAAATGGCGCTTTCAGCGTGAGACCGGCCAGTTCCCAATGACCTGTTGTAGTATCTTTGCCCTTGGAGACTTCAGCCATTTTTCCCCAGGCACCTTGTGGTTCCTGGGTTGGTGAGACTCCCTCAATGGGAATGATATTGCCAATACCCAGCTTTGCTGCGTTTGGCATCTTAAGTCCGCCTAGAGCCTTGGCCACATGTCCTAGGGTGTTACTGCCTTCATCACCATAGAGATGAGCGTCAGGTAATGCGCCAACACCTACACTATCTAATACAACGATGGCGATTCGTTTCATGTCTCGTCCTCCTTTAGCTTTACAGCTCTTGGATGTGTCTTTCCATAGACATCTCGTAAGTGGGCCTTATCCAGATGCGTATAAATCTGTGTCGTGGTCAGATCGGCGTGGCCCAGCATTTCTTGCACGGAGCGCAAATCTGCACCATGTCGTAAGAGATGCGTAGCAAACGAATGCCTGAGTACATGGGGGGATATTTCTTTCTCTATCCCCGCGGTCTTTGCCCATCCTTTAAGAATCTTCCAGAAACCCTGCCTAGTCAGCCGGTTACCCCGGGCATTCACAAACAATGCCCGTTCTCTGTGATTTGTCACTAAGCGTCCCCTAGCATACCTAAGGTAATCCGATGTAGCCTTTAAAGCATGGCTACCCAGGGGGATGATCCGTTCCTTATTGCCCTTGCCCAAACAACGGACAAAGCCTAAATCGTCAACGTCGCCAACGTTCAGACCCACAAGTTCTGATACCCGTAAACCGCATCCATACAAGACCTCCAACATCGCACGATCGCGGTAGCCTGATGGTTTGTCCAGGGTTGGAGCAGCCAAGAGAGCTAGCACTTCCTGTTCACTCAGGATATCTGGTAAGGCCATGGCGAGCTTGGGTGTGGCCAAATAAGCACATGGATTATTCTCTACAACCTCTTCATCCACTAAGTAATCAAAAAAACTCCGTAAAGCCGAGATCTTGCGGGCTCTTGAACGTGCCTTGATGGACTGTCCCTCGAGCTCCTTCACATATTTTGTGATATGTTGAGGTTCCACATTCTCTAGGGCGAGACCTTCTTTTCTGAGAAACTCTCGAAATTGGCTAAGGTCGTTAGAGTAGGCTTGTACCGTGTTATCAGCTAAGCCTTTCTCGATACTTAAATAGGAATAATAGTCATCGAAAACCTGTAAAGGCGTCATCGGATCCTCCCTTTAAGTCAAGAACCCACTTCCAAGATGGGCAAGAATGGGGGTTAGATATGCTTCAATCAGGGCAGCCAAGATGCACAGAGCTCCGCTGCATAGTCCAAGAAAAGTAGTACTGGCAAACTGTCCATAGATGCCCTCTTTCGAGAGACCAAGCAGCGTTTTCAAGGCAGTAGCGGAAAACGACAGAGCCCCGCCTGCAGCGATCAAGATCGCGGGAACAAGAAGCAAGTTCTGGGGCAGGACACAAGTTGTTGAGAGAAAGAGTCCTTGCACCATCGTTTCTTGCACCAAGAAACCAATGGTAAAACCAAGGACAAACCCTCTCACAAAGACGATGGCCAAGATTAAGGGGGCACCAATCACAGTCAGACCCAAAAGGAGGATCAGACCCATAGTTTTTACCACATTGTCCATCACACTTTGATAGAAAACCTCGCCTTTAGGGGAGGTCGTGCCATCATCATCACGTAAGGAACTATATACTCCCGCTATATAGTGGGCTAAGTCGTCTTTTTGCACCGGTGAGAGTTTTTGTGTCGCCACAGCTCCAAATCCTAAACCTGTGACAAACAGTAAAATGAGGGCCAGATAAAGTGGGAGATGGCGCATAAAATACTCTCCCAACAGCTCACCGATGGCTCCAGCTATGAACATACTACCACCTCTTCAGCTCATGCATTTTCCTAACCTTATGCTTTGCCAAAGAATAATATGTTAGGCTAGATGGCTTGTGCTATTGAGGCAGACAACTTCCCAGGGACATTCCTTGTTTTGCTCTCTAAAGATGAGTATGGACACCCCCGTATTACTCTGTCTAAGGCAGGATGAGCGTTCGAGGGGCATACACAAGAGTGACGCCAGGACAAATCGCAAGGTGCCTCCGTGGGAGACAACGACAATAGTCTGGTGAGGATCCTTCGACGTGAAGTCTGTCAAGAAACTCTGAAAACGGGCCACCACTTCACTAGGGAGCTCCCCTTCAGGAATTCTCGTTGTGAGGCGATCGAAATGCCTTGCGTTCCAAAGCTCAGGATAGGTGTTTTTGACCTCTTCGCGGGTTAATCCCTCCCAGACACCAAAGGACATTTCCCTGAGTCTCCCATCTACAACGGGCGTGAGTCCATGATGCTTGGCAATGCACTCAGCTGTGGTGATTGCCCTTTTCAGATCACTGCTGTAGACAGCGTCAATGGGACGCTGACTCAAATATCGGCCGACTCTTTCTGCCTGAATTAGGCCTAATTGGGACAAAGGGCTGTCTAGTTGCCCTTGGTATCGGCCCTCTTTGTTCCACTGGGTTTCACCATGTCGAACAAAGATAATCGTCTTAACATTCATTCTTTCACCTCACTACTCAAGTGTATTGGGCTTTCGTGACGCGACCGTATTTTCCTCCTCCGCCGGGCGAGATGACAAGTTCGCCTCGCCGAAGGGCATCAATTTGCCTGGCAATGGCATCGCCCACAAGCCTTGAAATTGCTTCTAGAGATACAGTATACAGGATTTCAATTTCCGTTCCTAGCCCTTCGACTAATCTAGAGTAGGTTCGGCGGCCCACTCCAGGAAGCATCAGCAATGGGACATGGGAGTAATATGGGGGCCTTAGTACAGCTTGTCCGGTAAAATCGCTGATGGATCGGAGGCGATCCCATACTCCCATTACCATGGGAGTATTGCAGGCGGGACATACGCTCAAAGCACTATCGCCCCTTGCCAGGAACCCACACCGTGCGCAGAAGCTCCGATAGTACTTACCCAACAGGGGATTTAGTCCATGGGTGGCTACGACGCCGCGACCTTGTTGATCCAAAGCCTTTGCCCAGGAGCGAAAGTCCACTGTCGGCAGGTCATAGGTTGTAAACTCTCGTCCAATGGTGTCTAGGGAATGTGCGTCAGAATTTGCGATATAGGCGTAGGAATGCGTATCCATGACCTGCATGGCCATGTTCGTATCAGCGCTCAGGCCAAGTTCTAGCCCGCTAATTCCATCAGGATGGCTGAACATCTCCCCCAAGGTGTGTACGCAGTTGCCGTATACACCTTTGTGTGGTGTAAAGGCATGTGCTGCGAGCGCGACTCCATCATTGGCCCGGACGCTTTGGAGCCATGTGTCAGGAGACATCCTCAGTCGCTGCGTTGAGAGGGACGGATTAGTGATCGACTCCTGTAGAGCTTGCCCATAGCGTTCTAGGCTTTCAAGATCGGGAAAAAAGGCAAGGAAATGTGCCTCCTTGCCTGTAGTGTGAACGAGTTCGACTTCATGACCTAGAAATAAATAGAGATCGTCCCAAAGATAGCCGCCTCCAGTAAGGAGCTTTAGCTCACCTGCTTTGGCTCTTCTTTTCAGATCGGCTAACACCCCACTGCACGCCGCGTCCACGATGCCAACAATTCCCAAGCCCTTTTCCTTGGCGGCTTGCGGGATGTGCCTGAGACTAAGCTTGCGCGACGACGTAATTTTCACCGGTTGTCCTTGATCGGTGCGCCCTATATGGATATGGAGATCTCCAACAATCACAGGCAATTCTATTCCCCCTCTTCTTGTGGCAATGGTAATCCCGCACAGTACTGGGCTGCAGCCAACACACCATGGAAAAAGAGTGGATCATCTCTAAGTCCACGGCCCATTGTAGAGAAGTGAAGATCTACCTCAAAGAGGCCAGCATAGCCTTCCTCCGTCTGCTCCCAGACGACTTTGTGCCTTCGCAGTGCGTTCTTGTCTCTGTCTCCAAAACCTTTGTGAAAGAGCTCTGGCATGGGGACAACAACCGGCTGTTGCACCACTCTTTCCAACACCGTGCGGGTATGATGGCTGATCCCTTGGTGCCTTGTTCTGGAATCTTTCTCGCTGAGTCGTGGAATCGCGATGGGTAGACCGCCCAGTTGCTGGACGGCATTGAGGAAAATTCCCTGTTCTAGGGCGGTGGTGCCCCAGGTCGTTGAGGTTCCCACAACTCCAGGACCCATCAAGACGACGGCAATGTCTGCCTCGGCTACATGCTTTGCTGCCAAGAGAGCACTGTAGATATTGACCGCTTCAAGATCTCCTCCGAAGGCATGGCCAAAGGTAATCGTTTTGTGGATCAGGTTTCTAGTTCGTAATGTACTCACAGTCTTGCTGAAGATTAAGGGTAAGGCCGCTCCATCGCTCATCAAATAGACCAGTCTCTTTGATGAACCTTTGTGTTGAAGGGAATAAGCAAAGGGTACAAGCATGCTGTGCAGGCTTCCAACTGCAACAGGCAAGCCTTCCAGAGAGTCGGCCTTGGCCATTATCTCATGATAGGGGCTCTCCTCTTCTTCTACAGATAGGGTACGTCCCTGAAGCGGCGTATAACGCAGCTTCATAATGTGTCCCTGCTTAGAAAGACTACGTTCCCGCCCGACTATGGCGAGAACGTAGTGCCAGCCTCCAGTACCGAGCTTGAGGAGCTCGGCCGTTGTATTGAGTAAAACTTGATCACCAGCTTGGCAAAGACCTGTAAGTTCAGGATAGTTGATGGCTCTTGCTTGAACAGAATCTATCTCAACTACAAGTTCTTGCTTCGCTTCGAAATTACTTACTTCCTGGACAACTCCCCACCTGACAGAACACTCCACACCACTAGCCTCCCTCTAGGATTTGCTATTGGTATGCCCGTCCTCTCTCCAAAGCTTGCATATTTAGGGGAATCAGATCATGGTGCCGTTCAGACAGCACATTCTTCAATGCCTTTTCGACGCTTTCGGTCTTTACGACATTGGTCGCTTCAAGCAATGTACCCAAGAGAACCATGTTAGCCACTCGGGCATTCCCTAACTCATCGGCAATCTGATTGGCGGGAACCGCTATGACCCGGATATCATCGCGCTCTGACTTCTTGTCAATGAGGGATGAGTTGTAGATGAGCAGACCACCTTTCCCCACCTTCGGTTCAAAGCGATCAAATGAGGGAGCGTTCATGACAATTGCGGTGGTTGGTACTGTTACGAGGGGCGATCCGATCTCGTCCTCAGCAATGACAACAGAGCAATTGCATGTTCCACCCCTCTGTTCTGGTCCGTAAGATGGGAACCAAGAAACCGCTTTATCTTCTATCATGCCTGAATAGGTAATCATTTGGCCTAGTACCAACACACCTTGACCACCAAATCCTGCAATAATTATCTCAGCCATTAGTTGCCCTCCTTTGCGGTGACATCTCTGTACACACCGAGGGGATAGTAGGGGATCATGTTTTCTTCAAGCCAGCCCAGTGCTTTCACCGGAGTCATCCCCCAGTTTACTGAGCAGGTTGATAGGACTTCTACCATGGCGAAACCCTTCTTCTGTTGCTGGATTTCAAAGGCCTTCTTGATGGCTTTCCCAGCTTGCAGAACATGACGGGAATCATGGGTCGAAACGCGGGCTAGATAGGCTGGTCCTTCCAAGGTTGCCAACAGTTCGCACATCTTGATGGGATAGCCCATTTCCTCTACAGTACGTCCCCGAGGTGATGTGGCTGTCTTTTGCCCAAGCAACGAGGTGGGAGCCATCTGACCACTGGTCATTCCATAGATGGCGTTATTAACGAAAACAACAGTAATGTTCTCACCCCTGGCTGCAGCATGAACAATCTCAGCCATACCGATTGAGGCCAAGTCGCCATCACCCTGGTAGGTGAATACCATCGACTCTGGCAAGACTCGCTTAATGCCAGTAGCCACTGCAGGGGCCCTACCATGTGCGGCCTGTTGCATATCACAGTTGAAATAATCATAGGCAAACACAGAACAGCCAACGCTGGCCACACCAATGGTTTGCTCCCGAATTGCGAGACTATCGATGGCTTCGCCAACCAGACGATGGATGATACCATGGGTACAACCAGGACAATAGTGCATTGGCATATCCGTCAATGCTTCAGGTTTCTGAAAGACCGTTTTCACTAGCTGACCCTCCCTTCCAGAATCTCACGAACTTTTTCTAAGACATCCTCGGGAGTAGGAACCATGCCACCGAGGCGATTGGATAGGTGAACGGGACTTACGCCATTTACGGCCAAGCGCACGTCTTCAATCATCTGACCTGCGCTCATTTCTACAGCTAAGAAGGATCGACCCGCTTTAGCCAGCTCTGCTAAGCGCTGTTCAGGGAATGGCCACAGAGTAATGGGTCTGAATAGTCCGACCTTAAGGCCCTCTTTTCGAGCTAGCTCCATGGCTGACCTGGCCACACGGGCTGAGGTACCGTAGCCTACCAGGATCACATCGGCATCTTCTGTATTGTGCTCTTGCCAACGGACCTCTTCTGCCTTGATCTGGTCATATTTCTCCAACAATCTGAGCATGTTCTTCTCAGCCTTGTCTGGAATGATATCTAATGAATTGACAATGTTACGCTCCCGGCCAGCTGCACCATTGGTTGCCCATGGTTTATCGACCTCTGATACAGCACCGTCTTCTGAAAAGACAACAGGCTCCATCATTTGCCCTAGGATTCCATCACTTAGAATCATCACTGGATTACGCCACTTGTCTGCTAAATCAAAACCGAGGGTTGTCAAATCGGCCATCTCTTGTACATTACCGGGTGCCAAGACGATCAGACGATAATCGCCGTGCCCGCCGCCTTTCACCGCCTGGAAATAGTCGCCCTGGGCCGGTTGTATTCCCCCCAAGCCAGGACCGTTACGAACCACGTTTACGATCACACAGGGAAGCTGAGCAGCAGCGATATAGGAGATGCCCTCTTGCTTCAAACTGATACCAGGGCTTGATGAAGATGTCATCACTCGCACACCCGCGCCTGCGGCACCATAGACCATATTGATGGCGGAGACTTCGCTCTCGGCCTGCAAGTATACACCACCCCTTAGGGGTAAGTGCTCGGCCATGTAAGCGGGAACTTCGTTTTGAGGTGTAATAGGATAGCCATAAAAAGCCTTTAACCCAGCCCGAATGGCAGCTTCGGATAGGGCTTCATTCCCTTTCATTAAGATCTTTGCCATACGCTCACTTCCTTTCGGGGCTCTTTCGTTTTATGGTTAGCACCACATCAGGACACATGACTGCACACATAGTACATCCCGTACACTTCTCGGGTGCAACTGCTTCAACGGGATGATAGCCTTTCTTGTTAATCGCTTTACCGATTGCCAAGACCCCATGGGGACAGGCAACAACGCACAAACTACACTCCTTACAGAGTTCTTGATTAACGATAACTTGACCTCTAGGCATCAGTTCACCTCCCCTCCACCATCATACATGAACGTATCTACGCATAAGTCCGACCTTCTTCTTGCCCTGTTAGAACCCTTAAGGCGCCAACGGCTAGGGCTTCGAGTTCGTTTTCGCCAGGGATGACCGTCACCGGAGCAATGAACTCCACACGTTCTTTGACCCTAGCAACGAGTTCTGAGGAATAGGCGAGACCACCCGTTAAGACGATCTGATCAACTATACCGCATAAGACGGTACTAATCCTGCCGATTTCTTTAGCAATTTGATAACACATTGCTTCATAATAAAACAAAGCCTTTTCATCGCCTTGTTCGATTCGTTTCACAATTTCACGGCTATCGTTTGATCCAAGGTGGGCAACTAGGCCTGAACGACCAACGAACTCTCGCATCAGCTGAGCCTTCGTGGCTTTTTGGTCAAAGAAATGGTGTACTAAACCAATGGTGGGAACGGAACCGACTCGTTCGGGAGAAAATGGTCCCTCCCCCGATAGGGCTTGATTCACATCGATAATTCGTCCCTTGCGATGCGCTCCCACAGATATACCTCCGCCTAAGTGGGCTACAATCAAGTTTAGCTCATCATAGCCTTTGCCTAGCAGAGCTGCAGTTTTCTGCCCTATGGCCTTTTGGTTCAGTGCGTGAGAGATACTAATCCTCTCTATCTGCGGGTTACCGCTGATGCGGGCTACAGGTTGTAGTTCATCAACGACCACAGGATCAACGATGAATGAGGGAATTCCAAGCCTCTGGCTCAGGCCAAAAGCGATCAAAGCCGCTAGATTCGAAGCGTGCTTTCCGTAGCGTCCTTCCGCTAGTTCTGCCACCATCGTCTCGTTGATGTAGTAGGTGCCCCCCGGGATGGGTTTCAGCAAGCCGCCCCGAGCCACAATGGCCGTCAGTGACCCGAGGGGAATACCTACCTCCTCAAGCCACTTTACAGTTACTTCTTGGCGAAAATCCTTTTGCTCCGCAATATCATCAAAAGCTGCCAAGTCTTGGCTGGAATGGGAAAGACTGGTTGTATGGGTCTGGATCTCATTGCGAAAAACACCCAATTTGGTGCTGGTAGACCCTGGATTGATCACCAGGATAAGTTGGTCCATTTGGCTTCCTCCCTACCTTCCGTTCCCTGCCCCACCCAGTGCTTTACAGGACAGAGCAATGGCATTCAACTTGCTTTCTGGGCTATCAGCTCTAGACGTGAGTACAATCGGGCAGGTAGCTCCAAAGATGAGTCCCGCAACGGATAGCCCACCTACAAAGGATAGGGATTTATAGAGCAGATTGGCAGCAGTCAGTTCTTGAACCATGAAGATGTCTGCTTCGCCCGCCACATCACTCTGGATTCCCTTGTGTATTGCTGCCTCTTTGGAATAGGCGTTATCAAAGGCTAAAGGACCGTCCACCATCGCTGGTTTACTAAACTGTCCCCTCCTACCCATGACAGCAAGACAAGCAGCGTCGATGGTGTCTTGCATTTGGGGATTAACTGTCTCTACAGATGCGAGCACCGCGACTTTTGGATTGGGAATGCCAATCGACCAGGCAAACTGAATGGCATTGTCCAAGATCTGCGCTTTTTGGGCCAGGTCTGGCTTAACGTTCATAGCCGCATCGGTCAACAGAACAAGACGTCCATTTGGCAACTCTATGGTCGCTATGTGGCTAAGGAGGGCTTGAGCTCGAATACCTTGTTCTTTATGCAAAACAGCTCGAAGAATGACGCTGGTACTCAAGTTGCCTTTCATTAGCAAGTCACTTTTCCCTTGTCGGATCAGACTCACGGCCAAAGAAGCGCCTTCCTCGGGTGTGGAAGCTGCTTCTAGGGAGAATCCTTCCAGGCTGAGTTTTTGCTCTGCTGCGATGGCTTCGATACGTTCCGTAGGTCCCGTAACTATAACCTCGTGCAAGAATCCTTCATCGAGTGCTTGGCGACAGGCGAACAAGACTCCCTCATCTAGCCCCCAAGCAACAGTCACACTTCGTTTCGGACTATTCATTAGGTCATTCTTTAGCTTAGAAAATCCCATACACACACCTCACTCTTCTATCTTGATTCTTGCGTTTGGTACATGACCTTGAGCGTCTGCTAGCAAGGCTG
>Ga0265293_10002280_pt1 | contig 39149 bp, 25 predicted proteins | sample Munlanlewell138R_FD_192505 | JGI IMG/M metagenome (GOLD analysis project Ga0265293, IMG submission 192505) | Leachate microbial communities from a municipal landfill in Southern Ontario, Canada - Leachate well 138R | ecosystem: Engineered > Solid waste > Landfill > Unclassified | place: Canada... | reverse complement strand
CCGACTGCCAGGTCACGGCGAGCTTTGCCATCGACACCTACACGGTGACGGCAACGGCGCCGGGTGGCCACGGTTCCATCAGCCCGGCTTCTCAAACGGTGAACCGTGGCGACGACGCCAGTTTCACGCTGACGGCGGACACCGGCTACCACGTCGGCGCGGTGACGGGCGATACCTGCACGCCTGCCGACAATGGCGATGGCACCTGGACGGCGGCCGACATCCAGGCCGATTGCCAGGTCACGGCGAGCTTTGCCATCGACACCTACACGGTGACGGCAACCGCGCCGGGTGGCCACGGCGCCATCAGCCCGGCTTCTCAAACGGTGAATCATGGCGACGACGCCAGTTTCACGCTGACGGCGGACATCGGCTACCACGTCGGTGCGGTGACGGGCGATACCTGCAGCCCCGCCGACAATGGCGACGGCACCTGGACGGCCGCCAACATCCAGGCCGATTGCCAGGTCACGGCGAGTTTTGCCGCCACCAGCTATCACGTCGGCGGCACGGTGATCGGGCTGACGGGTTCGGGCCTGGTGCTGCAGAACAACGGGGGCGATGACCTGGCCATCACGGCGAATGGCACGTTCCAGTTCCCGGGCACGCTCATGCACGGCGCCGGCTATGCCGTCAGCGTACGGGTCCAGCCGGATCAGCCGCTGCAGAACTGCACGGTGTTCCAGGGCACCGGCAGCATCGAGGCGGCTGACGTGAGCGACGTGCACGTCGTATGCACCAATCGCTACCGCGTCGGCGGCACTGTCACCGGGCTGACCGGCGGGCAGGGAGTCATCCTGCGGCTGAATGGCGGCAGCGACCTGGTGCTGCTGGGCAATGGCCAGTTCAGTTTCTCGGCCAGCTTGCCGGAAGGGGCCGCCTATCTGGTGACAGTCAGCGGCCAGCCCCAAGGCCAATCGTGCAGCGTCGCCCGGGCCAGTGGCACGATCGCCGGCGCCGATATTGTCGACGTCGAGGTGGCCTGCGAGGCGTTGGTGGCACAGCTGGCCGTGACCCTCGATGACGGCGGCCGTGACTACGCCCGCTATGGCCGGACGCTGACCTACGTCGTCACGCTGGCCAACCATGGCACGGGCACTGCCGACAACGTGGCCATCAGCGCCACCTTCAGTGCCGCCATCGACGTCACGCGGGTGTTCTGGCAGTGCATCACGCCGCCTGGCAGCGGCACGGCATGCGGCGCACAGGGGCATGGCGGGTTCAGCGACAACGCACGGGTTGCCCCCGGCCGCAGCCTGACCTGGCTGGTCGATGTGCCGATTCTGGCCAACAGTGACGAGGCCACGGCAACAGTGACCATCGAGGCTGCCGGCGCCGGCACCGAGACCGACAGCAACATTCTGGTTCTTCTGCGCGACGGCTTCGATGCGTCCCATGGCGATGGCACGCAGCGGATCGACGGCTCCGCGGCCACTGCGGTGCTGCAGGGCGACGCGGTGGCCACGGTGGAAGTGCCGAACGCGGACATCGACGGCAGGCGGACCCTGCTGTATCTGCGCAGCGCCGATCATGCCGTGGAACTGCACTGGCTCCAACGCGGCTCAGCGAGCTGGGTGCGCATGCAGGCAAGTGACGCTCGCGGCGTGCAACAGACAACGCCATGGGTCCCCGCCCCCGGCGGCAGGCTGCTCGGCCTCGGCACCTTGCCCGGTGAAGTTCAAGGCAGGCGCCTGCTGTTGCTGGAAGGCGCCCCGGGGCCATTGGTTCTGCTGCTCGACCTGGCCGCAGGCACCGACTGAAGCGGCGCGCCCAGGTTCCGCACTTCCCTTCCGGCCTGAAGAGTCGCGCGCCGCGCGCCGCCTGACTCTCCCCGCCTTTCCGGCAATCGCCGGCACCGGCGGCGGCGCTGGCGCAGGCGCTGCGCTCGTCACGGCGCAGCGGTGTGCGGCTCGACGCTGCCGGGCGAGCAAGGGGTGGCCGCAAGGGCCGCGAAGGGCTTCAGATCCGCGCGTGGTCGAGCGGCCGTTCGCGGTGCATCAGCGTCCATTCGGCGTGCTCGGTCAGGGCGGCTTCGCCGAGTGCGCGCAGGATCGCGCGCTGCTCGGTTGCGTCCGTCGTGCGATCCAGCGCATCGCGCGCCCTGGAAAAGAGGTGCCGCATGAAGCGGTATTGCTTGATCAGTTCCTTGTCCGCCTTGCGGTAGGCATAGGCCTCGCGCACCGCGGCAATGATCGACAGGGTGGCCATGATCGACACCAGCACGGCCTGCACCTCCTGTTGCAGGGCGAACACGAACAGCGCCAGGAAGATGCTGATGGCGATGCTGGCCCACAGGCTGAAGGCGCCGATCCGCTGGGTCAGGTGATGGTGGCGCAGGCGTTCGGTGAAGCGCCCCTCGTAGTAGTGCAACTGCCCGCAACGCCCGGATTCGCCCACCCATTCCTGGATCACCGCAGCCAGGTCGATACGACCCGGTTGGCCACTCGCGGCTGCAATCAGGCCCACCGCGCGCATCACATTGCGGATCCAGCCAAGATCGATGTCCTGCTTCTGCAGGAAGTCGTCGTGGGCAAATTCGCCATCATCGGTGATCGACAGGCCGGCGCGGCGCCAATACGCCTGCACCCGCAAACCTTCGGCCAGCGCCCGGTAGTCGAGGTACTTGCGGTGCCATTCGCGCCGGGTGGCCACCCGGTCCAGCGCCACGCCAAGGGCGAACAGCAGCAGGAATACGAAGATCATGTATTGCTGTGACCAGTCGCCGTAGAGCACGAAGGCAATGCCCATCAGCGCGGCCAGGCTGTACATCGCACGCATCGAGAACATCACGCGCCGCTGGTAGTGCAGGGCCAGCCAGTCGGCGATGGCGAAGCTGCGTTCGATCGGCGCGTGCGCCGCCAGCCCCTGCGCCGGTCCTGGCAGGTCGCGCGCGGCGGCCTCGATGGCGCCGGCGTGGCGGGCGCGATCCAGGTTCAGTTCCGCGATGCGCGCGAACATCACGCGCCCGGCCTGTGGCATCGCGTCGGGTCCGTGCGTGACTTCCTCGCCGGCGCGCCAGATGAGCTGCAGTGGGCGCAGCGGAGCGATCGGGTCGCCGCCGGCCACGTCGCGTGAACAGACGATGTGGCACAGCAGGCGGTTGGTATCCTCGTCCAGTGGATTGGCGCTGCCGCCCGCGGCGCGCCGCTCGAGCAACTGCGGCAGCCGGCCGCCGAGAAAGTAGGCGACGACCTGCGCCGTGCCGCCGGGCAGCCGGGAAACCTTGCCGTCCCACAGGGCCAGCAGCAGGTGGCAGTGGCTGGCGATATAGACGCCGGTTCTGGCGTAGCACCAGTCACGCCTGCGCTGGCCGCCTGCGCCGGGGCAGGGCACATCATCGGCCAGCGTCGGCTCGAGCGTGGTTGCCTGGTCGCACAAGGACTCGAAGTGCGCGCGGCGCTGCGGATCGCGAAAATCCAGCGCATACACCGCGCGCGGGAACGGCAGCGGCGCGATCAGCCGCGCGCCGCTCGCCAGCGCCTCCTCGGCCACCAGCTGGTCACCACCGGCCGCCAGCGCCGAGACGACCGTCAGCGGCAGTTGCGGGAAGCTGCGACGCAGGCCCGCAAACAGCTCGTGCACGCGCGCGCGGATTGCCTCGACCTGCGCCGGTACCAGGTTGCGGTGGCTGACCACACCGACCACCAGCGGTTGCACGTCGCCCTCGTTCACGCCCACGGCCACGCCTCCTTCAGCATTCGGATTCCGCCTGGCAAGGCAGCCGGCCGGGCCGGGGTTCGCCTGGATCACGAACGCTCAGTCCAGGCGGATGCCACCGTTGCGGATGCGCGGATCCTGACGCAGGCTCAGGAATTGACCATTGCCCATGTCGATGCCGACGGCGAGACAGTAGGGGAAGTCGCCCTGCTCGGAGTTGCTGGCCTCCACGACGATGACGCGGGGCGGTCCAGGCGGTGTCGCTTCCAGGGTGCATGAGGGGAACTGCGGGTGCTTCCGCTGCGTCTTGTTGCCGCCCTTTGGCCGGATCCAGAAGCTTTCCCAGCCATCGGCACCGGGCTTGAGCTGGAATCCGAGCTTGCCCTTGCCGGGATGTGAACCTTCCGTCCATTCGACCTCGACGGTCTTCAATGTGAAACGGAGCAGGGTCGGGCGACCGTTGGCCGGCAAGGTGATGTTGCCGGCCGTGTCGTCGAGGCAGGGTGAGGTGGATTTGAATGCCAATGCCACGCCGTTGTCGAACGAGGTGCCAAAACTTGCGGTCACTTCGATGTCCACGATTGCCTTGCACATGGGGTGTCTCCCTGGGGGCAGATGCGGGCGTTGCGCGCCCGTCCTTCAGCGTTTCACGCGCGTGACAGACTTGCTCCGATCCGGTGCCGGCGGCCCGGTCGCGCGTGCCAGGGCTGCGACATAGTCCGGCGCGCGATAGCCCATGGCGGCCAGCCGCGTCATCAACGGGATGGCGTCCTGCGTGCGCCCGAGTTGCAGCAGCGCGATGGCCTGGATGGCGTCGGCGCTCGGGCCGGCACTGGCGTCCGCGCCGAGCAGATCCACGAGCTGGGCGAGGTCGTCGCGGGCCTGGTCGGGCTCGCCAAGGCGGGCGTGCAGGTCGCTGGCCAGCAGCAGGGTGCGCGCGTCCAGCAGGCGTGTGCCGCGGTCGAGGCGGTGTGCCCGCCGCAGCGGCGCAAGGCGCTGGCTGGCCGATTGCACGAGGCGCAAGGCACCCCGTGGATCGCCGGCGCGCGCCTGGAGGCCCGCTTGCAGCAGCAGGCTGCGGCCCAGGCGCGCCTGCCATTGCACCACCGTGGCGTCGCGGGCCGCCAATTGGCTGGCCAGTTCGTGCTCGCGCTCGATCACCTGGTGTGCCGCGGCGACGTCGGTGCCGGCACTGAGCACCTCGCCGAGATCGGCATAGGTGATGGCGGCCCTGTCCATGATGGCCATGTTGGCTGGATCTGCCTGGAGCAGTGCTTCGGCCAACGCAACCGCGTGGCGCAACAGTGAATGCGCCAGCGGCAGGTCCCCGCGCATGTAGGCGAGCCGCCCGAGTTCGCGCTCGGCCACCGCGGCACCGCTCGTCGCATCGCGGTTCTTGGCGTCCCGCGCCAGCATGCCCTGGTAGATGGACAGCTCCAGTCGACGCTGGTCGGCCGCTTCCTGCAGGCGGCCCTGCAATACGCGCGCCTCGGCCAGCCAGGCGTGCGCCTGGGCCAACTGGGACTGTCGCGAAGGATCGTCCGGCTCGCGCAGGGCAAGCGCCTGGGCCACCTCCAGGGCCTGCTCGAACTCGGTCGCCGCGGCTTCGACATGTCCCTGGACCCACAGCAGCGTGCCAAGGTTGCTGTGCGCATACTCGAGCTCCGCCTGCCAGTCGGCCTGGCCGGGCGCCAAGCCGACCAGGCGCCGGGCCAGGGCCAGGTAGGCCTTGAACGCGGTCTCGGCTTCCGCATCCTGGCCACGCTGGAAGGCGATCAGGCCGACCCAGAACACGCTCTGGGCATGGTCGAAGATGCGCTGCGCAATGCTGCCGTCACGTGCCAGCAGTTCGCCGGTGCTGGCGGCAGCCTGCCGGAACACCTGGAGTGCGGCATCGAGTTCACCGCGCTGGTCGTACACCTCGCCGATCAGGTGCAGGGCGCGCGCACGTCGTCCGAGCGCGTCCGCATCCAGGCTGGCGGGGTCCTGCGCCTCGTAGTAGGCCAGTGCGGCCTTGCCGACGGCATCGAGCGTGGCCAGTTGGCCTTCGGGTTCGAGCTTGTGCCGCAGATCCCCGAGCATGAACTCGACCAGTGACTCCGCGTGCGCGCGTTGCGCATCCGCTTCGTGGCGCGCGCTGATGGTGGCGACGGTGAAGGCGGCCAGCACCGCCAACGCCAGCACGGCAGTGCCGGCGAACGCGGCCATGCGCCGGTAACGGCGCTGGTGCTCGCGCTGGGCCAGGCGGTCGTAGCTGACGCCCAGGATGCCGGCCACGAGCTGCAGGCGTGCGTGTTCCCTGCCGCCGCCGCGACGGCGTGGGTCGGCGGCAATCGGCTGGCCGGCGCCGCTGCCGCGCCGTCCCTGCAAGGCTGCCGGAAAGCACGATTCTGCAATCGTCGGTTCGCCATCGACGACCAGGCAGTGGATGCGCCCGGCGCGCCCCAGGCGCTGGAACTCGCGGATCTCCTCGTTAACCCAGCGCGACGCGGCCGCGGCCGGCGAGCAGATGACGATCAGGCACCAGGACTGCTGCAAGGCTTCGGCGACCGCGCGGCCGAGATCGGCCGCCGTGGGCAATTCCTCGCGATCGCGGAACACCGGCAGGAGGCGCGCCGGAACCTGGCCCGCCGCGATCGGCTCGCCGACCAGGCGGCGCGGCACGCGGTAGGTTTCAATCGCGCGCTGCAGCCAGCGCCCCCAGGCATCATCCTGGTGGCTGTAGCTGATGAAGGCCCAATAGCGAAAGCCCGGTGCGGACTCGCCCAACAGCATCGCCCTTCTCCGGATGCCCTCCGGTGGCCAGTAGATTAGCATCAAAAGTGTGACGCAGTTCACACTTTCATGAGCTTTTGGCCCGCCCAGGTGACCGCATGGCGCAGCGGCGGCCTGGCGCCTCGACGCAGTCGGCGACGATCCGCCATGAATCCTTTCGCGCACTCGGCGTCTCCATTAGCGGACGGGCAGCCGCCTTCGCAGGCTTCGCTGCCTGCCATGGCGCCGCCGGGCCGCACGCATCGCGTCCCGGGCGGGCGCCCCAGGGACGGCAGACGCGCCATGACGCATCGAGTCAGCGTGCGGATGGCCGGAATCGGCCTACCATGGGCCGGAAAATGACGAGCACGCCATTGCCTGCGCCTTCCCACGAACCCTTGCGAGCGGGCCCACCCATGTACCACGACCCTACCCTGATCGAAGCCGCGCGCAGGGGCGACGAAGCGGCGCTGCGCGCGCTCCTGCAGGACAGCCAGCCGGATCTGCGCCGCATCGCCGCCACCCAGTGCGCCTCGGCGGCCGATGCCGACGACGCGGTGCAGGAAAGCCTGTGGCTGGTGTACCAGCGGATCGGCGCGCTGCGGTCGGTCGGTTCCTTTGCCGCATGGACGTTTTCGATCGTGCGGCGCGAATGCCAGCGGCTGATGCGGCGCATGCGCGGCCAGGCGCAACTGCCCGAAGCAGATCCGCAGATCCTGGCCTATTGCACGACGCCGGGTTTGCAGGTGGACCTCGCCGCGGCGATCCAGTCGCTGCCCGGGAAATACCGCGAAGCGATCATCCTGCGCGACTTCGAGGAGTATTCGATCACGGAAATCTCGCACACCCTGCGGTTGACCCGAGCGGCGGTCAAGAGCCGCATCCATCGCGGCCGGCAGATGATTCGTGAATACCTTGCGGACTGAAGATCGTGCAACCGGCCAGCGCCTGGCCTGGCGTCGGCTCGCGCAGGTGCTGCTGGTGGCGCTGATCGTGGCCCTGTTGCTGGTGGGCTGGCGTCACGGCGCCTCGCTGCAGACGTTGCAGGCCTCGCGGGACACGCTGCTGGCGCTGAACGCGACACGTCCGCTGGCGTTCGCGGCTGCGTTCTTCGGCCTGTACGTGGTCGCGACAGCCGTCTCGCTGCCGGTCGCCCAGTTGCTGACCCTGAGCGCCGGCGCGCTGTTCGGCCTGCTCGAAGGCACCGTGCTGGTGTCGTTCGCCTCGACCCTGGGCGCAACGCTGGCGATGCTGAGCAGCCGCTTCCTGTTCCGCGACTGGGTGCGCCGGCATGCCGGCGAGCGCCTGCAACGCATGCAGCGCGGCGTGGCGCGCGATGGCGCGTTCTATCTTTTCAGCCTGCGTCTGGTGCCGGTGATTCCGTTCTTCCTTATCAACCTGCTGGCCGGGCTGCTGCCCATGAAGGTCCGCACGTTCTGGTGGGTGAGCCAGTTGGGCATGCTGCCCGCGACGCTGGTGTACGTGGCCGCCGGCACGCAGTTGGGCGAAGTCACTTCATTGTCGGGCCTGCTCTCGCCCGGGCTGATCGGCACGCTGGTGCTGATTGCGCTGCTGCCCTGGCTGGCGCGCGGCGGCCTGGCGCTGCTGCGCCGGCGTCGCGTGTACCGGGGCTGGCAGCGCCCCAGCGCGTTCGATCGCAATCTGGTCGTGATCGGCGCCGGCTCGGCGGGCCTGGTCAGTGCCTACATCGCCGCCACCCTGCGTGCCGGGGTCACGCTGGTCGAAGGCGACCAGATGGGCGGCGACTGCCTCAATACCGGCTGCGTGCCGTCCAAGGCATTGATCCGCATCGCGCGTGCCGCGCACGAGGTGCGCCAGGCGCAGCGCTTCGGCATCGCGGTTGCGGAGCCGCGCGTGGACTTCGCGGCCGCGATGCGCCAGGTGCGCGCCGCCATTGCCGCGATCGCGCCACACGATGCGGTCGAGCGTTACCAGTCGCTCGGCGTGGACGTGCGCCGCGGCCACGCCAGGATCGTTTCGCCGTGGTGCGTGGAAGTCGATGGCCGGCCCATCACCACCCGGGCCATCGTGATCGCCGCCGGCGCCGAGCCCATCGTCCCCGACCTGCCCGGTCTGCGCGAGGCGGGCTACCTCACGTCCGAAAACGTCTGGAATCTGCACACCCTGCCGCCGCGCCTGCTGATCCTGGGCGGCGGCCCGGTCGGTTGCGAGCTTGCGCAGGCGTTTGCAAGGCTGGGTTCCAGGGTGACCGTGGTCCAGCGCGCCGCGCGCCTGCTGATGCGCGAGGACGACGAAGTCGCGGCCTTCGTCGCGGCGCGTTTGCACGCGGAGGGCGTCGATGTCCGCGTCGACCACACCGCCATCGCGGTGGAATCCGGTGAGGAGGGCAAGTGGCTGCGCTGCGAACACGCGGGTGCATCCGTGCGCATCGCCTTCGACACCGTCCTGGTCGCCGTCGGCCGGGTACCGCGCACGCAGGGCTACGGACTCGAGGAACTGAAGATTCCGCTGACGCCGAAGAAGACCATCGAAACCGATGCCTGGCTGCAGACCCTCTACCCCAACATCTACGCCTGCGGCGACGTGGCCGGGCCGTGGCAACTGACCCACGCCGGCGCGCACCAGGCCTGGTACGCCACGCTCAATGCGCTGTTCGGCGACATCAAGCGGTTCCGGGTAGACGAGCGGGTGATGCCGGCGGTGACCTTCACCGACCCGGAAGTGGCGCGGGTGGGCCTCAACGAGCGCGCGGCCCGCGCGTCCGGCGTGCCCTTCGAGGTGACCCGCTACGACCTGGCCGACCTCGACCGCGCGCTGGCCGAACAAGCAGCCGAAGGTTTCGTGAAGGTCCTCACGGCGCCGGGCAAGGATCGGATCCTGGGCGCGACCTGCGTCGGTCCGCACGCCGGGGAGTGGAGTGCCGAATTCGTGCTGGCGATGCGCCATCGCATCGGGCTGAACGGCATCCTCGGCACCGTGCACGCCTACCCGACCTTCGCCGAAGCCAACAAGTATGCCGCCGGCAACTGGCGAAAGGCGCACGCACCCGAGCGCATCCTGCGCTGGCTCGAGCGCTGGCAGCGCTGGCGACGGCACGCACGGCACATGCCGGAGACTGCGCCCCAGCCCACGCCGCCCCGGCTCGATGCACGCGGCGCCCCTCCAGAGAAGCCCCGGACATGAATGCCGTACTCGCCCCCGACCGTGCGTCGTTCATGCACACCTTGCGCGTGCACGGCCTGCGCCTGCCACGCACGCCGCTGGAGATCCTGCAGGTCAATGTCGGCAAGCTGTGCGACCTGGCCTGCAGCCACTGCCATGTCGAGGCCGGCCCGAAGCGCACCGAGATCATGCAGGCCGAGACGGTCGCACGGGTCCTGGAACTCCTCGCCGACGCGCCGGGCGTGCACACCGTGGACCTCACCGGCGGCGCACCGGAGCTCAATCCGCATTTCCGCGAACTGGTGCGTGGCGCGCGCGCGCTCGACAGGAAGGTGATCGACCGCTGCAATCTCACCGTACTGTTTCGCCCCGGCCAGGAGGACACCGCCGCATTCCTGGCCGCGCAGGGCGTCAACGTCGTAGCGTCGCTGCCCTGCTACAGCAAGGCCAACGTCGAGAAGCAACGCGGGCTGCACGTGTTCCAGCCGTCGATCGACGCACTGCAAGAGCTGAACGCGCTGGGCTACGGCCGCGCCGGATCCGGCCTCGAACTGGATCTGGTCTACAACCCGGTCGGCGCCGTGCTGCCGCCGTCGCAGGCCGTCCTGGAAGCCACCTACCGGCAGGAGCTCGCCGAGCACTTCGGTATCGTGTTCAACCACCTGTTCACCATCACCAACATGCCGATCAAGCGTTTCCTGCACCTGCTGCTGCGCGAAGGCCGCTACGAGAGCTACATGCAAACCCTGCTGGATGCCTTCAATCCGCAGGCTGCGCTGGGCGTCATGTGCCGCAACCTGCTGTCGGTGGACTGGCGCGGACAGCTGTATGACTGCGACTTCAACCAGGCGCTGGAATTGCCGCAGGGCGCGAAGCGGCGCAGCATCTGGGACATCGCATCACTCACCGACGTCGAACACGACCCGATCGCGTTCGCCGATCATTGCCTTGGCTGCACCGCCGGCGCGGGCAGCTCCTGTGGAGGTTCCCTGACATGAACAACCCAAGCTGTGGCGACACGTGCGCCGACACCAACGCGGGCGCGCAGCAGTCGGCGGTGCGCAGCTATTACGGCGAAACCCTCGAGTCCAGCAGCGACCTGCGCACCACGGCATGCTGCAGCATCGGCGCCATGCCCGAACATTTGAGTACGATCCTGGGCCGCCTGCACCCGCAGGTGCGCGATCGCTTCTACGGCTGTGGCTCGCCGCTGCCACCGGCGCTGGACGGGGCAAGCGTGCTCGACCTCGGCTGCGGCAGCGGTCGCGACGTGTACCTGCTGTCGGCGCTGGTCGGCGAGCGCGGCCGCGTGATCGGCGTGGACATGACCGCGCAGCAACTGGAGGTCGCCGAACGGCACCGCGCATTCCACGCCGAGGCCTTCGGCCACGCACGTTCCAACGTGGAGTTTCACCTGGGCGACCTGGCGGACCTGGCGGCGCTGGGGATTCCCGATGCCTCGATCGACGTGGTCGTGTCCAACTGCGTGTTGAACCTGGTTCCGGACAAGCGCCGCGCGTTCGCCGAGATCTTCCGCGTGCTCAAGCCGGGTGGCGAGCTGTATTTCTCCGATGTGTTCAGTGACCGCCGCCTGCCACGCGAACTGCTGGCCGATCCAGTGCTGCTGGGCGAGTGCCTGGCCGGCGCGCTGTACGTGGAGGACCTCCGGCGCCTGCTGGCCGGGCTTGGCGTGGACGATGCGCGGGAGTGCGCGCGCAGCCCGATCGCGCTCACCGATGCCGCGATCGAGCGCAAGATCGGCTTTGCGAACTTTTCGTCGATCACCTGGCGCGCGTTCAAGCTGCCGCTGGAAGACCGCTGCGAGGACTATGGCCAGCTGGCAACGTATCTTGGCAGCCTGGACGAACATCCCCACGCATTCGACCTGGACGACCACCACCATTTCGAGACCGGCAAGCCGCTGCGTGTGTGCGGCAACACCGCCGACATGCTGGGCGCCAGCCGCTACGCCGCGCATTTTCGCGTCGCTGGCGACAAGCGCCGCCACTTCGGCCTTTTCGATTGCGCGCCGCCCGCTGGCGCGGCGGCTGCGCCGGGTGTGAAGGCGTCGTGCTGCTGAAATGCACGGACCGGTTGCACTACCCGACCCAGGTCACCCATCGGCGCGTGCCGGTGATCTGCGCCTGTCGGTGATCGTGCCGTTCGCGCCGCACGAATCTGCAGGCGACGCGCTGCTCGAACAACTGCGTGGCTTGCCGGCCGACTGCGAGATCATCGTCGTGCGGGCCGGTGAGCCTGGATCGCATCCCCCGGCAGCGCAGGGCAATCGCGATCCGCGGCGGCGGCAACTCACGGCCCCGCCCGGGCGGGCAAGCCAGATGAATGCGGGTGCCCGCGCGGCGCGCGGGCGCTGGTTGTGGTTCCTGCACGCCGATTCGCGCCTCCATCCACGCACGCTGCCCGCGCTGCACGCCTTTCTCGCCCGCCACCACGATGCCCTCGGTTATTTCGATCTGCGTTATGCCGACGATGGCCCGGCGCTGACGCGACTGAATGCGCTGGGCGCCAACCTGCGCGCACGCTGGCTCGGCATGCCGTTCGGCGACCAGGGACTGGTCCTGCCTGCGGCGTGGTTCGCACGCCTGGGCGGCTACGACGAACAGGCGCCCTACGGTGAGGATCACCTGCTGGTGTGGCAGGCGCGGCATGCCGGCTTGCCGCTGCGACGCCTGCGTGCACCGCTCACCAGCAGTGCGCGCAAATACGCCCGCGAGGGTTGGCTCAAGGTCACCGCCAGGCATTGGCGCCTGACCCTGCGCCAGGCCTGGCCCGAGTGGCGGGCGGCCCGCCGCCGACGCGCCAGGACGGCAGCCATCCGCGGGCCCGAGGCCCCACCGGAACCATGACCACGGCGCTGGCCATCTTCGTCAAGACGCCGGGCCATTCGCCGATCAAGACCCGGCTGGCGGCGGGCATCGGCGCGCGCGCCGCGATCGCGTTCCATCGCCGGTCCGCGGGCGCGGTGGCCGAGGTCGGGCAGTCCGTGGGGACCGATCTGCAACCCTGTTGGGCAGTTGCGGAAGGCGCCGCGCTGGACGCTCCGCCGTGGCGGGATCTTCCCAGGCTCTGGCAGGGCGAGGGCGGCCTCGACGAGCGCCTGCATCATGTGTACGCCACGTTGCTCGCGCAGCATGAGCGGGTGTTGCTGGTCGGCGCCGATGCGCCGCAGTTGACGCGCGAGCTGTTGCTGCAGGCCTGCGATGCATTGCACGACCCGACCACGCCGTACGTGATCGGCGCAGCACGCGACGGTGGCTTCTGGCTGTTTGGCGCGCGCGTGCCGATCGCCCGCGAAGTGTGGAGCGGCGTGCGCTATTCGTGCGCGGATACCGCAATGCAACTGTGCGCGGCGCTGGGTTCTCCAGGCGCCATTGCCAAGCTGCCGACGCTGGCCGACGTGGATGACGCCGCCGATCTCGATGCGCTGGAAGACACGCTGGCCGTATTGCCGAGTCCGTTGCCGGCGCAGCGCGCCCTGCTGCACTGGCTGGCCACGCGACGCCCGTCCGCGGCGCCGGTTTGAATCCCGCGCCCCGTTGGGTGCAACCTGCAGGTCGCACAGACAGGGGCGGTCACTGACCGGCGGTCCTTGCAGACCTCGGCGCACTGCCGGGCGATCGTCACGGTTGGCATCCACCTCGCCGCCCGCCGATCCGGCGCGTTGGCGCGCAGCGTGTTCCTGGCGCTCCGCCGTCTCAGGCACGCCACGCCCGGGACAGGCGCGAAGTGTTGCAGGCCCGTCGGCGCGTGCGCGACCAGATGCGTGATTTCGTGCAGGCGCTTGCCGCCGGCGAAGCCAATTGAGCGATACTGTCGGCGTCGTCGCCAGCGGAATCACGGCATGATCAGCAAACCTGCAGGTACCCGGTCCGGGCGCTCGGCGAGTTGGGCTCGCGCAGTGACATGGGCCGGTCTGGTGCTGGGCATCCTGGCGCTGCTCGGGATGCTGCTGGCCGGCCCGCTGTACCGCTTCGGCGTGCTCGGGCTGGGGCCGGCATTTCGCTTGATGGGTCTGGGCGCCAAGGCAGGCAGCGTGGCCATCGTCATTGCCCTGCTCGGCCTCGTGCTGGCGCTGTTTGCACGTCGTGGCCGGCTGGCCGTGCTGGCGCTTCTGGGCCTCGTGCTGGGCGCGCTGGCGTTCGTGCCGCCGTGGATGTTCCGGCACGCGGCCAGCCAGGTGCCGCCGATCCACGACATCAGCACCGATACCGACAATCCACCGGAGTTCGTGGCGATCCTGCCGCTGCGCGCCGACGCGCCCAACGCAGCCGCTTACGCCGGTGCCGCGGTCGCCGCGCAGCAACACCAGGCCTACCCCGACATCCAGCCTTTGCAGCTCAAGGCCGCGCCTGCCGCGGTCTTCGATGCGGCGCTGAAGGCCGGCAAGGCGATGGGCTGGGACATCGTCGCCGAGGATCCGGCACAGGGCCGCATCGAAGCGACCGCCACGACGTTCTGGTTCGGCTTCAAGGACGATGTGGTGATCCGTATCCGGCCCAACGCGCAAGGCACGCGCCTGGACATCCGCTCGGAGTCGCGCGTGGGCAAGAGCGACGTCGGCAAGAATGCCGCCCGCATCCGTGCCTTCCGGGATCGCCTGGAAACAAGCCTCGCCCAAGCGTAGGGCAGAAGCCTTCGCCGCAAGCGACCGGCGCGCCGTCAGCGGCGCGGCGTGGTTTCGATCAGGCGGATCAGGTCATCGACCACGCATCGGGTCGCGACCAGCGACAAGCCGGCCGCGGCAAGGCGTGGTTGCGGATCACGATCGAAGCTTGCGCCGTACGCCCAACGCACCCATGGCGCCCACAGTGCGGCCAGCCTGCGGCGGATGCCGCCATGGGGGCGGGTGTATTCCATCAGCCGGATGCTTCCGCCGGGCCAGTTCGCGCAATGCCGCCAGTTGCAGCGCATCGGGCAAGGTACAGAAGACGAAGCTCGCCACCGCGGCGTCGAATGTGCCATCCGGGAAGGCCAGGCGCGCAAGGTCCATTTCAACGAGTGTGACGCGCGCGGGTGAGCTCGCGCGCCGGCGCGCGGCGCGCCTGAGCATGGCTCGGCTCAAGTCCACGCCGGTCACATCGGCACCGTGCGGATAGAAGGGCATGTTGCGTCCGGTGCCGACGCCGGCATCGAGGATGCTGCCGCCCAGCCCTGCAAACAGCAGCGGCCGGATGCGCCGATAGCGGAAGCGCTCGAACAGCGCATCGAGCCCGTCATAGTACGGCGCGATCCGCTCGTAACGCCGTCGCAACTGCGCCGTTTCGCGGCTCATCGCCAGGCCGGGCGCCGGGAAGTGCCTGGGCGATGGATGCCCTGCGGCGGGCGGAGCCGCATCCGTGCGCCTGCCGTGCGTTTCCGGCAGGCCATCAGGTGCCGGCACACGATCCGCGCTCCTGTTGCCGGGGCGGGCACGACACCGTCCCGAACGAACAGAACACGCAGCAGTCGCCCGGCTTGGGCCGCAACAGGGTCGCGCAATTGCGGCATTCGTAATAGAACTGGCAGGCGTTGGTTGGCATGCTTTCACGCTGCGCGAAACCACAGTGTGGACAGGTCAACATGGATTCCAGAATCACCGCGTTCGCCTGCCGGGGGAGATCGCTTGCGGACATCACGCGCCTGCCGCCAGGCGGGACGCAAGGCCGCGCCCTGCACGCTGATCGAGGATCGCGCCGGGGGCCGCCAGATCCGCGGGTTCCGGGTGCAGCCGGGCAGCGACAGGCGCGCGCTCGCTCGGGCCGATGCAGCCATCCCGTCCAGCGGCGGCCACGGTCGCGCGCGGCGTAGCCATCGATGCGCGACGTGCTCGGCCACGGGTTGCCCGCCCCGGGTTTGGCGAAGGCCGCGTCCATCGGCCTGGCAATCCCGAGGTGCCTGCCCTGCGGGCGATCCCGGTGCAGGCGCAGACCTTCCCCGATCTCGCCGCGTGCATTCCCCGGGCGCGGACAGACGTTTGGCAACTTCGCCAGCGCTGGGCCGAGTGGTACATGGCGGACCTCATCCTGGATGCAGGAACCCGATGGTACCGCGCTGCCGGCGCGGCTGCGCGGGGTCGGCGGCGGGCGCACAGCTCAGGGCTCGCTGCATGGCCCGCTTGCCCGATGCACGCGGTCCGATCCGCCGGCAGCGCGCCGAAGGCCGGATGGAAGCGGGGCGCTTGTGCGCGAGGGTGGCCAGGCAAGTCCAGCGCCGCAGGCGTGATGTCCGGGGCCGCGAACCGGGGCCGGCCGCCGCAAGTCGGGCGGATGCGCGCGGGCGGCGCAAGCACGGCTCGGGTATCGTATGCCCACATCCGCGCCTTCCGAAACCAGCCGCTGGCCCGGAAGCGATGATGCCCGTCGGCCCCGGCGCGTGCCGCTGGTGTGTGCACGGTTTCGGCATGTGGCGAGGACAGGCTTGCATGTCGCGTTCCACCCGCGGTCTCGGCCGCCACGACCCCTCGCCCGGAGTAACGCCATGCAGGACATCCTCGTTCACGTCAGGGACCATGAGAAGCGCACGCCCGCCGCCCGGTTCGCGGCGCGGCTCGCTGCCCGGCTCGACGCCGCGCTCACGGCCGTGTACGTCTGCCCGGAACTGGTATTTGCCGCGCCCGTGCGGGCGCCCGAGGTGACCGCCGCGATGGTCGGCGACATGCGGCAAATGATGCGGGCCGCGGTGCGGGCCAGGCAGGGCTTCCTGGAGTGGACAAGCTCGCTGGGCGTGACCCGGGCGGAATGGCTGGTCGCGCAGGGGCTCGCCACGCATGCGCTTGCCCAGGCCGCCACCCGGCACGACCTGCTGGTGCTCGATCACCCGCGCGACACGCGCGAATCGCCCTGGGACGTGCCGCGCCTGATCCTTGGCGCGGCGAAGCCGTGCATCGTCGTTCCCTCGCAGGGCGAGCCTTCCGGCCAGTTCGAACGCATCGCGATCGGTTGGAACGGGTCCCCCGAGGCGATGCGCGCGGTGCACGCGGCGCTGCCTTTCCTGATCGGGAAAAACGTCCTGCTGCTGCGCGGCGAGGAAGACGACCGGCATCAGGAAGTGGAGTGGCAGCCCGCGTTCGACATCCGTGCCTACCTGCGTCGTCACGACGTCAAGGTCAGGCAGCGCAAGGTCGAGGCCAGGCCCGCCGATGCAGGCGCCGTGCTGCTGGAGGAAGCCGGGCGCTTCCGCGCCGACCTGCTGGTGATGGGCGCCTACGGGCGCAGCCGTTTCAGCGAATGGATGTTGGGCGGCGCGACGCGCCACGTGCTGACGCAGGCCGCCATTCCGGTGCTGCTGCGCCATTGACTGGCGCGTGACGGCGGACGGGTGCCGAACGGATGCGTGCCTGGGTTCCGGCGCGCATGCTGGCGGCCGTCGGCTGTACGGCCTGGGGGCGCAGCGCGCGGCTGATCCGCCGTGCACCCGGCAGCAATCCAGCTGTCGGAACGCTGTGCAGCGGCGCAACGGGGCATCGGGCCCGCGGCGTGGCACGTCAGCTGGGTCCAAGCTGCCCGAGCCCTTGGGGCATCCCATCCGGCTTGCGCGTCCGGGATTGCCCCGGATGAACAACCTGTCGAGAGATCACAGCGAGCGGGAAACTGGCAACGAATGCGGGCCTCCCGAAGCTGCCTTGGAGTACATTGATGGGGCTGCCGGGCAGGTCCGCCCGGCCCGGGTCCGGCGCCCGGGAAGGCGATCTGCGAAGATCGCCGCGATCGCCAGGGGATGAAATGACCAACGAAGAATTCAAGCGCACGCTGTGGGAAGCGGCGGACAAGCTGCGCGGCTCGGTCGCGGCGGCGACCTACAAGTACCCGGTGCTGGGGCTGGTTTTCCTGAAGTACGTGTCGGACATGTTCGACGCGCAGGGACGGGCGATCCGCCACGGCGTGGGCGAGCCGCAATCCCCGTACTACGTCGACGAGGAAAGCATGCGGGCCGAGCTCGCCGAGCAGTTCGCCGCCGACAAGACCTTCTACGACGCCGACAACGTGTTCTGGGTGCCGCCCAACGCCCACTTCAACGCCCTGCTGGCGCAGGCGGCCGCGCCGGATCTGGCGCAGAAGCTGGACCGGGCGCTCGGCGAGATCGAGGCCGAGAACCCGAGCCTCAAGGGCGTGCTGTACCGTGAGTTCTCGCGTCTGGAGCTCGAGCCCGGCAAGCTCGGCGAGCTGATGCAGCTCCTGGCCCGGCTGAGCTTCGATCCCGAGCGCCACGGCAGCCGCGACGTGTTCGGCGAGGTGTACGAATACTTCCTTGGCCAGTTCGCCCTGAAGGAAGGCGCGCGCGCCGGCGAGTTCTACACGCCCAAATCCGTGGTCAACCTGCTGGTGGAAATCCTCGCCCCGTTCAAGGGCACCATCTACGACCCGGCGTGTGGATCGGGCGGCATGTTCGTGCAGTCGGCCAGGTTCAAGGATGCCCACGCACCGAAGCTCAAGAAGAAGGGCGACCTCGCCATCCACGGCCAGGAGATGATGGCCGCCACCCGCCGCCTGGCGCTGATGAACCTCGCCGTGCATGGCCTCTCCGGCGACCTTGGCGCCACCTACGGCGACACCTTCGGCAACGACCAGCACAAGACCCTGCGCGCCGATTACGTGCTGGCCAACCCGCCGTTCAACATCTCCGACTGGGGCGGCGACAAGCTCGCCGACGACCCGCGCTGGGTGTACGGCATTCCCCCGAAGGGCAACGCCAACTTCGCCTGGTTGCAGCACATGCTGGCGCGCCTGTCATCGCGCGGCCGCGCCGGCATCGTGCTCGCCAACGGTTCCATGAGCTCGCAGCAGTCGGGCGAAGGCGAGATCCGCCGCGGCATGGTGCAGGGCGACGTGGTCGAGTGCATGGTCGCCCTGCCTGGCCAGCTCTTCTCAAACACGCAGATCCCCGCGTGCCTGTGGTTCCTCGGCAAGGACAAGGGCGAGGGCGCCAATGGCCGCATCGACCGGCGCGGCCAGATCCTCTTCATCGACGCCCGCAAGGCCGCCAGCGGCCGCATCAGCCGCACCCAGATCGAGTTCACCGACGCGGACCTCGCCCGCATCGCGCAGGCCTACCACCGCTGGCGCGGCACCGACTTCAGCGACGGCGGCGACTACGCCGACGAGCCGGGCTTCTGCTTCAGCGCCTCGCTCAAAGACGTGGAGAAGCACGGCTTCGTGCTCACCCCCGGCCGTTACGTGGGCGCGCAGGTGGAAGAAGACGACGACGAGGCGTTCAACGAGAAAATGGAGCGCCTGACCGCACAACTGGCCGAGCAGATGGCCAAGGGTGCGGAGCTGGATGCGGTGATTCGGGAGAAGTTGGGGGCCTTGGGATATGCGGTCTGACGCCAACTGGAGGGCCATCGAAGACGTAGTGGTTGACATCCTCGATCGACGAGGCGTGACGCCGACAAAGCTCGGTGGTGCGTTCACGGACTCTGGGCATCGCGTCATCTCAGCGAAGCTGGTGAAAGGCGGTCGGCTGGAGCTGGATGCAGACGAGCCACGTTTTGTCGATCGACGCATCTATGAGAAATGGATGCGGACGCCGCTTCAAGCCGGCGACGTGATCATGACGTCAGAGGCGCCCTTGGGCGAACTCGCCTACATGGCTGAGAACACGGATTGGTGCTTGGGACAGCGTCTGTTCGCGTTGCGCCCCAATGCTACTTTGGTCGATGGTCGATACCTCTACTACGCTCTTCAGTACGCTGAGGTGCGGGCTGACATCAATGGACGAGCGTCCGGAACAACGGTGCTCGGAATTCGCCAAGCAGAGCTCCGCAAAGTTCGGGTTCCCATTCCATCACTTGATGAGCAAAGGGAGGTGGGAGCACTTCTCGGAGCACTCGACGACCGCATCGACAACCTGCGCCAAACCAACGCCACCCTCGAAGCCATCGCCCAAGCCCTGTTCAAGTCCTGGTTCGTGGACTTCGACCCCGTCCGCGCCAAGGCCGAAGGCCGCGAGCCCGAAGGCATGGACCCCGCCACCGCTGCCCTGTTTCCCAGCGAGTTCGAGGATTCCGAGCTCGGCCCGATTCCGCAGGGCTGGCGCCCGGTTTCGTTCGGCGATATAGCCACCTTGTCCACGGGTGCTGTCAGCCCGATGGCAACACCTGAGCGCCAATTTGAGCACTACAGTTTGCCCGCCTTCGATGCCGGCCAGCGTCCAGTGGCTGAGCCTGGCGAGACGATCAAGAGCAACAAGACACCCGTGCCATCAGGTGCCGTCCTGGTCTCAAAGCTGAACCCCCATATCCCACGGATCTGGTTCGTTGGCGACACCAATCAGCATGCCGTCTGTTCGACCGAGTTCTTGGTGTGGATGCCGAAGCGAGGCTTCGGAAGCGCCTTCCTCTACACCGTCGCGTCATCGCCGGCATTCAACCGCGCCATGCGCCAACTCGTCACCGGCACGTCAACCAGTCACCAACGTGTGAGGCCCGGTCAGCTCGCAGAAATCCAGGCAGCCGTCATCAGCGACGATGCGTTCGCGACCTTCGAAGTCAACGTGACACCAATGCTGAAGCAGCTAGACCATAACCGCCGCCGCGCCGCGAAGCTGGCTGAAGTTCGCGATACACTTCTACCACGCATAATCTCCGGCAGGCTTCGCCTCCCCACTGTCGAAGCCGCCGTTGTTGAGTTTCCAGCATAGAAGTCGCGGCCTATCGGCTCCAGGGCCACTTTCGGCCAACAGCTGACATTCGGCTATCACCAAGGCGACCTACGGGAAAAGGCAAAAACTGGGCTGGAACCCACACTGGCTGCTTCTGAGCCGCAAATCGTGCTGAATTGACATTCGTTCAGGCTGGCCCTTTCGAGGCCGCCGATCATTCTCGAGGAAATAGCATAGACAGCACCACCGGCGGCGCCGATGCCGACGTCACCGTCAATCGGTTCAAGAAGTTCTTCGGCGACGTGAAAGGCAAACGCTTTTTCTTCACGAACGGACTGGATAACGCGGCGCTAAAGCATCTCGAGACGATTCAGGTGCTCCGCACCTAGAAGAAATCGCGCAGATGGCGACCCAACAGCCTCTCCGCCGGATCGCGCGAGTTCGCGCTCGCGCCGCGGCCACCGGCGCTGGAGCGCCAGCTCAGCAAGCCAGTCGAAGGCATCATGCGTGGCGTTGGAACAACTGGCAGTTCGTCGCGGCCGTGGCGGACCAACTATCACTTGACCGCTCTTTGTTCTCCCGCATGCTCTCCTATACTTGATGAAAGGGGGGAAGAACGATGTTCGAAATTACTGGCGCGCAAGTCGCCGACCTCAATGACGCCGATCTGCGGACACTCGTCGCACGTCTCGCTTTGGCAGAATTGCGGGCGCAGGGTTGCCCCAGTTCGTCGGTGACCGCTGGCGGCAATCAGGATGCGGCCGATGGCGGGCTTGATGTCCGGGTCGAGTGCCCGTCCGCACTGCTGATGCCGGATTTCGTGCCGAGCCAGCACACAGGGTTTCAGGTAAAGAAGCCCGACATGCCGGCGAGCGCAATCCGCAATGAGATGCGTCCTGGCGGCGTACTACGGCCGGTCATCGCCGAACTCGCCGCTCGCTCGGGCGCCTACATCATCGTCAGCGCGCAAGGGTCGGTCGCAGACAAGCCGCTGAGCCATCGTCGCGATGCGATCCGGGCGCAGCTCGACGATCTGCCTGAGGCCGGGCAGTTGCATAGCGACTTCTACGATCGCGACCGGCTGGCTACATGGGTCAATCACTATCCCGGGATTGCCGCCTGGGTCCGCATGCGGCTCGGCATCGGTATGTCGGGCTGGAGCAGCATCGGAGATTGGTGCGGCGTCGGCGTGAGCGAGGAGACGCCCTATCTCTTCAATGACAAGGCTTGCCTAACTGATGAGCGAACGAGCGACCGCGAGCAACTCACCATCGGCGAGGGTATCGCCCGGCTTCGCGTCTCTCTGACCAAAGCTCGCCAATGTATCCGGTTGATCGGCTTGTCCGGTCTCGGAAAGACTCGTCTCGTGCAGGCACTGTTCGAGGACGGTGTCGGCGAGGCGCCGCTGGACCCGGGGCTTGCCGTTTATACCGACTATTCGGTCGAGACTGACCCGACCGCCCGGGACATGGCGCGCCAGCTAGTTATCGCACGGCAACGTGCGATCCTGATCGTCGATAACTGCAATCCGGCGACGCACAGCGAACTTGCCCGCATCTGTTCGGAAGCGGGGAGCCAGGTCAGCCTCCTCACGGTCGAATATGATGTTCGCGACGATGAGCCCGAGCGTACCGAGGTCTTTCGCCTGCAATCAGCATCGCCCGAAATGGTGGAACTGTGGCTGGAAAAGACCTTCCCCAATGTGACGCAGGTGGACCGGCGCACGATATCGGAGTTCAGCGACGGCAATTTCCGCGTGGCACGCGCCCTCGCCGAAACCCTCGGGAAAGGCGAGACCCTGGGAAAGCTCAAGAGCCGTGACCTCTTCGAGCGGATTTTTCACCAGCGCAACGAGCCCGACCGGGATCTCCTTTCCGCCGCCGAAGACCTTGCGCTGCTCTATTCGATCGATGGCGAAGACGCGTCGGAAAGCGGCGAACTTGCGCAGGTTGCTGCTATTCGCGGCGCTTCCGTGGCGACGATATATGCGGCGCTGAACACGCTTCGTCAGCGCGGGATCGCGCAGCTGCGCGGACGGTGGCGCGCGATCCTGCCGCACGCGATCGCCAACCCGCTCGCCGGGTTCGCCCTCGAACGCATGCCCCCGGCCGATTTCGATCGCTTCTGCGCGTCGCTCACGGCGCGGATGCAGAAGTCCCTTTCGCACCGCCTCGGCTATCTGCACGACAGCGCCGAGGCACGGGCCGCGGTCGAGCGCTGGCTCGGTGCCGACGGTCTTCTGGGCGATCTCACGGCGTTGGGCGAAGACGGCCTCCAGATCATCACGAATATCGCTCCGGTCGCGCCCGATGCCGTGCTCGCAAGGATCGAGCGAGACGTGGCCGGGCCGCGCGGCGCCGAGATACTCGATCCGGAGTCGAGCGACCGATGGCAGTGGATACGGTTGATCAAGCTCCTCGCTTACGATCCACCGCTATTCGACCGCGCGGCGACATTGCTTGCCCGGTTCCTTTCCGCCGAACCGCCCAATCACAACAACAACTCGGCATCGGACATGTTCGCCGAGCTGTTTCACCTGCACCTATCCGGCACCAAGGCTTTGCCGGACCAGCGGCGATCGCTTGTGCGCCGGCTCGCGCAATCTGGTGATCCGGCTTTAATGCGCTGCGCCGGCGTCGCCCTCGATGCGCTGCTGAAGGCGCACCATTTCAGTTCATCCAGCAACTTCGACTTCGGCGCCCGGTCACGCGACTATGGCTGGCACCCGCTGACCTATGGCGACATCTGGGCCTGGTACAACGGCGCGGTCGACTTGGCGGTCGAGCTTTCGCCAATCATCGAAAACGCCCGGGACCACCTTGCCCGTAGCGTAAGGGAGCTGTGGCATTTCGGCGCCTGTCACGATGCGCTCGAACGGGCAGCAACCCACTTCTCTTCCGAGCGGCCCTGGATCGAGGGGTGGATCGGCTTCCGCACAGCGCTGCGTTTCGAGGGCGACGCTATGCCTGATGAGGTGCGCGCGCGTCTCACCGCGCTCATCGACCGCTTGAAACCCACCGATCTTCTCCATCAGGCCCGTGCGGTGGTACTGGGGCGTAGCAGTTTCGGTTGGGATGTCGCTGACGGTGATGCCGACGACGGCGATGTCATGAAGCCGTATGAGCGCGCCTCCCAGCTCGCGAAGGAGATCGGAACCGCGCTCGCGCACGACCCGGAGACGCGCGCTGGCTTCATCGCCGAACTGCTCGTCGAACAACATCCGCAGCGCGCCTACGAGTGCGGCATCGGCCTGTCGGATGGCGCCGCCGATCTTGATGCGATGTGGCGGGAACTGCTGGGCCTCTTTTCTGCCGCTGATGTGGACAGCCGGAATGCGACGGTGCTGGGCGGGTTCATCCATGGCGCACACGCCAGGGATTCGGCCTTCGCCGACGCCGCGCTGGAGGATGTGATCGAGAATCCCGATCTCGCCGCGAGCTTGCCCTATCTTCAGGCGCGTGTTGCTATCGATACCCAGGGCATTGCGCGGCTTCGGCGTGCGATTGAACGTGGCGTCCTGTCGGCGCGGACTTTTCACAGCATCGCCAATGGCAGCGTCGGCGAGTCTCCACCCGACGCGCTTGGCCCGCTGCTCACCGACATCGCCAGTCTCGCCGACGGCGTGGAGATCGCGCTCGATATCCTTCACATGCACTTCTACCGTGATCGGGAGGAGGGCCGACAACGCGCTCCATCCTTGATTGCCGTCGGCCGTGAGCTGCTGCTGCGCGCCGACTTCGGGAAGAAGCAGTCGCTTCGCGATTTCGGGCTGCATACCGTCATTCGGGTCTGCTGCGCCGGACCTGATGGTGCGGCGACGCTGCGCGAGATCTGCGCGCGGGTCCGGGTCGGGCTGGAGACCGTCTATCTCTCGTCCTACGATCTTGGTTATGTCTTGAAGGCGCTCTTCGAAACGCATCCCCTCATCGCTCTCGACGAATTCCTGCTTCCTGAGCTCCGGCCGAGGAATCGGGGACTTTTTGAGGGGGACTTCGGGTCTGGCACGCCGGTGGAAGATGTCGGCGCCGAGACCCTTGTTCAGTGGGCGAATATCGATCCGGATCGGCGCTATCCGCTGCTTGGCAAAAGCATCTCCATGTTCAAGCGGCGGCAGGGCGAAGAGGAGAATGGTGTCTCCACGCTTTTCCTGGAAATATTGGGCCACGCGCGAGACAAGCGGGCGTTTCTCGGTGATATCTGGTTGCGGCTGCATCCGCGCAGCTGGAGTGGCTCGCTCGCCGATATCCTGGTTCGGCGTCGCGCAGCTATCACAACGCTGGGTGACAATGTCGGAGGCGAGGTTCGGCAATGGGTCACCGACATGCTGCCCGAACTGGAACGCTGGATCGAACATGAGAGCAAGCGCGATCGGGAAGGCGAGCAGAGTTTCGAATAGCTGCTGATCCGAGCATCCTCAGCGGGGCTGTGACGCCGATCGCGCTCTCGCGGAGTCTTAGGCCGGACCCGCCGCCCTTTGCATTTCTGCCCGACGGCTTCGCGCCGGGCGAATGCCCGATTTTGGCACACCGCTGCCGAACGGCTGCTTAGGGTCGAAAGCAGCTGCTCCTGCATTGGCACTACACCGCCCAAACATCCGCCAACAACTCCGCCTGCGCAATCACCTTCTCGATCGCCTCCGGCTGCTGGTCCGGCGGGTACCGGTGCGTCGCGAGCAGCACCTTGATCATCGCCACCATCTTGGCGCGTGAGTCCTTGCGGTTCTGCCAGTTGATCGTCGCGGATTTCCGCAGCTTGTCGGTGAGCTCCTGGGCCAGGGCGCGCAGCACGGGGTGGCCGAGCTCGCGCACGGCGGACTCGTTTTCGGCCAGCGCCTGGTAGAAGGCGAACTCCTCCTCGGTCATGCCGTCCGGCGGGCGGGCCGCGTTGATCTCGCGGGCCAGGCGGATCAGTTCCTCGATCACCTCGACGGTGGTGAGGCCCCGGTTCTGGTAGCGGTTGATCGCCTCTTCCAGCCGCGCGGCGAATTCCTTGCCCTGCAGCGCGTTCTTCTGGCCGCGTGAGCGGATCTGGTCGGCGAGCAGGCGTTCCAGGAGTTCCGCGGCGAGGTTCTTGGTCGGCATCTCGCGGATCTGGGCGAGGAATCGCTCATCGAGCAGGCTGATGTCGGGCTTGTCCAGCCCGAGCGTGCGGTAGAGGTCGTTGACGCCCTCGACCAGCACGCCCTTGGCGACGAGCTGGCGCAGCGCCGCTTCCTTTTCCAGTCGCGAGCGGCCGCTCGCCGAGCGGGTCAGCTTGATGAGGCTGACGCGCACCGCCTGGAAGAAGGCGATTTCCTCGCGCACGGCCATGGCGTCCGCCCGGGTGCCGGCGAGCGCCTGCGCGTGGGTGAGCTTGGCGACCTGGTCGAGGTAGGCGCGCACGCCGCGGTTGCGGCCCTTGTCGTCAGGTACGGGATCGAGCTGGAGAATGTGTTCCATCGCCGGCGCGAGCAGCGCGAGGGCGCGCTTGGGATCCTCGAATCCGCGGTAGTCGAAGCCTGCGAAGAACTCGGTGCGGATCACGTCCAGCGTGTCGAGCACGACCCCGAGCGCGGCGCCGGAGGTATCCACCGGCTCGCGCTCGGCGCCGCTGTCGCGGGTGTACTGGCGGATCGCTTTCTTGAGCTCCTCGCCGATGCCGATGTAGTCCACCACCAGGCCGCCGGGCTTGTCCTTCCAGATGCGGTTGGTGCGGGCGATGGCCTGCATCAGGCCGTGGCCCTGCATGGGCTTGTCGACGTACAGCGTGTGCACGGGCGGGGCGTCGAAGCCGGTCAGCCACATGTCGCGCACGATGACGAGTTCGAGCGGCACCTCAAAGGGTTTGAGTTCATCGGGCGACTGCTTGAAGCGCTTTTCGAGGAGCTTGCGGTCCGCCTTGTCGGTGCGGAGGGGCTGGTAGTGCGGCGGGTCGGCCGAGGTGCCGGTCATCACCACCTTGAGCCGGCCGCTGTTGATGTCGTCGGAATGCCAATCCGGGCGCAGCTTGACCAGCTCGTCGTAGAGGCGCACCGCGGCCTCGCGCGAGACGGCGACGATCATGGCCTTGCCGGCGACCGATTCCTGGCGCGCTTCCCAGTGCCGGACGAGATCTTCGGCCAGCGTCGCGAGGCGCCCATCGGCCATGGCGAGGGCTTCCAGCCGGGTGAGGCGGCTTGCGGTACGGTCCTGCTCGGCGGCGTCCTCGTCGCCGGTGGCGTCGAGGAACTCGTCCATCAGCGCCTGCTTCTCGGCCTCGTTGAAGCGCAGCTCGATGATGCGCGACTCGTAGCTGACCGGCACCACGGCCTCGTCTTCCTGCGCGGCGATCATGTCGTAGACGTCGACATAGGTGCCGAACACCGCTTCCGTATCGCGGTCGTCGAGGCTGACCGGCGTGCCCGTCATGCCGAGGTAGATCGCGTTCGGCAGCGCGTCCCGCATGTACTTGGCAAGGCCGTAGCGGGTCTTGCCGGTCTTCGTGTCCATGTCGGCGCGGAAGCCGTACTGGGTGCGGTGCGCCTCGTCGGCGATCACCACCACGTTGTCGCGCTCGCACAGCACCGGCACGGAGGTCTGTCCCTGCTCGGGCGCGAACTTGTTGATGGTGGTGAAGAACACGCCGCCGGCCTGCACTTCGGACAGCATCCGGCGCAGGTCCTCGCGGCTGTCGGCCTGCACCGGCGTCGCGCGCAGCGACCACGCGCTGTCGGCGAAGGTCTCGAAGAGCTGGCCGTCGAGGTCGTTGCGGTCGGTGACCATCACCACCGTCGGGTTGCGGAACTCCGGCCGGTCGCGCAGCGCCATCACGTAGAAGAGGGCCAGCAGCGACTTGCCCGAGCCCTGCGTGAACCAGATCACGCCACCCTTGCCGTCCCGGCGCTGGGTGAGCGCTTCCACCGCGCGCGCCACCGCCTTCTTGACGCCGTGGTACTGATGCCACTGGGCGATGATCTTGAAGCTGGCGCCGCCGTCCGCCCCGCCGTAGGCGACGAAGCCGCGGAAGAAGTCGAGCAGGGTGGCGGGATCGAGCAGGCCGCGCAGCAGGACTTCGAGTTCGAGTTGCTCCCTGCCGACCTTCCGCCCCTCCAGCAGCCGCCAGCGCGAGTAGCGCGACAGCTCGGCGCTCGGCGAGCCGTAGCGCGCCACCGTGCCGTCGGAGACGACATTCAGCAGGTTGAACCAGAAGAGCTGCGGGATCTCGGCCTTGTAGTTCTGGATCTGGTTCCAGGCGGCCTCGTGGTCGGCGTTGGGGTCGGCCGGGTTCTTGAGCTCGATCACCACCAGCGGCAGGCCGTTGACGAAGAGCACGATGTCCGGCCGGCGGAGCTTGCCGCCCTGCACGGTGAACTGGCGGATGGCGAGCAGATCGTTGCCGCCGTCAAAGTCGATCACCGGAACGCGCAGGACTTCGCGCCGGCCGTCGCTCGCGGTGCGCTCGAGCGGCACGCCGTTGCGCAGCCAGTCGTAGACCTCGCGGTTGCCGTCGACCAGGGACTGGTGGCCGTAGCCGGTGACCTTGGCCACCACGGTGTCGACGTCAGCCATGGCAAGCGCCGGGTTGAGGCGCGTGACGGCTTCCCGCAGCCGGGGCGCCAGCACCACTTCCGACCAGCGCTCGCGCGCGCCGAGTTCGCCGCCGGGCGCCGCCGCCTCGCCATCGATGACCGTCCAGCCAACGCTGGCCAGCCAATCCAGGCAGGCGTCTTCGAGGTGGTTTTCCTTCATGCCCTGCGCGGCCCCCGGTGTCCCCTCGGGGCAGTATGCCACTGGTGGATTTCGGGCGTGGTCGGCGCCGCAGCGCGGGATTCACGCGAGCGCGTCGTGCAGGTGCCCAGCCGCGGGTAGCGGATCGTTCTTCCCGGCTGCCCGGGCTTGCGGCCTTCGACCTGGCGCGGAACCTGCCAGGGACGGCTGCGGAGTCGATGGGCCAGGGACGGAACCATCGCGCCATCCGCACCCGTCGACCCCAGTGTGACAGTCGAACTGTCACAGGAAGGCCTGCGTCCATGGCCGCAGCGAAGGCAGGTGCCTGATTTTGGTGGCTATGGGTGGACTCGAACCACCGACCCATTATGAGAGCTTGAACGATGAACACCCTCATGTTCCATCGCGTTACGTCGACTACAACTCTGGCACTCCGTCCCAAACTGCGGTTACGTGGCTTCTTAGATGTCAGATCAATAACTTAGTTCTATACACGTGCCTTACCGCGATTACGTCCACTTTTCGCCACCCCAAGGCTCCTTGTTGCACGCTAAGGCGATTTACCCACCTTAGGGCGTAAGTACACTGGCACGAACGATTGCGGCAGGACGACCCTGGCATTACTCTGGCCGCATGGTGACTGCTGCGGTTGAGCCGCCTCTCAGTTATGCCTGCCCGATGTCTCGGCTGGACGGGAGGGCCGTGCCGCCGTTGCTGGCCTCGATCGTTCTGCGCACCCTGGACTCCCTCTGGGCAGAGCGCCCGGTGAGTGATCGCAGGATATTGCACCCGCTTGGGTCATTCTTGGCTGGCGAAGTGTGCGAGCTGGACGCCATTCGTTCGAGGCCGATCGACCGGGACGTTCACCTGCCGCCGGGCTTTCACCACCATCATCCGCTCAGCGCAACCCTGCATCGATATCACGCTGATGCCGGTTTTCCCGCTTTATCTTGCCTCCTTCTGGTTGCAGTGGCAGCCGCCTTGGGCAGTCCTCTGCCTTCCGAGCGGGGCAGGATCGCGCGCCTGGCGCGCAACATCCGCGGTGCCCTGTCTGATCAAAATTCGGGCCTGCGGTTGCTCCTGCGAGGCGTGAACTCCGTGGCATCGATGATTCGCGTCGTTGACCGCCAGATCTCGGAAGCCGGCACTCTACATAGCGGGTTCAGAGCGGATTGGGAATGGGTCCGGGGCCGAATCCATAAGTGGATGCATGACGATCCCGAGACGCTTCGGATCGCGTTGCAACCTCGGGCTCTCTTGCCGGACACCAAAGGCCTGGATGTTCCCATCGGGGGCAGCATCGACCTGGATGGCCCGGCCCCTGTTCCAGCCCACGTTTTCGTCAGCGAAGCGGTATCGGCTGGGGCTGAAAGAGACCCGGGCGTTGCATGGGTGCGCGCGTTGGCAGGCAGCGCCCTGACGCGAGCCAGCAGTGGGGATCTCGGTGTACCACCAGCGCAGCTCGCTCCGGATCAGATGGTCTCCGCCCTGGCGTCTGCCGCGATGGCCGCCGCCAGCAAGGAGATCGCCCGAATGGCCCCCTTCGAAGCGGAGCCTTCGGTCGCACTCGCATTGGCGCTCGCCACCGGAATCCGAGAGATGGACCTCGGTGGGATCGAGTGGGGTTGCACGGCTGCAGAGAAAATCGCGGTTATCCACCCGGACCATCCGGTCCTGCTTCGGCGCGTCTTTCGGCCACCAAGCGCGGTGGAGCCGTCGGGCACACCGCCTGGATGGCTTGCGCCGAATGCCAGCGAGGTTGCCTGGCCACTACCACCAATGCTGCACCAGCGATTGCGTGAACTGGCCCCATCAGGAGGTCCCTCTCCAGGCACACCCGTCCTGCAGCGACTGGCCACGGACTTTGCCGGTCGCTACCGGATTTGGCAGGTTGCCAACGAGGTTGCTCCCGATCTTCGTCTGGCTCCGGGACAGGCCCGCCTGGCGATGGCGAACACACTTAGCCAGGAATTTGGTCCCGAGATCGCGCAGGTTCTGTTTGGCGATACGTTCTCAATGTCCACCGGGCCAGCCTACTACTCGGCGACGCCCGCCGACGCCATCTCCGCAGCCGTCATGCGTATCCACCAACGCTGGTTCGGCGAGTCGTACCAACCTGCGCCAAGTGACCATATGTTTGGATCCCGGCTCACGCTGACGGACGAGGGCGCGAGACAGTGGCCTGCGCAAGTCCGACGGCGGACGAAGTCTGCTGCCCATCGCACAGGTGCCACCGCTGCGCTGGATTCGTGGGCCGCGCACCGCGATCACTTGGCCGCGGCACTCTCCGCAGTAACGGCGGCAAGGCCTGGCAGCTGGATCACCTCCTTTGTTCTTGATCAGGTCATCCCTGAGTACGGCCTCGCGCTGATCGCAGACAAGGCATGTGACGCGTTGCGCGAGCGGCGTGTAGCTGCGACGGGCAGGCGGTGGCTGGCCGCACTCAGGGCCTATCTCGATCGCCTCCTCACTATCGCAGACTCCATGAAGGGGTCATCGGCCGGAATGCTGGCTGACGCCATCTTGCGGTCCGAAGCACCCCTGTTTTCCACGACCACCGCTACCGGAACGACGGAACATCTTTCCGCAGCACACCTCCGCGCGACCATGCCGGCTGCACTGCAGCCATTCGCGAACCACACCCGACACCGCACCAACCAATTTCTGCAAGGCCGTGTCTCACCGGAGCTTCGCCATGCGCAGCTGGGATGGGTTGTCCTGCCGTTTCACGCGCTTTCCGACATGTCGCACTGGAGCGCTTCCGATCTCGGCATAGAACTGGCGAGCGCGCTCGATGAGCTGATGGTGCACGATGGGTGGTACCCCGCGTCCCAACGCACCGGGCCTTGGAGCTGGCGGGGGGTGCCGGAGCGCCCATTGCGGGATTGGGCAGCCGAAGCTGCATCGGAATCCGCTCGGCATCAGGCGAAGGTCGACGAGGCGAGGGAGGTGCTTAGTCGCCGCTGGCGCGAGGTCCAACCTCATGTCTTAGCGGGACTCGCCGCCGCGGTCGACGAATACTTTCCCGCGCTTCGTATAGATGTCGGCGAACGCCGCCTTCTCTGGAGGCATGGGGCTGTAAGAGCGGGCCCAATGGAACTTACGGCGGATCATCATGCATTGCTTTGCGAAGCTGCACGCAAGCACGACCAGTCACCCAATGACGCGACCGAGGCGATCGCTGCGCGCATTCTCCTGTACCGCCTGGTTCGGCACGCACGCCGTGCAGGAATTGTCATCGGCCCGCTCCCGACCCGCCCGTACATGCGGATTACCGCGGAGGTGACCCCGTTCCTGCCGGGCTTGGGGCTGGCGGTACGCCATGCCGAAGCCTTTCGGGCGGAGCTACTCGCCCGCGCGAGCGAGCAAAGGATGCGTGAGCTGGGCGTGCTTGGCACGTGGATCATCGCAAGCTACTCCGCGACAAGGACGCTGGCGCATGCTTCCCGCGCAATGGGTGCGGCGGCCTCCGTCCAGCGTCCAAGGGATCGCCATGATCTGGTGCGCGTAGAAGCGACCCTCGACGGGCGAACCGTCCCCATGGTGTTCAGCGGTCCAGCTGCCGCCGTGCTTGTGAAGCGGGCCCGGCATGCACCAGAAGGCAAAGCGCCCACTATCGAAAAGCTCGGCGCGTGGGCCAAGGCCCTCCTGCAATGGCCGGACCTGCCGGACGATTCCATTGAGTGCGCTCGCCTGCTCGAAGCACTACTGCAAGCTGCGGGGCGCCTTGAGTTCTCCGGACCGGAGCGCCTGGCCAGCCTCGAGCAGATCCCTCTTGGGGTTGTACCTGTCGCGCGCAGCCTTGCGCGTGACGACGACTGGCCCCTCCGCAACGCACCTGCTGCAGAAGATCTCGACAATCAGGACGGGCCCACGTTCGAGAGTGATCCCCGGGGAATGCAGCCAACAGGTTGGGATACGAGCTCCGCCGAAGCTCAGCGAGCCGCATATCGGCGCCTGACGGCGCTACTCGACCCGGAGCGCTTTCCCCGGATCACTGGCCGAAAAAGCGATAGTACGAGCGGCTGGCGTCAAAGGTTGAGCCACCATCTCTCCCGTCTTCACGGCAACGCAGGGGAAACGACCAACGTGGGCATACTCGCCGGTTACGTCCGGCATCGGCTCCGCTACGGCGGGCGACGCAAGCGGGTTCTTGCGCACGCGACACTTGGGTCGGATCTCACCCGCTTTGGTGCCGATCTCCTTGCGGTCGCAGGCTGCGAAAGAATTCTCGACTGGAATTCCGACGAGTACACGTTGGCCTACCTCGCGGTCCTCCTGCGCAAGCCCGCCTCAGCAAGGCCACCGGCTTACGACGCGTTGATGAAGTTTCACGACTTCCTGCAGCAAAGTTACCGTGCGCCTGAAGTTGCGGAGGCCGAGCTGCAAAGTTCCGCGGGATCGCGCCTCCACCACGCCGACCCGGGGATGATCACTGCGCGTGAGCTGAAGCAGGTGCATCAAGCGCTTCAAGATGAGGCCCACGAGGAAAAGCGGCGTCAGGACGCCCCGCCGGAAAGCATGCGCCTGGCTGCTCTGCGTGAAATCATGTTCTTGATCCTCGAGGGCAGCGGATTGCGCCCTTCATCTGCGTACGGCCTCACCTTGGCGGACGTGCTGCTTTTCGGCCCAGGTCAAGATTGGGTGAGAGTGCGAACGTCGGGTGGATTTGGCCGGGCGAAGAGCAACGCATCTCTTGGCTACATTCCACTGGAAGGTCCCCTGTGGGCTACCGCTCGCGAGCGCGTGGCCACCTGGGTGAAGAAAGAAAAGGAGCAATCGAAGCGGGACGCCTCGAAGCAGCCTCTCTTTGCTTCCAGTCCCGGCACCCCGCAGCGATTTGCGAGGGACAAGCTAACGCGGCGCTTGGATGCATTGCTCAAATGGAGCACGGGAGATCGGCGGGCGCGAGCCTACTGGCTTCGAAAGAGTCGGATCACTGCGCGCCACGAGCAGCTCGCCAGGCACCCGCGACCACCTGCCGCCGCTACATACAGCGTTCTCTCGACCAGTGGGCAGACCTGCATCCGCACGCCCCTCATGCACTATGTGTCCGACCCCGCTGTGGCGTACAGCCGAAGCTTGCACCGGGGCATGGAGGTACCGCGGGCCACCATCCTCCAGGTGACGGGCTTCGACGCAGCCCAGTACGACGTGGCGTGCACGCGTGCCGGCGGCGCCACTCCAGTCGTCCGCCAGCGAGTAATGCTGGATCGACTCGATCACGCGGCCGCCTCGGCGCCGCAGGAACGAATTACCCCGCCTCCGCCCCTCCGCAGCGGCGCCACGATCCTGCCCCGGCATCTCGCGGACTATGCCCGCTTGATCGCGAAGCACGGGCGCACGTACGCGGTCATGCACTTGGGGCTGGCGGAGGCGATGGTAGCGACCCTTGATGAAATTGCGCAGCAGCTCGTGCGCGCCAAAGGGGTGACGCCGTGGCCATTTCCATCGCTCAGGCATCCCAGCGCATGTATGGCCATACCGCGTGCGATGAAGGGAACAGCGAACCTATATGCGCTGCTGGACGGCGCGCCTGGGGAGGAGATTCGGGCGCTCGCAAGCGCTTGGGCCGCACAAGGGCACATAGATTGCGTGCACGACAGCAAGGTGATCGTCCAGCTGGATGGGCCGCTGATGCAGGCAGCCGGACTATGGTTGCTCGCCGAAACGAGCGTCAGGTTGTGCCTCGAGCATGTCGGCGAAATCGCAGTGCTGCGACTACCATCCGGCCAACCACCGTCGCGCAGCCATGCCGCTGGGGTGCAATGGGTGCTCGCACTGACGTGGATATATATGCGTCTGGTTTCGGGCTCGCTGGCAAATCCGAACTAACAATCAATCAACGCGGACTGGTGTATGCCGGGCACGATCCTTGCGCCGGAAACAAGTCTCCATGGGCTCTTTTTGTTGTCACGCACAATGGCGCCGTCAATGTATGCGTGACTTTTTACAGCATCGCAGGCGAAGTCGAACGGCATTAGGCGCCCGTCGACATCCGGTGGCGATACAGCAACCCCACCATTCGCGAGTAGCAACACGTAGCCTGCTTCGTTACGCAAGATACCGAAGATGGGATGGGGGCCCCTAATCGATTGCTGCTCCGAGACTACACTTTCAATAAATGCGCTCGCCGGAAGAACCGGGGCCGGTACGTCTCCGCTGTCTGTGCGAACTAGCATCCGCCAATTCGTCTTCGACACATCTGCAATTGCAGATAATGCGTGCAGCACTGGCACGAGCTGCGGGACAGTGATCACCTGCCTATGAGCCAGAGGATGTTCGCGAGCAGCATTGGCTTCGAGCTCCCGGGCGGTACGATCCAGATCGGAAGCGAGCGCAGAAGCGCAGTACGGATGGTGAGATCCATCGCTGACCAGGGGGATGACAATCTCCGAACCTAGGAGTTGGGCATCGCCCAAGTGCGCTTGCAGCGCAGCACAAAGCGCTCGATGGAGTCGGGTGAATCCCCCCATTGCCGCGATGTCATGCTTACTGACGATGATCGGAGATATTTCCGCAACTTCGCTTGATAGGGGGAGCACAATGCCGTTTTCGTGAGTCATGATGCCCGAATACCTTTTTTCGTGAGGAAAGCCAGCGCCCCCTTGGTACGCTGTATACGCCTGTTACTTTTGGCGGAGCGGCGGTGGGTCCACAACCGGCTCGCCCGTCGCGAACACGCTGCCTTCACCGCTGGTCGCAGATAGGATGCAGCAGCCCCGGTGAGTTGCTTCACCGGAAACGCCCCCCTCAGACCCGTGCCTTTCGCCCGGTCCTGCCACAGTGTGAACCCCGCGGAGGGGTGAAAAGCGGCGCAAAGGGGCAGTTTGCAGGGGGATTTGCGGTGCATGCCCGCAGCGGAGGCCCGGCGGGTTGACGAATGCGTTCGTTAGGACAGCGGTCTTAATTCGTGAGACACGGATGTCCCATGCTGCCGAACCCGTCGCCGATGTGCCTACCGGCGAAGCCGGCTATCGCGGATGGCCGCGGGACCGCTCGAGTCCTCACCACAAGGGAGAAAATGTCAATGAAAGCGGAAGGGAAAGTTCAGGAGATTTGTCGTTCGCTTGGAAGCGTCCGCGCTCAAGCGGTTCAGGCGCTCAGGGAAGACTTTCCCGACATCTACGCCCTGTCCGCCGAAGCGCTCGACACAGGGCCCACGGGCGGGTTCCCGCACCACCACCGGCTGGGCGAGTACCTCTCCGAGTGGAACAACGCGCTCGGACGGACACCCCTGGAAGCGCTTGCGAGCGGCAAGCGCGAACAGGTCCTGCAGGAGCTTGTCGGCCGGATCGAGGGTCGGCCCAGCGCGAAAGAGCGGTTCCTGCTCACCGATTTCCACGTCGCCTACTGCGACTACTACGCGACCGGCGAAGGTCGGACCTTGACTGTGGCCGCCTGCGGTTCGGCAGAGGGTGCCAGGTCCGTCTTCCTGCAGAACGCGCCCGAGTTCTTCCACCAGGGCGTCGAGGTGCAGGCCATCACGGGGGAGTGCACGGACACCATGGTCCGAATCATGGCGTGGATCCCGCAACCGGCAGTGGATTCGATCCTCACCTGCCCTCTCGGTGCGGCCTGGTACTACGGCGTCTTCCACTACAACCTTTCATGACGTCGGTGCTCCGCCCCAAGCACGACGGTCGCCCGCCAGCAAGTTAGTCGCAATTATTCGCGAATGCATAATTCTGTGTGGAGGGCCGAAGTGGCTGAGAGGGGGTGCTGCCTCCCGGCCCAGTCACGGCGGCCGAACCCAAGACCATCTGCTCGCCGTGTCCACGCGGATCCTGGCTGACAATTCGGACACCTGTAGCCAGCGTGCGGAACCAGCCATGAGCGGACCAGTTTGCTCCAGCTCCCATAATTCGCAGTGGGAAGCCGCGAGCCAGGCGGAGTCCCTTGGGGCCGCCAGACCCCCGAAAGGTCAGCCGTGTTGAATCCCTGCAGCCTCGTCAGCCGCAGCCGCGGCCACTCGCTGAGGTTCAGTGCCTATCAGATCCATGGGCCGCTTTCCGCCAAGGAAACTGTTTACCGAAGCGAACCAGTACGCCATGCCCCAGCCGTCCTTCGTGGAGGCCAGCGCGGCAATGGCCGACGCAGTCTCCGGCAGCGGCCGCCATGCCACGGGCTCCAGCAGATACGCCGGAAACCGCTCCGTGCCGTCGACCATGGACACGGAGAAGACCTTGTTCTCCCGCTTCCACCGACTCACCTGCACAACCGGGTTCTTGCCCCGGAGTCCCGCCGACCATGCGATCTCTTCCGCCGTCAGCCACGAAGTACTCTCCAGAGCGGCCTGGCGGGTTGCTGCGGTATCCCGGGCGATGCTGTCTTCGAACGACAAGGTTTCCCTTCTCATCGGTCGAGCATACCCGGAAAGCCCTGCGACCCGTCCGGAGCATTGCGGCCGGATCTCGCGGTCTGAGATCCCCTGTGCGCCTCTCGCCGGCTTCACTGGTCCGGTGATGTAGCATGGTGCCGGAGGGGGTTCCTTCGAATGTGCTACTCAGCCCAGATCCGCACCGACTTCAGCAAGTATGTCCGCCGCTACGGCGCCGGCATCAACATCAAGGAGTTCTTACGCCTCTACTGGTTGCATGACCAAGGCGGCAAGATCCGCATCCCGAAGGCCGTGGATGCCGCGTTCGCGCATCCCAGAAGCGAGGATGAGGCCCGCATCATGGACCTGATCGACGCGTAACTCGCGAGGCAGCCCGGCTGGAACGGGAGATCTTCAAGCAACGGAAGCGGCTGGCCGACGCCGAACGATCGCTGGCCAACCGGCACACGAAATCGGCAACCGAAAGCCGGCGTATCGCCAAGGACAAGGTGGAGTGGTCGCTGCGCAAAGTGGCCGACCTTCGCCGGACCCAGCCGGTCGACAGCGACTCGCGGATCTTCCCGGGCTGGTACGCACCCGTCATCACCGAGATCGACGGCCGCCGGATGATCATGCCGATGCGATACCAGTGCCGGCTCGCAGGAAAGCCTGCCGACTATGACTTCAAGTTTCCGGGAACCTACAACGCCCGCAGGGACAATCTGGAAGGGTTCTGGCGCGCCCAGTTCGGGACCACGCACGCCATCATGGTGGTCAATGCGTTCTACGAAAACGTTGCCCGGCATGCCATGGAGGGGCGCGAGCTGGTGCCGGGCGAGAAGCCGGAGAACGTCGTCCTCGAGTTCCGGCCCCGACCCGACCACGACATGCTCGTGGCCTGCCTGTGGTCGCGCTGGCAGGCTGGAAACGAGGACCTGTATTCCTTTGCCGCGATCACCGACCAGCCGCCTGCGGAAGTCGCTGCGGCCGGCCACGATCGCTGCATCGTTCCCATCACGGATGGCCAGCATGGATGCATGGCTTCGCCCCGTTGCAGGCGACACTTCGGCCCTTTATGCGATCCTTGATGATCGCGACCGGCCCTACTACGAACATCGTTTGGCTGCGTAGCCGGGCGCCTCGTCGCGACGCAGATGCTGACCTTCCCTCCTTGCTCGACGCTGGCCCCCCCCAAGTTCCGCAGCTAATGACGTAAGTACCTGATCCACTTGAGCTAGCAGTGGCGCTTGTGGCACAACGCTAGTGGTTGGGCGAGGTTTGGGTGCCGACAGCGCTGAAGAGTTCTTGCTGGGCGGGGGTGGGCACGTTGATGCCGCGCAGGGCCTCTGTGCCGACCTTGACCTGATGGCGCTGGATGGTCTGCAGGAGCCTGAGGACCGCTGTCGGCGACTGGGTGCTGCCGGCCGCCTTGAGCCGAATCCGCGATGCTGGCACATGGCGTCGACTACGATGCGGACGCCTGCCTGCAGCATCCGATGCATCGAGTTTCAGAGGGCGTCTGAGCAACGGTTTCGCTTCACGTCAGCGCGAGGGGGTAGGCAACGGTCAGACCCACCCGGAGAGAAACCTGACTAACTATTCGGACGTCCCAGGAGTGCGCCGGCTGATCCCCGGGCACTGACGACACCGATGGATGAACGAGGTCTCCGGGCGCGGTTTATACCCTGGTCCGCGCCGGCAGCTACGGAAATGCAGTCTGACGAGTTGCATTCCTCCTCCAACTGACACATGTCGTCACGACAATGCTGAGGTTCGCAACGGCCTGGCACTGGGGCAGAGGCTTCATGTGTCTGGAGTTGACGGGAAGTCTCTTACGGAATTGTTAGGGCGCAACGTTACCAAACATGTGCTCCCACGCGCCTTCGCCCAGTTGCTCGATTTCCGGCTCTACGTAACTTAGGACGTCCACGTAGTTGTTATAGGTGATGACGAGGTAATGGGTGGGCGGCTCTTCATTGAACTCGCGACGGATGTCGCTCAGACTTCCGGCCCAAGCTGAATTGACGACCTTGAGATAGGGATACGCACCACGTGTCGGTAGCTGCGGAAGGGCAGCATTTCGGTCGATTAGCGGATGGGTCGTTTCGTCGTGCGCGGCAACAGCGATGGTGCTTTGGAAGGTGATTTTCACGAAGCCGAAGCTGGTGGCGACGAGCAGCACTGCTAGCCCGTTGCCAAATGTCGCCAAGCTGACCGACTCGAGAGGCTGTGTGGGTGCGGGTGGATCTGACCAGCGCTCGTACGATTCTTCCATTGCGCCCTAACGCCTAAGCTCAGCGGCCGCGGTACGCGGTCCGCTGGAGCGAATAGTTAGCATCCACAAAGAAGCATGGTGTGTCCTCTGGATGTCCTGTTTTGATACCTGGCAAATCGCAGCGAACCTTGATTGAATCAAACTCATTGAAGTTGGCGAACCCGACCAGTGACGTAACCAAGGCTCCGCTGTGCAGATAGCAGACCTCGTACGCAAATCCACCAACTTCCGTCAGGAATGAAGGACGATACGTCGCCGGCACTCGAAATCTACCGAGAGCATCCGAGGTCGCAACAACAGGCAAACTATTGCAGCTTGGCCACTCCTTGGCCGGAACCATCGCTCTGCGCACTTCCAGTCCCGCGAGCGGCTTCCCATGAAGGGTAGCCACCCCTTCGATTTCCGGAAGTATAAGAACGGGCTCCGTGAGCTCTTGCCACATTCTAGCAACTGGCCCGACCAGCAAGACGAGCGACAGTAGGCAACCTATCAAAGTCACAAGGGTAGCGATCCGAGCGGGTGATATTGACGACCGTGCAGGCATGCTAACACCTGAGTTAAGCCGCGCCGCGAAGCGGTGTCGGCTTAAACGAGTAAAAAGGAGACTTCCCCTCCCTTCGGCCTCGTGGGCCATGATGGTGTTGCAACACAACCGTCAACAGCAGAGGAAGTCTCCATGGGCACTATAACCGCAGGCGTGGATCTGGCGAAGAAC
>Ga0265293_10002279_pt1 | contig 39152 bp, 34 predicted proteins | sample Munlanlewell138R_FD_192505 | JGI IMG/M metagenome (GOLD analysis project Ga0265293, IMG submission 192505) | Leachate microbial communities from a municipal landfill in Southern Ontario, Canada - Leachate well 138R | ecosystem: Engineered > Solid waste > Landfill > Unclassified | place: Canada... | reverse complement strand
CAAATTTTTAGAGGATTTGGGTTTTGAGGACATTAAAATCTCCCTCAAAGCAAGTGACGTACAAAGAACGGTTAATGCTTACAAAATGCTTCGTCCAAAAAACAACTACCCGTTTCATCTTGGAGTTACCGAAGCAGGAACACTTTTTCATGCAACGGTTAAAAGCTCCATAGGACTAGGAGCACTTCTACTTGAGGGCATCGGCGACACCATGAGAGTAAGCATCACAGGAGAGCTTGAGGAGGAGATAAATGTTGCCCGCGCAATCTTAAAAGACAGCGGAGCAGCAAAAGATGGGCTAAATATCATCTCTTGCCCTACATGTGGACGAATTGAAGCAGATTTAGTAAGTGCTGTTGGCGAAATAGAGAGACGAACCGCCCATATAAAAGCCTCACTTAATGTATCTGTTATGGGCTGCGTAGTCAACGCCATCGGGGAAGCCGCACATGCAGATGTAGCTATAGCTTACGGCAAAGGCAAGGGTCTTGTGATGGTTAGAGGCGAGGTTGTAGCAAATCTTGATGAGAATGAACTAGTTGAGAGATTTGTACAAGAGGTCGAGAAGATGGCCAAAGAGGCAAACTAATGCAGGGAAATTTATACAATCTCGCTTTTGAGAGGTCCATTTTAAGTTCAATCGTTTTTGAACCAAGCCAGTTTGACGAACTCAGCGTTACCCTAAGACAGGATGATTTTTATCTTCCTGCTCATCAAGACATCTTTAAAGCCATGACTCTGCTTTTACAAAAAGATCAGCCCATTGATGAGGAGTTTATCAAAAAAGAGCTCCTAAAGATGAAAAAGTTTGATGAGACGGTTATGCTAGAAATTCTCTCTGCAAACCCTATCTCAAACACAAAAGCTTATGTTAATGAGATAAAGGACAAATCTCTAAAACGCCATCTTTTAACACTAACAACAGAGATAAAAAGAGTAGCAGTAGAGGAGGAGTACACAAGCGCAGAAGTTATCGACATAGTTGAGAAAAAGCTCTATGAAATAACCCAAGACAACCAAACAAGCGACTTCAAAGACTCCCCGAAAATGACCTTTGACACGATGGAGTACATCAAGGAGATGAAAGCTCGCGGAAACAGCGTCTTAGTCGGAGTAGATACTGGTTATCATGAGTTAAACAAGATGACAACTGGATTTGGCAAAGGGGATTTGGTTATCATCGCCGCTCGTCCTGCCATGGGAAAGACATCTTTTATACTCAACACAGTAAATAGCCTTATCTTACAAGGAAAGGGTGTGGCATTTTTCTCACTTGAGATGCCTGCTGAACAGTTGATGCTTCGACTTCTCTCCATTCAGACATCTATCCCTCTTCAAAAACTCCGCGTAGGAGATATGAATGATGACCAGTGGAGCTCGCTAAACGGCGCTATTGACAAGATGAATTTTGCAAAACTTTTTGTCGATGATCAAGGGAGCATAAACATAAACCAGCTCCGCTCAAAACTGCGAAAACTAAAAAACCAACACCCAGAGATAGAGATAGCCGTGATTGACTATCTCCAGATTATGCAGGGGGTTGGGAGTCAAGACAGACACCTGCAAGTCTCAGAAATCTCCCGTGGACTCAAGATGCTAGCACGTGAACTTAGCATGCCAATAGTTGCGCTCTCCCAGTTAAATCGTGGTTTAGAGAGCAGAAACGACAAGCGCCCTATGCTCAGTGATATTCGTGAATCAGGCTCTATTGAGCAAGATGCCGATATTATCCTTTTTGTGTATCGTGATGACGTTTACCTCTACAAAGAAGAAAAAGAGCGTGAAAAAGCCGCAAAAGCAGAGGGCAAGGAGTTCAATCCTACTTACATTGAAAAAGAGGAGGAGGATGCAGAGATTATCATCGGAAAACAGAGAAACGGTCCGACTGGGCATGTGAAACTTATTTTTCAAAAAAAACTCACCCGCTTTATAGATAATCCCGGATTTTCAAAAGGGATAGAAACAGTCTATGAAAATGTCGATACCCGCTCGGCAAATATCAATGTCGGCAACGACACGATATCGATGCCACCGCTTTAAATGATACAAAGAGTTCCGCTTTTTACTTCAAAGCGAGACTCCCTGCTCTTTCTCTTAGCTTCGCTTTTTATCCTTCTTGTTTCACTCTTTATAGAGTACAAAAATTACCAAGAGTTTATAGTTTTTGATTCGGCTTTGGTAGATGCCACTGTTTTAAAACAGTACACTAAGAGCAAAAACAACAGAACTTATCAGGTGCTAAAGCTAAAGAACGAAGATGGAGTTGTTTTTTATACTACGGCTAAAAAATCACTTCAAGATCTTAAAAATCAAGAACTTCAGATGGAGATTTGGCCAAAAGATTTAAACTTTTACAAATATTTAACGACTTTTTTTGCAACAAGTAAAATCATCGATATAAAGAGTACAAAGAGCAAAAAACAGAAGCTGGGCGTCTTTATCTCCTCTTCACATAAAAAAGAAGAAGTCGCAAATATCTATCAAGCTCTCTACACCGCAACTCCCTTAGATTATAGACTCCAAAAAATCTTTTCAAATTTAGGAGTCTCCCATCTTTTGGCTATAAGCGGTTTTCATCTAGGTGTTCTTAGCGCACTTTTGTTCCTTCTTCTGCGTCCAATTTACGGATATACACAAAACAAATTTTTCCCCTACACAAATGCAAACCGTGACCTTTTTTTTCTCGTAGCAGCGATGCTTTTTATCTACGTGCTGTTTTTGGATTCGCCTCCCTCGCTTATTCGTGCATTTGGGATGCTTATTATCGGTTTTGTGCTTTATGACAGAGGTATTAAAATAGTCTCAATGCAGACTCTTTTTATAACGATTTTGCTTCTTTTATCCATTTTCCCCCGCCTCCTCTTCTCGCTTGGTTTTTGGCTCTCCTCAAGCGGGGTTTTTTACATATTTCTCTTTTTAATTTACTTTAAAAACATGAGCAAAATATGGCAATTTTTACTTCTGCCGCTTTGGGTTTATCTCTTGATGCTTCCCTTCTCTTTGGCGATATTTGAAAATTTTAGCATCTACCACCCACTCTCAATTGTCTGGACATCACTGTTTACTCTATTCTATCCTATAAGTATATTTTTACATTTATTAGGAGTAGGAAATCTTTTTGACCCTGCTCTGCTATGGCTTTTGGAGTTAGCTAAGGAGGGCGTTTTAGTTGGTTTAAACTTCTATATTTTCCTGTTTTATATCACACTCTCTATCATGTCCGTTTTTAGTAAAGTTCTCATGTGGCTCTTGGTCTTTCTCTCTTGCACGATTTTCATATACGCTGTTTATCATGTAGCATAACTTTAGCCCGTAAATAAATATTACCCAAGAGACATAAATCCACAAAAACAAAAACATAACGATGGAGAAGGAACCATATATCGTTGCATAAGCCTTGTTATAAAAAACATAGTAGATAAAGCCGTTTTTGGCGATGCTAAAAACTATGGACGTGATAAATGAGCTAATGAGTGAGGCTTTTGCATGGATTTTTGTATTTGCTGCGATTTGAAATATTAGAAAAAATAGTGCCCAAATGATAAGATATGGAACTAAAGGAAGAATATTAATGCCTGCAGTATATTCACTACTCGCCATAAATGATGCCACATATCCGGTTATATAAAAGGAGACTCCTAACCCAATCGGTGTTAAAGTTAAAAGTGTCCAAAATATTGTGACAGACTCCCATAAACCTCTTTTTTTTACATGAAAAATCTTATTTGCAATATACTCAAAATTTTGAAAAAATAGAAGTGAGGAGACAATGACAACTGCAAAACTAATCATGCTCATCTCAACGGAATTTTGCAAAAACCCGTTTATGTGCCCCATAAGAGCCTCTGAGTTTACAGGCATAATGTTTGAGAATATAAACTCTTGAATCTTCTCATAATGCCCTGAAAAGCTGGGCGCGGAGGTAAAAAGAGTGAGAATGACTATAAGAAGCGGGATGAGCGTAAAAATTGTGTAAAAACTAAGACTCGCTGCATAAAAAGCAAGGTCGCTGTCTATAAACGATGTTGCAAAAAATCTCATACAATTATAAATTTTTCGAATAACTTGAAGCAAAAAATACCTCTTTAACAAATTAATAACTTTATTATGACACATCAACACTTATTTTTTTATCTCTATGTTATAATAAGCAAAAATTATATTCAAATATATAATATAAAACAACAAAGGTTACTGCAATGAGCACAAGGCAAAAAATCACATTAATTTTATCCGGACTATTTTTGATATTTTTTATATCGATGATTATAATTGTTTCCCTTAGTTTTAGAGACTTTGGTATCGATAGTGCACAAAAAAGGGCTATGCTGACTGCTGAAGTGGTAAAGAGCGGTTTAACCTCACATATGGTTAACGGCATAATGGATAAGCGACTCTATTTTTTAAATCATATTGAGAACATTGAGAATGTAGCTGCACTCTGGATTGCCCGAGCGCCAACAGTGATTAAACAGTACGGAGAAGGTTTTAACAATGAAATTGCCCGTGACAATATAGATAAAAAAGTCCTCGCAAGCGGAAAGATAGAGCAAGAGATGACAGAGACCGCGGTTAAAAGCACTATGCGTATGACTATACCCTTTAAGGCGTCTTCATTTGGTGACACAAACTGCATGTCTTGTCATGATGCCAAAGAGGGAGAAGTTCTTGGAGTAATAAGCATGGTTATTGATATTAGCGATATCAGAGGAAGTAGCTTTGCCACAGTCGGATATACTGCACTTTTAGCTCTACTTATTATGGCAACCGTACTCCTTGTGGTAAATAAATTTCTAAAACCGTATATTAATATTTTTTACTCCATTAGAGATGTCATGATGGCTGCGTATAACGGTAACTACTCAAAAAGAGTTGATGGAGGAGAGCTTGAGGAGAGCAAATCTGTTGCAAATATGCTCAACTCCCTTCTTGAGAAACTTCAAAAAGTATTTGATGAGATTGACAAAAAAGTATATATTTTTGTTCAAAACAAGAACAAAGAGATATCTCATGACCCACTTATAAATATTAACGACACCATAGATAAACTCTCAGAAATTTATAAATTTAAACAGACAATTGAACATGATGAAAAGTTAGAAGATATATATGACAGATTAGCATATGTCTTTAAAACAAAATTTAAACTTGGCGACTTTACCATCATAGAAGCAGACACGCTTAGCGGTATTAAGAAAGTTGTTTACAGCATAAACGGATGTCACTGTGATTTGGCTGATGGAGAGTGCAGAGCAGACAGAATAAACAGCATAGTTGATTCGACAATTTTTGATGAAACATGCAGTAAGTTTCATAAACCGGGTTTAGAGTATCTGTGCATCCCATTCTCAATCTCAAATGAGTTCAACCTTATAATTTCTGTAGTAACACAAGATAAAGAGGAGAGCCTCAGAGTTAGAAATCTAGTCGGCTTGATTGAAGATTATATAGCTACGGCAAGACCTGCTATAGTTAGTAAAAAACTTATGCAGATACTCAATAAAATGGCTAGAGTAGATCAGTTGACGGGCATGTTCAATCGTAAATATCTTGATGAATTTGCAGAGACGGCAATCCCTCAAGCACTAAGAAGCAAAGTTCCATACGGGGTTTTAATGATTGATATAGACTTTTTTAAGATGATTAACGATACATACGGTCATGACGTGGGAGATGAAGCAATAAGAGTAATCTCAAGAGTAATCAAAGAGTCAATCCGCGCATCAGATGTTGCCATCAGATTCGGCGGCGAAGAGTTTATAGTGCTGCTGCACAACTGTGATAAAGAGCATATTAAAGATGTTGCAGAAAAAATTCGTATTAACTTCTCAAAACAGTCCATCTCAGCCGGTTCTGAAACATTTACAAAGACGTTAAGCGTAGGAACGGTTATGTTTCCTGATGATAGCGATAGTATCTGGAAGTGTATTAAATATGCGGATATTTCGCTATACTATGCAAAAGAGCATGGCAGAAATCAAGTTGTATGTTTTAATCAGAGTCTAATCAAAGATGAAGAGATGAAAAACTCATTTTAATCCCATCTTTGCCGGATTTAAAATATTATTTGGATCAAATGCCATCTTTATCGACTTAAAAAGTGCCATCTCCTCAGGAGTAAATGCCATGGTCATATAAGGTGCTTTTGCAAGTCCTATGCCATGCTCTCCGCTAAGCGTTCCTCCAAGGTCTATAGTTGCCTGAAACACCTCTTCTATAGCCTGATAAGCGATTTTTACCTGCTCGGGGTCTTTGCCATCAACCATGACATTTGTATGAACATTTCCGTCTCCTGTATGTCCAAAACATGGTATCTTGACGTTATATTTCTTCGCAATGGCATAAAACCTCTCTAAAAGTTCAGGCAGAGCTGAGCGTGGAACCGTCACATCTTCATTTAATTTTTTACTTCCATAAATGCTAAGTGCCGGCGAAGCATTACGTCTTGCAAACCAAAGATCAGCTGCCTCTTTTTTATCTTTTGCAATCTTAAACTCATAACATCCATTCTCTTTAAAGACCTTCTCGATTTGTGCAAGCTGAAAATCAAGATCCTCCTCTAAGTTTCCATCAACGTCAGTTACTAAAAGCGCACCTGCATCAACAGGAAGTCCTTTATTAAAAGTCTGCTCAACCGCACGGATAGTCAAGTTATCCAAAAATTCCATAGCAACAGGAGTTATACCGCTTGCCATTGTTTTATAGACTGCATTCATCGCATCACCTACACTACTAAAGACTCCCATTGCTGTTTTTGTCATTTTTGGTTTTGGTATAAGTCTTAGCGTTATTTCACTAAGCACCGCTAGTGTTCCCTCAGATGCTATTAAAATGCCGCTGATATTATAACCCGCTACATCTTTTATGGTTTTTTTACCCGCTTTAATAATGTCGCCGTTTGGCAAAACAGCGCGAGTAGCCATTACATAATCTTTTGTAATTCCATATTTTGCAGCTCTCATTCCGCCAGCATTTTCGCTTACATTGCCACCTATACTTGAATACTCTTGACTTGCAGGATCAGGCGGATAAAAGAGTCCAACCTCTTCAACAGCGCGCTGCAAATCCATGTTTATAACACCCGGCTGAACAACTGCAACCATATTTTTCATATCTATCTCTAAGATTTTGTTCATATGTTTCTCAAACGCCAAAACAATTCCCCCGCTGCTAGGAAGCGCTCCACCTGTAAAACCGCTTCCTGCACCGCGGGGAACTATAACTATTTTATGCTCGTTGCAGTATTTTAAAATCTTGCTTATATCATCTTCGTTTCTTGGAAAAATAACAGCATCAGGCTCAAAATGCTCTCGCGTCGCATCATAAGAGTAGGCGATGAGATGTGCTTTATCGCTATAGATATTTTCATTACCGACAACTTGACTAAAATAGTCCAAATGTTTTTTTTCTATCATCTTTTTTTCCTTTAAAATCAAATTCTTCAAGCAGCCCTTCAAATTTTTTACCGCCGCTTTTTACTATCTCATAAAGCTCTTTGTTGTCTAGGTTAGCATGTATAATTAGTTTATAGTAGTGCGGCTCATACTCTTTGAGCTTGCTACTTCCCTCTCCCCACCAAGCAGCATCAATTTCAGGTACTCTTGTGTAAAAAGGCAGATTTACCTCTTTTTGTTCAAGTTTTGCATCTGTTATCGCTAAGATTTTAAAGCTTTTGGCATCAATCGTATACACTCTCTCATCTAAGTAGATAAAAACCAAACCCACAGACGTGCTAGAACTCATCTCTGTAAAATCGCTTCTAAGAGGTGTCGGATGCCCGTTAAAGGAGAGGATAGTTGCAAAAATATCGGGATGTATCCACTGAAGTTTAGAACTCTTAGTAACTCTATGGTATATCTCCTCATTTGGAGCAATCATAAGACCTCTGCTGTATCCAAAAGCCAAAACAGCCATGTCGCCTACTTCAACACTCCATCTACTCATCGGTAGAGCGCTATTACTTAGTGCATTAAATTCACTTAGGGCTATTTTTGCTGTTTTACTCTGTGCATCAAAACTCTTAACAATGGCATTTTTTAAAATAACCGTGTGCATATCATCAATATTATGCACTATAAAACCGCTCACTCCAACGTCAATTTTTTCTATCTCAATCGTAACTTCCTTTGCGCCTTCATCTATCGACACAACAGGAGATTTTACGACAACTCCAAAAAGCTCTAAAGCTAAAATAACAAACAAAAACAGATACTTCATTTAAACTACTTTGTAAATAATGTAGTGCGATTATAGCAAACAAATCTCCCACTAAGGCAAATTTTGTTAGAGTTTTAAAATTATTTTCAAAATTTTATGTTTATGGTTAATTATATGATACGATATTTACTTATTCTTTTATTTACAACGTCCCTTTTTGCTACGCAAGTTGAAACATTTCGCTGGGGCAACGGCGAAACCTATCTTATGTTCTTAGAAAAAAACAATCTTCCACTAAAACCGCTATATTACAATCTTGATGAAGATGAACAACAGCTTAGCGAGGAGATCTATTCGGGCGTTCACTATCAAATCTCTAGAACAAAAGATGGAGTAATTTCTCAGATTTTTATACCGCTCAACGATGAGTTGCAAATACATATCTACAAAAACAAGGAAGATTACTTTTTTGAGACGCTGCCTATCATAAGCGAAACAAGAGTTGAAGCTTTTACGCTTGAGATAGACCACTCCCCATACCTTGACATCATAAGGGAGACAGGCTCTACAAAACTCGCAACTATTTTTGTCTCAAGCTTTAAGCACTCACTTAATTTCAAAAGCGATTTAAGAAAAGGCGATAAGCTAGCAATGATATATGAACAAAAATATCGTCTAGGCAAACCCTTTTCAATGCCCACACTAAAAGCTGCCATGATAGAGATGAGAGGTAAAAAACGCTATATCTATCTCAATGATGACGGCAGATTTTATAATGAAGACGCAAGTGAGGTAGAGGGTTTTTTACTTGGAACTCCGGTAAGAGGAGCAAGAATATCTTCACGTTTTACAAAAAGAAGATATCACCCTATTTTAAAAAAATACCGCGCACATCTAGGTGTTGATTATGCTGCTGCTCGTGGCACTCCCATAACAGCGGCGGGTAGTGGAAGAGTTGTTTTTATAGGGCAAACGAGGGGTTATGGCAAACTGATTAAAGTGCAACATAATGACGGCTATTTAACTCTCTATGCACATCAAAGCTCTTTTAGAAAAGGTGTAAAGCAAGGCTCTTACGTAAAAAAAGGGCAGATTATAGGTTATGTGGGAAGCACCGGTCTCTCTACAGGTCCGCATCTTCATTTTGGACTCTATAAAAATAATCAAGTAATCGACCCACTTAGAGTCGTTCAAATAGCTACAAAAAAATTAACCGCAAAAGATAAAATAGCATTTTTAAAGCTAAAATCGAACTATGATGAGAGCATAAACTTACATATAGCAAATGATACAAGATATGCAAAACTTAATGATTCTGAGCCTGTTTGCTATTTTAATAACAAAAAGGTTTGCACTCAAGATAAACTAAATCCAAACTTTACGAAAAATCTATAGGGTCCATATCTACCTCGGCGAGTGTAACTTTGCACGCTGCTATGGCTTTTATAAGGTCCGTGCTTTTATCAGAGCGCAACATTATCTCAAATCTATACTTGTCAGCAACCCTCTCAATCCCGCACTTTCCAAATCCAACTATCTCAATATTTGAAAAGTTACGCAGACATGAGAGCATCTCATTCATAGCATCTGCAGCTTTTATGCCGTTTTTGTGTGAAAAGAGGATGCGGCAGAGTTTTTTATAGGGCGGATAGAGCTCTTTTCTATACTCCTTCTCATCCTCTAAAAAATCCTCATATTTACCTACATAAGCGCTAAAAAAATCTTCGTTGAAACTTTGGACTAAAACCTTAGCACTCTCTTTTCGCCCGCTTCTTCCTGCTACTTGAATAAGCGTAGAGAGCGCCTTTTCTCTGGCTCTGTAGTCACTCATGTTAAGCATATTGTCAAGCCCTAAAATCACAGCTAAGGAGACTCCATGATAGTCATGCCCTTTGCTTATCATCTGAGTTCCCACAAGTATATCTATCTCCTTGTCGTTAAATCTCTTAAGCGCCTTTTTTAGCTTATTTGAGGTTGTAATAACGTCTCTGTCAAACTGCTCAATTTCTGCCTCGCTAAACTCTCTTTTTATCTCTTTTACGACCTCAGCCGTTCCGAGTCTTGTGCTTATAAGATTCGGGCTGTTACACTCTGAGCACTTTTGTGGAATCGCTTGAGTAAAATTGCAGTAGTGGCAATTTAGGGAGTGTGTTTTTTGATGAATGCTCATGCCGACACTACAAAAAACACACTTGTATGTATATCCGCAATCAGCGCAAAGAAGATACTTGAAATTTGCTCTTGTGGGAAGAAAAATAATCGCTTGCTCCTTTGCATCTAGCACCTCCTTTAAATTAGCAAGTATTACACTTGAGAGCTTTTCAGAGGAGCGCTCATAAGCAAACTCTTTTTTTGAGCTAAAGTGTCCGCCTCTGACTCTTGTGTGTGGAAATTTAACATAAGTGCTTAAACTTGGAGTCGCACTACCTAAAACAACCGGTATATCATAAAGTTTTCCCATATAGATAGCTATGTCTCTGGCGTTGTAGCGTGGTCTTGAAGATGATTTATAACTATCGTCATGCTCCTCATCCACAACTATCAGACCTAACTCTTTTATAGGCAAAAACAGAGCTGAACGAGGACCTGCAATAATCTGCGCCCTGCCATCATAAATCTTTGCAAGTGCCTCTTTTTTCTGTTTTGGAGTAAGCTTGGAGTGCCACATGACAACTGCGTCGCCAAAATGTTTATGTAGTCTCTGGCTCATTTGAGGAGTAAGCGAGATTTCTGGCATCAAAAATATAGAACGCTTTTTTTCTTGCATCATCTCCTCAAAATAACGCATATAAATCTCTGTTTTACCACTTCCAGTATCTCCAAAAAGGAGAGAAACTTTATGCTTTTTTAGAAATATCAAAGCCTCTTGCTGCTTAAGTGAGAGTTTTATACTAGATTCCAAGTCAAGCTTGGAATGACAGCAGTCGTCATCCTGAACTTGATTCAGGATCTCATGAGATTCCAAGTCAAGCTTGGAATGACAAACACTCTCATAACCCACCATAATACCAAGAGCTTCCCCAAGTGAACAGATGTAGTAAGATGAGATAAACTTTGCAAGAGCGAGCTGTTTTTGCGAATATGTATAGTTATAAGCTTCTAAAATTTCACTAGTTTTAAAATCTGGTTTTTCGCAAGCAGTGACTAAAACACCATCCAACTCTCTATTTTTCACTACTACTTTTACTCTTGTACCAATCTCAATAATATCAAGACTTTGGTATGTAAATGGCTCTAGAGGGGAGTTAATAAGTGCTATATTGTAGTAGTGCAAAATTTTCAGCTGCTGTATTATTTTTAGTCAGATAGTTCGTTACAGTTGCCGGCATCAGCCACACATGTAAATGTTCCATTTGTATCTTCATATGTAAAAGTAGTATCTGTTGAGCCGACTTTGAATCTATATGTAGTATTGTTTACAATAGCCCAATCGCCGGAGTCTGTTCCAGCTTTTATACCATACGAAAGGAGAACTCTGCCTGCACCATCGCCTGTAAAAAGAGTTGTAGAAGTCGTTAAGGGAGAGAGTTTTGAGATGTAGGTATAAATTCCTTTGATAACCTGAGTCTGTCTCTCGTTTGCGATTGCAGCTCTTATCATAGCAACATCCCCGCGCCCCTTTGCTATCTCCGCCATCTCCCTTGTGCTAGCAAACTTAGGCAGAGCAATGGCAGCTAAAATCCCTAAAATAACGATAACGAAAATAAGTTCAATCATGGTAAAAGCGCGAGACTGTTTCATAAAAAACCTTGAGTAACTATTTTAAAACTATACTAAAATAACTTTAAAACAACTACTTTATATATTCGTTCCTAAGCAAGAGCTTGGGAACGAGAAAACGAAAAAAATTATTTTGCGTGAAACTTCCATCTTGGAGTAGTTGTAGCATTTCCATCATTAACCATTTCTACTTTTCCATATGTACCAACTGTTCCATTTCCCTCAGCATGAGGAATAACACCACATTTAGTAATATTATAATCAGGCATATGTAAACTTGTAATAGCTTTAGTATCATTTTCATCAATCTTACCAATTTTACCATCAGTTAAAGACTTTGACCAAAGCACAGGACCAATTGTTCTGTTTAATGTTCCTACTGCAGATTTACAATTACCTGCCTCTGCTTGTGCAGAAACACCTATAAACCTCGGCAGTGCAACCGCTGCTAAAATACCTAAAATAACGATAACAAATATCAACTCAATCATTGTAAAACCAGCTCTTTTCATAAGAACTCCTTGCATAAATAAAATCTGGGTTACTCTTGCAACCTTGAAAAACATTATCTAATATATTAGATTAATCGTTGCTTAATAAAAAGATTGGAACTTTATTTGCTTATAGTTATGAAAGTTATAAAGGAGTTCCCATGAGCATAGAGTATTCTGCTTCACATGCATTAGCTGCAAAAGCACTTGATTATAGAGCTATTCGTCAAGATATGATATCCTCAAACATTGCAAATGCCGACACTCCTTACTATAGACCGAGAGATGTACGATTTGAAGATGCGCTAGCCCATGAGAGAGCAAAAGTTTTAAACCAAGGCACTCCAAAACTTCAAATGGCTCAGACGGATGAGGCTCATCTGCCTTTGGCTGAGGAGAAAAGCTCCTATAGAGCAAAAACATTTTTTAGAGATGGACACATGGCTAGAAATGACGGCAATAGCGTAGATTTGGATGTAGAAACTACAGAGATGAGTAAAAACTCCATCATGTTTAATGCACTAGTCGGTGCGATGAAGAAAAACTCCGACATTTATAAAAGTGTTATAGATTCATCTTCAAAAGTAAGTTAAGGAGCGGGTTATGTCAAATTTTTTAAATAGTTTTGATATCAGTGGTTATGGGCTTTCTGCTCAGCGTGTTCGTGTAAATACCATCTCTCAAAATATAGCAAATGCCCAAACAACAAGAACCGAGGAAGGTGGACCTTACAGAAGAAAAGAGGTAGTTTTCAAGGCTATTAACTTTAATGAGCAGTTTAATCAGGCGATAGATAAAATAACGGATAGTGCAAAGTATCAAGACCCATTAAATGAGGGCGAATTTGGCAAAAAGGTCAATCCTGCTATAATGAGCGTTATAGTTGATAAAATCTCACGAGATGATAGAGAACCAAAACTAAAATTTGACCCGGCACATCCAGATGCAGATGCAAACGGTTATGTTGCCTATCCAAATATTAATCCTGTCATCGAAATGGCCGATTTAGTAGAAGCAACAAGAAGTTATCAGGCGAATGTCGCCGCTTTTGAGAGTTCTAAAAACATGGCAAACAGCGCAATTTCGCTGATGCAATAAAAATTTGAGGTAAATTATGAGTAGTATTGAGAGTATTTCAGGCGTCTCTTCCGCCGAACTGTTAAAACAAAAGAGCAAGATAGAGGGTAGCGGCACAGAAGATTTTGCCAAAACCTTAAAATCTGCCATAAATGAAGTGAATGAATTTCAAGAGAAGGGCGACAAAGCTATAGGCGAGATGGCAACAGGACAGGTAAAAGATTTGCATCAAGCTGCTCTTGCTATTGGAAAAGCAGAGACAAGCATGAAGCTGATGCTTGAGATTCGCAACAAAGCCCTTAACGCATACAAAGAGATAGGCAGAACTCAACTCTAATATCTCCTGCTCTTGGCTCATAATATATGAGTCGTTTACAATTTCACGACTTTCTTCAATCTATAAAAGAATTCAAATGTTATAATTCATAAAAAAGTTCACATGGATATTAAAAACACAAACAGAGAAAATAAAAGCAAAAAAATATTTATTCTCTACTCTCTTATCGTGCTTGGGTTTATACTTTTTCTAGGAGCGATGCTTCTTACTACTCTCAAACCGCGAGATTTGCCCTCACTCTATACAAAAGAGAGTTCAAAAGCGATTCGAGGCTCTATTATAAGTGCGGACGGATTTCACATCGCTTCTACCGTAAAACTCTACAAAGCCGTTGTTAACACTTACTACATCGACCCTAAAAAAAGAGATCTTTTTATAGAGCTTTTTAGTATCTACTCAGAGATTGATGCCAAAGAGATAAGAGAGAAAATAGAGAAAAAAAAAGGTGTTGTAGTTCTTAGCTACAACATACCGCAAAAACAGGCGCAATACCTTAAACAACTCGCTTACGAGCTTAGACGACTTAATGTTTTTGTAGAGAGAAAAAACTCCTTAAACGAAAAAACATCACTTCAAGGCTTAAACATTATTGAGAGCGGGGAGAGCAGAGAGTATCCATACAACAAGCTCTTAACTCCGATAATCGGCTACCCACATAAGATTGAAGATGACGGATACACGTACGTAAAAGGTGTTAAAGGGATAGAGAAAAAATTTGAAAACGAACTTCAGGCAAAGCAAGATGAACTAAGACAGGGGCTAAGGGATGTAAACGGCTATATTATCTTAAATAAAATGAGTTTTACCAAACCCGAGATCGAAGGTCTTGATATAAAGATAACTATCCCAATCGCTCTTGAGCTGCGAGTTGAGAAGATGCTAGATAAGATGAAAGCCGAGCTAGATGCAAAAGAGGTTATGGCTGCCGTGATGGATACAAAAGATGGTCACGTAATTGCCATGGCAAGTTCAAATAGGTACCTGCCAAAATCTATACAAAAAAGTGACTACCCTTCTTTAAATAGCAACATGATAGAGTATAGTTTTGAACCGGGGAGCGTCATCAAAACCATCACTTTTGCGCTTCTTTTGGATAAAGGGTTGGTAAATCCGTACGATTTGGTAAATGGACATAATGGACGCTTTAAGATTGGAAGAAAAATTATAACCGATGAGCATAAATTTGACTGGCTCTCTGCTGAGAATGTAATTGTACACTCATCAAATATAGGAATTGCCCAACTTGCACAAAAACTCTCAGGAGTTCAGTTCAATCAAGGTCTCCTTGATTTTGGCTTTTCATCAAAATCCACTCCAGATCTCATCTATGAGAAAGTCGGCTCCATCCCGAATATAATGCAGTTGGAAAATGAGATATATAAAGCAACCTGCTCTTATGGATACGGTATGCGAACAAATCTCATGCAGCTTATCAAGGCGTACAGTGCCTTTAACAATAACGGAAGAATGGTTACTCCAAAAATAGTGGAGTGTTTTGTTGATAACAACGCCAAAGAGATTATGATTCCAGAAACAGAGCAGACGCAAGTCATAAAAAGTTCAACTGCGCATAGAATGAAAAAGATTTTGATTAAAACCGTAGATGAGGGAACGGGTGTAAAAGCTAAAACAGACGGCTTGGAAGTTGGAGGCAAAACCGGAACGGCACATATAGTCGAAGAGGGAAAATATGTCAATGAATACAATACCGCTTTTGTAGGCTTTGCAAACGATAAAACAAGCAGATATACAATCGGCGTTATTGTCATTAAACCAAATAAGAGCCAATTTGCGGCTCAAACATCCGTACCCGTCTTTAAAAAGATAGTTGATATTTTAGTTGAAGAGAGTTATTTAAAGCCAAATATTGTCGAGTAATCTTGTTGTTGCAACTTTCACTTCAACCAAAATAATTGTATTTCCAATCTCTACATGTGAGAGCGGGCTGAACTCACGGTCTAAAACCTCTACATAAAAAATCTCTAACGGTGCCAACATTTCCCTCATAGCAGTTATTATCTCATAAGAGTTAAGAACTCCTTTACTTACCATAGCACTTGCGGTGCGTAAAGATGATGCTACTTTAAGAGCCTGTACTCTCTCCTCCTTGCTCAAATAAGCATTTCTACTACTAAGTGCAAGTCCATCCTTTTCACGAACCGTATCAACGGGAACTATCTCTACGCTCATAAAAAGCTGTTTTACCATCAAGGAGATAAGATTAAGTTGCTGCGCATCTTTTTTACCAAAATATGCTCTTGTCGGGTTTACTATATTTAAAAGTTTCATAACAACTGTTAAAACGCCATTAAAATGCCCCGCTCTACTCTCTCCTTCTAAAACATAGCCTCTTACTTTAGGAGCAAGTATTGAGACTTCATCCACTCCATACATGTCGCTTGCTTGAGGGAAAAAAAGAACATCAACACCGCTTAACTGGCATATCTTTTTGTCAGCTTCATCTTTTTTAGGGTATTTTTCTAAATCCTCGCCCTTTAAAAATTGTGTAGGGTTTAAAAACAGTGAAACTACCACTATCTCATTTTGTTCTTTTGCTTTTTTTATAAGTGAGATATGCCCCTCATGTAAAGCACCCATTGTAGGTACGAAACCAACGGTGTTGTTTATGTTTTTTAGGTACTCTTTTAACTCTCGCGGACTAGAAATAATCTTCATTTTAAGCCTCAATTTAATATAATCGCAATTATACACTATTGGATTGATTTTATGGATAATTACGAATACACCGAACTTTTAAAGAGTCTTTCAAAAAAAATGAACAACATTACTGGTGTGATTGAGCCGCATAAACTTCAATCACGCCTAGATGAGATAACAGAGCTTGAAAACACTCAAGACTTTTGGACAGATGCTTCAAATGCCGCAGTAATTCAAAAAGAAAAAACTCAGTGCGAGAGAAAACTTCGCAAATATTCTGTTGCAAAAAATGCCTTAGAAGATGCCAAGGAACTTTATGAAATGGCAAAAGAAGAGAGTGATGAAGAGTCTATAAATGAGTGCTTTGAGGGTGCTCTGAAGCTTGAAAATTTTCTACGTGCTATGGAGGTAGAAGTGCTCTTAAGTGAGGAGATGGACGCAAATAATGCAATTTTGTCGATTCACCCCGGAGCAGGAGGAACAGAGTCTCAAGATTGGGCATCTATGCTTCTTCGAATGTACAAAAGATTTGCCGAGAGACGCGGATGGAGTGTTGAACTACTCGACTATCAAGCGGGCGATGAAGCAGGCATAAAAGATGTCTCCTTGCTTATCAAGGGCGAAAACGCCTATGGATATCTTAAAGTTGAAAATGGAATCCACAGACTTGTTCGTATATCACCTTTTGACTCTAACGCCAAAAGACATACCTCCTTTAGCTCCGTCATGGTCTCCCCTGAGGTTGATGATGATATAAATATTGATATACAAGACAGAGATATTAGAGTCGATACATACCGTTCAAGCGGCGCTGGAGGGCAACATGTCAACAAAACAGAGTCCGCAATACGCATCACGCATATAGCAACAGGCGTAGTTGTGCAATGCCAAAACGACAGAAGTCAGCATAAAAACAGAGCAACAGCGATGAAGATGTTAAAATCACGGCTTTATGAGCTCGAACTTGCAAATCAAAAAGCAGAAACCGACGGCATCGCTAAAAGTGAGATAGGATGGGGTCATCAAATCCGCTCTTATGTTATGCAACCGTACCAGCAGATTAAAGACACAAGAAGCAATATGGCATACTCAAATGTCAATGCCATACTTGATGGCGACATCGATAAGATGATTGAGGATGTGCTTATATCTCAGAATCGCTCGTAGATTTCTTTAGAGAATCACTCTTAGGTTTAGGGATAAAACTGTAGCCTAAAAAAAGAACTCCAAAAACCATACTTAGTATAGTTAAGTAGCGGACTTGCGCTTTTTGCGCATTTTTTAGCTCCTCAATAAACTTAGAAGTCTCCGGTTTAGAACTCTGTTTTGAGGATGCTGAAGTGCCGCGGACACTCGCTTGCATTCTTGCAACATTTGCCGCTGCTATCTCATTTTCACTATATACCTCTTTTGGAGTCATCCAAAAGTAAACTATAAAACCCACAAGAAGCATCACAACTCCTGTTGTTCTAAAAATTATGATTTTATGCTTTTTAAATATCTCTTTCAAATCTATACCCTTTTCTAATAAAAATTATGTCAAACTTCGCGTATGAATATGCTTAAAGAGTTTAGAGTCGGCGATAAATGTTCCTATCTATCCGATAAAAATCAAACAACACATTATAAGATAATAGAAGAGTGTTCTACCTCTTATTGCCAAAATCTCGTAGAACTTGGCTACAGAAGATTTGGCAAGATGTTTTTTAGACCAATATGTGCTACATGCGATGAGTGCAAAAGCATAAAAATTGATGTGACAAATTTTAAATTCTCCTCCTCACAAAGAAGAGTCGTAAAAAAAGCCGCAGAAATTAAAAGCTACATCCAAAGACCAACAATCAGCAAATCGCATCTAGAACTATTTGAAAAATATCATCTTTTTATGAAAGAGAAAAAAGGGTGGGACTACTCACCCTCATCTGTACAAAGTTACTATAACTCTTTTGTAGATGCACATAATGATTTTGGATACGAGGTTTTATACTTTTTCGAGGATAAACTTATCGGAGTAGATTTAATTGACATACTACAAGATGGCATCTCGTCTATATATTTTTACTATGACCCCGACTATGCACACTACTCTCTTGGAAAGCTATCCTTGTTCAAGCAGATAATCCTTGCAAAACAAAACCAAAAAAAGTGGATTTACCTTGGCTACTATGTAAAAGAGTGCCCCTCTTTGTCCTATAAAGCAGCTTATACGCCATATCTAACACTTGAGGGAAGACCAAATGGCTATGAAGAATCAGTCTGGCTTTAGCTCCTAGATTTTTGAATAATTCCTACATATAGAGTTAATTTTAAAATTATACTTGATATAATTACGCCATGATTAAAAGAATAAAAATAGAACTCATTTACTTTATAATTATCATGCTTATTTTAGCGACAATACAACATTCAGACCTGCTCCACTCTCCGTTTGCTAGAACTGGTTTGATGCTAGAGAAAGGAAATTATTTTCATCCGCTTCTTTGGACATTCCCAATTTATGCAGTTATTGGTTTATTAAGGTTGCTAGTTAGTTTTCTGCTTCGCTTAAAAAACAGAGCAGCCTAATCTATCTCTAGGCATACTTTGTATGTTTTAAAATTTGTATTTAGCACCAATGTAGTAATATGATTTTTGCAAAGCACCGAGCTGCTCGGGAATTGTTTTATCAAATACATTGTCCACTCCGGCAAACAAATCTATATTTTTAAAACTATCTTTTTGCATTACTTTTATATTTGTAATAGCATAACCTGCTACATCTCCATCCGTATCTACTTGTTTACCTGTATATTTTGTAACACTTCTTAATTCAAGTTTTGGTATAGGAAAGTAGCTGATTGTCATGCTTGCAAGTTCCTCTGGAGTTCTAAGCAACTTACTGTCGTCTGATTCATCCCTGGCATCTATAGAGATATATGTAAATTTTGTGATAAGTTCATTTATAGGATAAAGTGATAAATTGATTTCATACCCCTTGGTTTGAGTTTCATCAATATTTATATAGGTTGTGTATGTAAGAATGCTAGGATCTTTACTTATTCTGTCATATATTTTAGTGTCAAAAACAGATAATTCTAAATTATAAATTTTACCGCTATTGACAATACCTATCTCTATAGTTTTACTAGTTTCAGACATTAATTCCCAAGCCTCATCTTTTAAACCGGGAACAATTACTTTAGAACCCAATAGATGTTTTCCTATAGCCGTTACTTGATTTATATAAAGCTCTTCATCACTTGGACTTCTAAATCCCTCCGAGTAGTTTGCTTTTAATTTTGTATTTTTGTACACATCATATACCCCGCCAAAACTCATGGAAGTAGCACTCTCGCCATTAGAGTCTTTGTCATATCTTGCCCCATAAACAAAATTTAGCATCTCAATCGGTCTATATTCATGCTGTATAAATGCTCCTGAGTATCTTCTATCATCTACACTATACCCTGTTGCTGTCCTGTTAACTGTTCTATGTTCGCCACCAATTGAAATTCTATTGTCTTTTGAAAATTTATATGTGCCTAGTAAGTCATGGTTTACATATCTTGTAACAGACTCATCAACCCCATAAGCTGAGTCCTCTTTTGAGTTATATCCTAACTCCTCCCAAAAGCTAGTATATAATTTTTTATCCTTTTCATATTTTGAATAAGCTATGGTATATGCAAGGTCAAGATTTTCAGAGGGCGTAAATAAGAATCCTGTACTTGCAGTTACTCTTCTGTTCTCATCATGCTGATCTGCGGCAAGATTATTTACGATTACTGTTTTGCCATTTGATTTATAGTTGCTGGCATAGGACACGATGGTATCATTTTCTTTTTTCTCCTTAAGATAACTTAAATCTAAATCTATCTTAAAGTAATCGTTAAACTTATAGGTAACTCCACCGCTCACACTTTTTGTCTCTAATTTTTCTTGATAATCTTTTTTAAATTCTGCCGTATCGGGCAAATTCTTAAGATTTGTTGCTCCCAAAGGTCCTGTAAGACTTGAGGGAGCAACCAAGCTAACTCCCTGTTTTACGAATAAATCCGTTATTTTGTTCTTTGCATAAGAATCTCTTTTTAAATAACTTGAGAAAAGTCTAACTGACAAGTTTTCTTTGTTTACAAATATATTTACATCTGAAGCATTTTTACTTTTTGCATGTGTAACTTGTACATCCCCGGCAAAAGCATCACTGCTTTTTTTAGTAATAATATTTACGACTCCTCCCATAGCATCACTTCCATAGAGTAAACTAGAACTTCCTTTTACTATCTCTATTCTCTCTACCATACCTGCAGGAAGTCTTCCGATATCTGTGAAGCTTCCATTTATTCTTTTACCGTCCATAAGGTAGAGTGTATCATCGGGCTTCATGCCTCGTATGCTAATTCTTTGTTCATTTGCACCAGAGGTCATGATGGAAATCCCGCCATCATTTATCAAAATATCAGCTATGCTTGTCGCACCGCTATTTTCAATTTCATCTTGTGTAATTACACTCATTTGCATCGGTAAATCTGCAAGTTTACTGTATGTTTTTGTGCCGCTTACAACCACTTGATCTAAATCGTATGTCTCGTTTGCCATAAGAAGTGACGATACAATTAAGCTTATTCTTAAAAAATTATTTATTTTCAACTTAATCTCCCTTTTATAATAAAAATTAAATTATTATTGCAAAAGAGTGTTACAAATGTGTTAATTTAGGATTATTTATTAGAAAAAATGAATAATGTAAAAAAGGTGCTATATTACTCAGCACCCTCTTAAAAAGATTATCTATTTTTGTGCTGTATTTAATTTAATAAGCGCATCTGCACTTTGAGCTATCTCTTGTGAAGTCATTGATACCATTTTTGTTTTCAATGCGAACTTCTCTTCCATGCTCAAAGAACACATTTTTGCTTCTAGCGCATCTTTTCTCTCAGGAGTAAGCGCTTGCATTTTTTCTTCTAGTTCTGCGATTTTTTCTGGTGTTGTAGAAAGTATAGATGCCTTAAATGCTTGCATTTCCGCCTTTTCTATCGCTCGCTCTTCAGGCGATAGTGCCTGCATTCTAGCTTTCATAGCAGCTTTAAACGCAGGTTTATCCTCAGGTGCAACACCGCCTCTGTGATTTTTTAACTCATGTATTGACATGCCCGAATAATCAACTGCGAAGAGAGTAGCAGCCAACAACGCACTTATAATTATATTTCTCATTTTAAACCTCCATTTTTATAATAGTAGCTATTTATTGTGAAGTGTTTGTGAAATTGTATTTATTTTAGCGTAGAAAAAAATTATTTGTTTGATTTTAGAATGGGGAGTTAGATTTTTAGATGCAGTAGACAATACTACTCTCCATAGTGGAGAGCAGTATTTAAAACAGATTAACCGTTTCTCTTTTTGATAATCTCTTCAGATACATTTTTTGGAACTTCTTCATAGTGATCAAATTCCATAGAGTATGTTGCACGTCCTTGAGTAGCAGAACGAAGGTCAGTTGAGTAACCAAACATCTCAGCAAGTGGAACGAATGCATCAACAATTTTGTTTCCGCTTCTATCGCTCATTGCGTTGATTTGTCCACGACGACGGTTAAGGTCACCGATAACATCACCCATGTAATCTTCTGGAACTTCAACTTCAACTTTCATCATTGGCTCTAAAATTGAAGGACTTGCTTTTCTACAACCCTCTTTAAAGCCCATTGAAGCAGCAAGTTTAAATGCCATCTCATTTGAATCCACTTCATGGTATGAACCATCATAAAGTGTAATTTCAATATCTTCCATCGGGTAGCCTGCAAGAACGCCATTAGACATAGTTTCAGCACAACCTTTTTCAACTGCAGGGATATACTCTTTTGGAATTACCCCACCCTTGATTTCATTGTGAAATACAAAACCTGTACCAGCCTCGCCCGGCTTGATTCTAAGGTAAACATGACCAAAAGCACCGCGTCCACCAGATTGCTTAGCGTATTTGTACTCTTGTTCAACTTCTTTTTTGATAGTTTCGCGGTAAGAAACTTGTGGCGCACCAACTTCAGCTTCTACCTTAAACTCTCTTTTCATACGGTCAACAAGAATTTCAAGGTGCAATTCTCCCATTCCTGAGATAATCGTTTGCCCTGTCTCCTCATCAGTATGAACTTTAAAAGATGGGTCTTCCGCAGCAAGTTTAGCAAGTGCGAGTCCCATTTTTTCTTGATCTGCTTTTGTTTTTGGCTCAACCGCAACAGAGATAACCGGCTCAGGGAATACCATACGCTCTAGTATAACTTTTTCAGATTCTGAACACAAAGTGTCCCCAGTAGTTGTATATTTAAGACCAACAACTGCACCGATTTCACCAGCATAAATCTCTTTAATCTCTTCACGCTTAACCGCATGCATCTTAACGATACGTCCGATACGCTCTTTTTTATCTTTTGTAGAGTTATGAACGAATGAACCGGCTTCAAGTGAACCACGATAAACACGGATAAATGTTAACGTACCAACAAATGGGTCAGTCATAATTTTAAATGCAAGTGATGCAAATGGTCCTTCATCAGACGAGTCAACAACAACTTCAACCTCTTCATCATCCATCATTGTACCGCTAATAGCAGCAACTTCTGTCGGAGCAGGAAGGTAAGCAACAACAGCATCAAGAAGTGTCTGAACGCCTTTGTTTTTAAATGATGTACCACATACCATTGGAACGATATGCATACCGATTGTTGCAGCTTTAATTCCTGCAATAATCTCTTCTTCAGTTAACACTTCACCCTCTAGGTACTTTTCAGCAAGATGCTCGTTACCATCAACTTCAGAGATAGACTCAATCATCTTTTCACGGTATTCATTAGCTTGATCAACTAAAGAAGCACGAATCTCTTGCTCATGGTAGTTAGAGCCCATTTCAGCATCTTTATCCCATACCATCTCTTTCATTCTTACTAAGTCAACAATACCTTCGAAAGCATCTTCATGTCCTATTGGGATTTGAATAGGAACAGGATTACCTTTTAGTCTATCTTCAATCTGTCTCTCAACTTCAAAAAAGTTTGCACCTGTTCTATCCATTTTATTTACATAAACGATAGATGGCACGCCATAACGATTTCTTTGTCTCCAAACAGTCTCAGATTGTGGCTGAACACCGCCAACTGCACAGAAAACCGAAACAGCGCCATCAAGAACACGCATTGAACGTTCAACTTCAATAGTGAAGTCAACGTGGCCCGGAGTATCTATAATATTAATCTGTCTTCCGTCCCATTCACAAGTCGTAGCTGCAGAAGTAATAGTGATTCCGCGCTCTTGCTCTTGTTCCATCCAGTCCATCGTAGCAGCGCCATCATGAACCTCACCGATTTTATGCTCACGCCCTGTATAGAATAAAATTCTCTCAGTTGTTGTAGTTTTTCCTGCATCAATGTGAGCAGCAATACCGATGTTTCTTACGTCTTCTAGTTTATGTGATCTCGCCATAATTTATCCTATTACCAACGATAGTGAGCAAATGCTTTATTTGCTTCAGCCATACGATAAGTATCTTCTTTTTTCTTAAATGCATTACCTTTGTCAGATGACGCATCCATCAATTCATTTGCCAATCTCTCAGCCATTGTTCTCTCGTTTCTTTTACGAGAAGCATCAACTAACCATCTAATAGCTAGTGACAATTGACGTACTGGACGTACTTCTACTGGAACTTGATAAGTAGCACCACCAACACGGCGACTTTTTACTTCAATAATAGGCTTAATATTTTCAATAGCATCGTTAAATGTGTCAATACCTGTTTTTTCGCCACGTGAGCTAATGATATCCATTGCACTGTAAATAATCTTCTCTGCTGTAGATTTTTTACCGTCAAACATGATTTTGTTTATAAATTTCGTTAAAACTTTGCTTCCATAAACTGGATCTGGCATAATTTCACGAACGGGAGCTTTTCTTCTTCTCATTTGTAATTTTCCTTACTTCAATTTTCTCAAATTTACTCAAAACTTCTCCAAAATTTCTTTAGAAACTTTTTGGACGAAAGCCCTGTGCTCGCTTGAACGTATATTATTTTAACTTTTAGTTAAAACTTACTTTTTAACTTTTGCTTTTTTAGTTCCATATTTAGAACGAGCAACAGTACGACCTGTAACACCGGCAGTATCTAATGCACCACGAACAATGTGATACTTAACACCAGGTAAATCTTTGATACGACCACCACGAACAAGAACTATTGAGTGCTCTTGAAGGTTATGACCCTCACCACCGATATAAGAAATAACTTCAAAACCTGAAGTTAAACGAACTTTTGCAACTTTTCTCAAAGCCGAGTTAGGTTTTTTAGGTGTTGTCGTGTAAACACGAGTACAAACACCACGACGCTGTGGACATGATACAAGAGCAGGTGATTTTGATTTTTTAACCACACGTTTACGCTCATTACGTATCAATTGATTGATTGTAGGCATACAATTCCTTTACTTAATTTTTCCAGTAGAATTTAACTCTCTATTTTAGGGAGTTATAGACGCGTGATTATAGTAAAAATATAATAAAAGTTAGCTTATTTTAAGTATTTATTAATATATAGAATTTTATGTGAGAAGTAATAGTAGCTTAGTATTGTACGGTGTAGATTTTTAAAATACAATGCCTCTTGCATAAATGCAAGAGGCATAATTAAAACTTAAAACAAAAGAAATCAGTTTTAGTTATACTCAAAAACAATCTGCTGATCTTTGTATATACCTGTTCCTACAGGGATTGTACGACCTATAATAACATTCTCTTTAAGATCATTTAAGTCATCAACTTTAGCACTTACTGCCGCTTCTGTCAATACTTTAGTAGTATCTTGGAATGATGCAGCTGAGATAATACTATCAGCTGAAACAGCTGCTCTTGTAATACCTACTAAGAAAGGTTCTGCAATTGCAGGACGCCCACCGAGTTTAATTATTTTTTCATTCTCTTGGGCAAACTTAGTTTTAGAGATTAAATCTCCCTCTATAAACTTCGTATCACCTGATTTTACAATTTTTATCTGTCTTAGCATTTGTGTAAAGATTACCTCAATATGCTTATCAGAGATATTAACACCTTGTGAACGGTAAACCTGCTGTACCTCACTTACTAGGTAGTTATAAAGTGCTTTTACCCCCATAATACGTAGAAGTTCATGTGAAGATATGATACCTGTAGTCAATCTCTCTCCCGCATGTACAAAATCACCAGTATTAACAACTGCAGAGTGAGATTTATCAACAAAATACTCTTTAATTATCCCATTTTCTGAGGAAACTATAATTCTAATTTTTCCACGAAGAGGTTTACCAAAACCTACTGTTCCGTCTATTTCAGATATTAGAGCGGTTGCTTTTGGACGACGACCCTCAAAGAGTTCACTAACACGAGGAAGACCCCCTGTAATATCGCTTGATTTTTGAAGAGCTTTTGGTGTTTTTGCAATGATATCTGCTACTTTAACCTTAGCCCCGTCTTGTACATATATAGACGTTTTTGGTTGAAGTTGGTATCTTAAAAGTTCGCCATCTTCACTTGCAAGAACGATTGTCGGTTTATACTCAGTTGAAATATGATCACTTATCATTAAACGAGTTTTACCCGTTAGCTCGTCATACTGCTCTGTTACTGTCGTACCACTGATAATATCTTCAAAATGTACAATACCATTTGTCTCAGATATAATCGGATTAGAGTATGGATCCCACTCTGCAATTACAGTTGACTCATCACTCTTTGGCTTAGCTATTACCGACTTAGAATCTACAATCACATCATCTTCTGCAACGATTACAGATCCACGCGCAATGTAGTGACGCACTGCTTCACGATTATTTTCATCTATAACAGCCGCAAATAGACCTTTTTCTACTACTTCATAACCAGCTTTTAGACCTTCAAATCTCTCTAAATAATCGCCTTTAAGCAGGAAGTATTTCACTACTCCCTCCTCTTTTGCAAAAATCTTTTGCGTTACAGGCGCTCCATTTGCAACTAAAATCTCTGATGCATATGGAATACGGCTTGGAACATTCCAACCGTCTTTAATTGTCTCAACAATAGACTCCGACTCTGCTACCTCTGAACCGCTCTCATACGGGAAGTAATATTTGCCCTCTATTTGACCACCGATGCCGGCCAATTCGTTAGGTTTAGCAATCTTATTTTTACGTAATACGTAACGAACTGTCTCTGCTTTTGACGAGATGCTGATAATAACTTCATCATGAACCGTTTGAATATCAACACGACCAGCAAAAGGAGCTTTGATTTTTGGTTCAACTAATAGCACTGCTGCATTTCTGCGGTTTGCTACTATATTTTTACCCTCTTTTGAAGCATATGTTTTAAGGTTATAGTAACGAATAAAACCCTCTTTTTCGGCAATAACTTGTCTCTCTTGAGCAGTCGAAGATGCTGTTCCTCCAACGTGGAATGTTCTAAGTGTAAGCTGCGTACCAGGCTCGCCGATTGACTGCGCTGCAATAATACCGACAGCTTCACCTCTACGAACGATATATCCTGTTGCAAGGTTTACCCCGTAACATAAAGCACAGATTCCGTTTTCACTCTTACATGTAGTCGGTGTTCTGATATATGCTGTTTTGATACCCGCTTCTGCAATCACTTTTGCACTTACTTCATCAATTAGCGTTCCCTCAGCAAAAAGTATCTCATTGCTTATCGGATCGATAACATCATCTGCTAAAACTCTGCCGTTTAATCTATCTTCAAGAGACTCTATAAGCGTATTTTGATCACTAATATCTGAAATCTCAATACCCTCATGCGTATGGCAGTCATGCTCAACAATCTTAACATTTTGTGCAACATCTACAAGTTTACGAGTCAAGTAGCCGGCATTCGCTGTTTTTAGTGCAGTATCGGCAAGACCTTTTCTAGCACCGTGAGTTGAAATGAAGTATTCGATTACATTAAGACCCTCTTTAAAGTTAGAGATAATCGGAGTTTCAATAATATCACCGCTTGGCTTAGCCATAAGACCACGCATACCAGCTAACTGGCGAATCTGAGCAGCTGAACCACGAGCTCCTGAGTCTGCCATCATGAAAATAGAGTTAAATCCGCTCTTGTCTGTTTGTACCAACTCCATCATCTGAGTTGCTAGAGTATTGTTTGTGTCTGTCCAAACGTCAATAATTTTATTGTATCTCTCTTGTTCTGTTAAAAGACCCGCTTCATACTGCTTTTGAATCTCAAATACTCTATTTTTTGAGTCAGCAATTTTAGCTGCTTTTCCTTCAGGAATTTTAATATCATCAATAGAGATAGAAACTCCAGACTCTGTAGCATGTTTAAAACCTAAATCTTTAAGTCTGTCTAAGAATCCAGCTGTTACCCCAATGCCACCATGTTTTTGAACATAATCAACAAGTTCGTTTATAGCTTTTTTCTTCATAACTCTGTTCCAAAGCTCTGATGGAACAAAATCAGGTAAAATAGCTTTAATAAGCATACGTCCCGCAGTCGTATGGATAATTCTGCCCTCATCTCTGGTTCTAACTTTTGCATGAATATCTAGTGCATCATGCTCAATAGCTATTCTTATTTCATCAACGTTTGCGAAAAGCTTATTTGAACCTTTTACGCTATTTTTCTCTAATGAAATATAGTAGATACCAAGAACCATATCTTGTGAAGGTGTCGCAATCGCTTTTCCTGATGCTGGTAGAAGAATATTCATAGATGCCATCATCAATACTTTAGCTTCCGCAATGGCAGCCGAACCTAGTGGAACGTGTACAGCCATCTGGTCACCGTCAAAATCGGCATTAAATGCAGCACAGACTAGCGGATGAAGCTGAATAGCTTTACCGTCAATCAGCTTAGGATGAAATGCTTGAATTGAGAGTTTATGAAGTGTCGGTGCGCGGTTAAGAAGCACAGGATATCCATCAACTATCTCAGCTAAACACTCCCAAACTTCGTTTGTTTTGTCCTCAATCATCTTCTTTGCAGCTTTAACTGTAGTTGCATAACCTTTATCTTCAAGTTTTGCAATCAAATGCGGCTTAAACAGCTCTAGTGCCATTTTTTTAGGTAATCCACACTGATCCATTGATAAAGATGGTCCTACAACGATTACTGAACGCCCTGAGAAGTCAACACGCTTACCGAGTAAGTTTTGTCTAAAACGACCCTGCTTACCTTTAATAATCTCACTCAAAGATTTAAGTGGACGCTTATTAGCCCCTTTTACTGCATTTGCACGGCGACCGTTGTCAAAGAGAGCATCAACCGACTCTTGAAGCATACGCTTCTCATTTCTAACAATAATCTCCGGTGCTTCAAGCTCCACAAGACGCTTAAGTCTTTGGTTACGGTTGATAACACGACGATAAAGGTCATTTACGTCAGAAACTGCAAACTTACCGCCATCTAAAGATACAAGAGGTCTCAAATCTGGTGGAAGAACAGGCAGTACAGTTAGCATCATCCATGCAGGATTGTTTCCTGAATTTAAAAATGACTCGATAACCTTAAGTCTTTTAGCGATAGTCTTTGTTTTTGCTTCACTTTTTGTAAGTTCAATATCCTCTTTAAGCTGAGTAAACGCATCAACCAAGTCGATAGAATCAAGTAAATCACGAACAACTTCCCCACCCATACGAGCTTTAAAGCCTAATTCACCAAATCTTTGAACCAAAGTACGGTACTGCTCTTCATTAAGTACATCATATTTTAAAACAGGAGTTTTTGCTTCAGCATCATAATATGCTTCCCCGCCTGATTCAACAATATACGCTTCATAATAAAGCACGCGCTCTAAATCTTTCATCTTTATACCTAAAAGGGTACCGATACGTGAAGGTAGGGAGCTTACATACCAGATGTGTGCAACAGGGGTTACAAGCTCTATGTGCCCCATGCGAACACGGCGAACTTTAGTGCTTGTTACTTCAACTCCACACTTCTCACATACAACACCTTTATAGCGCATCTTTTTATATTTGCCACAAAGACACTCATAATCTCTTACAGGTCCAAAAATCTTAGCACAAAAAAGACCGTCACGCTCAGGCTTAAGCGTACGGTAGTTGATAGTTTCAGGTTTTTTTACTTCCCCATGACTCCATGATAAGATTTTATCAGGAGCAGCTAAGCGAAACTGTATCTGCTTTATATCAGTCGGTCTTTTATCTTCAGTTACTTCAATAGCTACTAATTTACTCATTATCTTCTACCTCGTCAAATATTTCTACATCAAGAGCTAATGCTTGTAACTCTTTTGTCAATACAAATAGAGTCTCAGGAATACCCGATTCCGGAATTAACTCACCTTTTGTAATCGCTTTATATGCACGGACACGTCCATCAACATCATCAGATTTGATAGTTAACATCTCTTTTAGAACCGCGCTAGCGCCGTATGCTTCAAGTGCCCAAACTTCCATCTCTCCAAATCTTTGTCCCCCAAAGAGTGCTTTACCACCGACAGGTTGTTGTGTTACTAGCGAGTATGGTCCAGTTGAGCGCGCATGAATTTTCTCATCAACAAGGTGATGAAGCTTAAGAATATACATGTAACCGACATTTACGCGCTCTTTTATCTTCTCGCCGGTTAGACCGTTATGAAGTACAGTTTTACCGTCTGTGCTCATCTTAGCAAGTTTAAAAATTTTCTCGAACTCTTCTGAATTTACACCTTCAAAAATCGGAGATGCAAACCTAACGCCCTTTGACCAGTCACGTGCGTAATGAAGCAGTTCCTCATCACTCATTTTGCCAAGAACTTCTTTTGCATTCATCATACGCGCAACATCAGAAATTTCAATCATTTTAGCACGGATATTTTGGATAAAATCTTTTTGTTTAGACTCAAACTCTTTTGTTATTTGATGTCCAAGCTCACGACCTGCCATACCTAAGTGCATCTCTAAAATTTGCCCTATATTCATACGAGAAGGAACACCTAGCGGATTTAGACAAACATCTACTCCTCTTCCATCTTCCATATACGGCATATCTACCTCTGGAACGATAATAGAGACGATACCTTTATTTCCATGGCGTCCTGCCATCTTATCGCCGACTTTTAACTGACGTTTTGTTGCTATATAAATTTTTACTTGTTTTACAACGCCGTTTGGCAAAATATCATCTTTTTCTAAGATGTTTAACTTCTCTTCATGCTCATCACGGAAGAGTCTCTTCTCTTTTTGGAAGTAGTTTTTCGTTTTATTGTATTCTGACTGAATCTCTTCACTAAAAGATTTTATAATAGCATTCATAGCAAAACGATTCACTTCAATTAAATCTTTGCCATCTATTATATCACCCGCTTTATAGCTACTGTTTCCAATTTTAATATCTGCTAAAAGAGCCTCTCTAGTTAAAAGCTTTGTTACACGAAGCATCTCCTCTTTATCTATCATAAGAAGTCTGTCATAGTGCTCACGCTCTAAATAATCTCGCTCCTCTTTTTCAAGTTCGAGTGCGCGCGCATCCTTGTCATAACCTTTTTTTGTAAAGATTTTAACATCAACGACAACACCCTCCATGCTTGGAGGACAATATAGTGATTTGTTGATTACATGTCCAGCTTTTTCGCCAAAAATTGCGCGAAGAAGTCTCTCCTCTGGAGTAGGTTTTACTTCACCTTTTGGAGAAACTTTACCTACTAGAATCATACCACCCGTAACATTTGTACCGATTTTAACAATACCGCTGTCATCTAAGTGAGAGAGTTCATCGTCTCTTACATTTGGAATATCACGAGTAATCTCTTCTACCCCATGCTTTAGCTCTCTTGCTTCAACCTCTTTTTCGTAAATATGAACAGAAGTAAATGCATCTTTACGGATAAGTCTTTCTGAGATTACGATAGCATCCTCAAAGTTATAACCGTTCCAAGGCATAAAGGCAACCATAGCATTTACACCAAGAGCAAGCTCTCCTTGATCCATATTTGGACCATCTGCAATTATTTGATTAGTCTCAACTCTCTGTCCAACCTTTACAATCGGTTTTTGCTCAAACGCAGTGTTTTGGTTTGTGCGAAGATTTTTTTGTAATGGATAGTAATCTATATAGATTTCTCCTTCATCGTCGCCCATAATGTAAATGTGCTTTCCATCTACTTTTTCTACAATACCTGAACGTCTAGCTTTAATACACTCCCAAGAGTCACGTGCAACAAGCTTCTCTACCCCTGTTCCAACTATCGGTGCTTCACACTTAATAAGTGGCACTGCCTGACGTTGCATGTTTGAACCCATAAGCGCACGGTTTGCATCATTATGCTCTAAAAATGGAATGAGTGATGCTGCAACACCAACAACCATATGAGATGAGAGATCGGCATATTCACACTCAATTGCTGGACGATGTAATATTTCACCATCTACTCTAGTTACTACTAACTTATCTATAAATTGACCATTTTCATCAAGTTTATTAGATGCTGCTGCAATCTTTTTGCCCTCTTCTTGAGTTGCTGTAAGATAGACAACCTCATTAAGAATTTTTCCATCTTTCATAACTTTATAAGGAGCTTCAATAAAACCATGCTCATTTACTTTTGAGTAAGTTGCAAGAGTATTGATAAGACCGATATTTTGACCCTCTGGAGTCTCAATCGGACAAATTCTACCGTAGTGAGTCGGGTGAACGTCACGCACTTCAAATCCTGCACGCTCTTTAACGAGACCGCCTTCACCAAGTGCTGATAAACGGCGCTTGTGCGTTACTTCTGAGAGTGGATTTGTTTGATCCATAAACTGTGAAAGCTGTCCGCCTGAGAAAAACTCCATAATTGTTGATGTAATCATCTTTGAGTTAATCAAATCGTGTGGCATAAGCTCATTCATCGGTCCGCTCATAGTCGAGAGCTTATCACGAATAGCTTTTTGCATTTTAATCAAACCATTGTGTAGCTCATTTCCTAAAAGCTCTCCGATGGAACGGATACGACGATTGCCTAGGTGATCTCTATCATCAATATGACCTAGACCGTTTTTAACTTTAATAACATATTTTACAGATTCTATAATATCTTCATGTGTTAAAACAGTCACATATTCAGGAATATTAAGCCCTAATTTATGATTCATTTTCATACGACCAACTTTTGTCAAGTCATATCTCTCAGGATCAAAGAAAAGCTGATTTACAAATATCTTTGCAGCTTCTTTAGTTACAGGCTCGCCCGGTCTCATTACTTTATAGATACGAATAGCAGAGAGATCATTTTCATCTTCAATATTTTCAGTCTGTTTTAGTAGTTTTAAAGAATCCGCATCAGCATTAAAAGCATTAATTATTGAGCCATCTACACCATCAGCTAAATCATTTGCGATACTAAAGTTTTTTATGCCGGCTTCGCTCATTTTCTTAAGCTTGTTTTCATCAATACGAGCCATAGCTTCAAAAAGCACTTCACCTGTCTCAGGATCAATAATTGGTTTAGCCAAATAGCGGTCAAGCAATACTTCAAGAGGGTATTCTACCTCTTTAAGTCCATCTTCAATAAATTTTTGCGATCTTTTAACTGAGAGTCTTTTACCTGAAGCTAAAAGAATATTCCCCTCTTTATCAATCAAATCGTAAGTCAATCTTGCTGAATAGTCTTTTGGATTAAAAGACATTAAAAATTTGTTATCTACTATGCTTATGTTTTGGATCGGGTAAAAAAGTTTCAAGATATCTTGTTTAGAGTATCCAAGTGCACGAAACATAATAGTTACCGGAACTTTACGACGCTTATTAATTCTCATATAAAGTATATCTTTAGGATCATATTCAAAATAGAGCCATGAGCCGCGATCTGGAATTATTTGACCTGTATAGATAAGCTTGTTGCCAGAAGTAGTTGACTCTTCTTCTTTAAAAATTACACCCGGAGAACGATGAAGTTGATTTACAACAACTCTCTCAACACCATTTATAATAAATGATGTTCTATCAGTCATCAAAGGAATATCACGAACAAAAATACTTTGCTCTTTAATATCTTTAACGCCTAACTTCTCTTTTGTATTTTCATCTCTGTCCCAAAGAATAAGACGTGTTTTCATTCTTAAGCTTACTGCATAAGTAAGTCCGCGCTCCATACACTCTCTAACTGTGTACTTTGGCTTGCCTACTTCACTGCCGATATACTCAACTGTTAATCTATTTTGAGAATCATGAATTGGAAAAACTGACTGAAATACTGTCTCTACACCGCTTTGCGCTCTATCTTTTTCATCAAGCATTAAGAACTTGCCATATGAGCTTTGCTGTAGTTGTAATAGGTTTGGTACTTCTATCTGTTGAGGAGTTTTTGAGAAGTCTACACGAAGACGGTTTCCGGAATATAAAGTGTTTAACATTGGCTACCTCGATGAGTTTGTATTTAAGGCTTAATCAGTAAGATTAAGGTATCGTATCTAGGCGTCCCTAGATGATTTTTTAGCTCAAAAATAAGAGCTTTGGTTATAGTGCTTATTAACGACATAAGGGCACTTTTACGAAGAGATAAAAATCCACTCGTAAAAGCGCCCAAAAATGAGATGCTAAAGAGAAAATCTCTCTTTAGCATCTCTTAAGTAGTAATTATTTAACTTCTACTTTTGCACCAGCTTCTTCAAGTTGCTTTTTAGCATCCATAGCTGTATCTTTATCTACGCCTTCTTTGATAGTTGACGGTAAGTTTTCACTTGCTTCTTTAGCCTCTTTTAGACCTAAACCTGTAAGAGCACGAATAACTTTAATTACGTTAATTTTCTTATCGCCTGAATCAGTAATGATAACATTAAATTCTGTTTGCTCTTCAGCAGCAGCTCCAGCAGCTACAGCTCCACCAGCTACAGCAACAGGTTGCGCAGACACACCAAATTTCTCTTCAAACTCTTTTACTAACTCAGAAAGTTCTAATACAGAAAGTCCTGAGATAAACTCTAATACATCTTCTTTAGTTATAGCCATAATATAGCTCCTTATTTTTTATATTTATAAAATGAAGAAAAATCTTCATCTGTTTTTAACGATTTTAGAAGCTATTATGCTTCCTCTTTTTTTTGTCTTAACGCATCAAGTCCAATTGTAAAACATGTAATAGGTGCCATCCAAGTAGCAGCAAGCATAGCAAGAAGCTCTTCGCGACCAGGAAGTTTTGCGAATGCTTCAACTTTAGCAGCATCAGCAGGCTCACGGTCAACATAAGCAGATTTAATTACAAATTTATCGTTGTCTTTAGCAAAATCAGCAACTATCTTAGAAGTAGCAACTGAATCACCGCCCCATACTAAAATATTAGTATCTTTTAGCGTAACACCCGTAAGTTCAGCATTGCTTAGTGCAATCATTGCTAAAGTGTTTTTAACAACTTGAACCTTCGCGTCTTTTGCACGAGCAGCTTTTCTTAAACCTTCAAGCTTAGAAACGCCCAAACCTTTGTAATCACAAAAGATTACACTTTGAGCATCTTTAAATTCATTTGAAAGCACTTCAATAATTTCAGCTTTTTGTGTTTTTGTCATAGAATATCTCCTTTCCAGACAATACTTCAACAGGCTTGCTAATTGTTTAAATTAGCATATTAAGCTTTCGCTCCTATATCTTCAGTCCATAAAATGCAGTTACTAAAGCAGTAACTTGATAGTGCTTTACGAATAAAGCACTAAAAATTACTATCTATTTAATTTCAGCCAATTGCATTACATCAAGTTTAATAGCAGGACTCATAGTTAAACTAAGAGCTGCATTTTTAATATAACGACCTTTTGCAGAAGAGGGCTTATGCTTATTTATAGCTCTTACAAAAGATGATAAATTTTCTGCAAGTTTGTCAGCATCAAAACTTGCTTTGCCGATACCGGCATGAATATTTCCTTTTTTATCAACACGGAAATTTACTTGACCACCTTTAACATTTTTAACAGCAGTTGCAACATCTGGAGTTACAGTACCTGTTTTAGGGTTCGGCATCATACCTTTTGGCCCTAAAATACGACCGATTTGACCAACAAGTCCCATACAATCAGGTGCAGCTACAACTATATCAAAGTTAAAAATTCCATCTTTGATTTGTTGTACTAAATCATCAGTACCAACGATATCTGCTCCAGCTGCTTTAGCTTCATCAGCTTTAACACCTTTAGCAAAAACAGCAACACGAACAGTTTTACCTGTTCCATGAGGAAGAACTATTGCACCACGAATCATCTGATCTGCGTGTCTTGGATCTACATTTAGGTTTAATGCAACTTCAACAGTCTCGTCAAATTTTGCACTTACTAGATTTTTAACTTCTACTGATGCTTCATCAACACTATATCTTTTTGTAGCATCAATTTTTTCTATTAATTGTTTATATCTTTTACTCATTATGAAATTCTCCTATGAAATTCTGCCACAAAATTTACTATCACTGTGGTCGATGATATTTTCTTTTTAATCTATTACTTCTATACCGATTGAACGCGCAGAACCGGCAACAATATTGGCAGCCATCACTTTATCATCAGTATTTAAGTCTTCAATTTTTCTATCTACAACTTCCATTAACTGTGCACGAGTAATCTTTGCGATTTTGTTTTTAAGTGCATTGTCTGAGCCTTTTTTAACTCCGGCTGCATTCATTAAAAGCGCTGATACAGGTGGTTGTTTTGTGATAAAAGTAAAACTTTTATCAGTATAAACAGTTATAATAACAGGAACTTTAAATCCCATTTTATCTTTTGTCTTTTCATTAAATGCTTTAGTAAACTCCATGATGTTAACACCACGTTGTCCTAAAGCTGGTCCTACTGGAGGTGCAGGTGTTGCTTTACCAGCTTCAATCTGTAGCTTAATATAGCCTAATATTTTTTTTGCCATCTTTTTTCCTTTTTATTATTTTACTTAACGCAATCTGAACAGAGTCCAGTTTGCTACGCTAACGCTAAGTTTTCTTCAGCAGAATGCTCGCGCGACTAGTCGCTTTAAACTACGCTAACATTAAACTTTTATAAAAAAATCTAAAGTTAGCGTAGCTTATTGCTAATTAAATTATTTTTTCAACTTGGGTATAAGAGATATCAACCGGAGTTGCTCTACCAAAAATTGAAACGTTAAGTTTTAGAGTTCCGTGCTCTAAATCATACTCATCCACAGTTGCCGTAAAGTTTGCAAACGGTCCGTCAATAATACGTACCATCTCCCCACTATCAAAAAATATCTTTGGCTTAGGTGCCGCTCGGTTTTGCACACGATCTAATATTACATTGATATCATGTTCGCTTAACGGTGTTGGCGTATTTGCCTCGCCGATAAATCCAGACACCTTCGGAATACTCTGGATAAGATGCTGTATCTCCGTGCTTAAATCTATTCTTGCAAAAACATAACCTGAGTACAGAGATCTCTCAGATATTTTTTTCTTACCCTCTTTTACTTCTATGACATCTTCGGTAGGAACTATAACATCTGTTATTTTGTCCTGTAACCCCATCTCTTCAATTATATTTAAAATTGCTAAGCGAACCGTTCTCTCATTTCCATATGTCTGTATAGAGTACCACTGATGATTACTTTTTTTTTCCTCCACTGCTACTCCTTATCCTAAGATTGCTGACATAACCGACGACATAATTAAATCAATCAGTGCTAAAAAGGCAGCTATAACAGCAACAACTATTACAACTGAAATATAAGCTTGCTTTACTTGACCTTTTGTAGGAAAAATAACTTTACTTAGCTCTATTTTTGCGTTTTTAATAAGTGTACTTAAATTCATTTAACTTTCCTAATAGTCATTAATTACAGATAAAGCCCTATAGCTTTACAAATAATCAATGTGGCAGGCGTAGAGAGATTCGAACTCCCAACACCCGGATTTGGAATCCGGTGCTCTAACCGTTGGAGCTACACGCCTATCTTAAAACAAAAAGCTAAGTCAAAAAGACTTAAGCTTCATTGCAACTATATTAGAGTTTCATCTCTTTGTGAACAGTATGCTCACGACAAAACTTACAATATTTTTTTACTGAAAATTTTTCAGTATGAGTTTTTTTGTTTTTGGTTGTGTGATAGTTACGACGAGTACACTTTTCACATCCTAAATGTATTGCTTCTCTCATGTTATTAACCTTTTATTGGATTTTGCATACCGCCAAAAGGCGAATTATGCAAGAATCTCAGCTACAACACCAGCACCAACAGTACGTCCACCCTCACGGATAGCGAACTTAGTACCTTTTTCCATAGCGATTGGGTGGATTAGCTCAACAGTAATACTTACGTTGTCACCTGGCATAACCATCTCAGTACCTTCTGGTAATGAAATTGCACCTGTAACGTCTGTAGTACGAACATAGAACTGTGGACGATAGTTAGTAAAGAACGGAGTATGACGTCCACCCTCTTCTTTGCTTAGTACATAGATCTCAGCTGAAAACTTAGTGTGAGGGTTAATCGTACCTGGCTTACAAAGTACTTGACCACGCTCAACATCATCTTTACCGATACCACGAACAAGAACACCACAGTTATCTCCTGCTTCGCCTTGATCCATCTCTTTACGAAACATCTCAATACCAGTAACAGTAGTTTTTTGAGTATCACGAATACCTACGATTTCAATAGTATCACCAATTTTAACGATACCACGCTCAATACGACCTGTAACAACTGTTCCACGTCCAGAGATTGAGAAAACATCCTCAACTGGCATTAAGAAATCTTTGTCAGTTTCACGAGTTGGCTCAGGAATATACTCATCAACTGTTTTCATAAGTTGTTGAATTTTAGCTGACCATGGTCCAAGAGTGCCAGTTTTTGCTTCTTCAAGAGCTCTAAGAGCTGATCCAGCCGTGATTGGAGTATCATCACCTGGGAAGTCATAAGTGTCAAGAAGTTCACGAATTTCCATCTCAACTAACTCTAATAACTCTTCATCATCAACCATATCTTCTTTATTCATGAAAACAACTAGGTATGGAACGCCTACTTGCTTAGAAAGAAGAATATGCTCACGTGTTTGTGGCATTGGACCATCAGCTGCAGAAACAACTAAAATAGCACCATCCATTTGTGCAGCACCCGTAATCATGTTTTTAACATAATCGGCGTGACCTGGGCAGTCAACGTGTGCATAGTGACGATTATTTGTTTCATACTCTACGTGTGAAGTTGCAATTGTAATACCACGCTCACGCTCTTCAGGAGCATTGTCAATTGCATCATAATCCATCATTTTTGCACCGTTAGTTACTGCTAATACTGCAGTAATTGCAGCTGTCAATGTTGTTTTACCATGATCTACGTGACCAATAGTTCCAATGTTTACGTGCGGTTTATTACGCGAAAACTTTTCTTTTGCCATAGTGTCCTCCGACTTAATTTGTGAATAGAAATGGAATTATACCCAAAAATTATTCAATTATTGCTTAAACTTTATCTATACCTTATCTTATGGAGCTCACGAGCGGATTTGAACCGCCGACCTCTTCCTTACCAAGGAAGTGCTCTACCCCTGAGCCACGAGAGCATAGTAATAGTAAACAAAGCAATAATTGCATAATTCTTTTAAATATCAGTTATTTTTGTGTAGATAGCTATGTAAATATATACATTTATTAAATATATCAACATAATATGAAGTAGGTTGAATTTGTACTTCAGCTTCCAGAATGTTCAATGGAGCGGGTGAAGGGACTCGAACCCTCGACCCTCAGCTTGGAAGGCTGACGCTCTAGCCAACTGAGCTACGCCCGCATGTGCCATTGAAATGGT
>Ga0265293_10002278_pt1 | contig 39156 bp, 31 predicted proteins | sample Munlanlewell138R_FD_192505 | JGI IMG/M metagenome (GOLD analysis project Ga0265293, IMG submission 192505) | Leachate microbial communities from a municipal landfill in Southern Ontario, Canada - Leachate well 138R | ecosystem: Engineered > Solid waste > Landfill > Unclassified | place: Canada... | reverse complement strand
TGCCGGCCAGACGCGGCCGCCAGACCGCCGGATCGGTATCGCGGGCGAAATCACAGGCGATGGACGCAACGCCCGGCAAGGCTGTGTCTACCCGTGTTGCACGCACTGCGGCGACCGGTTCGTGCCCCGCGCGCAGCAGCGCGGAAACGATGTGCGCGCCGATAAAACCGTAGGCGCCGGTGATGAGTATTTTCATGGAGTTGCGCGGCCTCTCTGACCTTGCTCCCTCTCCCCCAAGCCTGTTTGGGGGAGAGGGAACTAGACCCGGTAGCCGCTGTGGATCGCGCAGATGCCGCCGCTGAGGTTGCGGTAATCGCAGCGCGCGAAACCGGCTTTTTCCATCATCGCGCGCAGTTCGTCCTGCGGCGGGTGTTTGCGAATGGATTCGGCCAGGTACTGGTAGGAATCCGGGTCGCCGGCGAACAGCGAACCCAGCTTCGGCAGCACCTTGAACGAGTGGAAGTCGTAGATCGGCCGGAACCAGGCCGGCTTCACTTCGGAAAACTCCAGTACCAGTGCGCGTCCGCCGGTCTTGAGCACGCGGAACATCTCGTTGAGCGCCTGCTGCTTGTCGGTGACGTTGCGCAGGCCGAAGGCGATGGTGACCAGATCGAAATGGCCATCCGGGAACGGCAGCGCCTCGGCGTCCATCTGCACGTAGTCCAGCCCGCGCACCAGGCCGCGATCGGTCAGGCGGTCGCGGCCAACACTGAGCATGTCGGCATTGATGTCACCGATGACGATCTCGCCGGTTTCGCCCACATGCGGATGCAGCAGCGCGGCGATGTCGCCGGTGCCTCCTGCCAGATCCAGCACCCGGTCGCCGCGTTTGACGCCGGAGGTGGCGACGAAATAGCGCTTCCAGATGCGGTGGATACCGAGCGACATCAGGTCGTTCATCAGATCGTACTTGCGCGCGACCGAGCTGAAGACTTCGCCGACCAGCTTGCGCTTGTCCTGTAGCGGCACATCGCGGAAGCCGAAATGGGTGGTGGCCGGGGCCGGCTCGGCCGGCGCGTTCTGGGTGGGGGTGGTTTCGTTACTCATGCGCGAATTATCGCACCGCGCCTGCCTCGCCGCCCGCCTGCGGTTCGAATCCGGCGCAGAACGCCAATGCAGACATTGGCCCCGGGCGGATCGGCGCGCAACTCCGGCACGAACTGGCACAACCGCGGCACGGCCCGGGCCTGTTCGAGCAGTTCCAGGATGGCGATGTCACGGGTCTTGTTCATGCGCTGCCCATTGCGGTAACCGGCCCATCGCCGGTATGCGATGCCCGGTTGGAGCAGACATGAAGTGGCGGGCGGTCAGCCCAGGATTTCAGGGTTGATTGCGCAGCGTGGCGGACAGCGCGTCGAGATCCTCACGCAGCGCCGCTGTAACTTCGCTGATGCCCTGCAGCGCCTGTTCGGCCGCATCCCGCGACTGCCGCGCAGCCTCGCGCTCGCCTTGGTTCAGCTGCACCATCGCCAGCACCATCCAGGCCTTGGCCTTGTCCTCGCTGGCCTGCGGATGCAGTCGCCCGGCCATTGCGACAGCTTCCTGCGCCACCGACCGGGCCAGCTCCAGGCGCTGCTGCGAGACCGCCATCTGGGTCAGGTTGACCAGGCCGAACAGCACCACCGGATGATCGCCACGGAAGCTGCGCTTGCGCATCTCGACCGATTCGCGCATCAACTCCAGCGCTTCCTCTCCGCGCCCCAGATCCAGCGCCAGCATGGCGCGGTTGTTGAGCAGGATCGCGATGTCGCGGCTGCCTTCCGGATGCAGCCGGCGCAGCAGTTCGCGCGCGTGGGTGTAGCCGGCGTCGGCCAGCTCCAGTTCGCCCAGGTCGTGCAGCACCTGCGCATGGTTGCTGAGAATGTTGGCGTACTCGTCCTCGGGCACGCTCACACCGTGCTGTTCGATTGCGGCCAGGGCCTGTTCGACATACGGCCGCGCGGCGGCGTATTGCCCCTGCATTATGTGGATGTAGCCCAGATTGCTGGAAGCAGTGACGTAGAACGGCAGATGCTGCTGGCCGGCCTGCTGCATCTGCGTGACGACCTGCTCGAGCCGGGCCGCAGCCTCCTGGTAATGGCCCTGCTCGAAGCGCAGCAGGGCCAGTGCGTCGGCCAGCTTCCAGGCGGTGGGATGCGCATCGCCGAACACACTCTGCGCCTCGGCCAGGCCAGTCAGAATCTGGCGTTCGGCCGCCTCCAGCCGGTTCAGGCTCAGCAGGCTGGCACCGATCGCATGGCGCACTCCGGCGGCAATGGCCGGGCGCTCTCCGAAACGGCTGTCCAGTTGCTGCGCGGCCGATTCCAGCACATCGCCGAGGCTGACCTCGACGCCGGTGTGGTCGACGTTGGACTGGCCCAGCACTTCGAGCAGGAAATCGTTGATCTCGGCCGTGGCCTGGGCCGCGATCCGCGCCTGATACCCCTGATACAGCGCCAGCCCGGACGCCGCCAGGATCAGCATCAGCGCGCTGCCGACCAGCACGCTGGCAACGCGGTGGCGGGACAGGAACTTGGATGCGCGATAGCGCCAGGTATCCGGCTGCGCCAACACCGGCCGCCCGGCCAGATGGCGGCGCAGGTCGTCGGCCAGTTCCTGCGCGCTGCCGTAGCGGCGTTCCGGTTCCTTGTGCAGCGCCTTGGCGACGATGCGGTCCAGATCCTGCGACAGGCGGCGCAGCGGTTGGGCATAGCCGGGCGTGGCATCGCCATCCTGCAGGGCACGCGATAGTGTCGGCGGCTCTGTGTCGCAGACCATGCGTTCCACTTGCGCCGGGGTCATTTGCTCGGTGTCGTAGGGGCGCTTGCCGCTGAGCAGCTGATACAGGATCACGCCGAGCGAATAGATGTCCGAGCGGGTCGTGATCGGCAGGCGGCGGATCTGTTCGGGGCTGGCGTAGGCCGGCGTCATTGCGCCCAGCACCGTGGTCTGGGTATCGGACGCGGTACCGGATTCATGCAGCGGATCGACCAGTTTAGCGATGCCGAAATCCAGCAGGCGCGGATTGCCGTTGGTATCGACCAGCACGTTGCCCGGCTTCAGGTCACGGTGCACGATCAGGTGGCGATGGGCTTCCTGCACCGCTTCGCAGACCTGACAGAACAGTTCCAGCCGCGCGTTGACATCCAGTTGCTGCTCGCGGCAATAGCGCATCAGATCCACGCCATCGACGAATTCCATCACCAGATACGGCACGCCGAGTTCGGTGCGGCCGCCGTCCAGGATGTGCACGATGTTGGGATGTTGCAGCTGCGCCAGGATCGCGCGTTCTTCCTCGAAACTGGTCAGCAGGCCCTGGCGCCGCACCGGGTCCAGTGCCAGTTGTGCCGGCTGGATCAGCTTGATCGCGACGCGCTGGCGGTACAGGCCGTCATCGCGCCAGGCCAGATACACCACGCCCATGCCGCCGGCATTGATCGGCCGTTCGATACGGTAGATGCCGACCCGTTCGCCCGGCTGCGGCAGGCCCGGCGCCAGCGGTAGGCTGATGCCTTCGCCCGGCTCGAGGAAGTCGCCGGAGCGCTCGTGGCCAAGCAGCAGCTCACGCAGGCGCTGACGCCGACTTTCCGGAAGATTCATGTTGCGCAGTGCGGTTTCGCGTTCGGTGGCGGGCAGTTCGAGCAGTTCTTCCAGCCGCTCCAGCACCTCGCGCTCGGCCGCGCCATCGGACGAATCCGGTGTTCCCAGTACGCGCGTGGGCGCGCTCATGGTGCGCTCCCGGCGCCTGCTTCCGGAGTTTCGCCGGAGCCGTGGCTGAGTGCATCGAACAGCCAGACCCGTGCCGCCTGCCAGTGACGTTTGACCGTGGCCGGCGACAGCTCCATCGCCTCGGCGGTATCTTCGATCGAGAGGCCACCGAAGAAGCGCAGCTCCACCACACGGGCCTTGTCCGGCGCGATGGTTTCCAGCCGCAGCAGGGCGTTTTCCAGATCCAGCACGTCCAGCGCGTCCTGTTGCGCCGGCAGGTTGGTGAACAGGGTGACGCGCTCGCCGCCATCGCGCTTGCCGGCCTGACGGCGACGCGCATGGTCGATCAGGATTTCGCGCATCAGCCGCGCCGCGACGCCGATGAAGTGCGCCCGCCCCTGCCAATCGATGCGGTCCAGCGCGGCCAGGCGCTGGTAGGCCTCGTTGACCAGTGCGGTCGGTTGCAGGGTGTGTTCGCCGCGCTCGCGCTCGAACTGACGCCCGGCCAGCGTGCGCAGCTCCTGATACAGCAGCGCGACGAGCCGGTCGCGCGCCGCCGTGTCACCGGCGCGCCATGCATGCAGCAATTGCGTGGCATCCCCTGTCATGCCACGAATCTACCACTGTGCCGGCGCCGGCGCGCGCCCGGCTCAGCGTGGCCGCGTGGTCTGCCCGGGGCTGTCGCGCGACAGGCCGGCGGCTTCCAGCGCGGCCAGGTATTCATCCCAGTTGCGCTGCTGCTCGCGCCCCAGCGCATGCAGCTTGGTCCAGGAATAGATACCGCTGGCATGGCCATCGGAAAAATTCAGCAGCACCGCGTAATTGCCCATCGGCTGGATGCCGTTGATCGCGACCTCGCGCTTGCCGCCCAGCAGTACGCGCTGGCCGGGGCCGTGGCCCTGCACTTCGGCCGAGGGCGAGTTCACCCGCAGGTATTCGGCCGGCAGCTGGAAGCGGCTGCCGTCATCGAATGCCACTTCCAGCACCCGCGAGGCGCGATGCAGGATCAGGTCGGTGGGTCGGGGTGTATCCATGAAATTCGTTGCCGGGTTGGTTGCGGTATCCGGTTACAGGATATAGCGCGAAAGATCCTGATCCTGCACCAGATCGCCAAGGACGGCATCGACGAAAGCGGCGTCGATGGTGATGTTGTCGCCGTCGCGGTCTGGGGCCTCGTAGGACAGCGTGTCCAACAACTTTTCCAGCACCGTGTGCAGGCGCCGCGCACCGATGTTCTCGGTGGTTTCATTGACGGTGAAGGCGATGTCGGCCAGCCGCTCGATGGCGTCGTCGGTGAAGCTGACCGTCACCCCTTCGGTGCCGAGCAGGGCCTGGTACTGGCGGGTCAGCGCGCTGTGCGGTTCGGTCAGGATGCGGCGGAAATCCTCGCGTGAAAGCGAAGTCAGCTCGACCCGGATCGGGAAACGGCCCTGCAGTTCGGGAATCAGATCCGACGGCTTGGCCAGATGGAACGCACCGGAGGCGATGAACAGGATGTGGTCGGTCTTGACCGCGCCGTATTTGGTGCTGACGGTGGAGCCTTCCACCAGCGGCAGCAGATCGCGCTGCACGCCCTCGCGCGAGACATCGGCGCCATAGCCTTCCGAACGCTTGGCGACCTTGTCGATCTCGTCGATGAAGACGATGCCGTTCTGCTCGGCCATGTCGATGGCCTGCTCGCGGATGTCGTCCTCGTTGACCAGCTTGCCGGCCTCTTCTTCGATCAGCAGCGGGCGCGCGGCGGAAATCTTCATCGTGCGCTTCTGGGTTTTCGCGCCGGAAAGCTGCGAGAACATCTGGCGCAGCTGCTGGCCCATTTCCTCCATGCCCGGCGGCGCCATGATGTCGACGCCGACATTGATCGCGGTTTCCAGGTCGATCTCGCGCTCGTCGAGCTTGCCTTCGCGCAGCTGCTTGCGGAATTTCTGCCGGGTTTCATTCTGGCTGCCGTCTTCCTGCGGCCAGCCGGCGGCGTCCTGGCGGCGCGGCAGCAGTGCATCCAGGATGCGGTCCTCGGCCCGGTCCTCGGCCTGGCTGCGGACCCGCGCCTTGGCCTGTTCGCGCTGCATCTTGACTGCGGCATCGGTCAGGTCGCGGATGATCTGTTCGACATCCTTGCCGACGTAGCCGACTTCGGTGAAGCGCGTGGCCTCGACCTTGACGAACGGCGCATTGGCCAGCTTCGCCAGACGCCGCGCGATCTCGGTCTTGCCGACGCCGGTGGGGCCGATCATCAGGATGTTCTTGGGCGTGACTTCACGGCGCAGCTCGGGTTCCAGCTGCATCCGGCGCCAGCGGTTGCGCAGCGCGATCGCGACCGCGCGCTTGGCGCTGTTCTGGCCAATGATCCAGCGGTCCAGTTCGTTGACGATTTCGCGGGGAGTAAGGGCGGACATTCGTATGTTCCTGGAAGGAAGGTTACTTGCAAAAGATCGTTCCCTCTCCCCCGTCCACGACGAGGGAGAGAGTCAGGGTGAGGGGGCGAGTGCCGCAGGCGCGAGTGCTTTTGTACATGTTGGTGAAAAGCCCCCTCACCCCAGCCCTCTCCCCCGCAGGCGGGGGAGAGGGAGCACAGCAGGAAGAATGTGGTTGCGGCTCAATGGAGCAATGACGAGATCTTCGGGCGGCGCCGACGGATCGACCCAGGCCAGCGTTTCGATTTCGGCCTGCGGCGCGGGCGCACCATCGACGCTGCAAATGAACACCTGCGCCTCGACCCGGCGCCCGACTTCATGCACGGCATCGTCGGAAAATTCGCCCAGCGCCTGCGCCGATTCGGGCTTCAGCCGCACACCCAGTTCCTCGTGCAGCTCGCGCGCCAGGGTATCCAGCGCGGCTTCGCCCGGTTCGCGCTTGCCGCCGGGCTGGATGAAGGTGCCCGAGCCGCGCTTGCGCACCAACAGCACGCGGCCGCCTGCATCGCGGATCACCGCCGCGACAATGCGCACCGGCGCCGATCCGGCCATCCCTCAGAGTTCCTCGATGGTGCGATTGTGGTTGGTGTAGATGCAGATGTCGCCGGCGATCTTCAGCGCCTGTTCGACGATCTGGCGCGGGTCCAGCTCGGTGTTCTCGATCAGCGCGCGTGCCGCCGCCTGCGCGAACGGACCACCGGAACCAATCGCGATCAGGCCGTGTTCGGGTTCCAGCACATCGCCGTTGCCGGAAATCAGCAGCGAGGCTTCCTTGTCGGCCACCGCCAGCATCGCTTCAAGCCGGCCCAGACGGCGGTCGGTACGCCAGTCCTTGGCCATTTCCACCGCCGCGCGCACCAGCTGGCCCCCATGCTTTTCCAGCTTGGACTCGAACAGCTCGAACAGCGTGAAGGCATCGGCCGTGGCCCCGGCAAAACCGGCCAGCACCTTGCCGTTGGCCAGCCTGCGCACCTTGCGCGCATTGGCCTTGACCACGGTGTTGCCGAGCGTGACCTGGCCATCGCCCCCGATCACGACGCGATCGCCGCGACGCACGGAAACGATGGTGGTGGCGTGGAAGGATTCGGACATGGGGAACGGTTCCAGGCGGGAGTCCGACCGATATGGGGCCGGCCCGGGGATGATCAATGCCTGCGCTCACACCAGCCTGGCACCCGCCTCCGATTCCCGCGTGGAGGAAACGGTCAACAAACTATCAATATTTATGAATTTGACAGTTGATTGACTGTCAATAAAGTGTCAGTTCTTCCGAACTTGACAGTTGCGGACATGCCGCCCCTGCTCCCGCTTCAATTCTCGGCGATCCGGCACGTCTGACCCGGATCCTCGCGACGCGCCAGCGACTGGACAATCAACGCTATCTGCATTGGGACCAGCTCCGTCATCGGCCCGCGCCCGAGCCGCTGGATCACGAGGAATGGTGGACGGCGCTGAAGCTCGCGCGCTCGGCCAGCTATCGGGAGTTGCCGTTCCGTGATCGTCACGGCCGCCCCTTCGTGCTGGGGACCTGTGACCGGGCGTTGGAGTTGCTGCATGGCATCGACACCGCACTGGGTGACGCCTCCGCATCGGCCTATCCCATCGCGACCAGGGAAGCGCGCGACCGCTACCTGGTCAGCAGCCTGATGGAGGAAGCGATCACCTCCAGCCAGATGGAGGGTGCCAGCACCACCCGCCAGGTGGCCGCCGCCATGTTGCGCAGCGGGCAAGCGCCAGCCGATGCCAGTCAGCGCATGATCTTCAACAACTATCACGCCATGGAATTCGTGCGGAAACATGCCGATACCGCACTGACACCATCAATGGCCCTGGAACTGCACCGGATCCTCACCCGCGACACACTTGAAGACACTGACGCCGGCCGGCTCCAGAACGAGGACGAAGCCCGCGTCACCGTAGTCAGCCACCTGGGCGGCACGCTGCTGCACGATCCACCCGCTGCCGCCGAACTGCCGGTGCGGCTCCGGTTGCTGCGTGAATTTGCCAACGGCAAGGCGTCATACCGTTTTCAGGAGCCGGAGTCGGTCTGGTTCCTGCGCCGCGCCCTTGGATGCGCAGCATCGTAGACCCGCGCCAGGTGCTGGAAATCCAGGTGGGTGTAGATCTGGGTAGTGGAGATGTCGGCGTGGCCGAGCAGTTCCTGTACGCCGCGCAGGTCCTGCGAGGATTCCAGCGTATGACTGGCAGAGGCATGACGCAGCATGTGTGGATGGACGCGCTTGTCGATGCCCTGGCGCTGGGCGATGGCCTTGAGCCGCAGGCCGACGCTGGCGCGCGCGATCGCTGCGCCGTTGCGGCCCTTGAACACCGGCTGGTCCGGCCCGGCGCCACCGGCGGCACGCAGCGCCAGCAAGGCCTTGCGGGCGTAGCGGCCGACCGGGATGTCACGGTCTTTCGCGCCCTTGCCGAGTACGCGCACCATGCCTTCGTCCAGATCCAGATCGCGCCAGCACAGCCCGCAGACTTCGGCCAGACGCAGGGCCGAGGAATACATCAGTTCGAACATCGCTTTGTCGCGCAAGTCTTCCGGCGTGAGCACCTCGAAATCCAGCAGCCGCGCCATTTCATCCACGTCCAGCACCTGCGGCAGCTTGCGCACCACGCGCGGCGCGCGCAGGCCGGCGGCCGGCGAGGCGTCGAGGCGGCCTTCGCGTATCAGATGCAGGAAGAATCCGCGGCACGAGGAAAGCAGCCGCTGCACGCTGTTTGGCGAAAGCCCGCGACGGTGTTCGGCTGCGAGAAAGGCGCGCATCTGGTGGTTGTCCAGCGCCTTCCAGGCGGTGATCGGCAGCGCGCGGGCATAGCCGGTCAGACGCGCCAGATCACGCCGGTAGCTGGATAGGGTGTTGGGCGAACAGCCGCGTTCCACCCGCAACCGTTCGAGGAAACCCAGCACGTCGGCGGACAGCGCATCACGCGATTCCAGCCCGTCGTGGCGGCTGGCCGTGCTCATCAGAGCGGATCAAAGCGCGCCAGTGCGGCGACCACGGCCTGGGCCATCAGGCGCAGGAACATCGTGCCCATGCCCGGATAGAAGCGATTGCTGTCGTCGCTGCCGATCGCCAGGATGCCGTACCTGCCCAGCGGCAGCAGCGCGCTGGACTGCACGCTGCCGGCATCGGCGCCGAACAGCACTTCCAGCTTCTGCGCCTGCACCCGGCCGCACAGCGGTTCGTCGCCGGCGAGAAAGTCGGCGAACGGCGCCAGCGTTGGATCCTGGCGTGGCAGCACGCGCCACCACGGACTGTCCGGCAACGCGACATCACCCAGCAGCAGCACGTGCAGCCACTGGCTGTTGAAATCCTCGCGCAGGCTGGCGACCAGCGTGGTCAGGGTTTCGGGCAGATCGCGCGCGCGCATCAGCGCCAGCGTGAACTGGTGGGTGCGCACGGTCAGCCGTTCGTTCTCGTTGGCAACCGCGAACAGGTCCTGCAGGCGGCGGTTGAGTTCGCGGTTCTTCTCGCGCAGCACGTCGAGCTGGTAGCTGGCCAGCGAGGTCGCCTTGCCCTGCTCACGCGGCAGTTCGATCGCCATCGCCACATCCGGGAACTGCGCCAGGAAGGTGGGATGCTCGCGCAGCCAGGCGGCAATGGTGGCGGCGTCGATATCGCGCTTTTGGGTGTCGCTCATGACAGGAACTCTCCTTCGAAAACGAATTCGGCCGGGCCGGCCATATGGATCGGCATGCCTTCACCGGCCCAGCGCAGATGCAGCGTACCGCCGGGAAGTTGCACCGCCACCTGCTCGTCCAGCAGACCGCGCCGGGCCAGCACCGCGACCGCGGCGCAGGCGCCCGAACCACAGGCCAGGGTTTCACCGACGCCGCGCTCGTACACCCGCAGCGCGATACGGTCGCGCCCCAGCAACTGCGCGAAGCCGACATTGCAGCTGTCGGAAAATGCGGCATCGCGTTGCAGCGCCGGCCCGATGCGCACCACATCGGCCTGCGCCACGTCCGGCACTTCGATCACCGCGTGCGGGTTGCCCATCGACACCGCGCCGGCTTCGATGGTTTCGCCATTCAGCGTGAAGCGGTACGGGTCGGCCTGTTCCCGTGCCAGACCGACAGCCGGCGGGGAAAAATCCGGCACGCCCATGTCGATGCCGATGCCGTGCGCATCGACGCTGGCGACGATACGCCCGGCCGGACTGTCGAGCACGAAATCACCGGACGGCACACCGCCATCGCGCAGCAACCAGGCCGCGACGCAGCGCGCGCCGTTGCCGCATTGCGCAGCATCACTGCCATCGGCATTGAGGATCGAATAGGCCGCCTGCGCGCCCGCACTGCGCGGCGCATCGATCGTGATCAGCTGATCGAAACCGATGCCGCGATGGCGGTCGGCCATGCGCGCCACACGTTCGGCCGCCAGCGGCACATCGGCAACGCGGCGGTCGATGATGACGAAGTCGTTGCCGGCCCCGTGCATCTTGGAAAAACGCAGCGGCATGGCCGGCATCACCGCAGCGCGGCAGGCTCGGGCCGGTCCGGCAATACCAGGTCGCCCTTGTTGCCGCAGGCACAGGCGGCGGACAGGAGCAGTGCGGTCAGGGCAAGGCGCAAGATGGTTTTCATGCTGGCAGTATAAGCGTCACGTTCCGACTGCGAACCTGCCATGTCTCCGTCGCTGTTCGTCCTGATTCCCGCGCTGGCCTGCGCGCTGTTCGCGCTGATGCTGATCGTCGGCATGCGGCGTCGGCCGGTCTTCCGCTCACGCACCGGCAACGGGCTGCGCGGCCTGTTCGCGTTCGCCTTCGCGCTGGCGGCCATCGGGCTGATCGGGCTGGCGTTGTCGCTGCACCATTACCTGACGCTGGAACGCGAAGTCACCGTCGCCCGGCTCGCTTTCCAGGCACACGGCCCGCAACATTTCACCGCCACGCTGGATACCGCCGACGGCCGCCGCCGCGAGTTCACGCTGCGCGGCGACGAATGGCAGCTGGATGCACGGGTGATCTCGTGGAAACTGCCGGCGCTGCTGGCTGGCGCGCCACCGCTGTACCGGCTGGAACGTATTTCCGGACGCTACCGCGATATCCGCGCCGAGCGCGAGGCCGAGCGCAGCGTGCATGCACTGGATGAAGACGCGCTGCTGGATCTGTGGACGATCAAGCAGCAGTTCCCGCGCTGGCTGCCCTTCGTCGATGCCCATCACGGCAGCGCGGCCTACCTGCCGATGCTTGATGGTGCGCGGTTCGAGGTCACCCTCGGCGGCCGTGGCGGTCTGGTCGCACGCCCGGCCGATGACACCACACGGCTGAAGCTGGAACAGTCCGGTTGGTTTGGCGGCCCCTGAGCGGCAATCGCGGATGCGGGCCGGACCTGAGGCCCGGCCATCCATGGCCGGGCCCGGTCCTGAAAACGGCAGTCAGGCGAACAGGTGCCCGACCATCCTGCGCGACCCGCGAGTACCTGCGGTCGCGCCCGGCCCTCAATCCACGTTCAACTGATCCAGCATGAAGGCATACCACTCCGCGGTCTGTTGATAGCGCGCGAAGCGGCCGGACTGGCCACCGTGGCCGGCTTCCATATTGGTGCGCAGCAGGATCGGCTTGTTGCCGGTGCCGGTGGCGCGCAACCTGGCGACCCATTTGGCCGGCTCCCAGTACTGCACCTGCGAATCCCACAGGCCGGTGTCCACGTACAGCGCCGGATAATCCTGCGCCTTGACCTGGTCATAGGGCGAGTAGGACAGCATGTAGTCGTAGTAGACCGGGTCCTGCGGATTGCCCCACTCATCGTATTCGTTGGTGGTCAGCGGGATCGTGGTGTCGAGCATGGTGGTGACCACATCCACGAACGGCACGCCGGCGTTCATCACCGCATAGTGCTGCGGCGCCATGTTCGCGACCGCGCCGATCAGCAGGCCGCCGGCGCTGCCACCGGCGGCGGCGACGCGATCCGGTGCGGCATAGCCTTCAGCCACCAGATGCGTGGTCACATCGATGAAGTCGGTGAAGGTATTGATCTTGTTCAGCAATTTGCCGTCCTCGTACCAGTGCCGGCCCAGTTCCTGGCCGCCACGGATGTGCGCGATGGCGTAGACCATGCCGCGATCCAACAGCGACGGCAGCGCGACGTTGAAACGCGGATCAATGGAATTGCCGTAGGAGCCGTAGGCGTATTGCAGCAGCGCGGCGCTGCCATCGCGCGGCACATCCTTGCGGTGAACCAGCGATACCGGAATCTTCACCCCGTCACGTGCCGTCGCCCAGATGCGCTCGGTGACGTAGGCGCTGGCGTCGTAACCGAGCACCGGTTCGGTCTTGAGCAGACGACGCTCGCCGCTGGCCACGTTCAGTTCGTAGGTGGTCTGCGGCGTGGTCAGCGAGGTGTAGACGTAGCGCAGCCAGCCGCTGTCGGGCTCGGCATTGATCGAAAGCCCCATGGTGTAAGCCGGTTCGTCGGCCTGCACCAGGAAGGGTTCGCCGTCGCGCGGCAGCACGCGGATGCGGCGCAGGCCTTCGGAGCGTTCACCCAGCGCGACAAAGCCGTGGAACAGCTCGAAGCCGGAGAGGAACACTTCCTCGTCGTGCGCGATCCATTCCTGCCAGCGGGCACGGTCGCCCACGGCGTCCTCGGCCACGGTCATCAGCCGGTAGTTGGGCGCGTCCCAGTCGGTGCGGATCACCCAGCGACCGTCCAGATGATCGGCGTCGTACAGGAAATCACGCTGGCGCGGTGCCAGCACGAAGAAATCCGTCGGGTCTTCCAGCGAAGTGCAACGCAGCTCGCTGGACACCGTGCTCTCCAGCGTGATGCACAGGTACTGCTCGGAGCGGGTGCGCGAAATCCACAGGTAGAAGGTTTCGTCGGCCTCCTCGTAGACCAGCTCGTCGGCGCTGGCCGGAGTGCCGAGGCGATGCCGCTTGACGCGCTTGCCGAGCAGGGTTTCCGGGTCGTTTTCGATGTAGTACAGGGTGCTGTCGTCGGCGCCCCATACCAGTGCCGGCGCGATGCCTTCGATCACATCGGCATGCACGTTGCCGGTGGCCAGATCCCGGATCCGCAACGTGTACTGGCGGCGGCCCACGTCATCTTCGACCCAGGCCAGCAGACGCCCGCCGGGGCTGACTTCGTAACTGCCGATCTGGAAATAGCCCTTGCCCTGCGCCAGCGCATTGCCATCGAGCAGGATTTCCTCCGGCGCCTCCATGCTGCCCTTGCGGCGTGCGTGGATCGGGTACTGGCCGCCTTCCTCGTAGCGGCTGTAATACCAGTAACCCTTTTCCAGGAACGGCACGCTGGCATCGTCCGGCTTGATCCGCGCGACGATCTCGTCATACAGCGTGCTGCGGACCTCGGCCTGCGGCGCCAGCAGCGCATCGGTGTAGGCGTTCTCGGCCTCCAGATACGCGATGACCTCGGGATTTTCCCGGCTGTCGTCGCGCAGCCAGTAGTACGGGTCTTCGCGGCTGGCACCGTGCGGTGCCACCACCTGGTACGGCTGGGTGGCAGCCATCGGCGGTGCGGGCTGGGATGCCATCGGATTGTTCATCGCATCACGCTGCGGAGTGCTGCCGCAGGCTGCCAGTACGCAGCCTGCCAGCCATGCCAGTGCCCACTTGCCACCGGACGCAAACCTCACTGCGCCGCCCCGTTCGAATCGAACAGGTGCTGCTTCAGATAGGTGTAGGCCAGCGCCTGCATATGGGCGCGCTGGCGGTTGTCGGCCGCACCGCCGTGGCCACCTTCGATGTTCTCGTAATAGGTCACATCGTGGCCCTGCTCCTGCATGCGCGCGAACATCTTGCGGGCGTGGCCCGGATGCACGCGGTCGTCACGGGTGGACGTGGTGAACAGCACCGGCGGATAGCTCACGTCGGCGCGCACGTTCTGGTACGGCGAGTACTGCTTCAGGAATTCCCAGTCGTCGGTGTCCGGGTTGCCGTATTCGGCCATCCACGAGGCACCGGCCAGCAACTGGTTGTAACGCTTCATGTCCAGCAGCGGCACCTGGCAGACCACTGCACCGAACAGTTCCGGATACATCACCGTCATATTGCCCATCAGCAGGCCGCCATTGCTGCCGCCCTGGATGCCCAGATGCGCCGGCGCGGTGATGTCGCGCGCAATCAAATCCTGCGCCACGGCGGCGAAGTCCTCGTAGGCACGGTGACGGTACTGCTTGAGCGCGGCCTGATGCCAGCGCGGGCCGTACTCGCCGCCGCCACGGATGTTGGCGACCACGTAGACGCCGCCCTCGGCCAGCCAGCCACGCCCGACCGCAGCGCTGTAACCAGGCAGCAGCGAGACTTCGAAACCGCCATAGCCGTACAGCAGGGTCGGGTTGCGGCCATTCTTGGCCAGATCCTTGCGCGCCACCATGAAGTACGGCACGCGGGTGCCGTCCTTGCTGGTCGCGAAGTTCTGGGTGATCTCGTACGGGCTGGCGTCGAAGAACGCCGGCAGCTGCTTCAGCAGTTCCGGCTCGTCGCCGCCGATGCTGCCCAGGTAGAGCGAGGTCGGGGTCAGGTAGTCGGTGACGGTCATGAAGAAGTCATTGGATTCCTCGTCATCCACCGCGCTGATGCTGACGGTGCCGAATGCCGGCAGATGGGGCAGCGGCGTGCGTGCCCAGGTTCCCTCACCGGGAGTGACCAGATAGATGCGGTTCTTCACGTCTTCCAGCACATTGATGTAGACGTGGTCGCGGGTAACGCCGAAGCTGGACAGCGAACTGCGCTCATCCGGCTCGAACACCACCGAAAGCTCACGCTTGCCGGCGATGAAGTCGTCGAAGTTCGCGGCCAGCAGGGAGCCGGCCTGATAGGTCCTGCCATCGACCGTCCAGGGCTCGCGCAGGCGGATCGTCAACCATTCGCGGTAGGCGCTCTTGTTGGCCGAATCGGGCACATCGATCTTGACCAGTTCGCCATCGGCCTGGCGCAGATAGATTTCATTGCTGAAGAAGGCCGGCGCGCGGAACACGAAGTCGCGCTCGTAGCCGCGCGTGCTGTCATGGAAGGCACCGACCGAAACGTCCTCGGCCTGCCCTTCGAACACCACCTTGGCCGCTTCCATCGGCGTGCCGCGCTTCCATTCCTTGACGATGCGGGCGTAGCCGGAGCTGGTCATCGAGCCGTCACCAAAATCGGTGGCCACGTAGACCGTGTTCTCGTCGATCCAGCCCAGCGAGCCCTTGGCCTCGGGGCGGTAGAAGCCGCCTTCGATCCATTCGCGGGTTTCCAGGTTGAACTCCCGCGTCACGTCGGCATCGGCACCGCCGCGCGAAAGATCCACCAGGCAGCGCACCCAGGGTGCGCCCTTTTCCTTCGGCCGCAGGCACGATGCGCCGTGCCAGACCCAGTTTTCGCCTTCGGCCTGGTTCAGCGCATCGAGGTCGATCAGGGTTTCCCAGGCCGGATTCGGCTTGCGGTATTCATCCAGCGTGGTGCGCCGCCAGATGCCGCGCTGGTTCTGCTGGTCGGTCCAGAAGTTGTAGAAATAATCGCCCTGTTTGTAGACGAACGGGATCTTGTCGTCCGAATCCAGCACTTCCAGCAGGCTTTCTTCCAGCTGCGCGAAACCCGGCGCCGATTCCACCGTCTGGCGAGTCTGTTCGTTGTGCCCGCGCACCCAGTCCAGCGCGGTGTCGCCGCCGACATCCTCCAGCCACAGGTAGGGATCTTCCGCCGCAGCGGCAGCCGTGCTGGCGGCGGCCGGGGCCTCCGGGGTCTTTTCGTTCACGGTTGCGCAGGCGGACAGCAGCGCGAGCCCGGCGGGCAGCCAGGCAAGAGCAAGACGGGACATGGCGGGACTCCTGGGTACATGTGGCCGGCACGCTACCACGGCACGGGCCCGCCCGGTGCTTGCCGAAAGTCATGCCTGGCATACGCCAGGCAGCAGATGGCATCGCCGCCCAGCCGTATCCGGGCGCAGCGCAGCAACGGCCCCGCCAACGTTTCCCGCCACGCCTGCGGAACGCTCCGCCGGCAGCACAGGACCTGTCGCCTGCAACATGTAGAATCGCGGGAAGCGCGCCATTCGAGCGCGAATCACCGAGGGAGTTTCCAATGACTGTACGCATCGCACTGGTCACCGGCGGTACCGGTGGCATCGGCACCGCGATCTGCAAGCGCCTGGCCGATGCCGGGCACAAGGTCGCCACCAACTACCGCGACGAATCCCGCGCCCGCGCCTGGCAGGAGAAGATGCGCGCGGAAGGCTACGAATTCTCGATCTTCCCCGGTGACGTTTCCGACACCGCCTCCTCGCAGGCGCTGGTGGCCGCGATCGAGGCCGAACTCGGGCCGATCGACATCCTGGTCAACAACGCCGGCATCACCCGCGACACCACCTTCCACCGGATGACGCCGGAACAGTGGCACGAGGTGGTCAACACCAACCTCAATGCCTGCTTCAACGTCACCCGCCCGGTGATCGAAGGCATGCGCGCGCGCAAATGGGGCCGCATCGTGCAGATCAGTTCGATCAACGGCCTCAAGGGCCAGTACGGCCAGGCCAACTACGCCGCGGCCAAGGCCGGCATGCATGGTTTCACGATCTCGCTGGCGCGCGAAAACGCCAAGCTGGGCATCACCGTCAACACCGTTTCGCCCGGCTATGTGGGCACCGACATGGTGATGGCGGTGCCGGAGGAAGTACGCGCCAAGATCGTTGCCGACATCCCCACCGGGCGCCTCGGCACACCGGCGGAAATCGCCTACGCGGTGGCCTTCCTGGTCGACGAACAGGCGGCCTGGATCACCGGCTCCAACCTCGACATCAACGGCGGCCACCACATGGGCTGGTAAGTCCGGCTTGCAAGCGCCATCCGGGTACGCGATGCTGAAAAGCCGCCCGGACCGCATCCGGCAGGGCATGCCGCCAGCGCGGCTGCCCTCCTCCCCGCCCCGGCGACGGCCGCCAGCAGCGAATCGCCGCCGCTCCGGCCCACTGAAGGCGGATGCGCTGGCACACTTCAGGCATCGGCCATCCGCCGCACTACACAGGCCCTGACATGGCACAGAAACGCGTCATCAAGAAGTATCCCAACCGCCGGCTCTACGACACCGAAATTTCCAGCTACATCACGCTGGAAGACGTTCGGCAGTTGATCTGCGATGGCGAAAGTTTCGAGGTCATCGATGCCAAGAGCGGCGAAGACCTGACCCGCACCGTCCTGCTGCAGATCATTGCCGAGCACGAGGAGCGCGGCACGCCGATCTTCTCCACCGAGCTGCTGACCCAGATCATCCGCTTCTACGGTGATGCGCTGCAGGGCTTCATGGGCAATTATCTGGAACGCTCGATGCAGCTGTTCCTGGACCAGCAGAACCAGTTTCGCAGCCAGCTCACCAACCTCATGGGTCAAACCCCGTGGAGCATGTTGAACCAGCTGACCGAGCGCAATCTGGATATCTGGAAGAACTTCCAGCAGGGACTGGTCAGCTCGATCCCGGCCGATCAGGCGCGTACCGGCACCGGCACAGGCGCGGGTACCGGCACCAGCGGCCCGGCCCCGACACCGCGTGGCAACACCAAACGCTGAGTCGCAGCAGCATCAAGCACATCGAAAACGGGGCCATCGCGGCCCCGTTTCCGTTTGCGTCTTTCACCTGTCGGCGAATGGCAGCGATGGGAGCTTCTCAGCGCCGCGACAGCCAGTCGCAGATCGCGGTCGGCACTTCCTGCTGGGCGCGGCTGGAGACGTAGATGCCGATGTGGCCGCCACGGAAAGCCAGTTCGCTGTAGTCGTCGGTACCGACCAGCTCCTTGAGCGCACGCGAGGCGTCCGGCGGCACCAGATGGTCCTGCAACGCGTAGATGTTCAGCACCGGCATCGTCACATCGCGCAGGCTCGGGGCGCGATCACCGACCCGGATGCCGCCGTTGACGAAGCCATTGCCCTTGTAGAACTGGTTGACGAACTGGCGCAGCATTTCCCCGACCTGGTCGGGTGAATCGAAGATCCACTTCTCCATCCGCAGGAAATCCTCGACCTGGCCGGCGTTTTCCAGCGTGTCGACGAAGCTGGCGTACTTCTGGAAATTGAGCCGGAACGGCTTGAGCATCAGGTAGCACAGATTCATCTGGTCGGCCGGCACATTGCCGAGCGTATCGACCATCAGATCCATGTCGATCGACTGCACCCAGCGCGAGAGCAGATTGTCCGGGGTGTGGAAATCCACCGGCGTGACCGTGGTGATCAGGTTGCGGACCTTGTCCGGATGCAACGCGGCGTAGCACAGCGACATCACCCCGCCCTGACAAACGCCGACCAGATTGACCGCATCGATGCCGTGGCTGGCGCGCAGGAAATCAACGCAGCCGCCGAGCAGGCGCTCGATATAGTCCTCCATGTCCAGATAGCGGTCGGAGCGGTCCGGATAACCCCAGTCGATCAGGTAGACATCCTCGCCGCGCGCCAGCAGGCCGCGCACCAGCGAACGGTTTTCCTGCAGATCGACCATGTAGGGGCGGTTGACCAGGGCATAGCTGATCAGCAGCGGCACGGCACCCTTGCGCCGGTTCGGGTTGGCGTAGCGGTACAGGGTGAGCTTGTCGTCGCGGTAGACCGCGTCCTTGGGCGAACAACCGAAGTCGACATCGCCCACCTCGCGCAGGGTGCGCGGGCCGGTGGCCAGACGACGGCCGAAATCGGCCATCTCGCGCCCGAAGCGGAACGGGTCAAGGCTGCTCGGAGCGATCATTTGCTGGCCCTCCTGCGTGGCGCTGCTTCAGTTTTCCTGGCGGGCGCGGCGACACCGATGGCGCGCGGTAGCGAGACGATCGGCAGCACATTGCCCGAGGCTGCGGATGCGGGCCCGGTGCGTGCGGCGCGGGCCTTGGTCGCCGCCTTGGTCACTGCTTTCGTTGCGGCCCTGGTCGCGGCTTTGGCGCGGGGCTTTTCCGGCTTGGGCGCGGTTGCCTTCTCCGGCTTTTCGGCCTTGGCCGAAGCTGCGGTCTTCAGCGCCTTGCCGGTTCTGGCCTTGCGTACCGGCGCGGCAGTGGCGGCGGCGCGGCGCGGCTTTTTCGCCGGCGCCGCAGATACGTCCGTTGTTGCGGCAGGTGCCTCCTCTGCCGCCGTGCCGTGCAGCGGCACCACGGCGGGGGATGCTTCGGCCGATGCGGGTTTTGCGCTCGCCGCAGACACGGGATTGCGCTGCGGACGATCCGCGCCATGCAGGGCTTCGACCTGCGCGCGCAGACGGCGCAGCTCGCGTTGCAGTTCGGCGATGCGGCGGTGGTCGGCCTCCACTTCCTGGCGCGTGGGCAGGCCAAGCGATTCGGCCAGGCGGTTGATCTGGTCGGCCATCGCGGCGCGGACCCGCAACTGTGCGTTGGTGTAGGCACCCAGTGCGGCGACGAATTCATCGCTGCCTGCATGTTCGGCCCAGGCCTGCTCGCCGGCCTCGATCCATTCGTCGAACAGCGCGCGCATCGACGGCAGCGGCTCGCCGGAACTTTCCTGCGCACGTGCCGCCAGACGTTGTTCAAACAGGCGCTGCGCCTGGCTCAGAATGCGCCCGAGCAGTTCGGAGAACGCGCGCGCCGCATGCTGGTAGTCCAGTTGCGCCAGCATCGCCTGCTGCCAGCGTTCGACGTGCTCACGCATCGGCCCGACCTGCGGCGTGGACAGCGCCTCGCGCCAGGATTTTTCGACATCGGCCAGCGGTGCCGGTGTCTGCGCTGCGGCGGCCATCGCTGGCGCCATTGCTTCCAGCAGTTGGCGCCACTGTTCGATGCCAGCGCCGGTTTGCGTTGCAGGCGTGGCGAACTGCGCGGCCAACTGCTGCCACTGGCCCTGCGCCAGCGTCGAGAGCTGGTCGAACATGCCCGAGAACATGCCACCCACACCCGGCGCACTGCCGGCCATCGCGCTGGGCATCATGCCCGGCATCTGTGCCAAAGCCGCCCGCGGCGCCGTACCTGCCCACGGTGCGCCCGCACCCCAGTTCTGGCCGGGCGACCACGCCGACTGGCCGAACAGCGCGGACAGATCCGGCATCCCCGACATGCCGGAAAACCCGGCCGCCGCTGGCGCACCCTGGGACTGGAAAGCGGACATCGTCTCGCGGAAGGCACGCATCCAGGGTTCCAAACCGGGATACTGCGTGCCACTGGCCGTATTCATGGGCATTCTCCTGTTGCGATCGCACCTCATAGTATGCCGTGACGCCGCGCAACGCCGATGACAGCCTGCGCACCCCGCCACCCTCCGGAACCGCCATGAGTGATTCATCATCTCCCGCACCCGTGCCCGGCCGTGATCCGCTGCCGCGCCGCACCACGCCCACTTGGGAAATGGAGCTGCTGATTTCCGGTGCCACGGTGTTCTCACTGCTGCAGGTGCCGCGTCTGATGGATCAGGTCTATTACGCGCTGGTGCCGCGTCTGGACGCGGTCTACCAGCCGGTCGCAACGATGCCGTACCTGTACCTGATGACCGCCTGCCTGGCGCTGATCCTGACCTTCCTGCTGCACCTGTGCGTGCGCGGTTACTGGGTGGCGCTGGTCGGGCTGGTGTCGGTGTATCCGCGCGGCGTGGACTGGGATTCGCTGCCGTGGGGACCGGCCTTCGTCAAGGCGCTGCGGCGCCACACGCCGCCACCCGAGGACATCATCGAGCGCTACGACAACCGTGCCAGCCAGGTGTTCGGCTTCGGCATGGGACTGGCGTATCTGGCGCTGGGCATCGCGCTGATGGTGATCCTGGTGATCGCACTGGTGGTGGCGATGCACGAGTTGTCGGGCCGGCGCCTGGGCGTGAACGCGCTGCTGCTGGGTTGCATGACGCTGTTCTTCGCGCCCTATCTGCTGCTGTACACGATCGACAGCCGGCTGCGTGCCAGACCGGCACGCTTCCCGCGCCTGACCGGCTGGCTGGACTGCTTCTTCGACCGCTTGTTGCGCTTCCGTTTCCTGCACGGCACCAACTATCCGCTGCTGCTGTTCTCCGCCCATGCCGGCGGCCATCGTGGCTCCATCGCACTGGCCAGCGTGCTGTTGGTGCTGATCGGCGTGGCCGCGATCCGGCTGGATGGTGCTGACCCGCTGCGCCATCTGGACGGCTCCGACCTGTTCCGTGCCGAAGCCGGCGACGGACGCACGCTGGACCCGCGCCGTTATGCCGACCAACGCGCGCGCCTGGACAATCTGCGCCCCAGCATCCACATCCCGTCCGAGCGGATCGAAGGCGACTGGCTGCGCCTGTTCATCCCCTTGCGTCCGTCCCACGACAGCGATGCGCTGCGGCGGCTGTGCCCGCAACTGGCCGATCCCGATGCCGCCACGCCGGATGCGGTGCTGGACTGCATGCCGCAGCGTTTCCGGCTCTGGCTCGACGATGTGCCGGTGTCCGCGCCAACCTTCGATTACGCGCACGATCCGATCCAGGGCCTGCGCGGCGTGGTCGCGATGCTGGATGTGCGCACGCTGGCACCGGGCCGCCATGTGCTGAAACTGGAAGATGGCGATGCGCCGGATGCCGCGGCACCGCCCTCATCCGATGACACGAAGACCGAGCAGGAAAGCGCGGTGCTGCGCATCCCGTTCTGGCGCTGATTCCGGCGCTGGAATTCGCTGGCACCCGCAGCACCGCCATCCATATCCGCTCCGCGCGTCGGACCAAAGTACGACGCTGCCGGCGGCACGAGCCTGCTAGGCTTCGCCGCAATCGCGCCGCCGGTGCACACGTCTTTTCCCCGGAGAACCACACATGACCTCCCTCACCATTCTTGTCACCGGTGCCGGTAGCGGCATCGGCGCCGGCATTGCCGAACATCTGGCCGCTGCCGGCCACCATCTGGTGGTCACCGATCTCAACCTCGAGGCCGCCACCCAGGTCGCGGCCGGCATCGGCGCGGCCGGTGGCTCGGCCGAAGCGCATGCGCTGGACGTGACCTCCGACGACAGCATCGCAGCGCTGCTGCCAGCGCTGTCGCGGCCGGTCGATGTGCTGGTCAACAACGCCGGCTTGCAGCATGTCGCGCCACTGGAGGAATTCCCGATCGGCAAATGGGGTTTCCTCGTCGATGTGATGCTGACCGGCGTGGCGCGCGTGACCCAGGCGTTGCTGCCGTCGATGCGCGAACGCGGCTTCGGGCGCATCGTCAACATCGGCTCGATCCACTCGCTGGTCGGCAGCCGCTACAAGAGCGCCTATGTCGCGGCCAAACACGGCCTGCTGGGCTTTTCCAAGGTGCTGGCGCTGGAAACCGCCGATACCGACATCACCATCAACACCATCTGCCCGACCTACCTGAAGACGCCGCTGGTGGAAAAACAGATCGCCGACCAGGCCCGCACCAACAACATCCCGGAAGAACAGGTGGTCAGCGAAATCATGCTCAAGCCGATGCCCAAGGGTGTGTTCATCACGTTCGAGGAAATAGCCGGCATCACCGCCTTCCTGTGCTCGCCGGCGGCGCGCAACATCACCGGCCAGGCCATCACCGTGGATGGCGGCTGGACGGTGCAGTAAGCAGCTTCCTTCACGCAACGGACCGGCAGCAACGACGCCGGGCGCGACAAGACGGGCCTGTGCCTCGATAATCGGGGCCATGCCCAGGTTGCTGATCGCCGACGACCACCCGCTGTTCCGTGCCGCACTGACCCAGGCGGCAGTGGCGGCCGCGCCGGACTGCCAGGTGCTGGAAGCGTCCGACCTGGAAAGCGCACTGGCGTTGCTGGAATCCGACCCGGACATCGATCTGGTGCTGCTGGATCTGCACATGCCCGGCAACCATGGCCTGGCCGGGCTGGCGGCAGTACGCGCACAGTTTCCGCAGGTGGCAGTGGCAGTCTGCTCCGGCCACGACGACCCGCGCGTGGTGCGGCGCGTACTCGATCACGGCGCCGCCGGCTTCGTGCCCAAGCGCACCGACATGGCGCAGATCCGCCACGCCATCGCCGCGATGCTGGATTGTGAAACCTGGCTGCCCGACGACCTGCACCGGGCCATGGCAGATACCGCTTCCAACCCCGCCGACAGCGATCTTGCCGCCCGCCTTGCCAGCCTGACGCCACAGCAGTTCCGGGTACTGAACCTGATCGCCGAAGGGCTGTTGAACAAACAGATCGCCGACCGCCTTGATGTACAGGAACGCACCGTGAAAGCCCACGTCAGCGCGATCTTCGAAAAACTCGGCGTGCGCAACCGCACCCAGGCCAGCCTGTTGCTGCGCGAACTGGCACTGAGCGAACCGGGTGCGCTGGATGGCGATCCGGCAAGGGACTGAGCCGGCATTTGCAATCACCGAACCCGAGCGAATCCAACACGTAGCCCGGGCAAGCGCAGCGCACCCGGGGACAAGATCATCGGGAAAGCCAACCCCGGATGCGGCCTTCGGCCTTACCCGGGCCACGTGGGCGGGCTGCGCTCAGCCCGCCAGCGCCCGCAAGGTCTGCGCTGGCGGCATGCGTGCAATGCGGCGGGTCGCGACCAGGCCGGTGACGGCGACCACGACGACGCCCAACGCACCACCAGCCAGCGCCACGCGCCAGTCCGGCGCCCACGCTTGCTCGAATACCTGTACCGCGATGGCACCGGAAATCACGCTGGCGGCAATCGCGGCCACCACTCCGGCAATCGCACCGATGGCGATGAATTCGGACGCATGCGCCAGCCGCAATTGCGCGGTGCGCGCGCCGAGCACTCGCATCACGCCGCCTTCGAGCAGGCGCTCGTCCTGGCTGGCGCTGATCGAGGCCAGCAGCACCAGCACGCCGGCCAGCAGGGTGAAATAGAAAACGTATTCGACCGCGCCGGCGACCTGATCGGCGGTGCTGCGGACCTGGTCGATGACCGCGTCGATATCGATGACGCTCAGATTGGGATAAGCCTCCACCAGCGCCCGCGTCAGCGCCGGATCGCCGCGCTCCACTCGTGCCGAAGTAATGTAACTGGCGGTGTGCGCATCGAGCGGGCCAAGCGGAGTTTCAACGAAGAAATTGGGCCGGAAACTCTCCCAGTCCACCCGCCGCAGGCTGGTGATCGGCGCTTCGAAATGGCTGCCGGCGATATCGAAACCGATCACGTCGCCGACCTTCCAGCCGAAGCCGTCAGCCATGCCCTGCTCCACTGAAAACTGCGGGCTGGAATCCCCCGGCTGCCAGAACCTGCCGGCGACGACAGCGTTGTCACTCTCGCGCAGCGTGGCCACCGAGCTGAGGTTGAACTCGCGCTCGGCCAGGCGGCGGGCACGGTCGCCGCGCGCGGCATAGGTTTCGCCCGATACCGGTTCGCCGTTCACCGTGGCCAGACGGGCGCGCACCATCGGGTACAGCGTCGGAACCTGTTCGCCGTGCTGTTGCAGGATGCTGCGCACGCCGTCCAGTTGATCGGGCTGCACGTTGACGATGAAACGGTTCGGCGCGTCTTCCGGGAACGACTGCTGCCAGCGCCCGAGCAGGTCGCTGCGCACCAGCGTCAGCAGCAGGATCGCCATCAGGCCCAGACCAAGCGAGGCAATTTGCGCGATGCTGGCGGCGCGACGGCGGCTGACGTTCGCCAGACCATAGCGCCACGGCCCGCGCATCCGCGTGCGCAGCCGAGTCAGCGCCGCCACCAGCACCAGAGCCAGCAGCGCCAGCACCACGAAGGTGCCGGCGATGCCGCCGAGCATGGTCAGCGCCAGCGTCGGCGAACCGGCCTTCCACCACAACAACGCCGCAACGCCGCCCAGCCCGGCCAGCGTCACCAGCAGCGCGCCCGGCTCGACCGCGCCGATATCGCGCCGCAAGACACGCAGCGCCGGCACCTTGCGCAAGGCCACCACCGGCGGCACCGCAAACGCCAGCAGCACAACAAAACCCACGGCGAAACCTTGGGCCACCGGCAACCAACCCGCCGCCGGCACCGCGATGTTCATGATCTGCGCCAGCCAACCGCTCAGCAGCGACTGCACCGCCCAGCCGCCCAGCACACCGAGGCCGCAGCCGATCAGGCCCAGCATCATCAACTCACCGATGTGGATGATCGAAATCGTGCGTTGGCTGGCACCCAGGCAGCGCAGCACCGCGCACCCATCCAGATGCCGCGCGCTGTGACGGCGCGCCGCCATCGCCACCGCGATCGCGGCCAGGATCACCGCGACCAGCGAGGCCAGCCCGAGAAAACGGTCGGCGCGGTCCAGCGCACGCCGCACTTCCGGCCGCGCATCGGCCACGGTTTCCAGCCGCTGGCCGCGCTCCAGCCGGTTCTGCATCGCATCGACGAAACCCTGCGCCGCGCCATCGTCGGACGCGACGATGAAACGGTGGGTGATGCGGCTGCCTTCCTGCACCAGACCGGTGGCGTGGATCTCGTCCAGCCGCACGAACACGCGCGGCGCGACATTGAAATAGTCCATCGCCGCATCCGGCTCCTGCGCCACCAGCGCGGCCACACGCAGTTCCGATTGCCCCAGCCGCACCGTGTCGCCGACAGCCACATCCAGCAGTTGCGCGCCGGCGCGGGTCAGCCAGACATTGCCCGGTGCGGGCAGGCCGTCGGCCTCGTATTCACCGGCACCTTCGTCGATGCGGTAACGGCCACGCAGCGGGAAACCTTCGCCCAGCGCGCGCACTTCGGACAGGCTCAGGCCCTCACCGGCGCGCAGCATGCTGCGGAACGACCAGGTTTCGGTCTGGCGCAGGCCCAGATTGCGCGCCAGCTCGCGCGGCATTTCGCCAATCGCTTCATCGCCGCGCAACACCACATCACCGCCGAGCAGGCGGTTGGCTTCCAGCGCCAGCGCGCGCTCGGCGCGTTCGGTGACGAAGGCCACCGCCGTCACCGCCATCACCGCCAGTGCCAGCGCGGCCAGCAACACGCGCACTTCGCCGGCGCGCAGATCGCGTCGCAGGAAACGCCAGGCCAGACGCCAACCGGTCATGACGCCAACAGCCCGCAGTTCTCACGCCAATTCTGCTGCGACCGCCCATCCATCCGCTGTGAAAGGCGCTTTGAGCCGCTTGCCGAACTTGACGTAGTGCCTGCTACGCCTGCGTCCGGCAACCGGCTCGAATCACCTTCCACAACGGCGTCTGGTCGGTCTCGCGACGAATCGGCGTGAGAACTGCGGGCTAGCCGACCTGCGTCGATGTGCAATACGCGGTCGCAGCGCGCGGCCAGTTCGGGATCGTGCGTGACCAGCACCAGCGTGGTGCCTGATTCCGCATTCATCTGGAACAGCAGGTTCACCACCGCCTCGCCGGTGTGGGTGTCGAGGTTGCCGGTGGGTTCGTCGGCGAACAGCACCTGCGGTCGCGCCACGAACGCGCGTGCCAGCGCGACGCGCTGCTGCTCGCCGCCGGACAGCTGGCGCGGGTAGTGGTTCAGCCGTTCGCCCAGACCGACGGCTTCCAGAATCGCCTGCGCCGGGCCGCGCGCATCGCGCTCGCCGCGCAGTTCCAGCGGCAGCATCGCGTTCTCCAGCGCGGTCAGCGAAGGCAGCAATTGAAAGGCCTGGAACACGAAACCAACCTGTTCACCACGCAGTTTGGCGCGGCCATCCTCGTCCAACCCGGCCAGCCAGGTGCCGGCCAGTTCCACATCGCCGCTGCTGGGCGTGTCCAGCCCGGCCAGCAGTGACAGCAGCGTGGATTTGCCCGAACCCGAGGCCCCGACGATCGCCACGCGTTCGCCGGCGCGGATCGAGAAATCCACGCCTTCCAGTATCGTTAACGGGCCCGAAGGCAGACTCACGCGCTTGCCCAACTGACGGGCGCGCACCATCACGGTGTCGGTATCTGCGGGGGTTTTCGCAGGCACAGGCGAACGGGTGGCGGCGTCGGAAACCGTCATGGGCACTTCCACTTGAATCAATAAGGAACCCGTCACAATGCGGACTCCATCGACCTGGCGCAAGGTGTATGCGCTGCTGATCGCGTTCTTCTTCATCGCCCAGACATCGGCGCTGGCGGCCGAACCGCAACGCACCGTGCTGGTACTGGGCGACTCGCTCTCGGCCGCCTACGGGCTTTCACCGGAGCAGGGCTGGGTCGCGCTGCTCGGCCAGCGTCTGGGTGAAACCCATCCGGGCTGGCGTGTGGTCAACGCCAGCGTCAGCGGCGAAACCACCGGCGGCGGCGCGGCGCGTTTCCCACGCACGCTGGAAGAACACGCACCGGACATCGTGATCCTGGAACTGGGCGCCAACGACGCCTTGCGCGGCCTGCCGCTGCAACCGGCGCAGGCCAATCTGCAACGCATCATCGACGCCGCACACGCCGCACACGCCAGGGTGCTGCTGACCGGCGTCGAAATTCCACCCAACTACGGCCCGGAGTATGCGAACGCCTTCCGCGCGATGTTCGCCACGCTGGCGCAGGAAAACGGGCTGGTCTTCATCCCGTTCCTGCTCGAACCCATCGCCACCGACCTTGCCGCCTTCCTGCCCGACACCATCCACCCCACCGCCGAATCCCAGCCGAAGGTGCTGGAGCATGTGTGGCAGACGCTGGAACCGATGCTGGATTGACCTGCATTTCATGCCGGCTCCGCCTCAGCACCCGGCATCCACTTGCGCCGGTTGCCACCACGCACCCCGGAACGTAGCCCGGGCAAACGCAGCGCACCCGGGGTGGCTTTCCCATGATCAACACATCGGGACTGGCTTCCGCATGATGCCAATCCCAGGTGCGGCCTGCGGCCTTACCCTGGCTACACGGGAATCCGGCGCGACTGGTGCGTCAGCGCCCGGCATCCCAGCCCATCTGCCAGAAGCCGGCTTCCAGTTGCGCGGCCTTGGCGAAGATGCGGGTGAGTTCGTCGAAGCGCGCGTCGGCGCCGTGGCGGCGGCCGAGATCGTCAAGCCAGGCATCGGCGGCCACGGCCACCTGCTGGAAGGCATCGCTGGAGTATTCGCCGATCCATTCGCGATACGGATGATCGTCCGGCAACGCCACCACGCCCTGCGGCGCCAGGCGGCGGCCGATTTCGGCATAACCCAGCGTGCACGGCGTCAGCGCGACCTGCAATTCGAGCAGATCGCCGGACATGCCGATGTCCAGCACCCAGCGGGTATAGGCCACCGTGGCCGGATGTTCGGCCGCCGCCTCGACATCGGCCGCGAACAGGCCCCAGCGTTCGCACAGGCGCAGATGCAGGTTCATTTCGACATCGACAATCGCGCCCAGACCCAGATTGGCGGCGCGCATATCGGCCAGCGTGCGGCTCTTGTACGCCGCCAGCGCGTGGGCGCGAGCGAACTGGATCAGGAACAGGTAGTCCTGCACCAGATAGCGCTGGAATGACGCCAGCGGCAGGCTGCCATCGCCGAGGCCGCGCACGAAGGCGTGGTCGATGTAGGCATTCCAGTCATCCGCCGCAGCGGTCTTCAATCGGGCAAGCAGGGACACGTCGACAGACTCCGGCAGCCGCAGGCTGCGTCAGGGGAAGGAAATGGAAGCAGGGTTTCCGGCGCGGCGGTGCGGGCACGGATGGCAGGCCACCGGAGATTGTCGGCCAGCGTGCCGGCAAGGTCCATGTGGGTGTGGATGGCGGCGGGTGCGGACGGGAGTGAACGGGAAGTGTGGTGCCGGGGTCCGGTTTCGCGGGGTTTCGGGATGGTGCGGTTTTGACATGGTGAATCGCGCCCATCTGCGATGTGCGCTCCTACGAATTACGAATTACGAATTCCGGTTTCCGGGGCAGGAGCGCACCCGCAGGGGCGCGATCCCCCATCACCAATCCACCTCCATCATCCTCGCACCCGCATCACTCCACCTCCGCCAGACCACGCAAGCGCCGGCCAAGCACATCCAGATTCCCGCGCGCACCGGCCAATGCGGCGCGCAAAGGTGGTGAAAGAAACCCCGGTGCCAGTTCATGCAGCTGCGCGCTGCGCTGATGCCAGTCGCCGGCCAGTGCGGCGCCGTGCCGGTTGGCGTATTCGCGTTCGTCGGCCAGTGGCAGGCCGTAACCGGGCATATCGCGCAGCAGCCGGGCCGGATGCGCCAGCAAGGCTTCCAGCTGCATCGTTTCATCCAGCAGTCCGCGCTGCGCGGGTTGCAGCCTGCGCAACTGGCGGCGCAGCTGTTCGCGGGCACGGCGTTCCAGTTGCCACAGCGCGGCTTCCTCCAGCACCAGCAAGGCGGCGCTGGCGCGCAGATCGGCCTGTTCCAGCCACGGCTGACGCTGGGCCGGCGTCAATGCCAGCCAGGTGCTGGCGTCTTTGGCCGGCAAGGCCACGCGGCTGCGCGCGATCTCGAACATCTGCGCCAGATGCGCATCAGCGGCGGCAAAACGGTAGCCCAGCCTCAGGGCTTCTTCGTCATCGAGCGGCGCGGGCTGGGCGATGCCGGCGCGTTGCAGGCGACGCAGCAGGGCGGTCGGGCTGATCGCGGCGAACTGCGCGTCGGCCAGCCGTGGCACGCCTTCGCGCAGCAGTTTGAAGACCTCGCTGGCGCAGTTGTTGCCGAGAAAGGTGTAGCGCCCGTCGTAGCTCCAATGCAGCTGCGCGGCCCGTTCCAGCAGCGTGGCGATTTCGCCGGGAGCAAGATCCAGTGGCACCGAACGCAGGCCGCGCAGCTCGGCGCGGGTGTATTCGTCCAGCACCTGGGTCAGCGGCAGCACGAACAGGCGCGAGGGATAGCCGCCGCGCAGGCCCTGCCAGGCCGAGACCTGCACATCGTCAACGAAAGCGCGGAACGACAGCACGCGGTGGTGCTCCAGATCCATCCTGCAATCCGCACCGGGCGGGCGCTGCGGCGCGCAGACCACGAGCCGCAGCATCGCGTGGCCCCAGCGGCTGGAGAGCGCGCTGGCCGGTTCAGCCAGCAGGTATTCGACCGCCTGCACGCGCGCCGGATCGAGCAGTTCCAGCACCGGATCATGCGCCGGCACGATGAAGGCAAACTCCGCCCCGCAACGCTCCGGCTGTGATGCGCCATCCGAGCCGAGCGTTTGCGCGAAGTGGCGATGCAGCGCCGGACGCCGGCAGGCGTAATCCGGATCGAGCAGGAAATGCTCCAGATTGACCGCGAAAAATTCGCGCGGCGAGGTCAGTTCATAGCGGTCCGGCGAGCGCGAGCGCATCGGGTTGTGGCGGTTGCGCGCACCGAAGCGGCGTGGCCGCAGCTGCCAGCCGGCCAGATCGCGAAAACGCGGATTGCGCGACAGCGCCAGTTCCCGATCCAGCGCATGACCCAGCTCATGCAGCAGCGCCGCCAGCGCCTGCGGCTGCGCATCGTCGTGCTGCAGCAGATGCCGCGCCAGACGGATATGGCCGCCGCGCAGACGCCCGTGCACGCGTGCCGGCAGATCAGTGAATTCCAGTGTCAACGGCGGCAGCACGGCCACCATGGAATCCGGAAAATGCACCTGCGCCTGGCGAACCAACGCCTGCGCGGCGCGCTGTTCTTCGGATGAAAGTCCACCCTCGTGCAAGGTCAGCGGCAGTGCCGGCGACGCCGCAAACACCGGCGACCCTGCAAGCAGGATCAGCAGCGCGATGGCCAGCCACCGCCACTGGCACCGGCCACTGCGTGATTTCATTGCGCCAGGATGCGCCGCGCCAGTTCCAGATCGTCGCGGTCGGCAGCGCCGGCATCTTGCGTGCGCAGGCGCTGCAATGCCGCCTCCAGCCGCGCGCCACGGATCGCGCCGTCGCTGGCGATGAACAGCGCCGCATCGGCGCGCGCCTCGACGATCAGCTTGTCATCGCCCGAGGTGCTGTCGCTGGAAGCCGAAGTGCCGCCCGAAGCCGAGCCGGCCGAGGTGCCTGCGGTGCTGCCGGCCACACTGCCGGCCCAGACCTGGCCCGACGCCAGAAGCAGCAACGGCACGGCAAAAAACAGGCTGCAACCGCGCCGCAGCCAGGTTCGCAAAACAGGGGAAATCATCGTCATCATCCGGTGGTTTTCAGGAGCGCGAGGATAGCCCAGCCGTCACCGCACGGCAGGCGCAAGGCCCATCGTTGCGGGACTGCCGGCTGCCTATACTCGCCGTTTCGGGCACCGCCCGGCAGGCATGGTCCCCGCCATGCACGATACCGGCATGACCCCGTTCGACGTCCCGCCACGTTGACCGGTCACCCGACATCCCGCCACCGGAGAATCCCGATGAAGACACCACTGCACGCCCTTGCCCTGCTCGGCCTGATGCTGTCCCTTCCGGCCATGGCGCAGCAGCCGCCCAGAATCTGGATTCCGCTGGAGGAAAACCTGCAACCGGTGGTGCTGGACGAAGTCGCGGTGCGGATCACGATGCGCGGTTTCCTCGCCCATACCCGCATCGAAATGAACTTCACCAACCCGAATGCACGCGTGCTCGAAGGCGAATTCGTGTTCCCACTCGGTGCCGGGCAAAGCATCTCCGGCTATGCGCTGGAAGTGGACGGTGCGATGCGCCAGGGCGTGGTGGTGCCGAAGCAGACCGCGCGCGTCGCATTCGAGGACATCAGCCGCCAGCAGATCGATCCGGGCCTGGCCGAGCTGACCCGTGGCAACGTATTCCGCACCCGGCTGTATCCGATCCCGGCGCGCGGCAGCAAGCGCGTCGCGCTGGAATTCGAACAGGTCATGGACGATGCCGGCGATCACTGGCGCTATCTGCTGCCGCTGCAATTCCGTGAGCCGGTGCGGCGTTTCTCGGTCACGGCAGAGGCACCGCTGGATGCCCCGGCACCTGAACTGGGCGGCGATTCGCCCGATGTCGGCCTGCATTTCGAACGCGCCGCCAGCGTCTGGCGCGCGGAACTGGCGCGCGAGAACTACGCGCCACAGCACGAGCTTGCCTTCCGCGTGCCGCGCCGGCCCAGCGACGCAAATGTGCTGGAAGCGCGCGATCCGATGGAACCGGCGCAGCGCGCGCTGCTCGCGCGCATCGACAGCGGCCGCCCGGCAACGCTGCCGGCACCGGCCGCACCCCGCCGCGTCGCGCTGTTCTTCGATGCCTCCGGCAGCGCGCACGACCGTGATCTGGCGCGTGAGCGCGAGGCGCTGGCGGCATGGTTGGCAACACTCGGCGAGGTCGAAGTCGAACTGGTCGCCTTCCGCGATGCCGCCGACTCGGCGCGAAACTTCCGCATCCGCAACGGTGATGCGTCGAAGCTGCGGGCCACGCTGCAAGCCCTGCCGCTGGATGGCGCCAGCAACTACGGCGCGATCGACTTCAAGGCGGTCCGGGCCGATCTGGCCATCGTCATCGGCGACGGGCTGGATACCTTTGGCCGCGGCCACATCGATTTCAGCGGTGCACCACAACGGCTGTTCGCACTGCACGCCGCGCAACGTGCCGACCATGCGCGCCTGGCCGATATCGCACGACGCGGCAGCGCCGAAGTGCTGGACCTGACCCGCATCTCCGCCACGCAGGCCGGCACCGCGCTGTCCTCGGCCAGCTGGCGGCTGCTGTCATTGAGCGCCAACGGCACCTGCCACGGCGCGCTGCCGACCACACCTCAACCGGTCGGCGCCGTGTTCACGCTGGCCGCGAACTGCCACGCCGGCACCACGCTCAGACTGGTGTTCGGCAGCGATGCAGGCGGCCCTCAGATCGAGCGCGAACTGGTCGTGGGTGCGGCCGAAGCCACCGCCGGCGAACTGATCGACGCGGTCTGGCGCGCCGTGGCGCAGGCACAGATCACGCAGATGCAGGCCGCCGCACAACCCGACGAAGCCGCGATCACGCAACTGGCGCTGCGCCACGGTGTGGTCACCGCGCAGACCTCGCTGCTGGTACTGGAGCGGATCGAAGACTATGTGCGCTACGGCATCGCGCCGAAGGAAACCACGCTGCGCGAACAGTACGAACGTCTGAGCGCGGCCCAACCCAAACCCGCCACCGACATCGGTCTGGACGACCGCATCGCAGCGCTCGCCAGCAAATGGCGGGAGTTCCGCGCATGGCACGGGCAGCGCCATGCCTGGCTGGAAACCCTGCTGCTGCCCAGCGCGCAGGCCGAGGCGTCGGTGTGGCACAGCCTGCCGGCCTCGGCCGACCTGCCGCAAAAGGAGCTGGCGCAGGCACGGGCCGACATCGACGCCATCGTGCATGACAGCCGTGCGCTGGCCGAACGCTGGCAGCGCGATGGCGCCGAAGCGGCATCCCGCAGCACATGGGAACGCGACGCCATGGCCCTGATGCTGCGTCTGGACGCCTGGCGCGAACGCCGCCTCGCCCTGCCATTTGCGGACGCGCTTTACACTGGAACCGGATCAGGTGTCATCGCCGAATCCGCCGACAGCGTGTCGCCGGCATCGATCGCACCGCCACCGCCTTCGCCCGCTGCGCCGGCACCCGGGCAGCAAGCCCGTGCCAGCGCCACTGATATTTCCGAAGCCGCACTGGAAAGGGTCACCGTCACCGGTTCACGCATCGTCGAAGACAGCAATCACGCTGCCGCGCCCGCGATGCAGACCAGCATTTCACTGGATGGCTGGAACCCGGATACGCCCTATCTGAAAACCCTGCGCGCCGCGAAAGATCCCTACGCCGCCTACCTCACGCTGCGCAAAGAACACGCCACCACCCCGTCATTCTTCCTCGACGCGGCAGACTTTTTCCGCGACGAGAACAAGAACCCGGCGCTGGCGCTGCGCGTGCTGTCCAACCTGCTCGAAATCGGCGATGACAACACCGCGCTGGTGCGCGTGTTCGGCTACCGGCTGCTGCAATGGGATCAGCCGGAAGCGGCGCTGCGCGCGTTCGAGGATGCCCGCCGCCAGCGTCCGGAAGAACCGCAGAGCCATCGCGATCTGGCGCTGGCACTTTCGCGCCTGCCACAGCCGCAGACCGCACGCGCGGTGGAACTCCTGTGGCATGTGGCCACGCACGACTGGCATGGCCGCTTCCCGGATATCGAGCTGATCGCGCTGCACGAACTGACCGCGCTGCTGGCCGCGCAACCGGATGCGGAAATCGCGGGATTCGGCATTCCATCCGAATTGCTGGCGCCGGTGGAAAACGGCCTGCGCGTGGTGCTGACCTGGGATGCGGACAATACCGACATCGATCTGTGGGTCATCGATCCGGCCGGCGAAGCGGTCTATTACTCGCAGCCGCGCAGCCGCAGCGGCGGTCGGATCAGCAAGGACTTCACCCAGGGCTACGGCCCGGAAGTATTCACCATCGCGCGCCCGCTGCCCGGCACGTATCGGGTGCAGGCGCATTACTTCGGTGATCGCCGCCAGTCGCTGACCGGTCCGGTTACGGTGCAATTGGAATTCCAGACCGGTTTCGGCAGCGGCGAACCGGCCCGCCAAGCCACCACGCGACGGCTGGAAACCGGCAAGCAACGTATCGAGGTCGGCCGCTTCCGGGTAGCCCCATGACCTGCCCGCGCGTGCCGGATGTAAGGTGATCGCCTGCCCCGCCCCACCACGGAGTTTCCGATGTCCACACCGTCTCCCGCCGCCGTTGTCGCCACCAGCACCGCCACCGATTACATCGTCGATCTGACCGATCCCGCCGGCCACCACTGGCGTGCCGATGAACCGGTATCGCTGGGCGGCGGCGATACCGCACCGGCACCGGACCAGCTGCTGCTGTCAGCACTGGGCGCCTGCACAGCGATCACGCTGAAGATGTACGCCGCACGCAAGCAGTGGCCGCTGCACGATGTGCAGGTGGAGTTGTGGTTGAACCCCGATGGCAAGCCGGAAACCGGCATCGATATCCAGCGCCAGGTGCGGCTGGAAGGCGATCTGGATGCGAGCCAGCGCGAGCGCCTCCTGCAGATCGCCAATGCCTGCCCGGTGCACAAGATGCTGACCGGCGAGGTGCGTATCGCCAGCACCCTGGCAGCCTGAAAATCCGCCCGGCGCGCTGACCCAAGCACAGCACGCCGGGCGGACCATCGTGTCCTGCCCGGCACCCGGCGGGACGGTCGAAATGGACACTTTCCCCTGTCACACTTCGGCATCGGTACCGTCTTTCTTCGACATCGACCGTCGCCAAGGCCCGCATGCAGACCTTTCTCGATATCGCCCTGTCCTTCCCCACCGTGATCTTCAGCGTGTTGCTGATGCTGGCCGTCGGCTACTGGCTGTTGACCCTGCTCGGGCTGCTGGATGGCGAGGTGCTGGATCTGGGTGATTTCGCCGGCGATGGCGCGGAGATGGGCGGTTTTTCCGGCGCGCTGCTGAAATTCGGTCTGGATGGCCTGCCAATCGCGCTGATCGTGACCGGCATCAGCCTGTTCGCCTGGGTGATGAGCTATTTCGCCGAATTCCTGCTGCTGCGCCAGCTTGATCCGGGCCTGCTGCGCACCGCGCTGGGTGTGGTGCTGATGCTGGTGCTGGTGCTGATCGCGATTCCGCTGACCGGCCTTTTGTTGCAGCCGCTGCGGCCGCTGTTCGCCAATCTGGCCGGGCCGCAGGCACCGTCACTGCTGGGGCGCGAGGCGGTGGTGCGCAGCCCGAAGGTCGGGCCGACGCAGGGCGAAGCGAATCTGGACGATGGCGGCGCCGGACTGATCCTGAAAATCCGCAGCAACGAAGAATTTTCCCGTGGTGATCGTGTCGTGCTGGTCGAATACCTGCCCGATCACAACGCCTACCGCGTGATCCGCGCCTGAGCCGGCAGCGACGCACGCGCCACGGACCTGTTTCCTTTTCAACCGGCCGTCTGATCCCGGCCAGAACCGGAGTTCATCCCCATGGAAATCCCGCACACCCTGATCATGGCGCTGATGGTGGCCGGCGTGGTGTTTATCGCCATCATCGGCCTGTTCGTGCTGTTCAAGGCCTTCTACATCAAAGTGCCGCAGGGCACGGCGCTGATCGTCAACGACCTGTCCTCGACACCGAAGGTGCATTTCACCGGCGCGCTGGTCTACCCGGTGATCTACAAGAAGGAGTTCATGAAGATCTCCCTGATCACGCTGGAAGTGGACCGGCGTGGCAAGGATGGCCTGATCTGCCGCGACAATATGCGCGCCGACATCACCGTGGCGTTCTACCTGCGCGTCAATGAAACCCAGGAAGACGTGCTGAAGGTGGCCAAGTCCATCGGCGTGGACCGCGCTTCGGACAAATCTGCGGTCAACGAGCTGTTCAACGCCAAGTTCTCCGAGGCGCTGAAGACGGTCGGCAAGCAGATCGACTTCGTGAAGCTTTTTGAGAACCGGCAGGAATTCCGCGACCGCATCGTCGAGGTCATCGGCAACGATCTGAACGGCTATGTGCTGGAAGACGTCGCCATCGATTACCTGGAACAGACGCCGAAGTCTTCGCTCGATCCGCACAACATCCTCGACGCCGAAGGCATCCGCAAGATCACCGAGCTGACCGCCGCGCAGAACGTCATCACCAACGAACTGGAGCGCAACGAGCAGCTCGCCATCACCAAGAAGAACGTCGAAACCAAGGAAGCGCTGCTGGCACTGGAACGCCAGCAGGCCGACGCCGAGGCGCGACAGAAGCGCGAGATCGAGACCATCCAGGCGCGCGAGCAGGCCGAAACCCTGAAGGTGCAGGAAGAAGAACGCCTCAAGGCCGAACAGGCCCGCATCGCCTCGCAGGAGCAGATCGACATCCGCGAGCAGAACCGCCTGCGCGAAGTGGAAGTGGCCGAACAGAACCGCCAGCGCGCCGTCGTCATCGAGGTGGAAAAAGTCTCGCGCGCCAAGGAACTGGAAATCGTCGCACGCGAACGCGAAGTCGAACTGCAGCGCATCGAAAAGGAAAAGGCGCTGGAAGAACAGCGCAAGGACATCGCCAACGTGATCCGCGAGCGCGTGGCGGTGGAAAAGACCGTGGCGCAGGAGGAAGAGCGCATCAAGGAAGTACGCGAAATCTCCGAAGCCGAGCGCATGAAGCAGGTCAAGATCCTCGAAGCGCAGGCGGCGGCCGAGGAAGAGCTGGTCAAGCAGGTCAAGCAGGCCGAGGCCGACGAAACCCGTTCGCGCCACAAGTCAGTGGAAATCACCGTGTTGGCGCAGGCCGAACTGGAAGCGGCCGCCAAGCAGGCCGAGGCCAAGAAAAAGTTGGCCGAAGGCATCGAAGCCGAACGCGCCGCGCCCGGCCTGGCCGACGCCCGCGTGCGTGAAATCACCGCCGCCGCGATGGAAAAGGAAGGCCTGGCCGAAGCCAAGGTCATCGCCGAAAAGCTCGCCGCCGAAGCGCGCGGCACGCAGGACAAGGGTCTGGCAGAGGCCAAGGTGCTGGAAGAAAACCTCACCGCACAGGCTCGCGGCGAAGAACAGCTCGGTGCCGCCAAGGGCAAGGCCACGCGCGACGTCGGCCTGTCCGAAGCCGACGTGCTGCGCCAGAAACTGCACGCCGAAGCCGAAGGCCTCACCGAGAAGTTCGCCGCGCTGGCCGCCCTCAACGACGACGCCCGCGCGCACGAAGAATTCCGCATGCAACTGGAAAAGAACTTCGAGCAGGCCATTGCGCAGATTGCCGCCGGCAAGGACATCGCGCGCGAACAGGCCGAAGTGCTGTCCGCCGCGCTGTCCAAGGCCAATATCGACATCGTGGGTGGCGAAGGCGCGTTCTTCGACTCGTTCGCCAAGAGTTTGTCGGTAGGCAAGGCGATTGAAGGCGTGGCCGGGAAAAGCCCGCTGGTCGGTGATCTGATCCAGAAGCTGCTGGGCGCGGGCAAGGGCATCGCGTCGGAACCGGACAATCCGCCCGCCACGCCATGACTCCTGCCGTCCCCTCTCCCGCTGGGGTGAGCAGGGCTTTCGAGCAGCGAAGCTGTGAGCCTGCGAACGCCCACGCGCATGCAAGCGTGTGGGCCGGGGCAGGTGGCGCGAAGCGTCGGGTGAGGGTACGAGCAAAGCGCGGCAACACAACCTTGCCGCGCCCTGCATCACCCCGCTCCGCTCGCACCCTCACCCCAACCCCTCTCCCGGCGGGAGAGGGGCTTCCGGATCAAGGATTTTGCGGTAGACCCCGATGACCGATTCCACCGACACCACCACCATCGACCAGGCCGTCGCCGAAGGCGGGGCTTACGAGGTGTTGCGCGCGCGCCTGGCTGATCAGGGCGCGCGCCTGCGCGGGCTGGCGAATGCGCTGAATGCGCAGCGGCTGGAGCAGTTCGGTTCCAGCGCGCTGGAAGTGGTCGGGCGGCTGCGGGTGCGGACCGAGAACAACTGCGTGGCGCGCGACATCGTGCGCGTCGGCGATCTGCTGCTGTTCGGCTACAACGTCTTCATCGGGCTGAAGAAGGAAACCCGGATCGAGGACGTGTTCTCGCTGTACCGGCTGGTGGAAACGCCGGACGGCTACGACGTGACCCCGGCCGACATCGCCGGCAGTTTCCTCGCCATCGACAGCTTCGCGCAGGATTTCCGCGAGCTGTACGCCTATTACAAGGACACCCGCCTGCTGCAACTGCTGGTGCGCGACGGCAAATTGCTGGCCGCGTTCCAGATCGGCGAGCGGCTGAGCGATATCCGCGTGTTCCGCTGGAGCATTTCGCCGCAAGGCGAGGTGCGCTACATCGACAACCGTGGCGAACGCGATGTCGCGCTGCCGGCGCCCTACGATTTCGAGTGGCAGCCAACCACGCGCGAGATGGTGGTCAACGGCCGCCATCCGCATATCAACATCCTCGATACGGTGTTCGTCGAAACCGTCGGCGGCGATCTGACGATCAAGATCGAGAACAACACCGAGGATGGCCTGGGCATCTACCGAGAGCCGGTGCAGGACAAGACGCAGTCGCTCGACGATGCGCAGATCCAGTTCGCCAAGGTCGGCAGTCTGGTGCTGCTGCGCGTGCTGCCCTACCGCGAGGAACAGTGGCGGCATCTGGCCTACAACACGCTGACGCAGAAGGTGCAGCGCATCGACGGCATCGGCCAGGCCTGCATCCAGTTGCCCGAAGACCACGGCATCATCTGGCCCGGCGGCTATCTGCTGCAGAACGGCGACACCCACCAGTTCGACAGCGCCTTCGACGGCATGCGCTTCAAGCGCGCGATCCGCTCGCCCAATGGCGAGGACGTGCTGTACGTGTTCCACGAGCCGGTCTCCGGCCGCAACGCGCTGTTCACCTACAACCTGATCGAACGCAAGCTGCAACCGCCGCTGCTGGCGCATGGCTACGCGCGGCTGGAAGACGGCCGCATGGTGATCTTCAACGAGAGCGACGAGCCGACCCGCATCCACCCGATGCAGGTCTGGCTGACGCCGTTCTGCTTCGAG
>Ga0265293_10002277_pt1 | contig 39157 bp, 47 predicted proteins | sample Munlanlewell138R_FD_192505 | JGI IMG/M metagenome (GOLD analysis project Ga0265293, IMG submission 192505) | Leachate microbial communities from a municipal landfill in Southern Ontario, Canada - Leachate well 138R | ecosystem: Engineered > Solid waste > Landfill > Unclassified | place: Canada... | reverse complement strand
TATCAATGTAATCGTCCTCGTGATATTTTCCGTTTTTGGAGCTTGCAGCGCTTCGCGCCATTTTAAGCAAGCGCATAAATGCCCATCCTTGGCGCTCAGTCAAGCTCGTTCCTTCCAAGGCATTGAACGCGATTACGCAAGCTGCCATTGATCTTTCTTTTGAACCACCTGTATCGCGCAATTTACCGCGCTCGTCTATGGTGTCTATAGCCTTTTTAAGTATGCTCAAAATATCCTCTCAAATTTTGTTCCTGAAAATGTCGCCTTTCCGGATCTCGATAATTTGCTAATCCATGACTGGTTTAGACCGTGTGCTTTGGCTGCGGCAACCTGGGATGGATACAACACCGAAGATCCGTCGGCAGCAATCGCTTTAATCCTAATCGGTGTTGTGCCAGCCTTGGTTATCGGTATGCGGTGGTAGCCTATCCTCTTCATGATTCTGCAAGCCGACGATTCAGATATCTCCAGTTCTTTTGCAACGTCACACGGCCGGTTAATTCCACGTTCCAGGACATCTCTTACCAGCTGATCGTTTTGAGCTTTTGATCTTGATATTTTGCGTGATCTAACAGGCTCTGTTTTCCATGGTTTTCCGGTGGCTAACTCCACCCAACTGTTAGTCATGATGCGATACTCCGTTCAAGGCGGATTCAATTGCGTTGCAGGTTTGCATGAATTTTTCATCATCTGGGTACATTTTTATCAGGTTCTTTTCCTGTTCTGCAGACCATTGTTTGCTTAATTTTTTATTCAATGTGTGATCTCAAAACTTTGTGAAAACTGTTAATCTCTGGCTCATTCTCGCTTATATCGACCGGGTAAATAACATACATGATTAATACTACGGCGATAATGCAAATTATCAATTCTGCGTTATTTTTCATCATTCTCTCTTTTTTAATTTATCAGGTGGTGGAGAAGGTACTGGTTCCTTCATTATCCGATCACTATCGGATACCGTTACAGGTGGTTAGTTTCCTGCCCCTGACCTGTGCAGCGGGTAGAGATATTTGGAGCCTTTGCGGCTCAGAACAAATATCAGCCGGCCTAACTTACCGGTACTACCTTGGTGATGAAATAGCTAGCTCGTATGATATTAATATCCAAAAAGTGTCCAAACCAAATTCAACGTGGCCAACGAAACAAGCGCTGCGATCAAAGGTATAACGATATATTCAGCAATACTTTGCTTGTGCTCTTTTGTGTATTTATCCATTTTAAATCTCCTGTTGTTAATGTGTTGTTTGATGATTCATTATATACATTTATTGGTGCATGTCAATTATTTTTTGATCATTAAAGCAACCAAGCCAAGCAAAAAAACAGATAAAAATCCAGGCTCTGGAACTTCCGTTGCTTGGGCGCCACCACACCCCGGAATGTGTCTGGTCATCAATCGTAAATCTCTTTCGCTAAAGGCAACGGGCGGAGGCAAATAAGGTGCGGCAAAAGATCCTTCTGAATCGGTGGTGACGATCTCTCCATTTTTGTCTCTGATGCTTCCATCATCGACCGGGTAGATAATCGCGTAAAACTCACGAGAAAAATTGTCTTGATAAGTTTCTGAATTGTCTAAATTGTCTACTATCGTCACCTTGCCGCACAGCGCCCTATCTTCTTCCAGCTCTTGGTAGGCATTAAATGATACATGTAAAAGATATACTGATACCGCCAGCGATACAGCCGCCAGGGTGTATATTATTTTTTTGTGACTGTTTACCATGATTTCTCCGCGCCTGTGACCAATCTGTCATACTCTTTGCAGATATACCGAAGCCCGGCGCTGATATTGTTATGGCCGTACTTCTTCGCAATGTCATACGTTTTCTGGTCGATAAGAACATTTATTCTGATCGATTTCCCCTCGGTGGGGTGCGGTGGTTTATAGCCTGTTCTTTTCGTCATGGTTTTTTCCTAGTTGGTTGTAACAATTATAATTATACAACACTGCGCACATTTTTCAAGCACTTCTTGATCTGGTGCGCGACAGACCACGTCCTTTAGGTCGGGGAGGATGTCAATAGAAACATCAGCGGCAAGTGGTATTGCCCAAAGCATCTTTGCGGCACATGACCGTGTTTCCGTGGTTGTCACGATAAGTCGTATTACCCAGCGAATCTGTACGACTGCGCATGGTGTTACCGTCGCTGTCCCGGTAAGTGGTATTTCCCAGTGAATCGGTGCGACTGCGAATGGTGTTACCGCGGTTGTCACGATAGGTTGTATTACCCAGCGAATCTGTACGACTGCGAACCGTATTACCTTGATCATCTCGCCAGGTCGTATTGCCAAGGGAATCCGTCCGGCCACGGACTGTATTGCCATTGTTGTCTCGGCACGTTGTGTTCTGCAAAGAATCTGTGCGACATCGTGTTTGCGCAAAGCTATCGAATGGTATAGCGATGAGAACGAATGACAACAGAATTATTTTGAACATGAGTCACCTTTCACATAGTCGTCGATAATTTCAATAGCAGACTGAGCACCTCTGCACACCACACACAAGTAACCCTGCCCGTTAAGATACTCATGCCAGTCTTTTTGTTCTTTGCTAGTTATGCTGCCTTTTAATCGCTTCATCTCAATGAATAGCCCGTGATAGCCTTTTCTAGCCACGGGCAGAAAAAGGTCTGGATACCCATTTCGCATACCGCCCCTTTTGTACTTGGAAATAAGCGAAAATTTATTTTTACCTCCACCTATCCATGCGCCATTCATAGATGCCGTAATCCTCCCGCGGTGCGCTGGGAATGTTTTGTCGAACCAGGCCACCAGAGTTTCCTGCTCTACCGCTTCACTAGGTATAGTCATAGCAGTCTCCCGTTTTGTTGCGCCCACTCTATAGGGTCTTTTGCGTGTTTAGAGTGATTACAGAATGGGCATAGTAGTTGTAGGTTGTGAGGGTGGTTAGAACCGCCTCGAATGATTGGGTAAATATGGTCAATATGATACCCGTTTTTAATGCACTTCTTGCAGTTAACGCATTTGCCGCGCTGAGTTTTAAATAAAAATTCTATGTCTGCCTTGGTGTATGAGCCTTCTGCTGTCCTTCTTAGGTTGTTGTAATAGGACGGTATAAAAGACTGTCCCTGCTTATAGTTGGGGTTATTTTTACCTGTCAACCTGCTCTTATACCCGATAGCCATGCACTCTGTGGAGCAGTAAGTGCCTGCTATGCCGTCTCTGGACGGCTTTATGCTTATGCTTTCACCGCAAATATTACAAGACTTTATTATTCTTTTTCTTTTTGATTTTGCAGAAAAAACACTGCTAGCGAATTTGCTTGAGCATTCCCTACTGCAGTAATTACCGTAACCGTTCCTAACGTTCTTCTGTTTTGTTTCGAATTTTTTTGAGCACAATTTGCATTCGCGCTCTAATAGGCCGCCTTTCCAGTTTGGATTATCAGATCCTTTTGTTGGTCGGCAGGATCGACTGCAGTATTTTCTGTTCTTAGCTATAGATAGAGGGAATCTTTTTACCGTGCCGCACGTTTTGCACGTTACATAATTAGTCATACAAACACCTCGCAAGTGTTACGCAGTTTGGATAAGAACGGCAAGCCAGCTGCGAAGTCTGGCGGTTCGGGGATCAGCCTAGCCGTTACTTTATTATATCATTTACTACTAAAACGGTAAATCCTCATAATAATCAGCGCATTCGTTAGGCTGCGCTATAAACTCAAAAGGCGGGTATTCGCCTAACATCTCGCACATCCCATCATTATTAAGATGCTCACATGATGCGCAGCTGCTCACTGGTGGCGGTGGCTTGGGGAATGCATTGGCTTTTAATTCTGCAATTTTTTGCCTGTACTCAGATTTATTCAATTTCAAACTCCACTTTGGTTACTCGCTCATATTTTCCGTCTTTTTCGACTGCGATAAAAGACGGCTTCTTTTGCTGTTTAAGCATAGCTAAAAGCTCCACACTGGTTGCTGGGCATTTCTGGTTATAGCGCTGCATGATAACTTGCGCTGTTTTCAATGCAGCCATACCGCCGTGCTCAGGTAGCAGCCATTCATTTACCTGTTTTTTCCCAGTTGTGTAAGTTATTTTCACGCTCATCGGCTTACCTGGCTTGCTGTGCAAAATGTATTTTACAAACATAACAGCGAGCCGGTCTGGTACACGTTGCGCTTTTAACACTGCACCACTAAATGCGCGCTTTTCAATCTTAGGCTCAGGGGGCGGGAACTCATGGCCGCACTCTGGACATCTGCGCACACCGGCAGCAACAATCATTAGGCAGTCAGGGCATGTTTTTGCTGGTGCCTCGCCGTCACCCTTGCCCGGTGTCTTTACTACAACATCATCAATCGGGCCATGGCGCTCCACATTGCCACCAAAATCCAACAGCAATGCGTTTTGTTTGCCTGGGTATGTGCGCATGATACGCCCCACAATCTGCACATACATGGACGTGCTGTCAGTGGCGCGTATCAGTGCGGCAAGGTCGCAGATACGTACGTTAAAACCAACGGTTAAAACATCCACGTTGACTAAGCATTTAAGATGCCCTGCTTTAAATCGCTCGATTGTTTTTTCCCGGTCACCTTTACTGTGCGCACCGGTCACTAAATCGGCATCAATGCCGCTTGAGCGCATGATCTCTGTGACCTGCTCAGCTTGATCAACTGACGCGCAGAACACAATCCAAGCCCTGCGGTCAGCCCCTTCCTCAATGATCTGCTGGCAGGCGTTAACAAGCAGGCCGTCTTGCTCAAAAGCGCGTGCCATTTCTGTTTGATTAAATTCGCCCATGCGCTTTTTAACGCCGCTCATATCAGCGACTTGACGGCCTGATTTTGCTACAACCTCGCACAGGTGCCCTTCATCAATAAGGCGCTGTATTGGTATGTCATAACTTACTTTATCAAACAGCGATCCGTCACCCTGATACAGATAGCCGCTATCGAGTCGATAGGGCGTGGCAGTCAGGCCGATAAAGCGGCAAGTAGGGCGCATGAGCTTGAGCGTTTCAATTGTCTTACCGTATTGTGTGCTGGTTGATCTGGGCAATAAATGCGCTTCATCAATTAAAACAATATCAAACGGCTCTAATGTATGTATCTTGCTTGCTATCGTCTGGATGCCTGCAAAAAGTATTTGAGCACCACGGTCACGCCTGCAGATGCCTGCGCTATAGAATCCAGTCGGCGCATCGCTCCACAGATTGCGCAGTTCGGCCTCGTTTTGCTCCAATAATTCTTTGCGGTGTGCCAGAACAAGAACACGGGTGCCTTCGTACTGCATAACGCCGCGCACTATCTCACCAATAATAAGGCTTTTACCGCTGTTGTGATGGACGTTAAAGAAGCCATCTATGTAAAGCCTATCTTTATTTAGAGAGAATCCGTAATAATCCCCAGTACCAACCTCTTCTACAGAAAAACCAACACGAAGGACGTTCTTGTTAATTTTTCTTGTAGGGGCTTTTCTTCTAGGGACAACGCAAGGTATTACGGTGCAGTCACCAGATATACTTACCCTATAATAAACACCAGAAAAGTCATTTTGACACCTCTTAACGCATTCTGTTTTATACGCAGCAAGGCCTACAGAACGGCATAAGAAAACCATATCATCAGCCAAAGTTTCTGATTTACTAATCCAGTCATACCCACCTCTTGACAAGCTACCATCAGTATCTATCAATCCAGCAATAAGATTGATTCGCTGTTCGTAACTGGCTGTTTTGTATTGTTGTGGGATAAACTTTTCACCAGACCTTTTTTCATACAACCCCAAATTTTTTAGTAGGGTTCTAACCTTATTTTCTACGCCATTACGGGAGTTAGACCTAGAATCTACTATATTGCAAGTGTAGCAGTTCTTTTCTTCTTTCCATTTAATAGTAACGTCACAGCCAATTTCATTGCACCATTTTTCCACCATCTTTATTGCTTCTAGGTCAGGGTTAAAAAACGAAACAACACCAAAAAGCAAACACCCGTCACCTATTAGAAAGCCCAAAACATAAGGGTCAATAGGTAGATTGGATTCACTAAAAATCAGTGGACGCCTAACAATTTGAGATAGCCTTTTTTTCGTTTTTGAAAACTCAAGGTATTCTCTAACGCTCACGTCACAGTAATAAGCGCGCCTTCCGTGGTCTGGGGCTATACGCAAGTGCAATATATGACCAGCATTCACTATAAAAGACTCACCTTTTTTGGGCGTTATCTTGTACATACTTTCGCGCCCCCTATGAAGGTTTGTCACCAGCCTAGGGGTGCTATCAACACCCATGACGAAATCACCCGTAACAACCTGTTCAACGGGCTTTATACTTCCGTCAGCCATAATAATTGGATGCCCTTTCTCATGGCAACCGCACGGTGCAATGATTAGCGGGTTGCCTTTTTCTTTTGCCCAGTAATCATAAACGCTATTTACCGCCTCACGCTGGTAGTCACGCAGCTTAATCATCGCCAACCACCTTTCCATCAAAAGCCGTGCGAAACTCTTCTGCTTCCTTATCGAGCGGCAAAGTGCCTTTATAATCTCGCATTTCTTGGCTTGTGTAGTGGTAGGGTTCGTCTAGATTGCTGTTAAAAAACACGCCATGCTCAGACTCGTACTTGATCCAGTCATCTGTTGCCTCTACCGCTGTTGCATACGGCACAAGATCAGGGCGCATAAGGTGGTGGTGGGTATGCTGCTCTGACTCTGGTATATTGCGCTCGCACTTCTCGCAGTACCATTGCCCGTCACGTGTTGGCGTGCTAAAAACACAGGTGCGCATATTGACCTGAGCGACTCTACCGCCGTGACAAATATCCTGCATTTTGCACCACTTGCAGAGATACCACGCCGGATCCTCTGAGCATTTTTGCAGCGGTTCGTTTGAAAATATAACGCGCTCAGCACGATCGAGAAGCCGCGTCGCTTCGGTTATATTTGGCTTGATTGATTCGGCGTACATTTCATCTGTGTTTTTATTGACGGTGATATGCAGGCACTTTTTAAGACCTGACAATTCCATGCCAACAATAACTTGGGCGTAGTATTGCGGATTCCAGTCTTTCACGCCTTTTTTAATAAGCTCTTTAAAACTCTTGTCGCTTGCCGTCTTGAACTCAAGCAAGCGCCATGCTGGTGTATCTGGGAAGTTGTGACCTGTAGCGTCAAGGCTCAATCCAAAGTGACCACCAAATGCGCTAAAGAACCACTGCTTGCCGGTCTCTGGATCGACTGGATAAACGTCTGCACCGATTGCGCGCAGGTCTTTTACAATGCGCTCTTCTTCGACTTCGCCATGCTCAAATAGACGCAGTAGACGGCCCTTGTCACTAAAGTCGTCACAGTCTGCCCAGCGGAACTGATACCACAAATAGCGGTCGCAGTGATGCCCAATCTGCGATCCGCCAAGGTGGGCGCGGTGGCCGGTGGTGCGACGGGCAGGCCATGATTTGTAAATTGATTGTACGATTGCGTGCGGTGTGTATTTAGTTAGGTCGGTCATTTTGTTTACCTCCAAAAAAGCCGCATCCATACGATGCGGCATAAAAATTAAATCATTCCCACGGCTTCTTTGCCGCACCACTCTGCGCTGCAGGTTGCGCTGCAGTTTTAGCAGCATTAACCGGTGCTGCTTGTTGCTTTACGCCACCTAGCGACTCATAGCCCTTAATGTTATTGCTTGCGTCATAGCCGTCACCAGCAGGGCGCACTGATACCTTCACGCGCAGCGGGATGTTGTGCAGGTCTGAGCTATCACGCGGTTGCAATACGCCGGTAGCGTGGCAGATAGCAGACAATGTGCGTTGAGCAATTTCTACCGCAGTAGAGTTCGGATTATCAAGGTTCAGGCGCTCAAACAGTACACGGTTTGAATACTGCCCCTCAGTCACATCGAGACGCAATTGCAAGTACTGCCCTGTGCCAGCCTTGTTTGGTTTCATCTCTGATTCAACAATCATGCACTCATACCAACCAGCAGGGATCGGTTCGAATGATTCTTGTGGCTGTACTGCATTTGCATCAAAGTTCAAATTGCTTAAATTACCGTTCATGTTTTATTCCTCGTTAGTTGCTTCAAAGTTCAAATTGCTTAAAGTTAGGTTTTTTGCCAAAAATGGAACGTGCGCAGCGAACTGCTCCCACTCCAAATCCATGCTAGCAGGCATCGCATAGCGATTTTTTGCAATAATTGCAGGCGACTCGCTGACAATTAGCTCGCGTTTGCGCTTACTGATTGCCTTGCCTTTTGTGTCTTTCACGTTTTCTTTTTTGACGTGTATTGCATTCTGTGCAAAGCCAATTATGTCGGCCTGCTCATACAGATATGCAAATGCGCGTTTGTGCAGCTTGATCTGATAGCGGTCATAGGATTCAGATTCAGGTGGGTCAAACTTTACAATTTCGCTGTGAGCGATCAGCACTGGGGTGATACCTTTGAGCGCCAAACCTTTGCAGGCTTTTACAATGTCCTGCCAGTAATCCATGGCTAAAATATAACCTTTGCCAAAGCCGATATCCTCAATCGACTTACCGCCATGATCCTGAGCCACTTTTGCCCAGATCATTGGCTCTAGTGCGCTCATAGTGTCGATCACAACCGTTTTATAGTCGTGCTCACCGTACAGGCTGGCTAACGCTGCCAACACATCGTCAACCGACTCAGCGATTGGGAATGTATCAACATCATTGAGACCTAATCCATCTTCGCAACGGATAAAGATCGGGCGGTCTGCTTGAGCTGCAAACGTTGTCTTGCCTGCACCTGGCGCACCGTGCAATACGAATAACGGGGCGCGTTCTTCGCCGCCGCGCTTAATGTTGGATAAATCAAAAGCCATGATTAAGCCTCCTTGATTGCGATTGCTGTTTTAGCAGGCTTCATTTCGATAGCCTTAGCAGCAATTGCGTAGATTTCTGGTTCGTTGTTTTGAAGGTAGCGCAAGCCTTTCAGGTCTAAGCTTGGATTGTAGGTGACGGGGCGTAGATTTTCTGGGATGCTATCCTTGACTGACTCCCATAAATCAGCATCAAGCGTGCGCGTCATCTTGCCGGTTACTGTTATTTTAAAATCACCGGCTGTATGAGTTTCGCTGCCTTCTGGTTTTGCACCGGTGATCTCAAGTATTTCGTTTTCTATCGCAACGCGAGTCTCACGCCAGCTCGATTCGTTCTGTTTTGCGTCAAGCCAAGAGCGGCTTAATGCCTCTATTTTTGCTAAATCCATGTCGATTCCTCGTTTTGTTGGTTTGTCGGTCTGTTGCTGTGTTACGGTTGCTAATGTACCGCCATTAATTTATAGTGTCAACACCTAATGCAAACACTTGGAGCAGTAAATGAAAACAAAAGAAGCAATTGAATATTTTGGCAGCATCAAAAACTTGGCGGAAGCTCTAAACATTTGGCCGCACAACATTAGTCGCTGGGGAGATACACCGCCTTTATCTAGACAGTATGAGATTGAGGTGAAAACGAATGGCAAGCTAAAAGCAGAGGAAAAGCAATGACTACTAACAACAAAATGACTACTAACAGATTTAATGTAGCCACCGCCTATATAGAGCACGGCTTTGCACTTTGCGCCACACGCCCGAAAAATCAAAAAGAAGCCTACGGTACTGGCTGGCAGAATGCAGGCCGTGACGCGGCTCACTGGGAATCAAACCCACAGGACGGCATGGGTATCATTCACGGCTTGTCTGGCACGTGCTCAATTGACCTTGATGCGCTTGATGATTGCTATGTCGCATTGGAGGCAGTCGGGGTTGATCTTAGCCAACTTATTGCAGATGGCGTGCAGGTTAGTAGCGGGAAGAAAAACAGGGGTAAGCTGCTGTATAGAGCGCCAGCTGGTCTACCCAGTCAAAGACACGCTCTTAATTGGCCCACTAAGGACGGCAAAGACAAGTATTGTGTAGTAGAGTTTCGCGCTGGCAATGTACACGACTCTATTTGGCCTTCAATCCACCCCGAAACAGGCAAGCCCTATGAGTGGATCGGTGATTGGCGCAATCTCCATGAGCTGCCCGACTGCCTGCAAAAAATATGGCAAGAATGGGCATTGGCGAAAGAGGCTATGCAGGACGCCTGCCCATGGGCGCAAAAGCAAGAACGCGCCATTCCGCGCACGGCAACACTGGCAGCACGTCCAAACCAGCATGGCGATGTTATCGGGTCGTTTAATCGTGCCTATGACATGGATAGCATTCTGAGTGCGCACGGGTACAGAAAAGCAGGCCGCAGGTGGTTGGCACCCAACAGTTCAACTGGCATCCCTGGAGTGTGCCAGTTGCCCGATAGCGATCCTGTGATGATCTACTCGTTCCACGGCTCGGATATTTTATGCGATGGCCATGCGCACGATGCCTTTAGCGCGTACTGCATACTGGATCACAATGGCAATATGAGCGCGGCGGTCGCTCAAGCGGCTAGTGATTTGGGTATTGAGCCGCCAAGAGACCATGAGGCGGAAGAGTTGGCGGCGCGGATTATGAGTGGATCTCGAAATGTGAGTGGAGCGCGTAAAAGCAATGTGACGCCTATCAGCCTAAACATACCAAAAAAGGTGCGCGTCTCACAGCAGGAAATCTTAGCACCTGCGCGCACTGATGCGCCGGTGGAGATGGTTAATAAAATATATTCCTGGCTGGAGTCACAAGTGCATAGCGTTAAGCCTGACGCTGTGATGCAGACGACAGTATCAATTATGTGCGCAATCACTGCGCGCCGCTATGTCACAAGCAACGGGCAGCCTACCGCTGTTTTTTTAGGCATTAGTGATAGCAGCACGGCAGGTATAAGGCCGCTGCGTGATAAGGCATACCAGCTATGCAATATGCTAGGCGAGCGTAAATTGATACGCGGCACAGGATTTACTGGGGCAAGCCAAGTTTACCAAACACTACTGCGCTGCCCGCGTGTCTTTTGGGCGACTGACGAATATGGCTACATGATACGCCGCAGCAGAAAACAGACATCGGGAGCTATTGAGGGTGCGCTGGCCGTTATCCATGAGGTGCATGGAGGTAATACGCTCTTTATTGACCAGGACACAGCGACAATGAGGGAGCGGCAGATAAAGGACTGCGATATTTACGCGCCTAGTCTGAATATTCTCGCATTGCTTGGTGATGACCACGTTAGCGCCATGACCGCGAGTTCTGAATACATGCGCGGCACATTGCAGCAGATGGCAATCATACCGGCAGGGGAAGAGACGGCAAGCAACTACGGATCAAGCCCTGACCATTTACCCGGCGGACTGATAGACCTAGTCAACCGGCTGGCTAAGGTGCCAGGCATAACAGGGCAGGCTGACGCGCCAACAATTAAACCGCATCAAACAGTAATTGGATGGGAAACTGAGACGGCAGCTGTTTTTAGGGCGCGTCGCAGCAAATGGGTTGAGTTCATGGGCACTGATGAGCGCCACCGCTTTCGAGGTATGGCTCACGGCTACTATCAGACCGCTATACGCATTGCTAGCGCGCTTGCCGCATGGGAGTGCCCGGAATCACCAAGGGTCAAGCCTGCTATAGCAGGATGGGCGCTTGACTGGGTGGAGCGGTGCTTGATGCTATCCATGCCGCGGATTGAGATTAGTAGTGGTGATGATGATGGTAAAGACCTGCAGGAGGCAGTTATGGCTGTTCTTCTGAGTGCAAACGTGCCAATGTCTGCCCGCGATATTGGCAAGCGCTGTAGGCCGTTCAGGGCGCTGCCTAAGGCTGACAGGGATGCACTGCTAACTCTTCTAACAGAAGATGGGATGCTGATAGCTGAAAAAACTTCTCAGACAATAAAATACATTGCAAGTAAATCGGTTAGGTGTTAATCTGTATGCATGAAACGATCACCTATCAGCAACAATAAAAACAAGCCCGCCAGCGTTGCGGGCTTTTTTATTTTAAAGGTGCCCCAGCTGCCCCAGATGGAATTCCACCTTTATTCCAGCTTTTTTTTCGCAAAAACAGCACCTTAGCAAGATGCCCCAAGATGGACCTATATATAATATAAAATCTATATAGTCTGGTCCGGTCCAACGGGGCACCTTTTACTGTAACCCGCATGAATAAAGGCTTGGGCTGGTGCCCCACCAACAAAAAAAGGTGGAATACTTATTCCACCTTTTTAAAATTGATTGTTTTTTTGCTTTTTACTGTTATCTATGGTTTAATTAGCTCAGCCAGAAAAGATACTCAGTAAAAACCGATATGCCCATCACCAGTTACTGAGACTGGCTTTTCTGGCGAAAAGGATGGGCATATCGGTTTTTTTATGGAAGGTTAAAAATGACTGAAGATGATTTAAGACATCTTGCAGAAACTCAGAGACTGCTAGAGGAGTCGATGCAAAGCCCTAAGCCTAGAGGTATGGATAGTTTAGTTCTGTTATCTCTAAAAGCATGTGGCGTATATATGACAAACGGTGATCTGATGTCGTTCAGCAAAAGGCTTTTTAATTTTGGTGAAATTGGCATAAACCAGTCGCTAGCTAAGTTGATAGATCGCGGCCTAGTCAAAAAATGCAGATTCTCAAAAGAAGCAAAATATAAGATCACCCAGTACGGAGCTAGCTTAATTGGATCAAAGAAGACGTCTCAAACAGTAAAGTACTTTGCGATAGAGAGTGCTCAAAAATGACCCTATCACTACACCAACAACAAGCCGCAGATCCAATCCTCAGAATACTGACCAGCCAAGAGCCAGAAACGCATCAATGCGTGCTAGCCGGGTATGCAGGCAGTGGCAAGACTTTCTTGGCAGGCTTTATAGCCCAAGCCCTGCTAAACGAAAACTACAGCGTTATGGCTATTACTCATGCGCACAAGGCGCTCAGCGTTATTGCTTCGAAGCTTCCTGCTGGCGTTGAAACGGGCACGGTGTTTAGCGCGCTAGGCTGGCGGGTTAATATTAAAACCGGCATTCCCACGGAGTCAGGCCAGCATAGACTGGTCGGAATTGACGTGCTGATCGTTGATGAGGCGTCAATGATCGATCAGCGGATGTACAACGCAATGCAGCGGCTATCGCAAAACTTGGGGTTTAAGATTCTTTTTATCGGCGATCCTGCTCAGCTTCCTCCCGTGGGATTTGATGAGTCGCCCGTTTTTAATCTGGTAGAAAAACAATTCCGCCTGACTGAAATCGTTAGGCAGGAAAAAGACAGCCCAATCATTAAAGCGTCTATGTATGTGCGCGGCTGCTTAGAAAAGCTAGAGAGGCCTGACATTCACGCCATGCAGGTGGCAGCAGGCGATGGTGATGCAATACAAATCACTACCGGCGGAGTGACTGCCATAGCCTCATTTGTACAGTCGGCGATTGATCATGGGCTAGACTGCCGCTCGGTAGGTTTTACGAACAAGAGCGTCAATCAGGTCAATGATATTGTTTCGCGTTATTTCCACCCGCCTGGCTCCCCAAGAATTGCGGTAAATGATCCGGTCACGTTTGGGTCAAGCATGATAAAAGACAACGTGACGATTGCGCCTACCGACTCAATCGGCAAAGCTAAAACAATTGAGATGATAGGCAAGCACGGCTGCATGGATATTGATTGCTTAAAAATAGAGCTGGTGCTGGATGGCGGGAAAGAAGTTGAGTGCATTACGCCTGCTGATATTGATAGCTATGGATCAAAACTACGCAACTGGAAAAAGCAACTATCAAGCTGTAATAGCGCTGCAAAGCAGGCTACTGAACCCGATAAGATAGCTGAGCTGTACGAGAGGCGAGGCCAGCTAGCGATACTGGTTGAGCAGTGCAATGATGACTATGCTGACCTGCGTCATACGTATGCCAGTACTGCGCACAAGGCTCAGGGCAGCACTTTTGATGTTGCGATCGTAGACTGGGCAGACATGCAGAGAAACGCTGACATAGCGATGTTGTGTAGATTGCTGTATGTGGCAGTCACAAGACCTAGTCGGTACCTAGTAGTTGTAGTGTGAATACCGCCTCCACAAAAAAATGGAGGTGACGAGCATTATTAAAAGCACAAACCCAATGGCAAAGCTACTGAAAGCCAGCGGCCGGGTGCTTTCCTTCAGTCTGAATCAGTAAAAAGCTTTATTTCCGCTGTAGATGAAAATGCAATTATCGTTGCAATTAAAAAATCAGCTGGGCGGAGCGGCGGAACATACGCCACAGCAAACAAAAGCAGCGATGGAGAATAAATAAAAATCACAAACCGCTTGCAATCATTGGTGGTTTGTGTATAATTCAATACATCGAAACAAAACAACACAACAGGAGAGTAAATTATGAAAATGAAAAAGGTAATCTTAGCAGTGGCAGTAACATTAGCGTCAGTGGTAGTGGCGCTACCAGCAGCACAAGCAGCTTGTGCAATCCCAGACAAATTTGTGCATGATATGGTTGTGAACGACGTTGTGCACTATGCGCTCGGTGATGATTCGTTGAGTGCTGAAGTAGTCGGCAGGATGGGATATGATTCTTACGACGAGTACATGTACAGCGAGGACTCCCACAGCAAGGGTATTGCTAGCCTGATAGACGGAGAGCGCAGCAGTGGTGGTAAGCTCTCGAAGGCTATCTATAAAAACATGGAGCATAAGACTGCAGCGATAAAGAAAGCTGATGTAAAACTAAAGGCTGAGTGCAGCACTAAAGATCTTGCAGAGAAGCTTTTTCCGGTGCTTTTGAAAGCGTTGAATGGTAAGGACGTGATGATTGAGCTAGATCTTATGGATCTGTACATGAAAGGTCTTGTTGGAACGCTAAAGCGCTAATTGAGCGCTACTCAAAACCACAAACAATTGAGGATAAATTATGAAAACCAAACAATACCCAAACTACATTATCAAAAATTGGCAATATCGAAGCTGGCTAATTTTTGGCTTCTTCTTAACATGCTACTTTATGGTCCAAATGTTAGGCGGCGCGAACGAAGCAATTATTGGCGTTATCGGTTTTGCGCTTATGCAATCTAGGATGATCGTTATACGTAGCTAGTGGAAGAAACAAAAGTTAATTTGTGATATACTGTCAACAGCACGCCCGTGTGCATTGTGTGCTACGGGGTTTTTTTATGGAGGCAGAATTGAATTGAAACTCACGGCAAAACAAGAGCTGTTCTGCCTTGCATACATTGAAACTAATAATGCTAGTGAGGCGTATAGGCGGGCTTATGACGCTGGCAAGATGAAGCCTGAGTCTGTTAATGAGTCTGCTAGCCGCCTGCTGGCAGATGTCAAGATTGCCGCAAGGTTGGCGGAATTAAGAGAGCCAATCATGCAGCGCCATAATGTGACCGTGGATAGCCTTGTGCTTGAGCTGGAGGAGGCTAGGCAGGCAGCCCTTAGCGCTGAGACGCCTCAGTCATCTGCGGCTGTTGCAGCAACAATGGGCAAGGCTAAGATATGCGGCCTTGATAAGCAGGTTATTGATCTGATGAGTAGCGATGGGTCAATGAGTCCTGCTGCGTCACAGGAAGCTGTACTAGCTGCTTTAGCACGAAAACATGCTACCTGACCAAATAGCCGACTGCCAAGGCGAACTGCTGTATTTCACCCGCACCATGTTCAAGGCGCGTAAAGGCATAGACCTTAAAGACAACTGGCACCAAGAAGAGATCTGCAAAGCGCTGGAGCGTGTTGTGTTGGGTAAAACCAAGCGCCTGATAATTAATATCCCCCCACGGTCTGGCAAGTGTGTTACAATGAACTCACTTATTTTGACAGACGGTGGGTATATGAAAGCACATGAGATCAAGGCGGGCGATTCTGTTCTATCACACATTGATGGACAGATAAAAAAACAAAGGGTTCTCGGTGTTGAAAAGTACACAAAAGAGACAGTCACTATCAAGAGTATTACAGGTAGATCGACAAAGGTTAGTTACGACCATCCAGTTTTGACTCAAAGAGGATGGGTAAAGGCTGAGGATCTAACTAGTGAGCATTACTTGATTAGGCTTTGCAGCAAAATAGATGGCCATTCGCCTCTGCCAGATGCGGAGCTGGATTTCATCACAATGATGCTTTTTGAGGGCGGCACATCAAACCCAAATGGCAGGAACATTAGGTTTGCATCGGACAACAACAAGGCACTAGATTGCTTCTTGGATTGCTGCAAAGAATTAGGGTTCTCTGTTAAGCGTTACGATGAAAGCCGATATGACTATTCTGTAATGGGCGGTCGTGACGGTTATGCGGCTGAGTTAATCCGAAAGCATGGAATGATGGGCAGTCTGGCAAAAAACAAAAGACTGCCGCCTGCTTTTTTTGATCTGCCATTGGCGCAGAAGTACCGATTCATAGGGCTTATGGTGGCAACAGATGGATATGTTAACCAAAACGGTGAAATCGGTGTTACTTTGGCCAACGAGGGGTTAGTTGATGACATATCCTTGCTACTGGACACCTGTGGCGTTACTGCTTTCAAATATTCAAAGCAAAACGGCTATGCGGGCGCTTATACGCTAATCATTAGCACCACTCAGGCTCAGGATCTTTCCAGAAAGATAGATTGCCTACACAAACAGGAATCGTTAATAACCAGACTGGCACAAACAGAGCGCAGGGGCTCGCCATTGCTAGGATTCCCCCACGATGCGGCTAAAGGTCTTACATACAAATGCAAAATTGCAAAGCCTAAGATCGACTTTAAGAATGGCAAGGGGATTATTTCTCATGCCAAGTTTGCGAGAATGGTGGAAGAAATCGATCCGTCCTTAGCTGCCAAGTGGATAAAGAAAGATTTCATTTATGACAGGGTGAAATGTGTCGAAAAATCAGGCGCTGATGATGTTTATCATTTGTCTGTTGATGCGGATTCATACGATGAAAAAAACTACATTTCGGATGGCTATGTTGTTCATAACACCGAGCTTGCCGTTATCAATTTCATAGCTTGGGCTACTGGGCTATTTCCTAATAGCCACTGGATACATGCCAGCTATTCAAAACGCCTTGCAACCAATAACGCTTTTAATGTGCGAGAGCTGATGCGCCATGAGGCTTATGCACAGATTTTTCCGTGGATCAAGTTCAGGCAAGACTCAGCAGCAAAAGACGAATTTCACACCGAGCAGGGTGGCGTGGTTTATGCCACTGGTGCCGAGGGTTCGATAACAGGCCGTGGTGCCGGTGGGATGTCAGGCAGGTTCCAGGGTGCCATTGTCATTGATGACCCGCATAAGCCGGGGGAGGCAAGCAGTGATGTGATGCGCGGCAATGTCATCGACTGGTTTAGCACCACGATGGAAAGCCGTAAAAACAGCCCTGACACCCCGATAATTATCATCATGCAAAGACTTCACGAAAACGACTTGTCAGGTTTCCTTCTTGCAGGCGGCAATGGCGAGCACTGGGAGCATTTAAATATCCCCGCTATAGGTCAGGACGGAAACAGTTTTTGGCCTGAGCAATTCCCGCTTGATGACCTACGCAGGATGGAAGCGAGTAATGCTTACAGGTTTGCAGGCCAGTACATGCAAAACCCCGCGCCTATCGGTGGAGGTATTTTTAAAGATGAATGGTGGCAGTATTACCGTGCATTGCCTCAGATCAAATACCGCATGATCTATGCTGACACGGCACTAAAAACCAAAGAGCAAAACGACTACAGTGTTTTCCAGTGCTGGGGTGCTGGAGCTGATGGTAAGATTTACCTACTGGATATGGTGCGCGGCAAATGGGAGGCACCTCAACTGCTGACCACCGCCAGGGCTTTTTGGGATAAGCACAAGGCGGTTGAAGGCATGGGGGCACTGCGTCAATTTAAGCCAGAGGACAAGGCCAGCGGCACAGGCTTGATCCAGCAGCTAAAGCAATCCGGCGTGCCAGTAGTCGGTGTACAGCGCAGCATTGACAAGGTAACACGCGCAATGGATGCAGCGCCTCAGATACAAGTTGGCAATGTCTGTCTACCTGAGTCTGCACCATGGCTATCCGACCTGCTGACCGAGGCAACCCCTTTCCCTAATGGGGCACATGATGATTGCCTTGACCCACTCATGGATGCGGTTGATGATATGCTGGTAACGAACAAAAATCGCAACACCCTAACCACCAAGAGACTATTTTAACATGTGGCCATTTAACAAAAAACAGCAGCCAGCACCCGAGCCCAAGAAAAAACGGGCCGCATTGAACTGGCCGCAACGTGACCCTAGCGACTACCCGAGCGTTGATATTGTCACGCCTACCGTAGCGGGTACCGCATCCGATAGCGCTATGGGTAAATTACTATTTGGCAGCCAGCAGGGCGTTCCTGATGCTATCGGCGATTGGTTTGCAGCTCAGGGCGCTGTGCCCGCACGTCAAGCCGCATGGATGTCAAAGCACTGGATGATTGATAAAGCCGTGTCCATGCCTGCACGCGATGCCGTGCGTCAAGGCTGGGAGCTGGACAGCGAAAACCAAGAGCTAATCGACACGCTGCAAAAGCAGGATAAAAAAAGCGGCATTGAGTTCACGCTGCAAGACTTTGTAGCATCGGCAAGACGCACCGGTGGGGCGGTCGCACTGTTTCACACGTGCCCATCCGGTGAGGACGAAACTGAGTATTACGAGGCGCCTTTCAACCTTGAGGCTGTTACCGAATACAACGGCATTAGCATTATCGACTCCAGTGAGGCGAATGGCGAGGTGCTGGGTGAGAATATCTCTAACCCTGCGAGCCTGCGCTACATGCAGCCTGAGTTTTACCGTATCGGTAACAAGCGTTATCACCATTCTCATGTAATTAACTGCATACCGTACCCAGTAGCTGACTATCTAAAAGCCACTTACGGCTATTTTGGTCAGTCGGTAGCTGAGCGTGTGTACAGCCGAGTGTATGCAGCCGAGCGCACAGCCGATGAAGCGCCACTGCTTGCGATGACTAAGCGCTTGCGTGCGTTAGGCGTAGACCTAGAATCTGTTATCAACGATGGCGGGCTAGAAACGTTAATTGCCAACGTGCAAGGATTGCAGGAGATGGCAGACAACCTTGGCGTGTTTGTCTACGACACTGCAAATGGCGGCGGACTAACCCAGATCGACACGGCGCTGGCTGATTTAGATACAACCATCATGACGCAGTACCAACTCGTCGCAGCGATTTCAGGAGTGCCAGCCACAAAGCTATTAGGCACATCGCCAAAAGGGTTCAATGCAACAGGCGAGAGTGAAGCTGAAGACTACCGCCAGTCATTGGAGTCAATTCAGACTGTTCACATGATGCCGCTTCTTGAGCGCCACTATGCGATTGAGTGTCAGTTGCTAGGTGATGCTGAGGGCGTAACAGTTACCTGGATGGCATTGGATAGTCCGACTGCTGCTGAATACGCTGAAATTGATAGCAAAAATGGCGCAACGATTGCCCAACTTGTATCACAAATGGTACTAACACCGGCCCAAGGCGCCATGATCCTTAGCCAGAACAAAGAGTCTATGTTTTTCGGGCATATTGAGCAGCAGGACAGTGAGCTGGATAATGACGCTGAAAGCCTGCTTGACGATCTGATGGGTGGTGATGATGAAACTCAAGAAATCATCTAAAGATTGGGCAGAATCACGTGGCGCAGCATTGGTTGGCGCTCCACTTAAGCCGAGTCACGATGCCGAAAAATTTTATCGCGTAACGCTTCAGAAAGCGGTCAAGCGTATGCGCAAGGATTACGAGCGCGAGCTAAAGAAACAGCTCAAACCAGCAATTAAATCAGCAGCAATGGATGCTAGTAGCCTTGGCTCCCAGCTTGGATCCATGTTCGGCGGCCTAGACGATAAGTGGAGCAAGTTTTTCGGCAAACTAGCGCGCAACTTGGCGGGGCGTGTCGTAGACCGTATCAACCAAACCAGCAAGCGAAACCTTGATTCATCGCTTAAAGACCTAAGCGGTGGGCTAACAATCAAGACGCCCAAGATGCCAGAAGCCATGTGGAGTGAGTTGCAAGCCGCCACCCGTGTAAATGTTGGCTTGATTAAGTCCATACAGTCGCAGTACCACGAGAAGGTATTTCAGGCCGTGATGAATAATGTCGGTGATGCTGAGAGCATAAAGGGTGCTGCTGAGAAACTGGTCAGCAAGACCTATTTCATAGGCGAGACTGTGGCCGAGCGAGCGGCTTTTATCGCGCGTGACCAGACCAGTAAACTAACTACAGCGACCAATATTGCCCGAATGGAATCAGCTGGAATTAAAAAAGTCCGCTGGCGACATAGCGGCGGGAGCAAAGACCCAAGACCGTTACATTTAGAATATGATGGCCAGATATTCGACTTGGACAATCCGCCAATTATTGAAGAAGACGGAACGAGGGGCTGGGCTGGCGAAACTTATAATTGTCGGTGCTACCTAGTGCCTATTGTTGCTTTTGGTGACTAGCATGTTATAATGCCCCAAGGCGCAATGCCTACCCTGCCGATTGCGGCATAAACTGTTTTGAGGTGAAAATATGCAAGACCTTATTCTGTTAGACCAGAATCAAATACCCTTAGTTGATTCCCGCCTTATGGCTTCCCGCCTTGATGTTCGGCACCGCGATATGATGCGCGATGTGATGGACAAGTATGCAGCAGACTTTGAGGAGTTCGGTAGTTTCGCGAGACATCTCGCTAAACCAGAAGGCGGAGGCAGACCCCAGCCTTACTACCTGCTGAATGAAGATCAAAGCTACCTAATGCTGACCTATATCAAAAACACACCAAGAGCGCGCAACCTAAAGAAGAAGCTAGTTGCCGCATTTAAGAAGGTACGCGCCCAACTTGCTAATCGTGATATTGCACGCCTTGACGGTAAAGAAGTGCGCAAAGCTGAGACCGATAGCATTAAACTGCTTGTGGAGTACGCCAGTGCAGCGGGTAGCAAGTCGGCAAGCCATTACTATGCAAACGTAACGCGCATGACTAACAGCTTGCTAGGCATTGAATCAGGCGAGCGTGACAACTTAGACGCTAACCAGTTGAAGCAAGTCGCAATCCTAGAAGGCGTGGTAGATATTGCGATTCGTGACGGCGTGAAAGCCGAGATGCCTTACAAAGACATCTACCAGTTAGCGAAAGAGCGAGCATCGCATGTTGTGAAGGCTATTGGCGTTATTGGGGGTGATGTATGAGTGTTCACTTCTCGAGCAATACAGATATGTGGGCTACCCCAGCAGCATTTTTTTGAATACTACAACAATATATTTAGGTTCGACTTAGATGTATGCGCAAGCGCCGAGAATGCAAAGTGCGAAATTTTCTACACAGAAGAGGATGACGGGCTTGCGCAAGAATGGGAAGGTAACTGCTGGATGAACCCACCATACGGGCGTGAGATCATACATTGGATGCGTAAAGCGTATGAAAGCAGTTTGCGTGGCGCAACTGTTGTTTGTTTAGTACCAGCGCGCACAGATACAAAATGGTGGCACGAGTACGCCATGAAAGGAGAAATTGAGTTTATCCGAGGGCGCTTAAAGTTTGGTGACGCAAAGAACAGTGCGCCGTTCCCCAGCGCAGTAGTTATATTTTACCCACCTAGATAACCACCACAAGCCGCCCACCACTGGCGGCTTTTTATACCTCTTGACATTGCAAAACTATCAAAGTATCCTACACAATAGATAAAACCTATTGAAAGGTGCGCGCACTTGTCTCAGAGAGAAATCGACTCTAATGGTTGGATGTACATAGCAAAGAATCCGATTTCCAAATCTGGTGTTTTTCCGTATCTGGGTTCCGAGATCGGTGCGCCCGAGCCTACCCGTATTTATAACGTCCTGCGATCACCAGAAGAATTAGAAAAGGCCGCAAGCACATTTAGCCTAATCCCAATCATTGACGACCACGAGTTTCTGGGCAGCATTGGCATAAGTACAGATGATCGGCCACCAGCTGGCTACACAGGCGAAAACGTCGTATACGAGCATCCCTACCTATATGCACCACTGAAAATCACTTCCGACGCGCTACAGAAACAATTAGCGCGCGGAAAAATCGAGCTTTCACCCGCGTACACTTGTGACTGGATAGAAGAGTCCGGCGAGTACGAGGGGGAGCAGTATGACTATAAACAAGTCATAAACCACGGCAACCATCTAGCACTTGTTGACAAAGGCCGCACAGGTCGAGATGTTGCCGTATTGGATCACTATGCATTTGACACAGGAGGGCTATTGCCCATGAAGACCCTAGAAGAAATCATGGCCGCCATTGGCGCGCTGTCTGACGAGGACAAGGCAAAGCTCCAAGCTGCGTTGAGTCCTGCCACTGACGAAGAAAAAGACGAAACCGCAAAAGACGATGAAGTAACCGACATCGTTGAAGAAGCTGACAATGTAGCCGAAGCCGCTGCCGAAGCTGTTGCCGCCGAAGAGCAAGGCGATGACGTTGCTGCTATCGAAGCTGCTGGCGAAGCCGTTGAGAACGCCGAGGCAGTTTTAGAGGCCGCAGAAGAGTTGCAAGAGAAGATCGCCCAAGACGCAATGCACAAGGCCGTTAAGCACATTGATGCGCGTAACGCCATGGCCGCACGCGTTAAGCCGTTTATTGGTGCAGTTCCAAAAACTTCAATGGATAGCGCGGAATCAATCGCTGCTTACGCTTGTAAAAAGTTTGGCATTAAGCATGGCAAAGGCCAAGCAACTGCCGTGATCGCTGGCTACCTGCACGGTCGCAAACCAGCGTCTGCAAAAACAGTAGCGCAAGACAAAGCGGTCGTATCGACTCATAAGCCACAAGTCGCCGTGTTCGGCTGGGAGAAATAATTATGACAATCCGTAACTCAATCACCGCTATGCGCACCGCTGTTATTGGTACGCTGGCATTTGACGGCCCACAGCGTGCAGTGCCTTTAATTTTAGATAGTGCAAGCGAAGCGAACAACGTGTTCGGTCGTGCGTTTACGTACAAAACCGAAAACACCTCGCAGGCGGGCGGCGCTGGCGTATTCGCTGGCATTATGACCAACCCGCACGCTTACGCTATCGACCAAGTGACCGCTAAAAACGGCACGCCTGGCGAGTTCCTGCACATGGGCGAAGTGTTTGTTAAGTTAGTCCCTGTTGTTGCGTCGGGTAAAACCGCAGTAACCCCAGTTATCGGCTCAAAAGTTTATTTTGTTGCCGCGACTGGCGTGCTGACAGCCGACCCTACAGATCAGGATACTGTGCCAGTATCGCACACCGAGATCAAAGGCGCGGTCGTTTCACGTCACACACCAGTATCTGAGAGCGGTGGCCACTTGGCTGTTGTTTCATTGACCGGCTTACAAGCATAAGGAGCGCCAACATGGCTAAGATTTCAGAAGTATTAATGCATCAGAGTGGACGCCAAGTTCGCGCCCGAGGTGCTGCAAACATTGCGCAAGATAAAGACTTTGCGCTGAACGACCTGAAAGCGCTGGGCGTTGGCGTTGCTGCAATGGATAGCGCCTTGATCGGCCCCGCGGCTACCACAGGCTTTGTTCCAGCGCACATGCTGCAAACGTGGTTGGCTGGTACTGTTCGCGCAATCACGACTCCGGTTGATATTGACTACGTGGCGGGCATCACCACCGTGGGCAACTGGCATGATGACGAGATTGGCGTTCGCACCGAGGAAGATTTCGGTCTGGCCGAACTGTACGGCGACACGGTTAATATCCCATTGGCTAACAGCAATCCCGGCTTTGAGCTGCGAGACGTTGTGCGCTTTGAGCAAGGCTTTCAGGTTGGCGAGCTAGAAATGCGTCGCATGGGTGCTGCTGGTTTTCAGCAAGAGCAATCCAAGCGCCGTGCTGCTACCAAGTCACTCGACATTGCGCGCAACTTAGTTGGCTGGAACGGCATCGCTAACACTCGCACCTATGGCCTGCTAAACGATCCGAACTTGCCGTCTGTTGTAAGTTTAGGCAGTGGTACAGCATGGCTTTCTGCTACGTTTGCCCAGTTGGTTGCGCAGTTTACCGCAATGCGTAACGCGCTTGAAACCCAAATGGGGCAATCTTTGCGTGACGATGCAAACTTCCTGCTTTCTTTGCCGGCTGGCTACCGTGGTGTGATGAACGTGTACAACACCGGCGGCAATATGAGCTTTGGCCAGTGGCTGAGCGAAAATTACCCGAACGTTCGTACCGAGTACATTAACAGCCTGAAAGCTGCTATCGGCGGTAAAGACGTTGGCTACCTGATCGCTGAAAACGTGTCTGAGCTAGACGAGTCCGACACCGATTCAGCAACGCTGATCCAAGCGGTGCCGAGCCGTTACGAAGTGGTAGGCTCTGAGAAGCGTGCCAAGGGTTACATTGAGACTGCTAGTAACGCACTCGCTGGCATCATCGTGCTGCGCCCATGGGCAATCACACGCGCAGAAGTAAGCGCTTAAGCGATACGCCCCGTGTAACAGCGGGGCTATTTTTAGGACATATATTATGTACGTATATTCGACCGTAACAGCAAGCATTGCATACACCGTTGGCGACAAGACCATCATCATTAAAGGCGGCGCTAACGTCACCGATAAGCATATGTGGACGCCAAAAGGTGTTGCAACACAAGTGACAAAAGAAGAATTAGAAGAACTGCGCAAGATTCCAAGTTTTTCGAGCCGTGAGAAAGAAGGTTATTTTTCAACGTCACAGTTTGAGAAAAACCCGGACAAAGTAGCTAACGACATGGCAGGTGCTGACAAGTCGGCCCAAGCAGATGTTGAAAAGTTAGAAGAAACATCCAAAGCCAAGCGCAAGTAAGGTATAGCCATGATTTTTGATCTAGCCAAGTTTCGCCTGATTTATCCGCAGTTTAACACTACTGCTGATGCGCTGGTTTTAGCACTCGCTGAGCAAGCCGAGTGCTATTTGCCGAGCGGGTGCGAAGACTGTTTAGATCAATTAGTCATGCTGATGGTTGCGCATATGCTGAGCATCCGCACGGCTAGCGGTACAGGTGGTGGCTTAGCCGTTGCCAGTGCAAGCGAAGGCGGCATTAGTGTTAGCCTGGCAATGCCTGCCAATGCTGATGCTCGTGGCCAGTGGCTTAATATGACGCCATTCGGCCAGCAGTATGCAGCGCTAGCAGCGCGTTGCGGCAAGGGTAAGGCTGCCGCTGGCTTGTTCATTGGCGGCTATCCTGAAGGCGACGCATTCCGTCGAGTTTACGGCGTATTCCCAAGGCGCAAGCTATGAAAATAACGCAGGACAACTCAGGCAGCAAAGCGCTGGAAAAACTAGCAGATCAGATTAAAAAAGCTAAGCTAGAGGTGGGTTTTTTTGAGTCTGCAAAATACCCAGACGGTACACCTGTTGCCTATGTCGCCGCCATTCAGGAGTTCGGCAATCCAGCTGGAAATAACCCTAGCCGCCCGTTTTTTCGTAATGCAATATCGCAAAATGACGGCTGGAAACCACTTGCAACCAAGGCGATGAGCGCAGTAGTTGGGGGGAGCATGGAGTTAAATCAGGCGCTCAATCAGATGGGTTTAAAAATGGCTGCTGACGTAAAAGACAGTATTACTGACGGCAGCTACGAGGCGCTCAAACAGTCAACACTTGATGCCAGGCAGTCTCGCAAGCGCACCGAGGGCGTAGCGAGCAAGCCGCTTATTGATACGGCGCAGATGCTGCAATCCGTAACGTATGCTGTGAACGGGGAGATGGAGTGAACTTCAACAACCTGCACGCTCTAGCCGCTACCATAATTCCGCAGCAATCCATGAGCTGGGTGCGCTTCAAAGAAAACAGCGAAAACGCTATGGGCGTGACCGTGCCAGTTTATTACCCCGCTGAAACAATCACTGGCAGCTTGCAACCAATGGACGCTCAGGACGTGGCAAAACTAGGTCTTAGCATTCGTAGCGAGCATGCCACGTTGCACACAAGTGCAGACGTTAAACCCGCTAAAGAGGGCGAGCAGCCTGACCGAATTGTCTACGCAGGCCGCAAGTTTGAGCCAGTCGCTATTACGAATTGGTCAGCGCAAGACGGTTGGCGCAAATTGGTATTGGTGGCCGTATGAATGAGACACAAGCCTTTATTGTTGCTCGTACGCACTTGGTCGCAGCATTGCGCGGATACGGCTACGATTGCGCTGTACAGGCGGGCAGGCAGCCAACTAAGCAGCTACTAAAAGATAATACGGTTTACATGTTCGCTATCAGCGAAAACCGCCATGGTGTTCAGCGTAGAAACTATAGCCCGCATGATGGGCACATGGGGCACGTTGAAAGCACGCTAGTTAGTAAGACAGTACAGGTGCAAGCGTTTCGCAAGCACAACATTAAAAATTTAGACGACTATACTGCTAGCGACTTGTGCGCAGCTGTTAAAATGATTATTAGCAGCTTACCATACATAGAACTGCTACAATCGCAGGGTGTTGGCGTGAGCAATGTAGTTGATATGCGAGAGCCTGAATTTATAAACGCTGCTGGCGATTATGAGAAAAACCCTTCGTTTGATTTTGATTTGAGCTTTACCCGAACCATTAAACCAGTAACCAAACCAGTAACCACAATCAAGCCCGAATTGGTCGGGATATAAGGAGGCCGCATGGCTATTTCACAAACGAATTATGTAGATATCACCAGCGCTGTTGCTGGTGCGTCTGCGACCGGCTCACCATCGCTACAGCATCGGCGCATTACCAGCGGCGGCCTACGTGACGCACAGGGTAACTCGATTCCAAACGGCGGCATGATTACCGTCACCTACGGAATGCTTGAGATTCTAAACAGCATTTTAGACTCAAGTGCCGACCGCGCTTTTGCTCAGCAATACTTCGCAATGAAAACCACAGCACCAGCTAACAAGCCAAGCTCTTTGCAGTTTGTCTATGTTGACACTGCGGCAAGCCCTGTTAGCTCAGTGTTGACCGGTGGTGTTATTGCTGATCCTACTGCTGCTCAGGCGCTAGAGGGTGATGATTTAACCATCACAGTGCTAGATGGTTCGCCAGTCGATGTTACGCTAACAGGTATTAGCGCAGTAACCACAATTGGCAATATTGTCACAGCATTAAACCTGCTTTCTTTGCCGGCTGGCCTAGTGTTTAGTGCCAACGGATCAAGCCTGATTGCCACCTACGCAGAAGCAGGTAGTGCTGCTGATGCTGTTTTACGTTTTTCAGGCGCAGCGGCTGACGTGCTTATGCTGACCGAATCAGAGGGTGCTAGTGTTGTGCTTGGTGGTGTGCTAACCCCTGTTGATGCTTACATTGCGAGCCGTGAGGCTAACAAAAACTTCGGTACATTCTCGATCCAAGGGTTGAAAGATGAACCGCAGATAGAGCTAACCAAACTCAAAAATTATCACTTGAGCTACAACGTACTGCACCAGCTTTACATTGAGCTAGATAGCAAGGTAGGTATTGACTTGCTACCGGTTTACACTACGTTTAAAGACGTTCCGATGACCGGGTTTATTCTTAGTGAGACCGCTAACGAATTTAAAGCGGTTATTCCAGCTGGCTTGATTGACGCGACCGACTTTGAGGGCCGCAACACTGTCAACCAAATTATGTTCCGCCAAGCAAGCGGCATGACTGCTGACGTTGATAATGACGTTGACAAGTTTGCATTAGACGGCCTGCTAGTTAACTACTACGGTGTGACTAGCGTTAATGCGACACCACTTAGCTTTTTCCAAAAAGGCAATCTTCAGGGTACTGTAGCAGACCCGCGAGACATGATGGTAGCGGCGTGCGAGCAGTGGATCAAAGGTAAGGTATCAAGCGACCTGATTAATACGCTGGTTGCTAGCCGGATCCCAGCAAACTTAGACGGCAAGACGCGCATTCGCACGATTATCACCAATGGTGCTGTTGCATCGGCTTTGCGCAGTGGTGCGATCCTGAAGCTAAAAGACCTTACGCCATTGCAGAAAGAAGTCATTTTTGACATGAGTGGCGATGAGCTAGCGGCAATGGACGTGTTCAACAATGGCTTCTGGCTTGACGTTACTATTCGCACAGTCGTAGTTGACGGCATTGAAGAGAAGCACGCCCACTACGTTTTGATTTACGCTAAAGCTGATTTTGTACGCCGCATAGTTGGTTCACATAACCTCGTTTAAATTAGGAGCTAAAACATGGCACTTTATGATATTGCAGCAACGGGTTTTAGTATCTTCCTAAGATCTACCACGTCATTCCCGCAAGGTTTTTTCCTTGAGGGCATCGCAGACGATACCGACCCGCTGGCATTTGGCGAGCTGACGATTGCCGAGGCAGACACTAACGTTAATGGCGACCTGGTTGTATTCGGCAAGCCGCAAGTGCTCAACCCTACCATTGCGGTTGTTGCTGGTTCGCCTGCTGATAAAAACTTGCAAGTGATGCTGGGCGCTCGCCAAAACGGCGTACGCGAGACTGTCGAGATTACTGTTACATATCCCGACGGCTCAAGCGTTACGGCTTCCGAGGGCGTGCTGATTACTGGTACTAAAGGTAAAGGCGTATCGTCTAACGGTCGCACCGCTACTCGCTCATACGGCTTTGCATTCGGCGTGCATAGTGAGTCGCGCGCGTAACAGTGTTAGGAGTGCATGATGAGCTTGATTAAACCAACCGAAGTCACTATCAAAGACCTAGACGGCGTAGAGCGCACGTATCGTATCGGTCGCTTCCCCGCGCTTATCGGCCTTGATATTATCGCTAAAGTACCAAGCAACATTGCCAGCTTATCCAAACAGCTTCCCCACTTGCGCCAGCTTGTTTTGCAGATGTGTCAATACGTTGCCGTCGATGTTCCGCTAGATGATGGTGGTACGCATGAGGTGGCACTGAGCACCGCAGCACTGGTTGATAACCACGTGCCAGACGGGCAAACCCTGCTGCACTTGTGTTTTGAGATTATGAGGCACAACACAAGTTTTTTCGGGAGCGGCAACCAATCCGTCCTAGATTTCCTACTGGAAAAACTGGCGGATTCGTTGCCCAAGATTACCCAAACGCTAATGCAGTCGTGGCAGTCATCATTTCCGAGCGATTCGCAACCCTAACCGAACTAAAAACTAGCGTTGACGTTGAGGAAGCGTTAGAGCTGTATGAGATTGCAATGTACAATCGGGCAAATGAGGCGCGGGCGCAAGATGCGGCAAATACGGTGAAATAATGCTAATAGATAAAATGCTTTTTCTGTTTGAGGCTGACGCCGATAGCATAAAAAAAGGCACCCAGGAAGGCAAGAAAGGCGCTGATGATTTAACCAGCGCCATGAAGCGCGCTGATGAGCAGTCTAAAAAGACGATCAGCAATTTTGCCACTTTTGCTAAAGGCGCTTTAGGCTGGCTAGCTACGGCTGCTGCTGCCAGTAAAACCATGGGCATGGCAGTCTCAAGAGCAGGTGAGATTGAGGCGCTAGATACACTGTCACTCAAGATGGGCGCTAGCATCACGCAGACGGACGCGCTAGCGCGCTCCATCGTTGGGCTAGGCGGTAGCACTGACCAAGCTCAAGCAGACTTGGCAAGCCTTGCTGATAGTATGCGTAAGCGCAATATCAAGCCCATGGAAGGTATGCTGAATCTGGCTGACCAGCTTGCTGGCATGAACTACGATCAGGCTACAAAAACGCTTAAAAAATACGGCATCACCGAGAGATCTACGATTGAGCTGTTGCGCAAAGGCAGTGGTGAAGTTCGGCGCATGATGCTGGCTCAAGAAAAGAATGGAGCAATCACGCAGGAGGCAGCAGACAAAGCCAAAGCGTTCAATCAATCGCTGAACAATCTTAAGCGGGTGTCTTCTGATGCAGCTAATTCGTTCGCCCAATACCTGATGCCGGTACTAACCAAGGTGCTAGATTTTCTAGCAATGGCTGGCAAGTGGGCAGTGGAAAATAAAACCTTTGTGATTGCGTTTTTCGCGGGCGTGGCTGGGATTATTACTGGGCTGTTTTTGCCCGCCATGCTATCAGCCGCTGCCGCGACAATTGCCGCTACATGGCCTTTTATTGCTATCGGCTTGGCTGTCGGCGCTGCTGCTGCTGCATTCGCCCTGATTTATGACGACATCGTGCACTTCATGGCGGGCAACGACTCGCTAATCGGCCAGATAATTAATGATTTTCCGATTGTTGGCGAGATCATTAACGCGGTCATTGAGGGTGTGAAAATAGCGTTTGCGGAGGCGGGCGCGGCAGCTGATGCACTATGGAATGGTTTTAAAGCCATGGCCAGCGGGATTGTCGGCGTGTTTAAATGGCTGTGGGATGCTGTTAAGTCGTATATCGGATTCATAACCGCTGGCGTAGGTAAAGTTGCTGACGTTGTAGGGAGTGTTGGTAAGTGGCTTGGCGGTAAGCTGAGCATTGCCACAGAAGAAAAAGTAACGCGCGAGGTTGAGGACGTTTACACGGGCGGCGATGATAGTGTTAGACCGTCAAGCAGAATGAGCGGCGTGGATTTTGTCGATGACGGGGCAAGAGGCCGCAGCGATAACGAAATTATTAACAACACAGAGTCAGCTAAGCAGTACACAGCACAGGCGCAGCAACAACCAGCGAACGCAATGACGAGCAATGCAATCAACAATCAGCGCACCAATAACATCGAGTCAAACCTGACGATTGGTCAAGTAACTGTCGAGACTCAAGCCACTGATGCGGCGGGTGTATCGGCAGGTTTATCTGACTCGCTATCTGCAGAGCTTGAAAAAATGCAGGCCAACAACGCCACGCCGATAACGAGGTAATCATGGTAAACAGAGTCGAGATACTCGATAACGAAAAGCTGCAGCCACTGTGGGCGGGCAGCGATATTATGGACGTGCAAGTTCTGGAAACGTCGACTGTTACAAAGTACAAGGTCGAGGATGGCACAAATCGCAACGACCACATTGTGCACAATCCAACCGAAATAATAATGCGTTTCACGCTTGCGGGTGAGGCGTCGCAACTGTTTAACGATATCAAGCAGACGTACACCGAGCGCACCCTAGTAACAGTACAGACGCGCACGGATGTATACTCTGATATGATTGTTACTGAGATACCGCAAGAGCAGACAGGCGCAGCCATGGACGCGGTGATGCTTGATATACGCCTGTCAGAGTGGCGGGAAGTTGTGCCCGAGTACGGTGAGCTAACTCAAGCAAGAGTCGCCAAACCCGAGCAGTCAAGCACCGTAAAACGAGGCAGCCAAGCGACAACCGAAACGCCACCCGCTAAAAAACAGAGCGTGCTAAGGAGCATTATTTAATGCGTGAGATTATGTTACAGGCCGTGCCTAATCAGCGTATTGACGTATCAGTAGGCGGTATGGTGTGGCGCATTGAAATCAAGGCGATCACTGGCGGTATGGCTGCTACTGTTTGGGCTGATAATGAGCAGCTTATTAGCGGTACTCGAATACTCGATAACAGCCTGATTTTACCTTTTAAGTACCTAGCAATTTACGGCAATTTTATAATTGATAGCGGCGGCAACCCTATCGACTGGCGTTTATTTGGTCGCAGTCAAGCGCTGTATTTTATTGAGCCGGACGAACTGCCATGATTGATCAGCGGATTGTTAGGGTGGGGCTGGAAATTGACGGCGTACTCAATCGTTATGAGGGTTTGCGCGTAAAAGCAAGCGGGACAAAGTACACAGACCCGACGCAAAACGACTGCAGCATAACGATAACTGGATTAAAAGCAGATACGCGCGGCTTTATTCTAGGCGCTACCGATCCATTTAAACCCAATCCTAAACCGCCACGCCTAACTTTAGAGGTAGGGCGTGAGTCGCTAGGCTACTTTGTGCTGTACGTTGGTGATATAACCAACGCTGAGATTACAGCACCGCCTGACATTGATCTGAATTTAAAGTGCAAAACCAACAACCAGAACAACGCTAAAATAGTCGCTGTGTCGGCAGGTGAGCGAATAACGCTAAAACAACTTTCTGAACAGTGCGCCATGAATAACGCGCTAGAATTAGCATTCCAAGCTATCAATAAAAACATAGCAAATTATAATTTCACTGGCACCGCTGCACAGCAAATTGTGAGCCTGCAACGTGTCGGGAACGTAAACTGTTTTGTTGATGACGGCAGGCTGATAGTTAAAGATGCAGGCGCACCGCTTAAAGACCGTGTGCGTATTTTGGGCATGAACAGCGGCTTAGTTGGCATACCAAAGCGCACTGATAAAGGCGTGCAGGTGCAATATTTGATTGATGCTGAGTCGCAGTTAGGCGGCACGCTGAGGCTAGACAGCAAGGCTGATAAGTCGTTAAACGGTGATTATGAGATTACTGAGCTAAAGTACGACATTGACACGCACGGCGATAACTTTTTCTATACGGCTACGGGGGTGCGCCTATGACTATGAGTCATTTGGATAAGAAGACCACAGGTGCGCAGGATTTAGGCGCGTCACTAAGCGGTGCCGTCACGCAAGCGCTAATGCAGGTCGATGGCATGCTGCCCGCAAAGGTGGTCAAAGTTGATCGCACGACGGGGCGCGTATCAGTGCAGCCCATGATCCAGATGGGCGACACTGGCGGGAATAAAATAACCCGCGCAATCGTGCCAAACATACCGATCATGACCATGGGTGCAGGCGGTATCTTTGCATCATTCCCCGTGCAGGTTGGCGACCTTGGTTTCGTGTTTGCAGCAGACCGCGATACCTCGCTGTTTCATCAATCCGAGGGCGGCATGGATTGGCCTAACACTGAGCGCATACACCAGTTCGGCGACGGTGGTTTTTTGCCGCTCAAGCTGTTTAATTTCAGCATTGCGGGTGGCGTGCTGGCTGATGGGTTTAGCTTGCAGACATATGACGGATCGACATTTATTACTCTTAAATCTGGCGAGATACAGCTAAATGCAGCCATGATTAAGATCGTCGGTGACGTTGAACATACTGGCAACAATGCGACAACTGGAACATTCACAAACAACGGCAAAGACATAGGATCTGGTCATGCCCACAGCGGCGTTGTTCCGGGCGGCGGAAATACAGGGGGTGTTGTTTGAGCACATTTTTAGTAGATAGCAAAAACGATTTGGTTTTAACAGGTGATACGATCCAGATTGAAAACGGATTGCAGGGCGCGCTACTCGCTGCTAAACACTACGCGCAGACATTGCGCGGCGAGATGATGCACGACATGCAGAGCGGCGTGCGGTTTTTTGAAACAGCTTATAATCAGCCACGGCTTAATCTATTTGCTAACGATATGCGGCGGCGTATCATGCAGGTCGAAGGCGTTCGATCTGTCACCAAGTTCGACGCTCGATTGTCGCAAGACGAACTAATCTACTCTGTGCATATTGAAACCATCTGGGGGGCCGGTGAGATCAGCAATATATCTGTTAGTAGTTCTGGCGCTGTTGGTAGCGGAGCAAAACGCTGTGAAGATGCGACGTTGTTTGGTTTCTATATGGAAAATGACGATCTGATTTTCTACTCAGACAATGAGGCTGGGACGAGTCCGGTAATGTATATTGACGATTATGGTTATTTAATTTTGGAGTCTCAGTAGTGAACAAATTAAATCTAGGGCGCGTCAAAGGTGATCAAGGTCCTCAAGGCTATCGAGGGCATCAAGGCCCTCAAGGGCCTCAAGGGATTCAAGGCACAACAGGCCCGCAAGGGCCTCAAGGCGTACAAGGGCCTCAAGGCGTACAAGGTATTCCGGGACCTGTAGGAGAAGAGGGAAAAGATGGGACTCTTGGCATCTATCGTCCCGATATGTACATTGAAGACCCTAGCCAAATCTTCTGGCACGAAGATGAGCTTTATCGCGCAGGTGATGTATTGGTATTGCCGTATACGACTACGGGTGATTGGGGCGTTGAAGAATCTCTTTTTGTTGCGGTGGGGGCCTCGGTTCTTAGGCAGGACCTTGCCAACCCTGACATGGGCGCGGCGTTGGTAGCACGATCCGTAATAGTAGTAAATTCAGTAAGTGAAATGATTGGGTTACCAGGGATCAAAGTTGGTCAGAACGTTCGCACCCTCGGATATTACGAGCAGGGGGATGGTGGCGGAAATGACTATGAGATTGTAGCGGTGAGTACAGGAGTAGATGATGGCGGGTCGCACATTGATCTGAGTGGAAGTGGGTTGCAGGCAAGGGGGCTGTTCGCTTCGGAAACGGTAAGCTCGCAGCAGTGGGGCACAAGCAAAAAAGTATTTTATGTTTCAACGGATGGGAGACAAGGGGCGAATGGAGGAATTGACGATCCATTCGATTCCCTACAAAGTTGCTACGACTATATTTCATCACTCGGCCAATGGTTCGTAGGGTCTTTTGAGATAAGACTTGGGAGCGGGACTTACTCTACCCCCGGTGGCCGTGTAGTGAACAATGCTAGATTTGAGAACCAGTTGGTTATAAAGGGAGCTGCCGTAGGAGGCCATCCTAACGTCCCGACTACCGTAATAACACTCCCAGGCGGCAATCACGGCTTCTCGCCGGGATTCAAGAACTGGTTAAAAATCGAAGACATAAAATGCACAGGGAATACGGCGAACGGTGAGGCTTTCTCTGTGGGGAATGGGTGCGTGCTATCCCTTGTCAACTGTCACACACAAGGGGTCAGGCTACCCGTGACATATCAGCATGGGGCACAGCTTGGTATAGCTGGTGGGGTATATGACGGTGATAACATTGCTTCTTCCTACGGAGTTCGGGGGTATTACGGATCAAGCCACTCCATCACAGCCCCGGATATTGCTAGTGGTGCAATTTTCAAAAATTTCACTTATGGGCTTTACATAAATGAAGGCTGCTTTGGACACCTAGATCATACCACGGTGACGGATTGTGAAACCGGGGTGTACTTCGGACGAGTAGATAGTGGATCTAACACTAAAGGGATGCGTATACACCGGTGCGGTGTTGGGGTTCGGGCATATTGCTCTAGCTGGATGGACAACGGGATAGACTTCGGGATAGGGACAGCTGATAAATGCACAGTGCCGGTTGATTCGCGCGCCAGCGCAGAGTTCTACGAAAGAGCAAGTAGGAACATCAGTAGAACGCCCAGATACCAGTCGTCAGGGATGTGGGGGCTATCTCAGACAAATACAGTTGATGATGTTACTATCTGGACGCCTGGAGAAATTCGCCCCGGTTATGCCCGGGCGACAGGGGATGTTATAACAATAAAGCTCATTGTCGTACCCAATGCAGCAAACTCCGGTAATAGCGTGGTTAGTTTTAGGATAAACGGAGTGTATGCAGGGGGTGTTCAAGTTGGACCAACAGACGGTCGAGGAGTGGTAGAGGCCCACATGTTGTTCGGAACATCTACCGAAATACGGTCTTTAGTGACTTTCACGTCCCCGAATGCTAATAGGTCGGACTATAAAACGCTTGCCGTTCCCGATAGCGGAGACATAACGGTCCACCTTAGCAACGCCAGCTTGGAGGACACATTTAGTATCAATTTCGGGACCTATGAAACGACATTGGGCGGATAAAGGAGCTTAATACATGCAAGGAATAATCTTAACAGCCGCTGGTGTACAGCGGTTTACGGGACTAAGCTCTTATGAATACCGTAAATAAGTATTTGGAATGGACAGCTCAAAAACGTTGGCGATCATCGTTATCACATGTGACACTGAGTGTGCCGATTTACGGGCTAGTCTACTTAATCTCTCTGTTAATCAGCCTACCAAGCCCCAATGCCATTGCCGCCACATTTGTGGTGGCGTGGTGGTGGAGCCGAGAGAAGACGCAGTATGAGTGCCGAATTAAGGGTAGCCAGCCCTCCTACACAGTTTGGCATAAAGGGTGGTTACCGTTAGAATGGGATAGACCCTCTACTCTTGACCTCGCTTTGCCGGCAGTCGCGGTGGTACTGTTTTCGATACTTATCAACTGAGTTACTGGTTCTAAACTCCAGTCGTGCGGAGCGGTTTAACGAGTTGAAGATTTAGCCTGTGGAGTTAGATACATGACACTAGGACAAAAACAAAGACTTTTCACGCGCATGATTGGCGGTTTTTTATGAAACGGTGCATAATAGAAACTATCTACGTGGCAGGGGTTATCAATAGTGTCTGACTATCAATTTATTACAGAGCGCGGCGTCATTGTTCCGGACACAGCAGACAGCCGTGAGCGTGTTATTGAGCTGTTTCGGGCGTCATTTGGCAACGATATTGACACAGACCCGTCTACGCCAAGTGGCCTGCTAATCACAATGTTTACGGAGCAGCGGGATGCTGTTGCACGAAATAACGCAGCGCTTGCTAATCAAATTAACCCTGAGCAATCGACGGGCGTTTTCTTGGATGGCTTGTTTGGTTTTACGGGTGGTGAGCGAAAACCCGCTACGCGCTCAATCATTAACGGAGTTACGCTAACAGGCGATGCCGGTACGATTGTGCCAGCGGGTACGATTGCTCGCGCTATTAACGGCGACCAGTTTGCGTCAGTAGCGCAGGTCGTGTTAAACGCAGGCGGTACAGCCGCCGTTGATTTTATCGCTATTGAATACGGCCCTGTTGAATGCGGCGCGCATGAGCTGCAAACGTTTGCGACCAGCGTTTTAGGATTGATCGGAATTGACAACAATACCGGCGCAGTGGTCGGACGTAAAGCCGAGACTGACTCGCAGGTTCGTCGGCGCAGGCGTGAAACGCTGGCTATTCAATCTATGAGCACGCCTGAGGCTATCCGTTCGCGCCTTGGCAATATCGAGACGGTGCGTAGCCACCAGTTTTTAGAAAATTATACTGATGCACCTGTCGTCAAGCGCGGAATAACGTTAAAAGCTAACAGCATTTGGGCGTGTGTTGAGGGTGGTACAGATGCAGAAATTGCCACAGCTTTGCATGATTCAAAAACAATGGGCGCAGGCTATAACGGCGCAGTGCAGTACGATATTGTAGACCCGCGATCACTCGTTACATATCCCGTTTCATTTGACCGCCCGCGTGAAGTTGCGCTATTGATTCGCGTCACGGTGCGCGCTAGCTCGTTAGATGTTCAAAACTTAATCCCTGATTTAGTTATGAATTATGTAAATGGCGAGCTAGAAGGCGACGTATCATTTGTTGTCGGCGTGGACGTTTCGCCATGGGAGATCTCAGGTGCAATCAATCAGCAGGAGCCGCTGATTAGCGTGCAGAGAGTAGAGTTGAGTCTAGTCGGTTCTGGCGCTTGGTCTAGCGATGTTTACGCGCTAGATATAGATCAGGTTGCACGCACTCAACGTAGTTCAATAACGGTGGTGATCGTATGAGCCAAGAGCTTGATTTAAGCGTCAATCTGTTACGGTCGATTCTCTGGCAGTACGAAAATGCAGACAAGCTAAAAGCGCTCATTTTAGGTCAGCAAGAGTGGATTAACGAAAACCACACTAAATTCTGGAATGACTGGATCCGCGATGTTTTCAATTTAAAAACCGCCAACGCTTTCGGGCTGGCAGTTTGGGCGCGCATACTCAACGTGCATCTGACGATTGAACGCGAGGAAAACCTAGATGACGTTTTCGGCTTTGGCGTCGAGCATGAGAACTTTGAAAACGGCGGATTTGGTGTAGCAGCAGGCGCTATTGACAACGTGAGTGTTGAGCAAGCACGTAAAATGCTGTTAGCGCGTTACTTTACGCTAACATATGCGCCGACCGTGCCGAATATCAATATGATTTTAGAAGTGATGTTTGGTGAGGGCGCAGTTTACGTTGTCGATTCTCTCGACATGCTCTACAGCACTTACACGTTCAACGGCGAGCCTGATTACCGAACGCGCGAATTACTTAAAAACGTTGACTTTTTGCCTAGGCCAGCGGCTGTTGGCGTTGATTTTACAATACTACCCGACGATGCGTTTGGTTTCGGTTCGGAACATTTAAACTTTGAAAACGGTGGATTCACTGAGCGGAGATATATCTAATGGTTAAGATTTATAAGCAGCCCTTTGCCCACGATGGCGACACAATAGCAATCCCCGATGCGTCACAGCCTGACGGGAAAATGTCGACTACTGACGGCTGGACGCATGACTATCAACTGCCAAAAACAGACCCCAATTATAAGCCAGTTGGCAGGCAGGAAATGAATGGGGTTTTTAAAGAGGTCACAGAAGCGTTGGGGCAGGTGCAGGTGCAAGGTTCGGCTACATGGTCTGCAGTCGGCGCACCATATCCGATTAACGCGCAGGTTTATCATAACGGTAAGCAGTGGCTGGCGCTGCGTGCTAACAGTGTTTCGCCTGCGGAGGGTGAGGATTGGACTGAGCTAGTCGGGAAACAATATATTGATGCGGCGGTCTATCTGCAACCGTCTATTACTGGTTCATGCACAACTAACGGAACGACTGACAACACAGTTCAATTAACTGGTATTGTCACAACCCTTGGGCTGGAGGTTGGCGATGTTATCCGCATTCAGTACAGCGGCTACGACAAATTGCACACAGTTGAAACAATTACAAATGCTAATAGCATTATTGTAAACTATGAACACGCTGGCAACCGCGGCAATGGCAGTTTAAAGCTCGCAGACCAAACAACCACTGTCACAATCACGCGGATTGCTAAGTGGTACAGCGCAGCCGATGGTTTAGGGCAAGCGTGGGTGGATGTAACCAGTCTCAGACCGTCGTCAATGAACACCAACGTGCTGAACAGTACCAATCGAAAGATCCTAGTCTCAGTAAATAGCGTTGATGATACAGTTGACCTCTTCCTGACAGCCTTTGTAAATGGAACTGAAATAAACAGGTCTATAAAACACCCCACAACCATTGCAAGAAACGCAGGAATTTTATTCCCCGTCCATAAAGGGGAGAATTATGCATACGGCTCTGCCATTGGGGAAAGCGTAACCATACAGGTATGGCGTGAGAGGAGATGAGAATGAGATACTACAGAGACAACTCTGGCAGCGTATACGCAATTAGCCCAATCCAAACTCATGAGAAAGAGTGGGTCGCTCTAACTAAAAAAGAAACTGAAGAGCTCTTAAACCCGCAACCAACAAACGAGCAACTCGCAGCCACTGCACGCGCTGAACGCGACCGACTAATCGAGTCAGTGCGCTGGAGAATTGAGCGACACAACGATGAGTTAGCGCTAGGCAGTGAGCCTACTGAGCCGTTAGAGCCGCTGCTGCAGTACACACAAGAATTGCGTGACATACCACAACAGGAGGGTTTTCCAACTGATATTATATGGCCGGAAGGTATTTAACCTTGGATCAGGTAATGATCAATTGGATTTTAAGCATCCTTGGCGCGATTGCCGGTTTTTTGATGAGAACGTTATGGCAATCAGTCAAGGATTTGCAGGAATCAGATAAAAATATCGTTAGCAAAATTTATGAGGTTGATAAACTG
>Ga0265293_10002276_pt1 | contig 39177 bp, 33 predicted proteins | sample Munlanlewell138R_FD_192505 | JGI IMG/M metagenome (GOLD analysis project Ga0265293, IMG submission 192505) | Leachate microbial communities from a municipal landfill in Southern Ontario, Canada - Leachate well 138R | ecosystem: Engineered > Solid waste > Landfill > Unclassified | place: Canada... | reverse complement strand
CCGCCGAGATCCTGCGCGTACAGCCCGACGCTGTAGCCCACCCCGGCCCCGTGGATGCCGAGCGCGGTGGCGTCGATGTTGTCGATGGTGTCCTCGGGCTTGTGATAGTTCGGGTCGAACGGCTCGCCGGCCCGCCCACCCCACAGTTCGGCCTGCTCGGCGGTCATGTTCGCGTCGCCGCCGGTGAACAGGCCGCCCGACGGGATGCCGGCCAGCGTGAACGAGTCGTAGTCGGACCGGCCGTCGAACGACGTGTCCTGCCCCGGCTTTCCGGCCGCGTCCAGGTAGGCGGTCAGGGCGCGTTCGATGCCGGCCGAGCCCTCCGGTACCCAGGGCGCGCGGTCGTTGCGGTCCCGCGGCGCGGACTGATCGCCGTCATAGGTGAAGTAGCCCGGGTTCGGCGAGCCGATCATGTCGAAGTTCAGATACAACGCGATCGCGGTCAGCTGCTCGCGGTCCAGCGACTCGACGTAGCGCGCCGAACCCACCAGGCCGAGTTCCTCGGCACCCCAGAACGCGAACCGCACCGCGTTCTGCACCGGCGGGGCGCTGCCGAGTTGCAGCGCCGCCTCGAGCACCCCGGCCACCCCGGACGCGTTGTCGTTGATGCCGGGCCCCTCGGGCACGCTGTCCAGGTGCGCGCCGGCCATCACGACGTTGTCGGTGTCGCCGGTGGTGGTCTGGGCGATGACGTTGCGGCCGGTGTGCTGCCGCGTCTCGGCCTGCACGCGCAACGTCACCGGGCCCGGCTCGGCCCGCAGCCGCTCGCCGTCGGCCCTGGCGACGCTGACCACGGGGATCGCCACCTCGTTCTTCTCCCCCAGCGTGCCGCCCATCCGCTCCTCGTCGACGTTGTTGGCGATCACGACGCCGACCGCGCCGGCGGCCGCGGCATGGGCCACCTTCTGGGTGAACGGGCACACCCCGCGGTCCACCAGGGCGATCGCCCCGTCCATCGGCAGGCCCTCGAAGTCCTGCTTGGCGCAGCCGGGCGCCTCGCTGAGACGGGCGGGCACCAGCGGGGCGGACACGCCGTCGGGCGCGGTGCCGACGCTGTACTGCAGCGCCCGGGCGACCAGCGTCGCGTCGCCGTGGGTCAGCTGCCCCGGCTCGGAGTGGAACACCCGCACCTCGAACTCGGGGATCGTCACGTCGAACCCCTTGTCCCGCAGGGCGTTCGCGACGTAGTCGACGCTGGCGTCATAGCCCGGGGTGCCGGAGGCCCGGTTGCCGTCGTGCGCGTCGGCGATGTCCTGCAGGTTCTGCAGGTGGGTCAGCAGCGCGTCGGTCTCGATCCGCTCGGCGATGGTGGTGCCGAACTCGGCCGCGGCCGCCGCCCGGTCCCCCTCGGTGTCCGTCGTCGCCGCGTCCCGACCGCACCCGCCGGCGGCGACGACGGCGGAGACGGCAAGCATGGCGAGCGCAGCCCGCGACCCAGAACCCAGAACAGCCATGCGCACCACGTTAGCGGCGCCACTGCGCCACGATCAGATCGGCGACCGCGGCCATGCCCGCGGCGTTGGGATGCAGCGGGGCCGGCTTGCCGAACAGGAAGGCCAAGGCGAAGCCCGTGCCGAGGGTCCAGGGGTCCGCTGACCAGGCGTGGTGGTCGCGGCTGGCCTCGGCGGCGCGGACGATCTCGCAGCCGGTGTCGGCGGCGGCCTCGGCGGTGATGGTGGCCAGCCGGTCGGCCAGGTGCCGGCCCAGCTCGGCGTGCCGGGCCGACAGCGGCGGGGCGGGCTCAGTCGCGGGCGGCAGCAGCGTCAGGTAGTCGACGAACATCACCCGCGCGTCGGGCACCTGGGCGCGCACGGCCTGCCCGACGGCGCGCATCGACACCTCGAGGGTTCGCAGCGCCGCCTCGCGCGCGGCCGGGTCCAGCAGTTCCCGCAGCCGCGCGCCCAGCAGCGGCACCCGGCGCAGCGCCGCCGGGGTGGTGGCCGCGCTCAACATGGGCACGTACCCGATGTCGTTGCCGCCGATGGTGATCGTCACCAGTTGCGCCCGCGCCCCGGGACCGTCGTCGAGCGCCTCGAGTTGCGGCGGCGCGCCGAACTGGGACTCGCCCAGGATGTTGGCGGTGGTGGCGCCGGAGTAGGTGACGTCGATCAGCCGCAGCGACAGCGCCTCGGCGACCAGGTGCGGATAGTTGCGCGCCGAGCGGCCGGCCAGCCGCGGCGAGCCCGGCGCCCGCGGCGGGATGCCGGGCCCGGCCGCCATCGAACTGCCCAGCGCGACATAACCGCCCGGACCGCTCACAGTGCCGGGCTCGAGGCCTGCGCCCAGAACCGCTTGGGGATCCGGCCGGCCTGGCGGGCCAGGTGCCCGGCGGTGACCGCCGCGGCCATCGCGGCCGCCATCGTGGGCGGGTCGGAGGCGCGGGTGACCGCGGTGGCCAGCAGCACCGCATCGCAGCCCAGTTCCATTGCCAGGGCCGCGTCGCTGGCCGTGCCGATGCCGGCGTCGAGCACCACCGGGACCCCGGCGGCGGCGACGATCATCTCGATGTTGTGCGGATTCGCGATGCCCAGGCCGGTGCCGATCGGCGAACCGAGCGGCATGACGGCCGCGCAGCCGACGTCCTCGAGCCGGCGGGCCAGCACCGGGTCGTCGGTGGTGTAGGGCAGCACGACAAAGCCGTCGTCGACCAATTGTTCTGCGGCGCGCACCAATTCGATGGCATCCGGCAGCAGCGTTCGCTCGTCGGCGATGACCTCCAGCTTGACCCAGTCGGTCTGCAGCGCCTCGCGGCCCAGCTGCGCGGTCAGCACGGCCTCGGCCGCGCCGCGACACCCGGCGGTGTTGGGCAGCGCCGCGATGCCCAGCCGGTCGAGCAACTCCACGACGCCGGTGCCGGTCTCGGCGTCGATGCGGCGCATGGCCACCGTGGTCAACTCGGTGCCGGAGGCGATCAGCGCCTCCTCGAGCACCGCGAGGTTGGCCGCCCCGCCGGTGCCCATGATCAGCCGGGACCCGAACTTGCGGTCGGCGATGGTGAGGACGGAATCAGCCACCCTGCACCGCCGTCACCACTTCCACCCGGGCGCCGTCGGAAAGCACGGTGTGCCAATCGGATCGGGGTAACACCGCCCAGTCCACGGCCACGGCGATGCCCTTGTCCCCGAAGCCCAACCGGTCCACCAGTGCCTCAACGGTGGTCTGCTCGTCGACCTCGACCTGTTCGTCGTTCACCAGGATCTTCATGCTGCGACACTCACTTTCAATGCGTTGGCTATGCGTTCGGCGGTCCAGGGGGCGAGCAGGAAACCCGAGCGGCCGTGCCCGGCGGCCACCAGCGTGCGCTCGTCGAGACGTTCCACGATGGGCAGGTTGTCCGGGGTCATCGGCCGCAGTCCGGCGGCGCACTCGGCCAACTCGTACTCGCCGAGGGCCGGCAGCACCGCGCAGGCGTCGTCGAGCAGATCGCGCACCCCGGTCACCGCGGGCGCGGTGTCGCGGCCGTGCTCGTACTGGGTGGCGCCGACCACCACGCCGTCGTGCCGCGGCACCAGGTACACCTGCCGACCGTGCACCCGGGCCCGAATCACCCGCTGCGGCACCGGCATACAGCCCTTGCGCCAGCGCAGCCGCAGCACCTCGCCCTTGACCGGCCGCACCGGCAGGCCCGGCCACAGCGTCGGCGCGTCCAGCCCGTTGGCGATCACCACCGCGTCGGCCGCGACGTCGCCGAGGTCGGCCACCGGCCCCGCCCACTGCGCCCCCAGTCGCTCGCAGGCGGCCGCCAGCGCGGCCACCACGGCGCGGTTGTCCACGGCCAGTTCGGTGGCCGCCACGAAACCGTGCCGGATGCCCTGGGCCAGCAGCGGTTCGATATCGCGCGCGGCGGTGGTGAGTTCGATCGGGTGGCCCTGGGCGGCCAGCCAGTCCCCGACGGTCCTCAGGTCGGCGGCGTCGGCGCGGTCGACGGCGACCACCAGCGATTCGCGCGCGGTCACCACCTCCGGCGGCAGACCGTCGCGGTAGGAGCCGGGCCCCTCGGCGCGCCACAGCGCCAGCGAGTCCAGGCCGATCCGCAGCAGTTCCTCCTCGCCGGGCCAGCCCTCGCTGTGCGGGGCCAGCATGCCGCCGGCCACCCAGGACGCACCGGGCACGTCGCTGCGGTGCACCCGCACCGACCAGCCGTCCTGCAGCGCCCGCCGCGCCACCGACAGGCCGATGACGCCGCCGCCGATCACCGCTACGGTCCCAGGTGTCATGTTTCCTCCCTTCGCCGGCATGACCCGGATCAGGTGTGACGGTAAGGACCGGTCGCGCGGGGACACTCGGCGCGCAGATCCACTCTCAGCCCGGTCCGCCGGGCTCCCGTGATTACTTCCGACCAGGGTACTCACCGTCCGGCGATAGCCTGAACGGCGTGACCCCACCTACCCCGCTCCCGTTGGACCGCCTCGCCACCGCGCGGCTGTACCTGTGCACCGACGCGCGCCGCGAGCGCGGTGATCTCGCCGAGTTCGCCGAGGCCGCGCTGGCCGGCGGGGTGGACATCATCCAGCTGCGCGACAAGGGATCGGCCGGTGAGCTGCAGTTCGGCCCGCTGGAGGCGGCCCAGGAGCTGGCCGCCCTCGAGATCCTGGCCGACGCCGCGCGCCGGCACGGGGCGCTGTTCGCCGTCAACGACCGCGCCGACATCGCCCGGGCCGCCGAGTCCGATGTGCTGCACCTGGGTCAGGACGATCTGCCGCTGTACGTGGCGCGCGACATCATCGGCGCCCGGCAGGTGATCGGCCGCTCCACCCACGACGAGGCGCAGGTGGACGCCGCCATCGAGGAGTCGGTGGACTACTTCTGCGTGGGCCCGTGCTGGCCCACGCCTACCAAACCGGGCCGGGCGGCGCCGGGGCTGGACCTGGTCCGCGCGGCCGCGGCGCGCAAGCCCGCCAAGCCCTGGTTCGCCATCGGCGGCATCGACGAGCAACGGCTGCCGGAGGTGCTGGCCGCGGGTGCGGACCGAGTGGTGGTGGTCCGGGCGATCACCGCCGCCGAGGACCCCGGCGCGGCCGCGGCCCGCCTGGCCGCAGCGCTCAGCGGAACACCGGGATAGTGGCGGTCACCTCGCGCAACCTCGGCCAGCTGGCCGCGAACCCCGGGTGCAGCGGCAGCGCGACGACCTCGTCCTCGGGCACCCAGCGCAGCTCAGAGCTCTCCCGGTTGGGCACGGTGTCCAGCGGGGTCGGCGCGTCGGCGATCACGGTCGTGTAGGTCCAGTGGGTAGCGCTGCCATCGGAGCCGACCTCGGCGGTCACCACGCTGATCCGCACCGTCACCTGATCGGCGGCCAGCCCGGCCTCCTCGTGCGCCTCGCGCACGGCGGCCTGCTCCGGGGTTTCGTGGCTGTCCCGGGCGCCGCCCGGCAGTCCCCAGGTGCCGCCCTGGTGGCTCCACGGCGCCCGGTGCTGCAGCAGCACCACGGCCGTGCCGTCGGTCCCGGGGGCCCGCAACAGCAGACCCGCCGCGCCGTGGCGGCCCCAGTAGTGGGCGCCATCCTCCGAAACCACCCAGCCGTCACCGTCGCCGCGCACGGGCACCAGGATAGGCGGAGCGCAATTGGAGTGCGTGCCCCGCTCCGTCGGCCCCGGCCCGACGCGCTGGGCGCGATCGCATCCCAACTTTCACAACGAGCTCTTAGAATCGCGGGAGAACACGAGTCGGGTCGCACGGGACGTCGCACAGAACATAGTCGGATTCGGACAGTAAAGGGGCCGCAGCGGTGACGGTGGAGCTGGCGCACCCGTCCACCGAGCCGCTCGCGTCCCGATCCCCCGACGAGCCGGCCCACCCCCGTTGGTGGTTCCTGTGGACCACCCCCGGCCGCATCCTGGCCCTCGGCGTCATCCTGGCCACCCTGGGGGTGTCCAGCGCGTTCGCGACGTCGACCACCATCGACCACCGTCAGCAGGCGCTGACCACGGTGCTCAACCACACCGAGCCGCTGTCGTTCGCGGCCGGCGAGCTGTACACCACGCTGTCGGTGGCCGACGCCGCGGCCGCCACCGCCTTCATCGCCGGTGCCGAACCCCGCCCGGTCCGGCAGCGCTACGAGCAGGCCATCACCAACGCCGCGGCGGCGCTGACCCGGGCGGCCAGCGGCCTGACGGACGAATCGATGCGCGAGCTGACCGCGCGGATCAACGCCAACCTCGCCGTCTACACCGGGGTGATCGAGACCGCCCGGACCAACAACCGGGCCGGCAACCCGGTGGGCTCGTCGTACCTGTCGGAGGCCTCGTCGCTGATGCAGGAGACCATCCTGCCCGACGCCCAGCGGCTGTATCAGGCGACCTCGTCGCAGGTGGACGAGGAGACGACGGCGTCGACCCGGATCCCGTCGCCGGTGATCCTGATCGTCACGGCCACCATCCTTTTCGGCGCGTTCGCGCACCGCTGGTTGGCGCGGCGCACCCGGCGGCGGGTCAACATCGGGCTGGTGGCGGGAGGGCTGGCGATCATGGTCATGGTCGTCTGGGTGGGCACCGCCCTGGTCATCTCCACCGCCGTGAGCCGCAGCGCGCAGAACACCGCGGCCACGTCGCTGAAGACCGTGACGAACCTGGCGATCACCGCGCAGCAGGCCCGCGCCGACGAGACGCTGTCGCTGATCCGCCGCGGCGACGAGGACGTCCGCAAGCAGTCCTACTACCAACGCATCGAAACCATGCAGCAAGAGCTCGCCGAGTACCTCGAGCGCGACGACTCGATCGACAAGTCGGCGCTGGCCGAGGCCGATCAGCTGCTGGCCAAGTGGCGCGCGGCCGACGAGCGGATCAACGCCTACATCTCGGTGGGCAACTATCAGGCCGCCACCCAGGTGGCGCTGGGCACCGGGCAGGACGACTCCACCCCGGCGTTCGACAAGCTCGAGGCCGCCCTGGCGGAAGGCATCCAGAAGAGCCGCGAGCGGTTGCGCGCCGACATCACCCGGGCCGGCCGCACCCTGTCGGGCGCCACGGTCGGCGCCGTGGTGCTCTCGCTGGGCGCCGCGATGGCCGTGGCGCTGGGGCTGTGGCCGCGGATGAGCGAGTACCGATGATCGCCGCACTGTCGATCACCGGACTGCGCCGCCTCGGCGCGGCCGCGACCGCGCTGGCGGTGGCCGTCGGCCTGGCGACGGGTTGCGCACAATACGACTCCGGCACCGCGGTGCCCGGGCTGACGCTGGCCCCGCCGACCCCGGCCGGGCTCGAGGAACTGGTCCCCGACCCGGTCGCGATCCCGGCCCCCGAGGAGCAGGCCGATTGCGACGCCACCGCGAGCCTGCGGCCGTTCCGCAACCGCGAGGAAGCCGAGGACGCCGTCGCCACCATCCGCAACCGCGGCCGGCTGATCGTCGGCCTGGACATCGGCAACAACCTGTTCTCCTTCCGCGACCCGATCACCGGCGCCATCACCGGGTTCGACGTCGACATCGCCGGGGAGGTGGCGCGCGACATCTTCGGCACCCCCACCCAGGTCGAGTACCGGATCCTGTCGTCGGCCGGGCGCATCGCCGCGCTGCGCAACAATCAGGTCGACATCGTCGTCAAGACCATGACCATCACCTGCGAGCGCCGCGAGCTGGTCGAGTTCTCCACGGTGTATCTGACTGCCTACCAACGGATCCTGGTGCCACGCGACTCGGCGATCACCCGCGCCTCGGACCTGTCCGGGAAGCGGGTCTGCGCGGTCGACGGCACCACCTCGCTCAAGCGGATCCGCGCGATCTCCCCCGCGCCGATCATCATCTCCGTGGTGACCTGGGCGGACTGCCTGGTCGCCATCCAACAGCGGCAGGTCGACGCGGTCAGCACCGACGACACCATCCTGGCCGGCCTGGCCGCCCAGGACCCGTTCCTGCACATCGTCGGCCCCAGCATGGCCCAGGAGCCCTACGGGATCGGCATCAACCAGGACAACACCGGGCTGGTGCGGTTCGTCAACGGCACCCTGGAACGGATCCGCCGCGACGGCACCTGGAACACCCTGTACCGGCGCTGGCTCACCGTGCTGGGCCCGGCGCCGGCGCCCCCCACCCCGCGGTACCGAGACTAGGGGCGCCATGGCAGAACTCGACGAGAACACGGGCCACGAGAACACCGGCCACGGTGCCACCGACCACGACGACGGGGGCCCCAGCACCCAGCCGGCCGACATGACGCTGGACTCCGCGTCGACCATGCGACCGATGGCCACCCAGGCCATCTTCCGGCCCAACTTCGACGACGACGAGGACGACCTGTACGGCTCCTCGACGGGCACCGAACCGCACGACGTCACCCTGGCCACCCGGGCCATCGCGCCGGCGCGGCGCCTCGGCGGTGGCCTGGTCGAGATCCCGCGGGTCCCCGAGATCGACCCGCTGCGCGCACTGATGACCAATCCGGTGGTCGCGGAGAACAAGCGGTTCTGCTGGAACTGCGGCAAGCCGGTGGGCCGTTCCACCCCGGAGGGCAAGGCGCTCTCGGAGGGCTGGTGCCCGTACTGCGGCAGCGCCTACTCGTTCCTGCCGCAACTGGGCCCCGGCGACATGGTGGCCGACCAGTACGAGATCAAGGGCTGCATCGCGCACGGCGGCCTGGGCTGGGTGTATCTGGCCGTCGACCACAATGTCAACGAAAGACCCGTGGTGCTCAAGGGTTTAGTGCATTCCGGGGATGCCGAGGCCCAGGCCATCGCGATGGCCGAGCGGCAGTTCCTCGCCGAGGTCGTGCACCCGTCGATCGTGAAGATCTTCAACTTCGTCGAGCACCCGGACAGCCACGGCGATCCGGTGGGCTACATCGTGATGGAGTACGTCGGCGGCACCTCGCTCAAGCAGGGCCGCGAGGACCGGCTGCCGGTGGCCCAGGCGATCGCCTACATGCTCGAGATCCTGCCCGCGCTGGGCTATCTGCACTCGATCGGGCTGTGCTACAACGATCTCAAGCCCGAGAACATCATGCTCACCGAGGAACAGCTCAAGCTGATCGACCTCGGCGCGGTCTCGCGGATCAACTCGTTCGGATACCTGTATGGCACACCGGGTTACCAGGCCCCGGAGATCGTGCGGACCGGCCCGACGATCGCCACCGACATCTACACCGTGGGGCGCACGCTCGCCGCGCTCACACTGCGGCTGCACACCAAGAACGGCCGCTACGTCGACGGGTTGCCCGCCGACGACCCGGTGCTCGACGAGTACGACAGCTTCGAGCGGGTGCTGCGCCGGGCCATCGACCCCGACCCGCGGCGGCGGTTCGCCACAGCCGACGAGATGTCCGGGCAGCTGCTCGGCGTGCTGCGCGAGGTCGTGGCCTCCGACACCGGGGTGCCGCGCCCCGGGCTCTCGACGGTGTTCAGCCGGTCGCGCTCGACGTTCGGGGTGGACCTGCTGGTCTCGCACACCGACGTCTACCTGGACGGAAAACCGCACTCGGAGAAGCTGACCGCCGCCGAGATCGTGACCGCGCTGCCGGTCCCGCTGGTGGACCGCTCCGACGTGGCCGCCACCGTGCTGTCGGCCAACGTGCTCTCGCAGCCCGTGCAGACCCTGGACTCGCTGCGCGCCGCACGCCACGGCGCGCTGGACTCGGAGGGCATCGACCTCAGCGAGTCCATCGAGTTGCCGCTGATGGAAATCCGCGCGCTGCTGGACCTCGGCGACGTCGCCAAGGCCACCCGCAAGCTCGAGGATCTGGCCGAGCGGGTGGGCTGGCAGTGGCGGCTGGTGTGGTTCCGCGCGGTGTCGGAGCTGTTGACCGCCGACTACGACTCGGCGACAAAGCATTTCACCGAGGTGCTCGACCTGCTGCCGGGTGAGCTGGCCCCCAAGCTCGCGCTGGCCGCGACCGCCGAGCTGTCCGGCAGCACCACCGATCAGGACTTCTACCGCACCGTGTGGCGCACCGACGACGGCGTCATCGCGGCCGGATTCGGTTTGGCCCGTGCGCAATCGGTGGCCGGCGAGCGCGACGCCGCGATCAAGACCCTGGACCAGGTGCCCGCGGCGTCGCGGCACTTCACCACCGCCCGGCTCACCAGCGCGGTGACGCTGCTGTCGGGCCGGTCCATCAGCGAGGTCACCGAGCAGCAGATCCGCGACGCCGCGCGCCGCGTCGAGGCGCTGCCGGAGACCGAACCGCGGGTGCTGCAGATCCGGGCGCTGGTGCTGGGCACCGCGCTGGACTGGATCGTCGACCACGAGGCCGGCACCAACCACATCCTGGGCTTCCCGTTCACGCTGCACGGCCTGCAACTCGGCGTGGAATCCTCGCTGCGGGCCCTGGCCCGGCAGGCACCGAGCCGCGCGCACCGCTACGCGCTGGTGGACATGGCCAACACGGTGCGGCCCACCAGCACGTTCTAGCCCAGCACAGCCACGCAGGCCCGCGCGATCGCGAGTTCCTCGTCGGTGGGGATGACCAGCACCGTGGTCGGCGAGTTGTCCGCGGAGATCACCCGCGCGCCCCGCGACGGGCTCTCGTTGAGGTGCTCGTCGATCTCCACCCCCAGCGGGGCCAGGCCGGTCAGCGCGTCGCGGCGCACCTTGGCGTCGTTCTCCCCGACACCGGCGGTGAACGTGATGACGTGGGTGTCGCCCAGGACCGCCAGGTAGGCGCCGATGTACTTGCGCAGCCGGTGGATATAGACGTCGTAGGCCAGCCGGGCGTGGCCGGCCTCGGGTTCGGAGCCGCCCTCGATCAGCCGGTGCAGCTCGCGAAAGTCGTTGTCGCCGCCCAATCCGAACACCCCGGAGCGCCGGTTGAGCATCGCCTCGATGTCCTCGACGGCCATCTTCGCGGTGCGGGCCAGGTAGAACACGATGCCCGGATCGACGTCACCGCTGCGGGTGCCCATCACCAGGCCCTCCATCGGGGTCAGGCCCATCGAGGTGTCCACCGGGCGGCCGCCGGCGATCGCCGAGGCCGAGGCGCCGTTACCCAGGTGCAGCACAATCTGATTGAGCTGATCCAGCGGGCGGTCCAGGAACTCGGCGGCCTGTTCGCTGACGTACTGGTGCGAGGTGCCGTGGAAGCCGTAGCGCCGGATGCGCCACTGCTCGGCCAACTCGCGGTCCATGGCGTAGGTGGCGGCCGCGGCGGGCAGGTCGTGGAAGAACGCGGTGTCGAACACCGCGATGTGCGGCAGGTCCGGCAGCATCCGGCGGGCCACCTCGACGCCGATCACCGCGGGCGGATTGTGCAGCGGCGCGAGCGGTGCCAGCTCCCGGGCCTTGGCCACCACCGCGTCGTCGATCACCGTCGGCCGGTACAGGTCCCGGCCGCCGTGCACCAGGCGGTGACCGACCGCGACCAAGCCGACGGTCTCCAGGTTGCCGCCGGCCTCGTCGAACAGCTCGAAGGTCAGGCGCAGCGCGGCGTCGTGGTCGGCCACCGCGCACTCGCGGTCCACCGTGCGGTCGCCGAACTGCACCTTCGCGATCGACTCGCGCTCGCCGATCCGCTCCACGAGGCCGTCGGCGATCTCGACGCCGCTATCCGGTTGCACCAGGCTGAATTTCATCGACGACGAGCCGGAGTTGATCACCAGAATCGTCCGGTTCATTGCTTATTCTCCCTGCGCCTGGATCGCGGTGATGGCCACCGTGTTGACGATGTCCTCGACCAGCGCACCGCGCGAGAGGTCGTTGACGGGCTGGTTCAGGCCCTGCAGCACGGGGCCGATCGCGATGGCGCCGGCGCTGCGCTGCACGGCCTTGTAGGTGTTGTTGCCGGTGTTGAGGTCCGGGAAGATCAGCACCGTCGCGCGGCCGGCGACCTGCGAGTCCGGCATCTTGGTGGCGGCCACCGAAGGCTCGACGGCCGCGTCGTACTGGATGGGCCCCTCGACCAGCAGCTCGGGGGCCCGCTCCCGGACCAATTCCGTCGCGGTCCTGACCTTCTCGACATCCGCGCCGGCCCCGGAGCTGCCCGTGGAGTAGGACAGCATGGCCACCCGCGGCTCGATGCCGAACTGCGCGGCGGTGCGCGCCGAGCTGATCGCGATGTCGGAGAGCTGTTCGGCGGTCGGATCCGGCACGATCGCGCAGTCGCCGTAGGCCAGCACCCGGTCGGACAGACACATCAGGAAGATGCTCGAGACCGTGGAGATCCCCGGCGAGGTCCGGACGATCTCGAGGGCGGGCCGGACGGTGTGGGCGGTGGTGTGGGTGGCCCCGGACACCATGCCGTCGACGATGTCGTTGTGCACCAGCATGGTGCCGAAATACGACACGTCGGCGATGATCTCGCGGGCCTGCTCCACCGTGACGCCCTTGTGCTTGCGCAACTGGGCGTACTGCTCGGCGAACTGATCGCACAGCTCGCTGGTCTTCGGGTTCAGCACCGTGGCCTCGGCCAGGTCCACGCCGAGTTCGGCGGCGCGCAACCGGATCTGGGCGTCGTCCCCGAGGATCGTCAGGTCGGCGACCCCGCGCCGCAGCAGCCGCCCGGCCGCGCGCAGGATCCGGTCGTCCTCCCCCTCGGGCAACACGATGCGCTTGCGGTCCGCGCGGGCCCGCTCCACCAGGCCGTGCTCGAACATCTGCGGCGTGGTGACGTCCGGGATCGGGATGGCCAACTGGTCGAGCATGTCCTGGACGTCGACGTGCTGGTTGATCAGCTCGATCGCGGTGTCGATCTTGCGCTGCGAGCCCACCGTCACCCGGCCCCGGGTGGCCGCCACCGCGCTGGCGGTGTCGAAGGTGCCCAGATCGGTGGCGATGATCGGCAGCCGCGACCCCAGGCCGTCGACCAGCGCGGCGATCGACGGGTGCAACCGGAGGCCGCCGTTGAGGATCATCGTCGACAGCGGCGGAAACCCTTCGGCCGCATGGGCACTCATCAGCGCCAGCACAACGTCGGAGCGATCGCCCGGGGTGATCACGGCCTGGTCGTCGCGCAGCCGCTCCAGCACGTGGTCGGCGGTCATCCCGGCCACCATGACCGAGAGCACCTCGCGCCCGAGCAACTCCTCGTCGCCCTTGATCAGGGTGCCGCCCACCGCGTCGCGCAACTCGGCGACCGAGGGCGCCACCAGCAGCGGCTCCTCCGGCAGCACATAGGACTTGGGGTCGAAGCCGTCGAGTGCGGCGGTCACCGCGTCGAGTTGGTCCGGTTCGCAGCGGTTGGCGACGATGGCGGCAGTGTGCGCGTACTGGCCGGAGATCTCGGCCAGGCACACGGCCACCGCCTGGGCGACCTCCTGCGGGGTGCGGCCCTTGGCGCGCACCGCCAGCACCACCGGCGCACCGAGGTTGGCCGCGATCCGCGCGTTCATCTCCAGCTCGCTGGGGGTGGCCACATCGGTGTAGTCGCTGCCGATGATCACCACCGCGTCGCAGCGCTGGGCCACGGCGTGGAAGCGGTCGACGATCGCGACGATGGCGGCGTCGGGATCGTCGTGCACCTGCTGATAGGTCACGCCGACGCAGTCCTCGTAGCTCAGGCCGGCGGTGGTGCGGGCCAGCAGCAGTTCGAGGATGTAGTCGCGGGCCTCACCCTCCCGCACGATCGGCCGGAACACCCCGACCCGCGGGACGGTGGCCGCCAGCCGCTGCAGGATGCCCAGCGCGATGGTCGACTTGCCGGTGTCCCCCTCCGGCGAGGCGATGTAGATGCCGGACACGCCGCCGTTGTCGCCGTTGCTCACGGGGCTATCCGAGCTTGCGCAGCCGGGGTTCCAGGTCGCGCTGGAACAGTTCGAGGAAACGCCGCTGATCGTGGCCCGGCGCGTGGAACACCAGGTGGTTGAGGCCCCAGTCGACATAGTCGGAGACCTTGGCCACCGCCTCGTCGGGATCCGAGGCGACGATCCAGCGCTTGGCGACCTGCTCGATGGGCAGCGCGTCGGCGGCCTTCTCCATCTCGATCGGGTCGTCGATCGAATGCTTCTGCTCGGCGGTCAACGACAGCGGCGCCCAGAACCGGGTGTTCTCCAGCGCCTTCTCCGGATCGGTGTCATACGAGATCTTGATCTCGATCATCCGGTCGATGCTCTCCGGATCGCGCTCGGCGAGCTGCGCGCCCTCGCGCACCGCCGGGATCAGCTTGTCCTGGTAGAGCTCTGCGCCCTTGCCCGAGGTGCAGATGAAGCCGTCGCCGGCCCGGCCCGCGTACTTGGCGACCACCGGCCCGCCGGCGGCGATGTAGATCGGCACCCCGTCGTCGGGCACGTCGTAGATCGAGGCCCCCCTGGTCTGGTAGTACTCCCCGTCGAAGTCCACCCGATCCCCGAGCCACAGCTCGCGCATCAGGCGCACCGACTCGCGCAACCGCGCGAAGCGTTCCTTGAACTCCGGCCACTCGCCGGCGTAGCCGGTGGCGATCTCGTTGAGCGCCTCGCCGGTGCCCACACCGAGGAACACCCGGCCCGGGTACAGGCACGCCATCGTGGCGAACGCCTGCGCGATCACCGCCGGGTTGTACCGGAACGTCGGGGTCAACACCGACGTGCCCAGCTGCAGGCGCTGGGTGCGCTCCCCCACTGCCGTCAACCAGGCCAGCGAGAACGGCGCGTGCCCGCCCTCGTGCCGCCACGGTTGGAAGTGGTCGCTGACCGTCGCGCTGTCCATCCCGTGCGCCTCGGCCAGCACCGCCAGCTCCACCAACTCGCGCGGCGCGAACTGCTCCGCCGACGCCTTGTAACCCAGCTTCAGTTCACGTTTGAGTTCAGCCACGCCTCCTTTTCTACCCGTAGGACTTAAACTCTGGGAGATGGCACCTGCTTCGGGGGAGTTGGTCGCGGTTTCCGACCTCGTCCACGTGGCCCAGACCGACCTGGTGAACTGGGTCCTGATCGCCGGTGCCGACGGGGTGGTGCTGATCGACGCGGGATTCCCCGGTCAGCGCGGCGAGGTGTTGGCGTCCCTGCGCCAGCTCGGATATCACGCGGCCGACGTGACGGCAATCCTGTTGACCCACGCCCACATTGACCATCTGGGCACCGCGATCTGGTTCGCCGCCGAATACGGCACCCCGGTGTATTGCCACGCTGACGAGATCGGCCACACCCAGCGGGACCACCTCGAGCAGGCGTCGGTGGCCGCGCTGGCGATGCACGCGTGGCACCCGCGCTGGCTGACGTGGGCGGTGCGGATCCTCGGCAAAGGCGCGCTGATCCGGGCCGGGATCCCGTCGGCGCGGGTGTTCACCGAGGACGTCGGCGCAACCCTGCCCGGCCGTCCGATCGCGATCCCCACGCCCGGACACACCGGCGGCCACTGCTCGTATCTGGTCGACGGCCTGCTGGTTTCCGGGGATGCGCTGGTCACCGGACATCCCACCTCGGGGCGGCGCGGCCCGCAGTTGCTGCCGTCGGTGTTCAACCACGACGAGGCCGCCTGCCGGCGCAGCCTGGACGCGCTGGCCATGCTCGAGACCGATGTGCTGATCCCCGGCCACGGCGACGTCTGGCACGGTCCCATCCGCGAACTGACCGGCCGGGCGGCGCTGGCCGGCAAAACTTGACACGTGTAAAGTTTCGCGCCATGGACAACATCCGGGGCAAGAACATCGTCATCACCGGGGCCGCCCGCGGAATCGGCTTCGCCACCGCCAAGGCCCTGCTGGCCCGCGGCGCGCGGGTCGTCATCGGCGACCGCGACGTCGCGGTGCTGGACACCGCCGTCACCGAGTTGCTGCGGTTCGGGCAGGTCACCGGCTATCCGGTGGACGTCACCGACGCCGAGTCGTTCGAGGTCTTCCTGGACAAGGCGCGCGCCGACGGCACCGGTCAGATCGATGTGTTGATCAATAACGCGGGCGTGATGCCGGTCGGGCCGTTCCTCGAGCAGACCGAGCAGGCCATCCGCACCTCGATCGAGGTCAACTTCTACGGCGTACTGACCGGCTGCCGGCTGGTGCTGCCGGAGATGGTCAAGCGCCGCAGCGGCCACATCGTCAACATCTCGTCGCTGTCGGGCATGATCGCCGTGCCCGGCCAGGTGGTCTACGCCGGCACCAAGTTCGCGGTGGTCGGCCTGTCCACCGCCATGGCCGACGAATTCGCACCGCAGGGCGTCAACGTCAGCGTCGTGCTGCCCACCTTCACCAACACCGAGCTGATCACCGGCACCAAGACGTCGGCCGCGCAGAAGCCCGTGCAGCCGGAGGACATCGCCGCCGGCGTGGTCAAGGTGCTCGACAAGCCGGCCATCACGCACCTGTCGGTGCCCGGGCCGCTGCGCGCCGTCAGCACCGTCACCCAGCTGCTCCCGCCCAAGGCGCGGCGCTGGCTCTCGCACAAGCTCGGCAACGACACCGTGTTCCTGAACTTCGACACCAAGACCCGCTCGGCCTACGAGGAGCGCGCCCAGAGCTCGACGGGTGTCGAGGAGAGGAAGCCCGACCAGGGTTAACTGCCCGGGCCGGCGCGCATGATGGCCGCGAGGTCGCTGCGTGAGCTCGCGCCGACGCGCTGGCACGCGCGGTACAGATGGCCCTCGACGGTGCGCACCGAGGTCACCAGCCGATCGGCGATCTCCTTGTTCGACAGCCCGGCGACCACCAGTTCGGCGACCTCCCGCTGCCGACCGGTCAGCGGCGTCGGCGACACCGGGCTGCGGGTGGCCGGCGTGCACAGCCCGCCGCACTCCTGGGCCAGCTGGGCGGCCAGCGCGGCGGCGAACAGGCCGCGGCGGCCCGGTCGCCGATCTCCTGGTAGGCCGTCGAGGCGGCCAGCAGCGCCTCGCCGTCCTGGCCGAGCAGACCCGCCGCGTGCCGGGCCACCGCGTCGGCCAACGGCAATCGCAGGGCCTCGGCCAATTCGGCTGTCCGGGTGGCGATCTGGTCGAGGTCGTGCCCGGCTCCCCACTGCGCGGCGGCCTGCAGACACGCCAGTTCGTGGGTCGGCTGGTCGCGGTCGCGGGCCACTTTCGCCTCGGCCAGCACCGTGTCCACCGCCTCCTGCAGGGCACCGCCGGCGGCCTGCACCCAGCCCGTCGCCAGCGCCAGGGCGGTGTGCATGAACAGGAACTCGGGGCGCGCGCTCTGCCGCACCTCGCCGAGCATCTCGGCGGCCGCCTCGGCCTCCCCCAGCTTGGCGTGCGCCTCGGCCAGCCCGAAGACGCAGGCCGCCCGCAAACCCGTTGTCACCCCGTGGGTTTCGACCCCGGCCAGTGCCTCGTGCAGCTTCTTGGTGGCCGAACCGACGTCGCCTCCCATCAGCTCGGCCGCGCCGACCATGAACACCAGATTCGCATACGCCAGGCTCGGCATGTCCTGCGCGAGTTCGGCGAGTAGCTCGGCGGCCCCACGACACTCCTCGAGCCGGCCGGTCAGCCGGCAGGCCCGCGCGTAGACGCCGGCGAACCAGAAGCGCATGTGCGAGCTCTCGAAGGATTCGGTGGCCCGGTCCAGCGCCGCGCGCGCCACCGGCCCGATGTCGTCGGCGTGGCCGAGCGCCCCGGCGGCCATGATCAGCGACACCGCGGCGAGCATCGCGTTGAGGTCGGAGAGTTCGGGGCACTCCAGCGCGTAGCGGGCCTTGCGCTGCGCCTCGGCGCAGCGCGCGAAGACCGCGTCCACGCAGGCCTCGACCGAATAGCGGGTGGCCCGCTGCGCCTCGGTCTCGGCATCGTCGGCCAACTCGGCCAGCAGGCGCTCGGCGGCCGTCGGATCGCCGAGCATCCAGATCAGATTCGCCGCGCGCAGCGTCGTCCAGCGGTGCCGGTCGGTGCCGCGGGCGGCCAATTCGCACAGGGTCTGCTCGGCGGCGGGGCCGTCGCCGGCCAGAAAGCGGTTGACGGCCATGATCTCGGTGGCCGCGGCCGCACCCGCGGCGGCCGCCGCCGCGGCGAACCGCTGGGCCAGGTCCAGATCCAGCAGGGTCATGGTGACCCGCGCCGCCTCGACATAGAGCGCCGGGTCGGGCGGCAGATCGGATTCCAGCTGCAGCAACGCGCGCCGGACCGCGCCCTGTGCGTCGCCGGGGTCGCGGCCGGCCAGCCGCTGCGCCAGCGCCCCACGCATTTTCGACAGGTACATCTCGCCGGCCGCCGCGCGGCGCAGTTCGCCGAAGATGGGGTGCGCCAGCCGCGCGGTGAGCGCGTCGGCGCGGCGTTCGACGGTGATCAGGTGCATCTGTTCGGCGGTCTCCACCGCGGACCGGCCCACCAGGTCGGTCAGGATGTCGACGTCGAGCGGCTCGCACTGGGACAGTGCGTCGAGGACCGTGGCCACCTCCGATGGGAGCCGGTCGAGCTGATTGCCCACCAGATCGCTCATGTTCTGCGACACCGCGACGTCGCCGTCCCAGATCCAGACACCCTTGACCTTGCGGACCCGGCCGGCGGCCACCTGATCCTTGAGCAGCTGCCGCAGGAACAGCGCGTTGCCACCGGTGAGCCGCCAGAACCGTTGTGCGCTACGGGCATCCATCGGACCCTCCAGCGCCGCCTCGACCATGGCGCGGGCCCCCTGCGGGCACAGCGGCTCGAGGTCCAGCCGAGCCAGCAGTCCGTCCTTCCACAGCGCGCGGACCGCGTCGGGCTCGTCGGCCCCGGTGCGCACCGTCACCACCAGCCGGGCCTGGCGGCTCTGCGCGAGCTGGTGCACGACGTGGGCGGAGAAACCGTCCAGCAGATGCGCGTCGTCGACGCCGATCACCACCCGCCCCTGGCGTTGCCGGGCCAGCAGCGCCGTGATGACCCGTCGCACACTGGGATTGGGATCGTTGACGTGCTCGCCGAGGGTTGCGGTGAACGCGCCCAACGGGATCGGCCGGGCCGATGCGGTGCCGACGATCCAATCGGTCTGGGTGCCCGCGGCGGCGGCCTGGGACAGCAACTCACGGGCGAGCCTCGTCTTGCCCACCCCCGCAGGTCCTGCGACCAGTACACCGGCGAAGTTGCCGACCCCGCTCAGAGCGCGGCGCAGGGTCGTCAGTTCGCGGTCCCTCCCGGTCAGCGTGTCACCGCTGATCACCGGGCGACTATAACGCGATCAGCCCAGCGCTTGGTCCAGATCGGCGATCAGATCCTCGACGTCCTCGAGGCCCACCGACAGCCGGACCACCCCGTCGCCGAGCCCGATGGTGGCGCGCCCCTCCGGCCCCATCGCCCGGTGCGTGGTCGTCGCCGGGTGCGTGATCAACGATTTCGCGTCGCCGAGGTTGTTGGAGATGTCGATGACCCGCAGCTTGTCGAGCACCTCGAACGCGCGCTGCTTGCCGCCGTCGGCGGGTGCGTCGAGTTCGAAGGTGATCACCGTGCCGCCGCCGCTCATCTGCCGCTTGGCCAACTCGTACTGCGGATGCGAGGTCAAAAACGGGTAGCGGACCCATCGCACGCCGGCGTGCGCCTCGAGGTACTCCGCGATCCGCTGCGCGGCAGCGTTGCTGTGGTTGACCCGAAGCGCAAGGGTTTCAAGGCCTTTGAGCAGGGTCCAGGCGTTGAAGGAGCTGATCGAGGGGCCGGTGTGGCGCATCAGCGTCTGCACCGGGCCGTCGATGTATTCCTGATCACCGAGGATGGCCCCGCCGAGCACCCGGCCCTGGCCGTCGATGTGTTTGGTGCCGGAGTAGACCACCACGTCGGCACCCATCGGCATGCCGCGCTGCAGCAGCGGGGTGGCAAAGACGTTGTCCAGCACCACCTTTGCGCCCGCGGCGTGGGCGAGTTCACTGACCGCGGCGATGTCGACCAGCGACTGCATGGGATTCGACGGGGTCTCGAAGAACACCGCCTGGGTGGGCTTGCTCAGCGCCGCCTCCCACTGGGCGAGGTCGTCGCCGTCGACGAACTCGGTTTCGACGCCCCAGCGCGGCAGGATCTCGTTGCACACCACGAAGCACGACCCGAACAGGCTGCGCGCGGCCACCAGGCGATCGCCGGCGGCCAGCAGCGCGCCGAGCGCGGTGAACACCGCGGCCATGCCGGTGGCGGTCGCGAACGCCGCCGGGGCGTCCTCGATCAGGCGCAACCGCTCCTCGAACATCGCGATGGTCGGGTTGCCGTAGCGCGAGTAGACGAAGCGGTCGACCTCGCCGGTGAAGGCGCGCTCGGCGTCGGCCGCGCTGGCGTAGGTGTAGCCCGAGTTGAGGTACATCGCCTCGGCGGTCTCCTCGAACTGCGAGCGCAGCAACCCGCCGCGTACACCCACGGTGGCCTGACCCAGGCCGGGCGGCAACGGCTTCGGGATCCGGACCGACGGGACCTCCGGTTCGCTCATGACTGCACCCAGGGCAGCCCGAGCGCCTTCCACCCGGATCCGCCCCGGTGGCGCTGCGCGTCGAGGTGGCCCTCGAAGCCGTCGAGCACGTTGTAGGAAGGGCCGATCCCGGCGGCGGTGGCGGCCTCGGCCGCGCCGATCGAGCGGTTACCCGAGCGACACAGGAAGATCACCGGACGCGTTCCGGGCGTCACCCCCGCGGCCTGCAACTCGGCCACGAACGCGTCGTTGTGGGTGCCGTTGGTGCGGTTCCACTCGACGAACACGACCTCGCGGCCCAGGCTCGACACGTCGGGCACACCGACGAAGTTCCACTCGGCGTCGGTCCGGCAGTCGACCAGCGTCGCCTCCGGATCCGCGCTGAGCATCGACCACGCCTCTTCTGGCGTGATATCTCCTGCGTAACTCACCGGAGCAAGTTTTCCACACGTCAGGATGTGGCCGAACACACCCGCCAGGAGCCGTCCTCGAGGACGAACTCGGTCGGGGTGTCGATCATGGCGTCCTTGTCGTTGTCGAAGTAGTAGACGACGTTGGCGGTCGCGGTGTCGCCGTCGACCTTGACCTCCAGGACGTTGCCCACATAGCGCGCGCCCTTCTCGGCCACCGACTCGCGCTGCCGGGCCAGCACCTCGGCCTCCGTGCCGGCCTGCTGCGCGCAGGTGTAGGTCCGGAAGTCCTCGTAGTCGAGCCGCTGCAGCGCATCGTTCTGGCCCAGCGCCGCGCGGACGACGCCCTCGTGCAGCGCGTCCTCGTCACTGTTGGCCCAGCTCATGACCCCGATCACGATCACGACGAGCACGATGATCGCCAGGGCGGCCAGAAACGGCGTGACGCTGGCCCCGTCGGAGTCGGGCTTCTGGTCGGTCACGATCTACTCCCTCGTAGCGCCTGCGCCGCCTGGCGGGCCCGCTCCCGGGCACCGGCGACGGCCGGTGCCGTCGCCAGCACCACCTCGAACCGGCTGCGGCCGGCCCCCGGAGACCCGACCGGCGCCGGAAACAACAGCACGTCGGTCTCCGGCACGCTCAGGGCCTCGGAGAGGTTATCCCGAGAGCCCGGCCGGTAGCTCACCTCGACCGCGCCCGGGGAGATCATGATGGTGTCCACCGGCAGCCCCAGCACCGCGCGGGCGTGCAGATCCAGCGCGGACAGCCGCTGGGAGCGCAGGGTCACCAGGGCGCTGTCGTGCGGCAGGACCGTGACGTCGGAGAAGTACACCTCGTCGCCGCGCACCAGCAACTCCACCCCGAACAGGCCGCGGCCGCCGAGCGCGGTGACCACCCGCGCGGCGATCGAGCGCGCCGAATCCAGCGCCACCGGCGTCATCGGCTGCGGCTGCCAGGCCTCCAGCACGCCGTCGACGTGCCGGTGCCCGATCGGCTCGCAGAACTGGGTGGCCACGGATTCGCCGGTGCGGACCGTCAGCAGGGTGACCTCGTCGTCGACCTCGACCACGGATTCGACGAGCACCCGGTGGCCGGCGCCGGCCGAGGTGGCCCGGCCCCAGGCGGCCTCGAGGTCGTCGGGCCGCAGCAGCACCGACTGCCCCTCGCCCGGCAGCGCCACCAGCGGCTTGACCACCAGCGGATAGCCGGCGTGCGCGGCGACGGCGCCGAGTTCCTCGAGGGATCCGGCGAACCAGAACGGCGCCGTGGGCAGACCCAGTTCGTCGGCCGCCAGCCGCCGCAGGGCCTCGCGGTCCAGCGTCAGCCGGGTCCGCCGCCCGCCCGGGACCACCCGCAGGCCGTCGGACTCGGCGGCGGCCAAAGCCTCGGCGGCCACGTCATCGGTGGCTGTCACCAGGTAGCCGGGGTCGAACCGGTCGATGGCCGCGGCCACCGCGTCGGGGTCGGTGAGATCGACCACAGCGGACTCGTCGGCGAAGGCGAGGGCGGGCGCATCGGGGTGGGCGTCCGCGGCGATCACCACCGCGCCGAGGCGCTGAAAGCTGAGCACCACCTCGCGGCCCAGATCCCCGGCACCCAGCAGCAGGATTCGGGGCGCAGACATGCTTTCCACCATAGGCGTCCCGCGGGACCCGAAAGGTTAGGCCATCGAAGGATCTGGGTACGTTGAGCGCGTGATCTGGGACCGACTTGCTGCCGTCGTCACCGCGCCCCGCTCGTGGGTGCTCGCACTGCTGATCGCCGTGGCCTCCGGTTTGCTGCTGGGGTTGGCGGGCAGCAACGACGCCGCCTCGCAGTCCCCGATCGCGCTGCCGAGTTCGGCCGAGTCGGCGCGCGCCGCCGAGGCCGCCGGGGCGTTCCCGGGCGGCGATCAGGCCTCGGCCATCCTGGTGGTCACCCGCACCGACGACGCCCCGCTGAAGCCCGAGGACGTCGGGGCGGCCGAGGCGGCCCGGCAGCGCGTGCAGGAAAAACTCGGCGGTCCGGCCGGCGGGCCGCCGATGACGGTGTCCGAGGACGGCATCGCCGCCCTGGCCGCCGTCCCGATGGACGGCACGCTGTCGGGCTTCGAACTGCGCGACGCCGTGGATTCGGTGCGCGGGGCCGCCACCGCCGGGCTGCCGGAGACGCTGCGCGCGGAGGTCACCGGCGGGCCGGCCTTCGGCGCGGACATCGCCGGCGCCTTCTCCGGCGCGAACATCACGCTGTTGGCGGTGACCGCCGCGGTGGTGGCGCTGCTGCTGATCCTCACCTACCGCTCGCCGGTGCTGTTCCTGGTGCCGCTGGCCGTGATCGGCTTCGCCGACCGGGTCGGCGCCACCCTGGGCAGCACGGTCACCTCGCTGGCCGGGCTGACGCCGGACGGGTCCACCTCGGGCATCACCAGCGTGCTGGTGTTCGGCGCGGGCACCAACTACGCGCTGCTGCTGATCTCGCGCTACCGCGAGGAACTGCGGTCCAGCTCCGATCACCGCGAGGCGCTGCGCATCGCGGTGCGCAACGCCGGGCCGGCTGTCCTGGCCAGCAACGCCACCGTGGTGCTGGCGCTGCTGACGCTGCTGCTGGCCAGCGCGCCGAGCACCCGCAGCCTGGGTCTGCAGGCCGCCGCGGGTCTCGTTGTGGCCGCGGCCTTCTCGCTGCTGGTGCTGCCGCCGCTGCTGGCGCTGTTCGGGGTCCGGCTGTTCTGGCCGTTCATCCCGTCGCACGAGGATCGCGACCTGACGGATAGCGGTGTCTGGCACCGCATCGCCACCGCCGTGGCGCGCCGGCCGGTGGCGGTGCTGGTGGCCTCGATCGCCGGCCTGGCGGTGCTGACCTGCGGCCTGCTGGGCACCACGATCGGGCTGTCGCAGACCGAGCAGTTCCGGGTCAAGGCCGAATCGGTGACCGGCTACGAGCGGCTGGCCGAGCACTTCCCCAGCGGGCTGACCGACCCCACCCGGGTCATCGGGGCCACCGACCGCGGTCCGCAGATCCAGGCCGCCATCGAGGGCACCGCGGGCGTCATCTCGGCGGCCCCCGGCGGCGACGACGGCGCCGGCCGCTCGCAGTGGTCGGTGATCACCGACGCCGCCCCGGCCAGCGATGAGGCATTCGAAACGATTGCGGCGCTGCGCGATTCGGTGCAGTCCGTCGACCCCGGCGCGCTGGTCGGCGGCGCCGATGCCCAGGCGCTGGATTCCCGCGACGCCGCGGTGCACGACCGGCTGCTGATCATCCCGGCCATCCTGGTGGTGGTGCTGGCGGTCCTGCTGGTGTTGCTGCGCTCCGTCGTCGCCCCGCTGCTGCTGGTCGTGGTGACCGTGGCGTCCTCGATGGCCGCGCTGGGCCTGGGCGGCTGGGTGAGCATCCACGTGTTCGGCTTCCCGGCGCTGGACAACACCACCCCGCTGTTCGCGTTCCTGTTCCTGGTGGCCCTCGGCGTCGACTACACGATCTTCCTGGTGACCCGGGCCCGCGAGGAGACCGCCACGTTCGGCACCCGCACCGGCATCGTGCGGGCGGTCTCGGCCACCGGCGCGGTCATCACCAGCGCCGGCATCGTGCTGGCCGCGGTGTTCTGCGTGCTGGGCGTGCTGCCGCTGATCGTGCTGACGCAGCTGGGCATCATCGTGGGCCTGGGCATCCTGCTGGACACCTTCCTGGTCCGCACCGTGGTGATCCCGGCGCTGTTCACGCTGATCGGGCCGAAGGTGTGGTGGCCGGCGCGGCTGGACCCCGCCGACGGTCCCGAGGCTAAGGCTGGCCGGGCAGCAGCCGGATCATGAGCCCGTGCGACTCGGCCAGCAGATTGCCGTCGGCGTCGCGCAGCTCGGCGTTGACGAACGCCTTGCGCCCCTCGGCTTCCCGCAGCCAGCCGCGGACGTTGAGTTCGACGTCGACGGGCGTGACCTTGCGGTAGTCGACGTGCAGGAACGCGGTGCGGCTGATCGGGCGGCCGGTGGCGTGGATGACCATGCCGAACAGCGAGTCGAACAGCAGCGGCAGCACCCCGCCGTGCACGGCGTCGTTGCCGCCGACGTGATAGCGGCTGAACGTGACCCGCAGCAGCACCTCGTCGGGCTCGAACTTGTCGACGATCCACGGCGGCATCAGCAGGCTGCCCGCGCCGGGCAGATCCGGCACCCGGTTGGCCGGGCCCACACCCTCGCCGGACTGGAACGGATCCAGCTGCGCCACCAAGGCTTCCACTTGACCGGCGACGTCGGTCCAGGTGTCCGGGTCCGGGTTGGTGGAGACCGCCAGGTCCTGCAGGCGGCGCATGGCGGTCAGGAACCGGGCGAACCCGGGACCGGGGTCGGCGGGCTCGAACACCGGGAAACCGCCGTGCCGGTCGTAGTTCGGATCGACGCGCCGAGGGTCCAGGCCGTAGTCGGCGGACACTAGCGGCCCGCCAGGATGTCGCGCCGCACGATGGTCTGATCCCGACCCGGACCCACCCCGACGCACGAGATGTGCGCTCCGGCAAGCTCTTCGAGCCGCAGCACGTAGTCGCGCGCCTTGGCGGGCAGGTCGTCGAACTCCCGCGCCCCGGAGATGTCCTCCCACCAGCCGGGCAGCTCCTCGTAGATGGGCTCGGCGCGAACGATGTCGGCCTGCGTCATCGGCATCTCGTCGGTGCGCTTGCCGTCGACGGTGTAGCCCACGCAGATCGGCACGGTCTCAAGCGACGAGAGCACGTCGAGCTTGGTCAGGAAGTAGTCGGTGATGCCGTTGACCCGGGTCGCGTAGCGGGCGATCACGGCGTCGAACCAGCCGCAGCGCCGCGCCCGGCCCGTCGTCACGCCGACCTCGCCGCCGGTCTTGGCCAGGTACTCGCCGTGCTCGTCGAACAACTCGGTGGGGAACGGGCCGGATCCCACGCGGGTGGTGTAGGCCTTCAGGATGCCCAGCACCGTGGTGATCCGGGTGGGACCGATGCCGGAGCCCACCGCGGCGCCGCCGGCGGTCGGGTTCGACGACGTGACGTACGGGTAGGTGCCGTGGTCGACGTCGAGCAGCGTGCCCTGCGAGCCCTCCAGCAGCACCGTCTCGTCGTTCTCCAGGGCCTGGCCCAGCAGCAGGCGGGTGTCGGCAATGCGGTGCTTGAACCCCTCGGCCTGCTCCAGCAGGTTGGCCACCACCTCGTCGGCGTCCAGCGCCTTGCGGTTGTAGACCTTGACCAGGATCTGGTTCTTGAGCTCCAGGGCGGCCTCGATCTTCTCGGCCAGCAGCGTCTCGTCGAGGACGTCGGCGACCCGGATCCCGATCCGCGCGATCTTGTCCTGGTAGCAGGGCCCGATGCCGCGACCGGTGGTGCCGATCTTCTTGCTGCCCGCGTAGCGCTCCACGACCTTGTCGATGGCCACGTGGTACGGCATCAACAGGTGGGCGTCGGCCGAGATCAGCAGCCGCTCGGTGTCCACGCCGCGGGCGTCGAGGCCGCTGAGCTCGGTGAGCAGCACACCGGGGTCGACCACGACACCGTTGCCGATGACGTTGGTGACCCCCGGGGTCAGAATTCCCGAGGGGATGAGGTGCAGCGCGAAATTCTCGCCGCTGGGCAGGACAACGGTGTGCCCGGCGTTGTTGCCGCCCTGATAGCGCACAACCCACTGCACCCGCCCACCGAGAAGATCGGTGGCTTTACCCTTGCCCTCGTCGCCCCATTGGGCGCCGATGAGGACGATTGCCGGCATGGCATTTCTCCTGATTATTGTGTCCAGCCGGTGACCCACACTATCCGAGAGAGTGACCAGGAGCTGCGTTGACTAGTGCGTTGACCGCTGTGTTGCTGTTCGGGGGCCGCGCGGCGCCCCGCCGGCTGCGGGATTTGCCGGCCGTGGCCGTGGGCTCGGATTCCGGCGCGGCCGCGGAGATCGACGCGGCCACAGCGTCGGCGCGACGGGTGATCGTCGTCGGCTCGCAGGCCGACCTGGCGGCCGTGTTGACCCGACTGCTCAAGACCGAGCGCCTCGACGTCGAGGTGGCCCACGTGCCGGGCCGCTTCGGCGCCGGACGCGCGCGCCGCGGTGCGGCGCAACGCATTCCACTGATCCGCGACGAGACCGGCACGGCGCTGGTGGGCCAGGCCCGCTGGTTGCCCGCCGACGACGCCGAGGGCTTCGAGGGTGAGGGCATCGTCGACGACGGGGTGCTGTTCGACGGGACGGTGTGGGAAGTGCACATCGAGCCCATCGCGGCGGTGCCGGGGCTGCGCGCGCGGGTGGTCGCGCCGAAGGCCGAGCGCACCGGCTGGCTGGTGGGCCGCGCCGCGCAGCTCGGCACCACGGGCGCGTCGGTGGTGCGCGACGGCGTGCCGATGCCGCGGCCGGTGCGCCGCTCGACCTTCTACCGGCACACCCAGGGCTGGCTGCGGGTGCGCTGACGGGCGCCACGGGCTGGGGCGCCGGCCGGGCGCGCCGAAATTGCACACCGGGTCGCGGCGGCCGTGGCGGCACGACCCTGGCGGCAACTTCGGGCCATAGCTGCTGGCCCATAGCCGCCGGCCGGTAGTTTCGGGGCATGAACACCCGGCCCCTCCGGCCCCTGCGGCCGTCGGTGCGACCGAGCCCGATCTTCCTGGTCATCCTGGCGATCACCGGCCTCGGCGGCGCGCTGGCCTGGATCTCGGGGGCGGCGCAGGCTGCCAATCCCCCGCTGGCGCACGCGGCGGTGCTGATCTTCGTGTTCGCCGGCTGGGTGGTCTCGCTGTGCCTGCACGAGTTCGGCCACGCCTACACCGCGTGGCGGTTCGGCGACCACGAGGTGGCCGGCCGCGGCTATCTGACGCTGAACCCGCTGAAGTACTCCAACCCGATGCTGTCGCTGGGATTGCCGCTGCTGTTCGTGGCCCTCGGCGGCATCGGCCTGCCCGGCGGCGCGGTGTGGCTGCGGACCGGGTCGATGACCAAGTGGCAGCGCACGGTGGTCAGCCTGGCCGGGCCGTTCGCCAACCTGGTGCTGGCGGTGCTGCTGCTGGGCGCCGGCGCGGTGCTGGCCACCCCTGAGCGGTCGGTGTTCTGGGGTGGCGTGGCGTTCCTGGGGCTGCTGCAAGTGATGGCCGTCGTGCTCAACGTGCTGCCGGTCCCGGGGTTGGACGGCTACGGCGCGTTGGAACCGCACCTGAGCCCGCAGACCCAGCGCGCGCTGAGCGGATTCAAGCAGTGGGGCGTGTTGCTGCTGGTGGTGGTCCTGCTGATGTCCCCGCTGAATCAGTGGTTCTTCGGGCTGGTGTACCGGATCTTCGCGCTGCTGGGCGGCAGCGGCGCCATGGCGGCGGTGGGCTTCGACCTGGCGCTGTTCTGGTCGCTGCGCTGAGGCCCGCGGCGAGGCCCCTTGAATACATGCGAAAGTACGCATACATTCGGGCCCATGGGTGCGGGACACGATCACAGTCATACCGATAGGCGGGTCAGCCGGCTGCTGATCGCCGCGGGCATTCTGGCCGTCTTCTTCGCCGTCGAGTTGACCACGGCCCTGCTGATCAACTCGATCGCCCTGCTGGCCGACGCCGGGCACATGCTCACCGACCTGGTCGCCATGTTCATGGGCCTGACGGCGGTGCTGCTGGCCAAGCACGGCCCGGTCTCGGCGGCACGCACCTACGGCTGGCACCGCGCCGAGGTGTTCACCGCCGTCGCCAACGCCGTGCTGCTGCTCGGCGTCGCGGGCTTCATCCTCTACGAGGCGATCGACCGGATCGGCGACGCGCCCGAGGTGCCCGGGATGCCGCTGATCGTGGTCGCCCTGGCGGGTTTGGCGGCCAACGCCGCGGTGGTCCTGCTGCTGCGCGGCGATGCCGAGAAGAGCCTGGCCGTCAAGGGCGCCTACATGGAGGTCATGGCCGACACCGTCGGCAGCATCGGCGTGCTGATCGCCGGCATCGTCACCGTCACCACCGGCTGGCCCTACGCCGACGTGGTGGTCGCCGTGCTGGTCGCGCTGTGGGTGCTGCCGCGAGCGATCTCGCTGGCCCGCACCGCCTTGCGGATCCTGTCGGAATCCTCACCGAGCCACATCGACGTCGACGAGTTGCGCACCGCGCTGCAGGCCGTGCCGGGCGTCACCGAGGTGCACGACCTGCACGTCTGGACCCTGGTGCCCGGCCGCGACATGGCGACCGCGCACCTGCGGAGCGCCGCGGACTCCACCCGGGTGCTCATCGACGCCCGGGCGGTGCTGGCCGCCCGCGGGCTCGAGCACGCGACCGTCCAGGTGGAACCGCCGGGCGGGGTCGCCGACTGCGCGGACTGTTAGCCCGCTGTTAGCCCAGGCCCAGTTCCTTGCGCGCCGCCGGATCGCAGTCGTCGAGCAGATCCAGGCAGCGGGCATTCTCGTCGGTCTCGCCGATCACGTCGGCCGCCCGCGCCAGCGCCGCCACGCAGCGCAGGAAACCCCGATTGGGCTCGTGCGAGTACGGCACCGGCCCGAAGCCCTTCCAGCCGTTGCGGCGCAGCTGATCGAGCCCGCGGTGGTAGCCGGTGCGGGCATAGGCGTAGGCGGTGACCGCCTTGTCGTCGTCCAGCGCCTGCTCGGCCAGGCCGGCCCAGGCCACCGAGGCCGACGGATGCGCCGCCGCCACCACCGTCGCGCTGTCGCCGGCGGCCAGGGCGGCCTCGGCGTCGATGTCCGCCGGCAGGAACACCGGGTCTGGCCCTAGAAGATCACCCATCCGCGTCATGGCGCCCATTGTGCCGTGCCGCCTGGGCGGGAGCCCGACCCGGCCGCAGCGTTAGGCTGATGCCGATATTTGCCCCGCAGCGCCAGCCAGCTGAAGACCGTGGAGGACCGCAGCACCGATGTCGATTCCCCCAGGACCCGATCCGGACGACGAATCGAGCCAGCCGGAGCACCCCGAGGACCCCGACGCAGTCACCGAGGCCGTCCACCGCGGCGAGGACCCCGAGACCGAGATCTTCGAGGCGCAGGACGGCGGCGAGTCGGCGCTGCCCACCGTCGACCCCGGCGAACGCCGCTTCACCGCCCCGTCGGGCATGGACGACGGCTCGACCCAGATCATCGACCGCAACCCGGACCCGGAGACCGAGGTGTTCACCGCGGTCGGCGCCCCGGACTCGCCCGATGATTCCGGCAAGGTCGCCACCCCGCAGGCCATTCCGCCCCGCCCCGGCGGCCCGAAGCCGCCCCGGCAGCGCAGCTGGGGCTGGGTGATCGCCGTCGTGCTGGTGATCGCCGCGCTGGTGGCCATCGCCGTGCTAGCCACCGTGCTGCTGACCCGCGGCACCTCCATCGGGGTGTCCCAGGAGGACCGGGTCCGCGAGACCATCCAGAGTTATGACACCGCGATCGAGAAGGGTGATCTGGCCACGCTGCGCAGCATCACCTGCGGCCAGACCGCCGACGAATACAACAAGCTCGACGACCGCAAGTGGGCCGAGACCCATCAGCGCATCATCGACGCCGGCCAGAATCCGGTGATCGCCAGCATCGACCAGGTGATCATCAACGACGGTCACGCCGAGGCCAACGTCACGACGTTCGTGGAGTCCGATCCCAGCACCCGCTCGACGCGCAGCCTGGACCTGCAGTTCCGCGACGACCAGTGGAAGATCTGCCAGGACGCCGGCAACTAGGTTTCCTGACAACTAGGCGCGTTGGCGGGACGCCTCGTGCACCAGCAACGCGACGTGCAGCGAGGTCATCGACTCGCCGTCGTCGAGATCGACGCCGAGTAGCTCGCGGATCTCGGTCAGGCGCTTGTAGACGAAGGGCCGGCTGACGTGCAGCCGGTCGGCGACCGCGGCCTTGTTGCCCGCCAACCGCAGGTACTCGCGCAGGACGGTCAGGTGTGTCGGTTCTGATTGCGGTGTGTCGGTCAGCAAGGACCTGAGTTCGGTCTCGGCGAAGCGCTGCACCCGACGGTCGTCCCGCAGCAGGGAGATCAGACCGCGAAGCCGCACGTCCGAAGCGCGGTAGTACGGACGATCGTCCTCCATGGCCATCGCAACCTCGGCAATGTCGGTCGCCTCGGAGAGCCCCGCGATGGTGTCGGTCACCGACCTGGCCGCGGGCCCTAGCGCGAGGACCGTGCCCTCGGCCCCGTCGATCCGATGCACCTCCCGCCGGATCCGCTCGCCCAGGGCCGCGAGCGTCTTGTCGGCGGCGGGCGCGCGGTGCTCCCGCAGGGCCAGCACCGCCGCCACCTCGCCGTCCCCGCGGATGGAGAACAGCCCTGAGTGCCCGGCGGCGTTGACGGTGTGCGCGACCGCGTCCAGCAGCACGACGTTGCGGCGGTGCGCCGCCACGGGGTCGCCGAACGCGGTGGGTCCCGGCACTCGCACCACGGCGGGAAGATAGTGCGCGGAGTGGCGCAGCCCCAGTGCGTGCGCGCGGGCGGCGGCGTCCCGGTCGTCGGAGATCCGGCCACGCAGCACATCGTCGATGAGCCCGCCCTGGGCCTGTTGCTGCAAACCGGTCTTGTCCCGCTCCACCATGCGGCGCATGGCCAGGGCAGCGGCCGCCCGCTCGAGCACCATGGTGGCCCGGCCCGCATCGGCGGCCCGACGGGGAATCACCAGTCGGCCCCATTGCTGCGAACGCGGACCCACGCCCGTGGCCAACCACGGCTCGGAGTCGGATCGCTTACCCGGGCTACGCCGCGACCGCATCTCCCATTCGGCGAGCAGATCAGCCGGCGTACCGGTGGAGACAACCAGGGCCTTGTGCGACAGATCCTCCAAAACGACGGGCTCGTCGAGAATCTTGGCCGCGGCGTCGACGATGCCTGTCAGCGGGGCCCCCTTCATGCTCAACTCGGTGAAGGTCTCGTGGACGTGTCGGTCGAAGGCGACCTCCTCGTACTGGGCCGCCACGATTCGACGGTGAACGGCCTCGGTGACCTCGACGAAACGGGTCTTCCGGTGCAGCGCAACCAGTGCGATGTCCAGCTCATCGGCAATGCGTCCGGTGTTGTCGGGCAGCTCCGAGACCACCGTGCCCAGCTCGACGATCACGCCCACCGCGCCGGCTTTCGCCAGGCCGCTCAGATACTTTCGGGGTTTGCGGGCCAACGCCGTGCCGGTGGTCAATACCAGTTCCCCGCCCTGGAGCAACGACGACAGGTCCGCGAGATCGCTGCTGTGCGCCCAGCGGATCCGTTCGGTCAACCTGCGTCCGCTCAACACCTCGGGCTCACCGCTTCGGACCACCGGCAACTCAAGCACTTCGGCGACAGTCAACGTCATTTACATAGTGTATGCACGGTCCGTCAAATTGTGACATGGTGCGCGGCGCCACGATCGAGCGGTCGTCCGATAGTTGGTTGAGTCGAACTGCCCGACGATTGTTTGCACACAACGGAATTCACCGACAGCCCGGTCCGCCCCGGCGTACGAGAAGAGATGCAACGATGCATACCGGCGAACGTCCCGTCCACTTCCTGCTGGCCACGGACCGCGACACCGCGACGTCCGGGTACGCCCGCATCATCATCGAGGCCCAGGAACCGGTGCCGTTGCGGCGGATCCTGCCGGTGCTGGAAAGCTTGGACATCGAGGCGCTCGAAGAACACGCGTCGGCCCCTACGCAGCGCGATGGAACTTCCTGGTACCGCTATGAATTCACTGTCGCCGCGGGACGATCGGCGCGCGAAGCACTCTTCAACCCCGACAACACCCCGGCGATCACCGACGCGTTCCATGCCATGTGGTCCGGGCTAGCCGAGGCCGACGATTTCAACTCGCTGATCCTTGCCGCCGGATTGTCGTGGCAGCAGGTCGCCATCCTGCGAGCACTCGGCCGGTACCTCGGCCAGACGCGATTGCCTTACGCGCAGAATCGGATCCAGCAGATTCTCCTGGCCCATCTGGATGCCACCCGGGCGTTGGTGGGGCTGTTCGAGGCACGCTTCGGCACGACCGGCGTCGCCCCCGACAACCCCGAGCGGCAGGCGCGGGTCCACGTCGCACAGGAGCAGGTGAGCCACGAGATCCACCAGGTCGTCAGCCTCGATGCCGACCGCATCCTGCGCGGCTACGCGTCAGTGGCGCGGGCCATGGTCCGGACCAATGCCTTCGCCAAGGACGTGCTGACCGAAGCGCGACCGTGGTTGGCCTTCAAAGTGTTACCCGGGGACATCGAGGAACTCCCGCATCCCCGTCCTAAGTTCGAGATCTTCGTGTACTCACCCACCATCGAGGGGGTGCATATGCGATTCGGCCGGGTCGCGCGCGGCGGCCTGCGCTGGTCGGACCGCCTCGACGACTACCGCACCGAGGTGCTCGGGCTGGCGAAGGCGCAGGCCGTGAAGAACGCCGTCATCGTCCCGGTGGGCGCCAAGGGCATCTTCGTCCTGAAACAGCCGCCGGTCGACCTGGAAGCGGGCCGGGCCGGTTACCGCCAGTTCATCAGCGGCCTGCTCGACGTCACCGATAACGTCACGGCCGACGGTGCGCCGGAGCAGCCCGACCATCTGGTCTGCTACGACGCCGCCGATCCCTATCTGGTCGTCGCGGCGGACAAGGGCACCGCCAAGTTCTCCGACATTGCCAATGAAATCGCGCAGGACCGTGGGTTCTGGCTCGGCGACGCCTTCGCGTCCGGAGGCTCCACCGGTTACGACCACAAGGCGCTCGGCATCACTGCACGCGGCGCCTGGATCAGCGCCACCGCGCATCTGCGCGAGCTCGGGATCGACGTCACCGCTGACGATTTCACCGCGGTCGGTATCGGCGACATGAGCGGTGACGTCTTCGGCAACGGCATGCTCCGCAGTCCCCGACTGGGCCTGGTGGCCGCGTTCGACCACCGCCACATCTTCTGCGATCCGACGCCGGACCGCGCGGCGGCCTTCGCCGAACGACAACGGCTCTACGGCCTGCCGTCCTCCTCCTGGGCGGACTACGACCGGACGCTGATCAGCCCCGGCGGCGGCGTCTGGTCGCGCGAGTGCAAGACCATCCCGGTGAACCCGCGACTGCGCGCGGCGCTGGGCATCGAGGACGCGGTGGATGCGTTGACCCCCGACGCCCTCATCCGCGCCGTGCTGTGCGCGCCGGTCGACCTGCTGTTCAACGGCGGAGTCGGCACCTACGTCAAGGCCGCCGCCGAGCAGCACTCGGAGATCGGCGACAAGGTCAACGACGCGGTGCGCGTCGACGGCGCCGCGGTGCGTGCCCGCTGCATCACCGAGGGCGGCAACCTCGGCGTATCCGCCCGGGGACGAATCGAATTCGCCCGCTCAGGCAGCCTGATCAACAGCGATGCCATCGACAACGCCGCCGGCGTCGACTGCTCAGATCACGAGGTCAACATCAAGGTCCTGCTGAACTCGCTGCCCGACGGGACGCTGACCGGCCCACAGCGGGCTCGCCTACTGGTCTCGATGACCGACGCGGTGGTGGCCCTGGTGCTCGACAACAACCTGGACCACAACGCCATCCTGGGGTGCGCGCGCCATGACGCCCACCGGCTGATCCGCGTGCACGCCGAGATGGTGAGCGACCTCGAGCATCGTCGTGGCCTGCGCCGGGACCTCGAAAACCTGCCCACTGCGGAGGAATTCGATGATCTCGAACGCCATGGCCTGGGACTGACCGCACCGCAGCTGGCCACGTTACTGGCGCACACCAAACTCGACCTGAAAGAAGACCTGCAGCACAGCACCTTGTTCGACGACGACTATTTCCTGCCGATGCTGCGGGAGTACTTTCCCACCCCGCTGCACCAGACCTACGGCGAGGAACTCCAACACCATCCGCTGCGGCGCGAGATCATCACCACCGTGGTGGTCAACCGCCTGGTCAGCGCGGGGGGCCTGACCTTCGCGCACCGGCTTGCCGACGATTCGGCGGCCACCGCCGAGGACGTCGTCCGGTCCTTCTGCATCGCCGCCGAGTTGTTCGACATCGCGCCGCTGCTCTCGGCCATCCGCGGCGCCGGCCTCCCGTCCGCGCTGACCCACGAACTGAGCAGCGAAGCCCGCCGGCTGCTCGACCGGGCCGCGCGGTGGCTGCTGAACCAACGCCGCCAACCACTCGACATCGTCGGTGAGATCAGCAGGCTGCAGCCGACCGTCGCCGCGCTGCGACCCCGCATCGGTGGACTCCTGCGGGGGCGAGAGGCCGACGCGGTGGCGGCCGCCGCGACCGCGTATCAACTCCGAGGCGTCCCCGCGGAGATCGCGCGCGCGCTCAGCGAGTCGCTGTACTGGTTCAGCGCCCTCGACATCGCCGACGCCGTGCAACGTCACCCCGGCCATGACCCGATCGACTTGGCGGACACCTACTTCGCGTTATCCGACCATCTGGGGATCGACCAGTTGCTGCATTCCATCTCGGCCCTGCCCCGTGGGGACCGCTGGCATGCCCAGGCCAGGCTGGCGCTGCGGGAGAACCTGTACGAGTCGCTGGAGGCCCTCGCGCTCGACGCCGCGCAATCCGACCCGGGCGATTCCGCGTCGGAGCGCATCCGCGCCTGGGAGGAGCGCAACCGTTCAAGCCTGGACCGTTCCCAGCGGGCGCTCGCCCGTCTGCACAACGCGGCCCCGTACGACCTTGCTGCACTTTCGGTTGCCGCCACACACATTCGACGGATGACCGTCGCCGCGGACGGATGGGGCCACCGCGCTTACACACTGTCTCTGCGATCCGACGATTGATCACACTGTGTATCGGCGATGAGCCGCTCGGATGCCACATGATCAATTCTCAGGTTGTCCCCTCCACACTGAAAGAGCACCGGCTGAGGACCCTGTGAAAAAGCGCTCGGAATTCTGGACATGGCAGCACGACGCTGCATGCCTGGGCAACGATGGCACCTTGTTCTTCCACCCCGAGGGAGAACGCGGGCCCCGCCGGCGAGACCGGCAACTGAGGGCCAAGGCCGTGTGCGAGCAGTGCCCCGTGCAACCCCAATGCCGCGACCACGCGATGGCCTTCCCGGAGCATCACGGCACTTGGGGTGGTCTCACCGAGGAGGACCGGGATCGTCTTCGCGGTACCCGACCGCCGTTCGGCCGTCGGGTCAAGCCTGCCTGAGTGGGCTCAGCGCAGGCTCGGAACCTGTTCGGGTTCCGCAGATTTGATGGTCCCCATGGTGCTCGCAGCCCAGATGGCGATCCGGAACCGGACCCGGTCGTCCTCGTCCAACGGGTTGGCGCCGGTCAGATCGGCGACCTTCGCCAGGCGATTGCGCAGGGTGTTCACATGCACGTAGAGCTTGGCGGCGGCGGTGCCGATGTCGTTGCCCGGTTGCAGGAACACCTGCAGCGAGGGCAGTAGCCCCGTCCCGGCTCTGGCGTCATGATCGACCAACGGGACGACCAGTCGGTGGATGAACGGCACCAGGCGGACCTTGGGCACGGCGGCCAGCAATCCTTCCAATGTCGACACGTCATCGATGCGCACCACGTGACGGCGCCGCACCGCCTCGCGCAGCGCCTCCAGGGCTTCCGGGATGGCGTGCGCCATGGCTTGCGCGTTCTGCGCTACCGAGATCCCGCAGATCAGGTGTGACTCGGCGAGTGCGGAGGCGAACGCCGCATCCCCGGCACACAACACCAGTAGCTGCTCTTCGAGAATCGCCACCGCACCGGGGTACTCGTCGACCAGGGGGTGTACCTCGTCGTGCAACTCGAGCGGGAAGGCGCAAACCATCACCGGGAAACCTGCCAGACCGTAACCGGCGAGCGCATTCTCCAGCGGGCCCACGCCCAGCGTGCCCGCCACGAACCAGCGCAGCAGCGCGCCGAGATCCCGCTCGCGCGCATCGACGGTGCGCTCGGCGATACGCCGCTCGTCGATCCAGTCGACTATGCGGCGAAAGGGGACGCCGGGGGCCAGGGTCAGCAGGGCCAGGCCGTGGGCACGGCAGGCCTCCGCCAGCTCCGTCGGGAGTTCGGCGAACAGATCCCCCAAGCCGATGAGCAGGGCCGTGACGCCGTGTTCCACCAGGTCGGCAACGTAGCGCCGGATGTCCGCGACCGGCTTGTCGTGGACGGGCACCCCGACGCTGACGACGAGTTCCTCGCCACGCAGATAGTTCGAGGGGTCGACGAGTTCCGTCGGGTAGACGTACCGGATCACTTTTGCCGAGTCGGCGGGAGTGGTCACCGCCTGGACGGACAGCTCCGGTTCAGCCAGCAGATCGGAGAGCGTGACCGAGCCGTCATGCGCGCCAGCGCCGGAAGAGCCCCGGTTTCTGGACATTACGGCTCACAGCGCCGACGCGGCCGGGCCATCCTAGAGGTCCAATCTCAACTTGGCCCCGGCCCTTGCCCGCGATACGCAGATCATCATGGTGTGGTTCATAGCGCGTTCGGCGTCGGTCAGCAACTCATCGCGATGGTCGACCTCGCCCTCGAGCACCTTGGTTTCGCAGGTGCCGCAGAAACCGCTCGTACACGAGAACGGCGTGTCCGGCGCAACCTCCAGCACTGCGTCGAGCACTGATTTGTTCGCCTCGACACTGACGGTGATACCCGTACGCACCAGTTCCACCTCGAAATCACCGGCCTCTCCCGGTGGTGGCGAAGGTGGTTGCCCGGCGCCGGTGAAGCGTTCGATGCGGACCGTGAGATCGGGATGTAGCTGCTCCAGTTCGGTCACCGCCGCGAGCATGGCCGGCGGACCGCAGCAGTACATCTGAGTCCCCGCCGGACTGGCCGCCATCGCGGCTGCGAAATCCGGCAGGCCGTCGATGTCCTGGGCGATCAGCTGCAGGTCGATGTCGTGCAGACGTCGTAACCGTTGGACGAATGCCATGGCAGAGTTCGACCGGGCCCCATACAGCACACGCACCGACGCAGGCGCGGGCAGCCGCACCGCCAGGTCCTCGAGCATCGCCAGGATCGGGGTGATGCCGATCCCGCCCGCGACGAACAGATAGTGCTCGGCGGGGACGAGTTCGAACTCGTTGCGCGGTGCGCCCACCTCGACGAAGTCGCCCAGGCGCAACCGGTCGTGGATCTCTCGCGAACCGCCGCGGCCGCCGTCGACCCGCAGGACGGCCACGGTGTAGGTGTGGCGGTCGTCCCGCGGGCCGCACAGCGAATACTGGCGAATCAGACCGGACGGCAATGTCACCGGGACGTGGGCGCCAGCCGACCATGGCGGGAGCTCGGCTCCGCTGGGATCACGCAGCACCAGCGACATGATGTTGTCGGCTTCGAGCGTGAGTTGGATGACTTGTAGCTTCATCGATTCCTGGTTGCTCCACGGTTCGGTAACGGGGCCCCCTCGGACACTATGCCCGGCCGTTCACCGCCGCGGGTAACAGCCCTCGCGCCGACAGGATGGTCTCCACCGCATGCCGGGTCGCCCGACGATAGTTCAGGGCGTAGACGTCGGCCGGCGCGGACACTTCCATGGCCTGCCCCGCCAGCGGCACCTCCTTCGGATCGAGCCCCTCGAGGATCGGGGTGTCCTCGTCGAACACCGTGGTCTCGATGGCCAGGATCTCGTCAACGCTGCCGCCCTTGAAGTTCCGGTCGGTGGCCACCGCCCAGAAGATCGTGCACTTGTCGTAGCTGACCGGCGACGGGAAGTCCACCAGGTAGCGCTTACCGATCTCGGGTCCGAAGTCGTAGAGGATGGTCGCCATCCCCGGCGCGTACGAGTGGTAGTGCATCCACGCGTCTCCGACGTCGGAGAACTCCGAACCGGGAATGCTCTCGTAGAAGAACGAGGCCGTGACCTCCCTACCTTCGCGCTGCACGTTGAGGTCCGGGATCACCGCGGGCACCTCGCCCATCGACCGGTCGTGGACGAACGGAAAGTGCGCCATGTCCCTGAAGTTCTCGGTCGCGGCCATGAAGCCGCACTCGGCGTGGATGGGTTCCGCCGCCCGCCACTCGAGATCCAGGTCCTCGATCTCGGGCGGGTTCGGCAGATCGAACACGGGATCCCCCAGGCACGTCCACACGAATTCGAAACGTTCGATCACGGGGTAGGCCTTGACGGCCGCCTTGGGCGGGATGCGCCCGCCCTCGGCCAGCGACGGGATTCGGTTGCAGACGCCACTGACTCCGTCGAATTGCCAGCCGTGGTAGGGACATTGGATGCTGTCACCAACCACCCGACCGTCGGCGAGGTTGCCGCCGCGGTGGATACAACGCCGATCGGTGACCCGGGCTGCGCCGGACGAGTCCCGGAAGACCACGAGTTTCTGATCGAGCAGTTGGGTGGAGTAGGGGCCGTCGTTGATGTCCTGCGAGCGGGCCACCACGAACCAGACATGCTGGTAGGCCTCGCGAAGTTTCTCGGGGCTGAGAATGTCGGTCATGATTCGTTCTCCTTACCTTCGACCGGGCTGAAGACGGGACGGGTCAACGTGCGCGGGCGCAGCTGCTGGCGTCGGACGTGAGCTGCGATGTCCGCCATGCTGGCGACCCACACATCGTCCATGGCGCACACCTCGGCAATGAAATCGCGCAGGGCGAAGGCCCGCCCCGGGCGCCCGCTCAGGAAGGGATGGTTGGTCAGGATCCAGGCGCCGCCGATGGTACGCATGGCGTTCAGTTCGGCTCGCCAGAGCTCGATGGTCTTGGCGGGGGTCTCGATGAGCCCCACACCGGAGAAGTCCGGGACAAAGCAGTACTGCTGCCAGTCATCGAGGGCCCAGCTCACCGGAAGCTCGACCAACGAGTCCGTCTCCCCCACCGCCAGCTCATAGGGATGGTCCGAATC
>Ga0265293_10002275_pt1 | contig 39182 bp, 34 predicted proteins | sample Munlanlewell138R_FD_192505 | JGI IMG/M metagenome (GOLD analysis project Ga0265293, IMG submission 192505) | Leachate microbial communities from a municipal landfill in Southern Ontario, Canada - Leachate well 138R | ecosystem: Engineered > Solid waste > Landfill > Unclassified | place: Canada... | reverse complement strand
AGTCATGCTCGACGCTTTTCATGCCACAAGCACCGAACAGCTCTCGAGCTTGGTCAGGCTCAATGGCAGGCAAAAGAAAGCTCTGAGAGAAAATGCACCTTTCGACCGATTTTGGAAAATCAGTCAGACAGAGTCCATCGGCGCCAAGACATACGCTGCCCTCTTTCATCACTTTTATCAAACTGCCATGGGGAGAACTGGGGGCCAACAAATGTCCCTCTTTGATTCCTAGAGTCTGGCCCTGATCAATCGATCAGGGTTTTTTTGCGTCTAGGTACAGTGGAGTCTGCAATTGGTAAACACTTCATAGCCTGGCAAATGAAATTATTAGTTGAGCACTTATATTAAATATGATATCCTTTCTTAGTAAGAAGAGTGCCTTGAATTTAGTACAGAGGGAGCAATGAAAATGCCTAATACCTTTTTGCGGATAGACGATTTGCACGTAGAGATTGATGGAAAAGAGATTCTTAGGGGCCTGGATTTCGAAGTGAAAGAAGGAGAAATCCATGTGATCATGGGGCCAAATGGCGCTGGGAAATCAACTCTAGCCAATGTCCTTATGGGTCATCCGAAGTATGACGTTACTGCAGGGAAGATCTCCCTTGGCACACAGGATATAACTGAGCTGAAGACCCATGAACGCGCAAAACTTGGTCTCTTTTTGTCATTTCAATATCCTCAGGAAATCGCCGGAATCACCCTGGAGAACTTCCTGCGTTCAGCCAAGAATGCTACGTCGCAAACACCCATGAAGGTACTGGAGTTTCAAAAGCTCCTGAAGCAGAAGATGAGCGTTTTAGAAATGGATCCTGAATACGCCACCAGGTACTTGAATCACGGTTTCTCTGGAGGCGAAAAGAAGAAGAGTGAAATTCTGCAGATGCTCGTCTTAGATCCCAAGCTCGCCATCCTCGATGAAACAGATTCCGGCTTAGACGTGGATGCGGTTCGGGTTGTGGCCAAGGGAATTCAAGAATACCATCATGCGGATAACTCCTTGGTTTTGATTACCCATCATAAGAGTCTCTTGGAGCATATTAGACCTGACGCCGTTCACTTCTTGGTCGATGGACGGATCGTGGAAAGTGGTGGCGTAGAACTCATTGCCAAAATGGAAGAATCAGGCTTCACAGCCTATAAGGGATAGGGGGGTAGACATGTCCCAGAAAAAGACCTATGTAGCTGATATTGAACGAGAACTATACGATCAAAAAAATCCCTTCACCTATAGTTACAAAGCGGAGCAAGGGTTAACGGAGGAAATCATTCGGGAGATCTCGGCCCAGAAGAATGAGCCCCAGTGGATGCTAGACTTCCGGCTAGCCTCATTAGCCACCTACCACCAGCTTGATCTGCCTCCTTGGGGGCCTGACATTACAGAACTTGATGTGGACAACATCGTGACCTATGTCAAACCCACAGTCGATCGCAAGTACACTTGGGATGACATTCCAGCTGACATCAAGCAAACCTTCGATCTATTGGGGATCCCCAAAGCAGAGCACGAGTTTTTGGCTGGGGTCGGGGCGCAGTACGATTCTGAGGTCGTCTATCACAGCATTCAAGAAAGCGTGGCCAAAGAAGGCGTTGTCTACTTGGATATGGAGACAGCTGTCCATGAGTATGAAGACCTGGTCCGGGAACATTTTATGAGTTTGGTTCCCCCCCGGGACCATAAATTTGCAGCTCTCCATGGGGCGGTCTGGTCTGGTGGTTCCTTTGTTTACGTACCCGCCGGAGTGAATGTGGAAATCCCTCTCCAATCCTACTTCCGCTCCAATGCGCCTGGGGCTGGTCAATTCGAACACACCTTGATCATTGTGGAGCCAGGCTCATACCTACACTTTATTGAAGGATGCTCGGCGCCGCGCTATTCCGTAAACAATCTTCATGCAGGCTGTGTCGAACTTTTCGTCAGGGAAGGTTCCACCCTTCGTTATAGTACGATTGAGAACTGGTCGCGGAACATGTTCAATCTGAACACGAAAAGGGCGTTGGTTGACAAGGATGCGTCCATTGAATGGGTATCTGGATCCTTTGGCTCTAAAGTCTCCATGCTCTATCCCATGAGCATATTGCGGGGAGAACGGGCCCGCTCGGAGTTTATCGGAGTCACCTTTGCTGGTGGAGGTCAAGTCCTTGATACCGGAGCAAAGGTCGTTCATGCCGCTCCCTACACAAGTTCTACTATCAATACGAAGTCGATCTCCAAAGGCGGAGGAACGGCGATTTATCGTGGTTTGGTCAAGATCAACAAGAACGCGCATCATTCCAAATCAACCGTTACCTGCGAGTCACTAATTCTAGACAATGAGTCTGTGTCAGATACGATTCCGGTGATGCAGATTGATACAGACGAGGTGGATTTAGGTCACGAGGCCAAGATTGGACGCATTAGTGACGAAGCAATCTTTTACCTGATGAGTCGGGGCATCGATGAGGAAGAAGCGAAAGCCATGATTGTAAGGGGATTTGTGGAGCCGATTTCTAAAGAGCTACCCTTGGAATATGCAGTAGAGATGAATAACCTGGTGAAACTAGAGTTAGAAGGAACAATTGGGTGAGGGGGTATACTGTGGAAAAGACAATGACTGAAGCGCTAAACACTTTGCCAAGACTGAGCTTTCGTTGGCTTGGGCTAAATCACTTCTCTTTTCAAGACGAGATCCAGATAGCCATCAAGCCCTACACGGAAAGGTACCTCCCTACCGACTTTGACTCTTCCCTCATCTTGCACGCAATACCAGGCTCCCTCGATCAAAAGGGGATTTTGCCAAGGGAAGCATTCGGTGTCTCCAAAGAATTGGTGGAGCTTACGAAGGAAAACCCCAACGGAGGGTTTTATCTCGAGGTTCCCCAAGGTAAGCGCATTTTGGAGCCTTTGTATGTGCAGTACCGCCTCTCAGACGAAAATGATACGCTCCTTGATCAGAGCATCATTGTGGCTCAAGAGAAGAGTGAGATTACGGTAGTCGTCGAATACCTGACTACTTCAAAAAGCCCTGTTTTTCATCATGGTCTCACCAAGATTGTCGCCGCGGACGGGGCCAAAGTGAACCTCATCAAGCTGCAGCGGCTTGGTGCCAACTCCGTTCATCTCGATTCCCACTATGTCAATGTTGGGCCTTACGGTAGCGTTCGCTATGTCCAAGTTGAACTGGGTAGCAAGTATGCCATCACCAATTACCTAGGTCGGGTGGCTGAAAACGGCACAGCGAACGTGGATGCCATGTATCTAGGCAATCAAGAGCAAGTCTTGGATCTAAGTTATCACATGATTCATGATGGCTATCGGAGCGAGAGCGATATTCTCGTGCGCGGTGCCCTTAAGGACAAGGCCCGGAAAGTGTTCCGGGGAACCCTGGATTTCAAGAGAGGTGCTCGTTTAGCCAATGGGAATGAAGAAGAGCATGTCCTGCTTCTTGATCCAACCGTCAAGTCAGATGCAATTCCACTCTTGCTCTCTGAAGAGGATGATGTGCAAGGGGGTCATGCAGCCAGTGCTGGCAAGGCCGATCCTGAACTCCTATTCTACCTGATGAGTCGTGGTCTCAATGAAGAAGAAGCTACGACTGAAGTGGTGAAGGCGTCCTTCCAACCTGTTCTAGATCTGCTTCCAGCTGGACTCAGAAAGGATATTGAGAACGAGCTTGGACGAAAGCTGGTGTACACTCATGCTTAGTCTTGATGCGATCCGGGAACAATTTCCTGCTCTAACACAAAAGGTGTATGGCAAGCCCCTGATTTATCTAGACAATGCGGCAACCACCCAAACTCCCATCGATGTCTTAGTGGCCTGCCGGGAATACAAGGAAAGGTTCAACGCTAATCCTCACCGTGGAGCGCATTATCTAGGGGTGCAAGCGACAACACTTTACGAAAATGCCCGGGACAAGGTGGCAAAATTCATCAACGCAGCCTCGGGTCAGGAAGTAATCTTTACGAAAAACGCCACCGAGGCGTTAAATCTCGTGGCCTATAGTTATGGGATGAGCAAGATTAGCCAAGACGAGGAGATCGTCCTTTGCATCTCTGAACACCATAGTAATCTCGTCCCTTGGCAAATGGTGGCAAAGGCCAAGGGAGCCAAGTTACGTTATCTGTATCTGGCCGATGACTATACCTTAAGTTGGTCCGAGGTAGAAAAGGTCATTACCGAAAAAACCGCTTTGGTCGCCATTGCCCAAATGTCCAATGTGCTCGGAACAGTCTATCCCCTGAAGGACGTGATCGCCTACGGGCATGAAAAGGGCGCTGTGGTTGTGGTCGATGGCGCTCAAAGTGTTCCTCACCTCCAAACAGATGTACAGGCGTTGGATGCAGACTTCTTTGCCTTTTCTGGTCATAAGATGTATGGGCCGATGGGAATTGGGGTCTTATATGGCAAACGCGAACATCTTGAGGCAATGTCACCCTTCTTAAGGGGTGGAGAGATGGTGGAATATGTGGAGGAGCAGGTGACCACGTTTAATGAACTCCCCTATAAGTTCGAGGCTGGTACTCCCAATGTGGAGGGGGCTGTGGGTTTAGCAGCGGCGATTGATTTTCTCGAGAAAATCAGCTTAGAAGATGTGAAAGCCTACGAAGACGGGCTCACGAGCTATGCTTTGGGCAAGCTACAAGAAGTTCCCTACCTAAAGATTTACGGTGCCTTAGATGCCAAAGGGCGGGGACCCGTGATCTCCTTCTCACTAGAGGGGTGTCATCCACATGATGTGGCCACAATAGTGGATTCAGATGGGATTGCCCTTCGGGCTGGTCATCACTGTGCACAGCCTTTGATGAGGTATCTGGGAGCTCCAGCGACGTCTAGAATCAGCTTTGCTTTGTATAATACGAAGGATGAGATTGATGCCTGTGTGGCTAGTCTAAAGGGTGTCAGGAGGTGGTTGGGTCATGGATCTTAGTGCACTGTATACGGAGTTGATTTTGGAGCATAGCCAAAAGAGTGAGCACAAGAGGCAACTCAAGACGTCCACTTGTTCTGAAAGGGGCCATAACCCCAGTTGCGGTGATGATATTACCATTGAACTATTGGTAGAAGACGGCAAGATCGTAGACGCAGCGTTTACTGGGAGCGGTTGCGCCATTTCCCAGGCCTCAACCTCTATGATGATTGACTTGATCAAAGGTCGTTCAGCCGAAGAAGCTCAAACCTTGGCAAACATCTTCTTGGGAATGATCAAAAGGGAGATTAGCTCAGAAGCCGAACTGGAACTGCTGGAGGAGGCAATTGCCTTCCAGAACGTCTCCAACATGCCGGCACGGGTTAAGTGCGCTGTACTTGCTTGGCACACCTTGACGGAGGCTATGAAAGAACTTTAGGAGTTCTACGATCAGTTAATAAAGACTACGACTACGGTTGTGGTCTTTTTTTGTTGACCTTGTTCGCTGCGGCTACCTATCTAGGCGATATTGGAGGAATATAGCCTTTTTGTGGAGAATTTTACAATATGCGATTACTTTTAGCAGTGCCTTCTGAGAGGAGGATTGTATGCGCGACTTAAAACCGATAGCAGTGAAGAACGTCTCTTTGGAAAAGGGCCTCTTGTCTGAGCGGATGCGTGTGATCCGTGAGGAAGTGATTCCCTATCAGTGGAGAGCTCTCAATGATGAGGTGCCCCATGCTGAACCGAGTCATGCCATGGAGAATCTACGTATAGCGGCAGGCGAAGGGGAAGGAGTTCATAGGGGTTTCGTGTTTCAGGATAGCGATTTGGCGAAATGGCTCGAGGCAGTAGGATATCGCTTGGCAACCCACCCTGATCCAGAACTGGAAAGAACTGCAGATGAAGCCATCGCCCTTTTGGCCCGTGCCCAAGAGGCTGACGGCTACCTAAACAGCTACTACACGATTATGAAGCCCGATCAGCGCTGGACCAACCTCAGAGACGATCATGAACTATATTGCGCAGGTCACTTCATTGAGGCGGCCGTCGCCTATTACGAGGGAACGGGTAAACGGGAGCTTTTGGATATTGTCTGTCGTTTTGTTGATCTCATCGACTCTGTTTTTGGACTTGAACCAGGCAAGTTGAAAGGGTATCCCGGTCATCAGGAAATCGAACTAGCCCTAGTTCGGTTATATTCTGTGACCGCAGATAAGAAACACTTAAACCTGGCCAAGTTCTTTATCGATCAACGGGGACAAGAACCCCACTACTTCGCGGAAGAAGCACAAAAGAGGGGACAGAAAAGCCCTTACTGGTATACTTGGGGGCATGAATATAATCAATCACACCTTCCGGTGCGCCAACAGACCACTGCTGTAGGTCACTCTGTTCGAGCTATGTATATGTATTCTGCCATGGTAGACCTGGCGAAAGCAGCGAATGATCCAGGCCTTTTGGAAGCAAGCAAGACTCTGTGGCAAAACGTTGTAAGCAAGCGGATGTATATCACAGGAGGTCTTGGTTCCCAGGAGTTTGGCGAGGGCTTTAGCGCCGATTACGACTTGCCGAGCGACACGGCCTACACAGAAACCTGTGCGGCTATTGGCTTGGTTTTCTGGGCCCATCGTCTGCTCCAGGTTGAACCCAGGGGAGAGTATGGTGATGTCTTAGAAAGCGCTTTATTCAATGGAGTGCTCAGTGGCATTTCCCTAGACGGTCAGAGGTTCTTTTATGTCAATCCTTTAGAAGTGGTGCCAGAGATTATCGCTAGGCGCAAGGATCACTCTCATGTCCGCCCAACGCGGCAGAGTTGGTTTGGCTGCGCTTGTTGTCCGCCAAATATTGCCCGGTTAGTTGCTTCCATCGGTCGCTATATGTACAGCACGGAAGGGGACTCCCTCTATGTTCATCTTTATGGGGATAGCAACGCTACTGTTGAGATTGCTGGCACAAATCTAGGGATCCGTCAAGAGACAGAGTATCCCTTCGCAGGGCAGATCAAGTTTACAGTTACGGCGGAGCAGACCCTGGATGCTACCTTCTACTTAAGGATTCCGGGTTGGTGTCAAGGGTGGTCTCTGAGGGTCAATGGTGAGCTTCTAACATCCCCAGCCATAGAGGACGGATATCTTAAGCTGAGCCGCCCTTGGAATCATGGGGACAGCGTTGAACTATCCTTGGAGATGCCCATAGAAAGGGTGCGGAGCAACCCGCTTGTCAGAGAAACAATGGGTAAAGTTGCCCTGCGAAGAGGCCCCTTGGTCTATTGCCTAGAAGAGACTGATAATGGAGAGAACTTGTCGGCCCTTTTCTTGGGTGGCGAGGACGAGCTCATGGTAGATTTTGACCAAGACTTAGGGTTACCAGCGATTATAGGGTATGCAAAGCGACTCGCCTCCAGAACGCAGGATCTTTATACAACGGAAGAACCAGAAATCGAAACGGTGCAGATCAAGGCCATTCCCTATTTTGCCTGGGACAATCGAAAACCCGGTGAAATGCTGGTATGGCTGGGGGAAAGCTTCTAACAACAATACGATGGGAGGATATGGTTGATGAAGAAGGGTTCTTTTTACACAAAGCAATACCGCAATGTCTTTCACGAGTTAGGGTATTCCCAAGCTGAGATAGACGCTAGGGTGGAGCAGACGTTTCAGACCATGTTTTACGGTAGCGACGAAGAGCGCATCTATCATCCTGCCGGTGAGGACATGGCCTATATTGTGGATACTGGCAACATAGACGTCCGTTCCGAAGGAATGTCTTACGGTATGATGATGTGTGTGCAGCTCGATCGGAAGGAGGAGTTCGATCGCCTCTGGAAATGGGCCAAGACCTATATGTACCATGACGATGATACGGAAGAAAAAGGCTATTTTGCTTGGTCCTGTCAACTAGATGGAACCAGGAACTTTGAAGGGGCAGCGCCCGATGGCGAAGAGTACTTTGCGATGGCACTTTTCTTTGCGGCAAATCGCTGGGGTGATGGTGAAGGAATCTTCAACTATTCCCAAGAAGCCCGGACCATTTTGCGTGATTGCATCCATAAAGGAGAAGAACCTGGCACTGGCTATCCTATGTGGGATCCAGAAACCAAGCTCATTAAGTTTGTCGCTGATTGTGACTATACGGATCCATCTTATCATTTACCCCATTTCTACGAGCTCTTTGCCCTTTGGGCTGACGAAGGGGATCGGACATTTTGGAAGGAAGCCGCCGCGGCCAGCAGGGCCTATCTTAGAAGGGCATGCAACTCGGTAACAGGTTTAAGTCCCGAGTGTTCCGAGTTTGATGGTACGCCTCTACGCAGATATTGGCGGGGAGGCTATCGCAGAGATACATATTACTCCGATGCTTATCGTACCATCGCCAATATTGCCATGGACTATAGTTGGTTTAGCCAGGATTTAGAGAACCCAGATGCCTGGCACTCGGAGATTGCCGACAAGTTGCAGCACTTTTTCTGCCATACTGTTAAGGATTGGCCTGACGGCATCTATGAAATCGATGGAAGGATTAACCCTGGCAAGGCGCTCCATCCGGTTGCCATCATTGCCACAAATGCCCACGCATCATTAGCGGCCAAAGGTGCATATTGGGAAGAATGCGTACGCAAATTCTGGGACACACCCTTAAGACAAGGTAAGAGGCGCTATTATGACAACTGCCTCTACCTATTTGCCATGCTTGCACTGAGCGGAAAGTATCAGATCTATTTCGATTAACCTATAGAACACCTTTATCCAGAAGATCTCACCTCACATGGTGGGTTCTTCTGTTCTCTGGGAGAACTCAAAGTGCACCCCTTAACAGAGGAAACAGGGAAGGAGTGCTGGGCATGGCAAAGGTTAAGAATCCAATTATCTGGGCTGACGTTCCTGATCCGAGCGTAATTAGGGTGGAAGACACCTATTATATGAGCAGTACCACGATGCACATGAATCCAGGTGTGCCAATCATGAAGTCAAGGGACCTGGTTAGCTGGGAGATCGTCAACTATGTTTACGATGTCCTAGGAGAAAAAGCGGAGCAGCGACTGGAAGATGGCCGCAATGAATACGGCAAAGGCTCCTGGGCAAGTAGTTTGCGATATCATGACGGACGATACTATGTCGTGTTTAGCTCCCAAACAGAGAACAAGACCTTTGTTTTCCAAACAAGAGATATCGAACAAGGTCCTTGGAAGAAATACACTTTACCCTTCGTCCACGATATGTCTCTACTCTTTGATGACGCTCAACGTGTTTACTTGGTCTATGGGAGCGGTGACATTCGGTTACTCGAACTTACTGAAGATGCTACAGCTCTTAAACCAGGTGGTCTGGACCAAGTGATCATTTCAGACAGCAGTGCGATTGCCGGACCAGATATTGCATTACCTGCCGAAGGAGCACATATCCACAAGATTGGAGGCATGTACTACATTTTCTTGATTACTTGGCCCCGGGGTGGCATGCGCACCCAATTATGTTATCGAGCTGCGACCATCACAGGCCCCTGGGAAGGACGGGTCATTCTTGAGGATGCCGGTATCGCCCAAGGAGGACTGATCGATACCCCCGATGGAAGATGGTATGCGCTCTTGTTTGGCGATCGAGGCGCCGTAGGCCGGATTCCCTATTTAGTTCCCGTTAGGTGGGAAGATGGTTGGCCCATCTTGGGGATCATGGGCAAGGTACCTATCGATACCGGCCTTGGTACTAGGGGGAGACTTGGCATTGTGAGTTCTGATGAGTTTCATGGATCTCCATCCTCCCCGGGCTTGGTCTGGCAGTGGAATCACAACCCAGATCCCATGTACTGGTCACTGAAGGAGCGACCTGGTTACTTGCGTTTAAGAACTGGCAGGATCAGCAAGGACGTAACCCAAGCCCAAAACACGTTAACACAAAGGACTTTTGGACCTACATGCTCGGGCGAGGTAGCGATTGATGTCTCCAACATGAAAAACGGAGATTATGCTGGCTTGGCCGCCTTCCAGCGGGACTATGGTTTCGTCGGTGTCAGAATGTCCAATCATTGCAGGTATGTTGTAATGGTTGATGGAAGCTCAAACCGGTGTCTCGAAGTCCAGAGTATTCCCATAACTCAAACACGTCTCTATCTCAAAATAGAATGTGATTTTCGAGATCAAAAAGACCAAGCGAGTTTCTTCTATAGCATGGATGACAAAGAGTGGGAGCCCATTGGGCATGTTCTACAAATGTCCTATACGCTACCTCACTTTATGGGCTATCGATTTGCCCTCTTTAACTTCGCCACGGAGACCACAGGGGGCTTTGTTGACTTCGACTACTTCCGCATAGCAGATACCGGGGGGAAGGAGATGGACTAAGTGAAGTCTTACCTAGAACAGATTGATCATGTGATCGATGGGGGTCCGTACAAAGACACATGGGAATCCCTCGGGCAGTATCAAGTTCCCGAGTGGTATAAGAACAGCAAGTTCGGCATCTTTGTCCACTGGGGTGTCTATTCTGTACCGGCCTTTGGGAATGAGTGGTATCCACGCAATATGTATATACAAGGTTCGCCTGAATATCAGCACCATATTCAAACTTATGGTGAACATGCCAAGTTTGGGTATAAAGACTTTATTCCCCTCTTTACAGCAGAGCAGTTTAGCCCAGACGAATGGGCTGATCTGTTTCACGCAGCGGGGGCAAGGTATGTGGTACCGGTTGCTGAACATCATGACGGTTTTCAGATGTATCGCAGTCAGTTATCCCTTTATAATGCTTATGACATGGGACCCAAAAGGGATATCTTAGGCGAGTTATCGAGGGCCTTTCAAAAGAGGGGTATCATGCACTGTGCATCGTCGCACAGGGCTGCCCATTGGTTCTTTATGGGTCATGGTAGGCTCTTTGATAGCGATATCAAGGAACCGTTGGTGCGGGGAGATCTTTATTGGCCTGCGCAACCAGAAGGCGACTTTCAAGATTTATTCAGCAAGCCAAAACCCGATCAAGGGTACCTAGAAGACTGGCTACTGCGTTGCTGCGAAATCGTGGATCGATACAGACCCAAGCTGTTTTATTTTGACTGGTGGATTCATCATCATGCCTTTAAGCCATACCTGAAGAAGTTTGCCGCCTATTACTACAATCGGATGGTGGAGTGGGGAGAGGTAGGGGTCATCACCTACAAACATGATGCCTTTGTGTTTGGAACGGCAGTCGTTGATGTGGAAAGAGGTCAATTTGCCGATGCTAAGCCTTACTTCTGGCAGACGGATACCGCCGTAGCCAAGAACTCCTGGTGTTACACAAAGGACAATGTCTATAAGGCATCAGAGCAAATCATTTGTGACTTGGTAGACATTGTGAGTAAGAACGGCACCTTGCTCCTCAATGTCGGGCCTAAGGCTGATGGTACGATCCCTGCCAAAGATAGAGCCATCTTACTAGATATCGGTGCATGGCTGAAAATCAATGGTGAAGCAATCTATGATTCGAAGGTATGGAGAGTATCCCAGGAGGGTCCCACGGAGATACCCGAGGGACAGTTTACCGATCATGAGGATAAAACGTTTACTTCAGAGGATATCCGGTTTACTGTTAAGGGCTCCCATCTGTACGCCACCGTCTTAAAGTATCCTCAAGACGGCATTATCACGATCAAATCATTGGCCGCAAGGGATGCTGCGAGCAAGCCCCATTTCCATGGGATCATTCGAGATGTCAAGGCCCTGGGCTTTTCAGAGGAGATTCGATGGAAACGAAGCCCCCTTGGATTAGAAATCTGCACCGAGACGATCCACAGCAAGTATCCAGTTGTCTTTAAGATTCGGATCGACTAGTGATTGGTTGTGGGACGTTCACGTGCTTTTTCCAACAACAAAAGAGAGGTGAAAAGATGCTGCGAGAAGTGCAAATCGAAAACGGTATGGTGCGCGGCCTGCCAGCTGCGGACCCACGGATCACAAGTTTCAAAGGAATTCCCTTTGCTGCTCCACCTACCGGTCAAAATAGGTGGCGCGCACCTCAACCTATGGAGGACTGGGATGGTGTCTTGGATGCGTTTCAGTATGGACCCATTTCTATGCAGGCTACGCCTGGGATCAACAAGGACAACATCTATGATTTTGAGTGGCATGTTGACCCGAAGGTACCTATGAGTGAGGACTGTCTCTATCTCAATGTCTGGACCCCTGCGACAAAGGCGGATCAGAAACTACCTGTCTTCGTCTGGTATTTTGGCGGGGGCCTGCAAGTGGGCTACCCTTCGGAAATGGAGTTTGATGGTGAACGTATCGCACGCAGGGGAGTCGTTGTAGTAACAATCAACTACCGCTTGAATGCATTTGGTTTCCTATGTCATCCAGAAATAACCAAGGAAGCCCCTGGGGCCCCTGCAAACTTTGGCCACCTTGACCAGCAGTTTGCTACTCGATGGGTACAGCGCAATATCGCGGCGTTTGGCGGCGATCCCGATAACATTACAATTGGAGGTCAGTCTGCAGGGGGTGGTAGCGTGCTAAGCCAGCTGACATCACCTCAAAACGAAGGCCTCTGCCAAAAGGCGATCATTCAGAGCGGAATGTTTGCCCCCGTCTATCCGAATAACCGGACGCCTCCCTGGGGGTTCAGCCTAGAAGATGCAGAACGAGCGGGGGTGGAGTTCTTTGAGTATCTTGGAGTCTCTTCTCTGGCGGAGGCCCGCAGGCTCGATGCTGAGTTCATCCGGCTCAAGGCACTGGAGTACGGACGTTTTTGGGGAACGGTGATCGATCATCAATTCTGTGTAGCCGACCCTTTTTCGCTATATCTGGAGAATCGACGCCTAATGGTCCCGGTGATGATGGGGCACACCTCATCTGAGTTCTTTAGTCAACCGAATGTGCAATCCAAAGAAGAGCTCAAGGAACTAGCTACTGAAATGTTCTCTGAAGACGCACCAGAGTACTTGGAGCTCATTGCCCTGGAAAACTCCAGTCTGGAAGAGGCGATCGGCAAGGCAGCAGTAAACACCATCGAATTTGCTATTCGCCTGGCAGGTGAGGGAAATGCCCCGCTCTATTACTACAACTTCGATGCGGAAATACCGGGGGAGGATAATCCGGGAACATTTCACTCTGTCGACCTTTGGTTCTTTTTCGAAACGCTAGCCAAATGCTGGCGTCCCTTTGTTGGCAAACACTACGATCTCGCTCGCCACATGTGCAATTACTGGGCAAACTTCATCAAGACCGGTGATCCCAATGGCTTGGACGCAACGGGAGAGGAGATGGCTAGGTGGTATCCCTATACAAAGGATGAACCATTTGGCATGCTCTTTCAGGATAAGGCCGAGTTCTGCCGGGAGAAACCGAGTAGGCTCATGGAGTTTATGTTGAAGCAGTTCTCTAGATAAATATATCCCCATGGAGGAGAGAAACATTGACGACGAAAAAGGCTATCATCATTCAAGGTGGCTGGGATGGTCACCAACCAGAATTAACAAGCAAGCGGTTTGGTAATATGTTGCTGGAAGAGGGAAACTGGCACGTGGATATCGAGGATGATCTGGCATGTCTCGAGGATTTCGAACGACTGTCTACCTATGATCTGCTGGTTTCTTGCTGGTCTATGGGTAAGATTACCCCTGAGCAGCGGGGAAGTGTCAGTAAGGCAGTGGGGGCCGGAATGGGCCTTGCTGGTTGTCACGGTGGTATGTGCGACTCCTTTAGGGAGGATGTAGAATGGCAGTTCATGACCGGTGGGCAATGGGTTTCCCACCCCGGTGGTGATGGAGTTGAGTATACGGTTCACATCCATCATGGTTCAAGCCCAATTACCCAGGGACTTGAAGACTTTGTGGTCAAGAGTGAGCATTACTATCTCCACGTCGATCCAGCGATTGAAGTCTTAGCTACAACCCGCTTCCCCCATCCTGATGTATCCTTTTATCATATTTCCAACAAACCTGTAGATATGCCCGTGGCTTGGACGAAGTTTTGGGGAAATGGACGAGTCTTCTATACCTCGTTAGGGCACCACGATGATCTCTTCGACAAGAGCCCTATGGCCCATAGGCTCATGAAGAACGGACTGCTCTGGGCCGGAGAAAGCAAGGAGAGGGCCAAATTGCTGGGCTTGACAACCGAGCGATTTGCCAGTGACGCCAAGATGTTTTAGTAGAGGCTTATTCTCCCCTCTGGCCTGGGGAGGTGGCGATGATTCTTTATTCATGACGTATTCCAGTCAAAATTTACTATTTTAGTAAAAATGACGGTTTTGAAGAGGGTTTTTAACAATGCGCATTGAATTAATTAGAGACGCTACAAAACTCGACCTAAACTATTCTAATCAGCGAAAGGAGGTAGATGCCAGATTCAACTGTATTGATTGGGTTGTTTCAGCTTTATCTTTAGTATGACAAAAAGAGAGGGAGAGAACAGTCTTGAAAAGAAGAGCTTTGTGGTTTCTGCCTTTACTGTTGATTTTCGTACTAGCAAGTGGAACAATTTTTGCCCAAAACCTAAAAGAGTTTGATGTCTTCACGGGCGAACCCTTACCAGACTATCCTGGTTCGACCATCGTTGGTGACATTATCCGTGCAGAAACAGGCGTAAAGTTGAACAGAGAAGCCTTGGTAGGCGATCTCGAGACAAAAGTAGGGCTGATGATCGCCAGTGGAGACTATCCTGATATGGTGGTAGCAGCACACTTTACTAGCCTGTTGAAGGACGCCGGAGCTTTAATCCCACTCAACGACTTGATTGAGGAGCATGCTCCTAACCTGAAGCGTCTTTATGCTAATCACTGGGAAATGTTACAGCAAGAGGATGGAAACGTATACTGGTTGCCAATTCAAGCACTTCCATACGGCCCCGATACGTCTCGTTACCCATCACTCGCCTTCTTCATGAACAAACGGGTCCTAAAGGATGCCGGTTGGCCCGAAGTTAAGACTCTTGATCAGTACTTCCAGCTCATCGAAGACTATATGGCGAAGTATCCCACGATCAATGGCGAAAGCACCATTGGGTATCTCACACTGTTTGATGACTGGCGTAGCTTCGCAACAACGAACGTACCCCAACATCTCATGGGCTATCCCAACGAAGGTGAGTTCGTTCCAGTTATGGAGAAGGGTCGCTACGTAGTTAAGGAGTACCATACATCTCGTACCGCCAAAGCCTATTACCAAAAGCTCAACGAAATGTATAACAAGGGTGTCGTAGACAAAGAAACCTTTATCATGAACTACGACCAATACATTGAAAAGTTGAGTTCTGGGCGTGTACTCGGAACGTTTAACCAGTTCTGGCAGATGCAAGAAGGTCAGAACTATCTCCTACGGGATGATCCAGAAAGCATGTTTGTTCCTCTACCAATCGTAATCGATACATTGGTGGAAGAGCGCCAACGCGATATTCCATACGTCCAACCAACACAAGGTATGGGTATCACTGTAGCTTGTGATGATCCAGTTGGGGCCATCAAGTATCTTGACTACTTGATCCAAGAAGACACACAAAGGTTACTCCAATGGGGTATTGAAGGCGAGCACTACGAAGTTGATGAGAATGGCCTTTACTACCGCACACCCGAACAACTGGCTCTCTTTAGGGATCCAGACTGGGTACAAAATGTCTTTGGTAGACAGTATTTCTTCAACGCCTTCCCCAGCCTGAGGGGTCTTGACGAAAATGGAAACATGTTCTTCCCTGATACGCAACCACACTTGATTTACTCTGACAGCACCGATTCCGAAAAAGAGGTTATGGATGCGTACGGAGTTCAATCTTTCTCGGCCCTGTTCAATGAGCCGATCTTCAAGAAGTACTTCCCGCTCTGGACGATTACAATGCCAGCTGGCTCACCAGCCCATATCGAAGAGACAAGAATGAAAGACGTTCTGAATCGATATGTTCCAGAGCTCGTCATGAGTAAGCCTGAACAGTTTGAAGGAATTTGGGCGAACTATGTCAAGGACATTAGGCCACTTATGGTTGAACAGATGAAGCTTTATCAAAAAGAGATCGATTGGCGCATGGAGAACTGGTAGAATTCTCCAAGGTAAAAGGGGCGCTCTTGGGCACCCCTTTTACACTATACTCCCAAAGTAGGTTGAGATTATGAATGCATCCTTAACTTTAGCCAAACGAGGACATGTCTTTTGGCAAAGGCTCAAACAGCAAAAAATACTAATATTGATGTCTGTACCGTTTTTGATTCATATTGTCATTTTTAAATATATCCCAATCTGGGGTTGGCTCATGGCCTTTCAAAACTATTGGCCTGGAAAACCCATTCTTCAACAGACCTGGGTAGGATTGGAGAACTTCAGGCTTCTGTTTGATGATGTCGTTTTCTATGAAGTCTTGAGAAATACTCTAGCGATGAGTGTGATCAAGTTAGTCATGGGAACCGTTAGTTCGATCGCCTTGGCCCTCATGCTCAATGAAGTTCGGAAGATTAGGTTCAAGAAGGCAGCCCAGACGATATCGTATTTGCCCCACTTTATATCCTGGGTCGTTGCAGCGAACTTGGTAAGGGATGCCCTATCTACAGACGGGGGTGTCGTTAACAGGGCCTTGATGAGCTTGCGCATCATTAAGGAACCTATCATGTTCTTGGGTATACCGACACTGTTTTGGTGGGTCATCGGCTTCTCTCACGTCTGGAAAGAGGTTGGTTGGGGAGCCATTATCTACCTGGCCGCGATCGCAGGAATTGACCCCGCATTATACGAGGCGGCCAAGATTGACGGGGCCGGCAGACTGAAACAGATCTGGTATATTACCATACCCTCCATTCGGCCCACCATTAGCATTCTGTTGATCATGAACATGGGTTACTTGATGAGCTCAGGCTTTGAACAGCAGTATTTGCTCCAAAACGGGCGAGTGATCGACTATGCTAGAGTATTTACCATTTACGAACTCGACTACGGGATCAAAATGATGCGCTACTCCTTCGCTACCGCGGTTGGTATTTTCCGAAGCGTTGTCAGCTTAATCCTTGTATTTTCAACAAACCAACTAGCCAAGCGATGGGGCCAAGAAAGATTGGTATAGGCCTAATGAGTTGTGAATCAATGCGGGGGTGTAAAGAATGAACAGATTCCGGGATAAACGCTGGGAAGACATTTTTTTAGATACATTTATCTATCTAAGTCTAATCTTCCTGATCATCGTTACCCTTTATCCCTTCCTTAATACGCTAGCAGTCTCGTTCAACGATGCTGTTGATAGTTCCAGAGGGGGGATTCATCTATGGCCAAGGAAGTTTACTCTCTATAATTACGAAACGCTACTCACCCGTACCCAGATCTACCGTGCTTCTATGGTGTCTGTGGCTCGGACGGTGCTATCGACCGCTTTGTGTACGTTCTCCACAGCGATGGTCGCATATACCATTAGTCGTAGAGAGTTTGTTCTGCGGAGGATCATTTCCTTTATCTATGTCCTTACCATGTATATTGACGGAGGCCTAGTGCCTACCTACTTCTTAATCCGCGCCTTAGGATTAACCAACAATTTTTGGGTCTATGTGCTACCAGGTCTGGTATCGGCCTTCAACCTGATCGTGATTCGAACGTACATCAGTGGCCTACCTGATAGCTTTATTGAATCTGCAAGAATTGACGGAGCGGGTGAGTTTACAATTTTCCTTCGGATCATCTTGCCGCTGTGTAAACCAGTCTTAGCTACGATAGCCCTTTTTGTGGCAGTTGATAACTGGAATGCCTGGTTTGACACATTCCTTTACAACTCAGCTAATCCCGCACTGAGCACATTACAGTACGAGCTGATGAAGGTACTGCAGAGCGCGAATACGATGTCTGGATCGCTCCTACAAGCTCTATCCAGAGCTGCTGCTGGTACGTCTAATACTGTCACTCCCAGAGCTATTCGTGCGACCATGACAGTCATCGTCAGCGTGCCGATTATCATTGTCTATCCCTTCCTGCAGAAGTACTTTGTTCACGGTCTGACACTAGGGGGCATTAAAGAATAGGATGAAGGAGAAGAAGCACCAGTCCGCTTATGGCAGATTGGTGCTTTTTTGCGTATGTACAAGGTCCGTGCTATATGTAAGCTAAGAAGAGAAGGGGATCGTATGAGTAGAGTAGACCAGCCAAAATCCATCGCTAAAGCCACCTACATCATGTTTTATGCAATCATCGCTGTTTGGATCGGTGCATGGATCCTAAAAATCCAGTTGGGGAGAGGTATCCCGTGGTTGGATACGAGTCAAGGGGGATTCGTCTATTGGTCCATTGCCAAGGTTATCATCTGGATCATTCCTGCTCTTTGGCTCCTTAAGATGTCCGGGCGTACAATCCGCACTACACTGAATCTTTCAAACTGGAAGAGTTGGCTGGGTTGGGGAAGTGGTCTAGGTATGTTGATTGCAGTCACAGGGATCGTCCCAAATTACCTTCTTGGACATCCGATCTTGCCCACAGAGTTTAGCTTCCCCCTTCTCAACGTGGTCCTCATTGCTCCGACTCTGGAGGAGTTCCTCATGCGAGGGGCGATTTTAGGTAACCTCCAGCTACGCTACTCCTTCTGGACAGCTAATGTCATTACTTCACTGATGTTTGTGATTCTCCATGTACCAGGGTGGTATTTCATGGGGGTGCTACTGGATAACTTGGCGCAACCAATTGGTGGTGCATTCTCCATCGTCCTTGTAAGTCTAGCCTTTGGCTATGCAACGCATCGTTCTCGTTCTGTTATGGGTGGTGTCTTGTGTCATTTCTTGAACAATCTGTTCTAAGACTTGCCTGGTATTCTATTTCGAAGAATATCTAAATTCTCCTTGAACCGATATTGCCCTTGTGCTACAATCTATTTAGATTAACTTCTAAATAGAAAGGGTGAGGCATGATGAGCTTTCCCGAAACGTTCAAAGCATTAGCAGATCCTATACGGCGGGAAATCCTGACTTTGCTCAAAGATGGGCGGATGTCTGCTGGAGATATAGGGCACCACTTTGATCTTGCTGGTGCTACCATTTCCTATCATCTCTCCCAACTCAAGAAGGCTAACTTAGTCTTTGAGACAAAGCACAAAAATTACGTCTACTATGAGCTCAACATATCAGTGTTTGAAGAAATCATGCTCTGGCTGGCCCAGTTCAAGGAGGGGGTACATGATGAAAACAAAAAGTAATCGCACGATCTTGATTCTTACGTCTTTGGTATGCATACTACCATTGATCATGTCGCTAGTTGTCTATCAGGACCTGCCTGATCAAATCGCGATTCATTGGGATGGGTCAGGGAACCCTGATAACTTTGCACCTAAAGCGTTGGCTGCCTTTGGATTGCCCTTCCTGTTCCTGGGTATTAATCTTTTTTCGAAACTTGTATTGTACAATGATCCAAAACGTGCTTATACATCGCAGGCCATGCAGATCTTTGCTACTTGGCTTCCTCCCCTGTTGTCTGTTGTAGCGATTCCCATTACGCTCTTGATTGCTCTGGGAAGCCCAATTCCAATCACCCTTGTATTTCCGGTCATAATCGGTCTCGTGCTCATTGTGGCAGGTAATTACTTGCCAAAGAACAGGCAAAACTACACCCTGGGTATCAAGCTTCCCTGGACTCTAAATGATCCTGACAATTGGAACAAGACGCATCGCTTGGCTGGGTATTTGTATATCTTGGCAGGACTTATTATGATTGGCGGAGCATTTATCTCTAGAGGTTTTCGGACCATCAATGGAGTCAGCCTAACTGTTGTACTTGTGATTGTAGTTTTCATAGCCCCGCGACTTTACTCCTATTTATTGTACAAAAGAGCAGGTTAGAGGCTTAGAGAATACAAAAAGAAGGAAGTGTATCTAAGATGATACCAATCAACATGTCCCGGGAAGATAAGGTTAAGATTATGGAGCACATCATAACGTACTTCGCTGAAGAGCGAGATGAAACCATTGGTAACCTGGCCGCAGAGCATTTCCTAGACTTTATGATTGGCGAGGTTGGCCCCTACATCTACAATCGGGCGATCTACGATGCTCGCCAGATGGTGGATGGGCGGTTTGCACAGCTCGACGAGGATCTTTATACTTTGGAAAAACCCATACGAACAAGATAGTGTCTCAAAAAGAGCCCCGGGATCACCCGGGGCTTCTTGCTGTCCAGATTTGGGATCTTTAGCGCTTTTCCCTCGATGACAAGGTACTGAACCACACTGCAGAAATTAGCACAATACCGATGATTAACTCGATTAAGTAAGCACTGGTACCCATCAAGACTAGGCCATTGCGGACGACCCCCATAAACAGCGTACCAATGAAGGCGCCGGCTATGGTGCCAACACCACCAAACATGGATGTTCCACCTATGACTGTTGAGGCAATGACTGTTAGTTCCATGCCTTGACCTGCAGTTGGAGTGACACCACGTAGGTATGCCATTTGAATGATACTAGCTAACGCCGTTGCTACGCCAATCAAAACAAAGTTAGTAATTCGAATCCGATCTGTACTGATTCCCGAAAGACGCGATGCCTCTTCGTTCCCACCGGTGGCATATACCTTGAAACCATAACTCGTCTTATGAAGGATGAATCCGGCCACAATAGTCGTAGCCACAAACCACAAGGCGGGTACCGGAAGGTTCAAGAATGTACGGGCACCAGTGACGTTGTAAAAAGAATCGGGAAGGCGCACAGAGGCTGGCGAACCGCCAGAGATGACCAGGGCCAAGCTTCGATAGATCATCTGTGTACCGAGGGTGACAATGAAGGGTGGAAGCATTCCCTTGACCGTGACCACTCCATTAACCAGCCCAAGGAATGCACCGGCAAAAAGGCCGACCAGACTCGCCAGCCAGATACTCATCCCATTTTGGAACAAGATCGCCACAATCATGCCTACTGCTGCAAATGTTGATCCGACTGAAAGATCGATGTCAGTAGAAATAATAATCATGGTCATGAACATGACGATTAGGCCGGTAATAGAGACTTGCCGCAAAATGTTAAGCATATTTGGCACGGTGAAAAATGTATTCGTCGCAAAGGAGAAAAACATGCAGAGGACGACAAATGCACCGAGCACACCGATTTCGCGCCGAGTTCTCAGCGTTCCTAGGAATTCTTTCATCGCAATCAACCCCTTTTCTGCCTACTTTTGCACGGCCAATGCCATGATTTTGTCGAATGTAGCCTCTCTAGCTAGGAATTCGCCCTTGATAGAGCCGTTTGCCATAACCAAGATTCGATCACTGAGGGCTAGTAGTTCCTCTAAGTCCGATGAAATGACGATCACAGATATTCCCTCCGTAACCAGTTGCTGGATCACCCGACGAATCTCCGCTTTAGCTCCTACATCAACACCGCGCGTTGGTTCATCAAGAATCAAGACCTTGGGTTCAACGTTCAGCCAACGAGCTAGAAGGACCTTTTGCTGATTGCCCCCGCTTAAATACCGGATTGTTTGGGAAATGCCTGACGTCTTGATTTGGAGATCCGTGATGGACCTGTTAGCCATCTCGTTAATGCGTCTGCGATCGAGCACTCCGCCGCGCGCAGTGAGGCGATCGATAATTGCGGCCCCAGCGTTTTGCCATACCGACATATCCCAAAACACACCAAGATTACGGCGATCCTCAGTTAAGTAGCCAATGCCGTGCTGAATTGCTTGGCGTGGATTTCTGCATTTTAACTCTTTGCCTTCCATTTCGATGGTGCCGCTGTCTGGTTGGTGCACTCCAAAGAGCGTAGTCGCTAGTTCGGTGCGACCAGCCCCCTGAATACCTGCCAGACCTAGGATTTCTTGCTTGTGGAGGTCAAAGTTGATGTCTTTTAGGCGTAGCCGCCGATTGCCAAGCTCGCGCACTCTTAAGACTGTCTCATCTCTAGCGACGACATCTTCCTTTGGGGTAGGAAGAGGCACGTCGCCTACCATCATGTGAACAATGCTATCTATGTTCGTGTCCTGGGTATCGAGTGTTTCGACATGTCTTCCGTTACGCAAAATGGTCACTCGATCAGTAATTTGCATGAGCTCACTTAGAATATGACTGACAATCATTATCGTGGTACCTTCTGACTTCAATTTGCGTAGTACCTCAAACAAGGTCTCTACCTCGCTCGGGGTTAAAGCCGATGTTGGTTCATCCATGATGATCAACTTGCTTGTCGTGTTCAAAGCATGGACGATCGATGTAAGCTGTTTGAGGGCCACGCTTAAAGCTCCAACGCGGGCTCTAGGATTAATTGTCTGTCCGATCTGCTGAAATAGGTCAACAGTCTGTTCTTCCATTGCGTTCCAATCGGGTTGGCCAAGTGGCTTCGTGATTAACCGGCCTAGAAATACATTTTGCGCCACGGTCAGATTGTTACAAAGGGGAATCTCCTGGTGAACAATGGAAATCCCGTGTTTCTCTGCTTCGACAGGACTGTTTACATCTAAGGGACTACCTTCCCAAATCACTTGGCCACTGTCCTTACGGTAAATGCCACCTGTAATCTTAATGAGGGTGGATTTGCCGGCACCGTTTTCGCCAATGAGTCCATGAATGTCGCCTCGGGCAACGGGAAACGACACCTGATCTAGAGCCTGCACACCGCCAAAGCGTTTACTAACTGATTCATACTGTATGAGAGTGTTGTTTGCCATGCTTACCCCCCTAACAGGAGTGAAGCACCGGTCTATTGACCGGTGCTATTTACACCGTGTTTGTCTAATGGTCTATCTATAGCCTTGCTCGGCTAAGCTAACTACCTCTTCGACGTTGTGTGGTCCGACAACGCCAGCACCAGAGTCCATATTGGCTGGTGCAATACCGTACTCATGGTAGAGGTAGAGGGCCAGTACTGGATAGAACCCTTGTACATATGGCTGTTGGTCAATAACGAACTTCGTGTAGCCGTCTTGAATGTTTTGGATCGTGGTTGGTACTAAGTCCCAACCGCCAGAGATTACCTGATCCTTCAGACCAAGATTGCGGATGACTACCCCATGGGATTGGGTGTTGGCATCCACGCTGATAATAGCCTTGGCATCTGGATTTGCAATCAGGTAGGTTTCAAAAATCGCCGCGCCTTGGGTAAGGTCCGGGGTTGTTTGTAGTACAGTGTAGTCTATATCGGTAGCATCGAGTACATCAGTTACACCACGTAGCCTCTGTGCAAGGGAGGTATGTCCTAGATCTTCTACCCCAATTGCCACTTTACCACTTGAACCAATGGCATCAACCAATGTTTGTGCTAGTACACGCCCAGCATCGTAGTCGCTTTGACCGACGTACGCCAAGCGGGGATTATCTGGACCGGCATCAGCATTTGTCGCAATCACGGGAATTCCAGAGTTCAAGGCATGCTGTACCGGATCATCAAAAGCAGTGGGATCTGGCAAGGTTGAGATAATGCCATGCACTCCACTTTGTATAACGTTCTCCATAATATTGACTTGTTCTGCTACGTTAAACAGGCTCGGACCAGTGTGGGTAACAGTAATCTTCACATTAGGGTCGAACGCATTAATCATAGCCGCCGCATCTTGTGCTCCTTTGACTAGCGGGATCCAGAAATCGATGGTGGCACTGTGGGTGATGATCACAAAGTCATACTCCCGCTCCGCTGCAAAGGCGAACTGCGCAAACAGAGCAACAACCAGCATTACCACAAGGGATAGACTAACAACTCTTCTCTTCACGAATTTGGCCTCCTTTAGTCTTTTGTTGCTAGACGGGGACATCGGACGTAGTTTTCAAGGAAGAATTATGCCTGCTTTCACCTCCAGTCATGATAGTAGTTCATAGTAATATAATACCATTTCTATCACAAATTGACCAATCGAATTTATAAACTACCACAATGAATCACAAATGTAGACTGTTATCAATAAATAAATATCCAAGGCGTGCCTTGCAGGTATGAAAACTCCAGGCTCAAAACCTGCATTGCGATAATAGTACATGGAAATAAAATATATTCCATTATACTAACTTGTCTTTTTTCTATAATAGTAATAATTTGGGATTTCATGACTAGACCAAGGGAGGTAAAGAAATTGGGAAGCCGATATTTGCTTGTGGTCTCACTTTGTGCAGCTCTACCCAAGACACCGGGGGGTTCAAATCGAAAGAGGATCGATTCCATTTGCCAATACGTGCAGGATAACTATGTCTCAGACCTAAGCCTTTCAGTGATCGCCAAAGAACACCGCATCTCGCCAAGTTATCTCAGCCTTCTGTTTGCCCAGGAAACAGGGAAAAAATTCAGCGATTATCTGACAGAATGCCGCATCAGGAAAGCGATGGAAATCCTGAAGCATACCGATAAGCGGGTTTGTGAGATCGCAACTGAAGTGGGTTATAAGGATCCATATTACTTCAGTAATCGATTCAAGAAGTTTACAGGCCTATGGCCTACAGAATACCGAGAGCGTGTTGGCAAGTAGCGCGTCTCCATTGACCTGCCACGGCCATAAGAACTTTGTGGCCGTTTCTTTGTGTGCTCGGAGATACTAGGATGGTCTAGACCATCTGCCCTGAAGGACTCTACCTAACAATGACGAAGAGAGAGACTGCCTTCATTAGACTACGACAACATGATAGTATGGAGTGATGTATTTGCGTGGCATTGTCTTTGATTTCAATGGAACATTGTATTGGGATACGGATAAACACAATGTAGCATGGACAATTCTCTCTCGTGAACTGCGAGAACATGAGCTAACAATGGAGGAACTCAAGACCAAGGTTCAAGGCCGAACAACATCGGATATCCTACGCTTTCTTATGGGAGGCGAGGTTGATGAGGAGACGCTCAAGACTCTAGGTGAGAAAAAGGAGACCCTATACCGAAGCTTGTGTCTCGAAGATGGTGAAAACTTGCAGTTGGCTCCCGGTGCCCCCGAGTTCTTTGATCGTCTGAAAGCTGAAAGCATACCGATGGCTATTGCAACCTCGTCGGGAAAAGACAACATCGATTTTTACTTTCAGGCCTTTAAGTTAGAGCGATGGTTCTCCCTCGATCGTGTGATCTACGATGATGGCACCATGCAGGGGAAACCAGCTCCAGACATCTTCTTAAGAGCCTTTGGACGATTGGGTCTTCAGCCCCAGGAGTGCATGATTGTAGAAGACTCCCCTTTGGGCCTAGAGGCTGCCCGCCGTGCCGGGGCAGGGCAGATTGTTTTGATGGGAGGAGACAGCGCTTGGAGTGGAGCTTCCGTTTCCCTAGATCCAAGAGTGCCTGTCTATAAGGACTTCTTCGAACTTGACAAACAGAACTTCTAACAAAGAGTAAAGTATACCGCTGGTTAGTCTAGCCACTAATCAGCGGTTTTTTTGTCCTCGGGGAGAAGCTTGGTCTACTTTACACGTCGGGGAATAGAATAAAAGTAGCCAGGAGCATCACGGCCTGAGTCCAGAGGGGAGGTGCTGCGGGAGCGTGGGTTTACTGTGCATCAGGGAAAATACACTTCTAAAGGAGGACAAGTGATGAAACGAACGGGGATTTTAGTGCTTGTTTTCACGGTGGTGTTTGTACTGGCTGCTGGGGGTCTAGTCAGTGCCAATTCAACCAAGTTGACTCTTTGGACATTTGTCCATCAACATGCCCGTTTCTATCAAGTTATGACCGAAAAATGGAATGCACTTAATCCAGATCGACAGATTGAACTAGAAGCATCGGTATTGCCTTACGAGGACATGCATAATAAGCTCCAAATTGCCTTGCAGTCAGGGGTTGGAGCACCAGACATTGTCGATATCGAGATTAGTAAGTATCCCAATTTCATGAAGGGCGTACCGCAGTTTGTGGTTCTGAATGATGTCTTTGCACCCTATGTTGATGACATCGTTCCTTCGCGGCTTGAGATCTATGCCAGAAATGGCAATATGTATGGTGCCCCTACCCACGTAGGTGCAACGGTAGCCTACTATTATGTGGAGATTCTCGAGGAGGCGGGGGTAGATTATCGCGAGATTAAGACATGGGACGACTTTGTTGAGGCAGGACGGAAGCTGAAGGCGGTTTATCCGGATAAGTTCATGGGCATCGTGGAAACCAGCGCGGCCTGGACTGTCACCGCCATGCTGGCGCAGCAAGGTAGTGACCTGGTCTCTGATGATGATCAACCTCTCATTGACACTCCTGAAATGCTGAGGGCTGTTACCACTCTGCAAGAAATGGTTAAGGAAGGGCTACTTACTACCTGCCCAGACGGTCAACCTGACCGTGAGGGCGGTAAGGGGCTTATCGATCAAGGCGTTGTAGCCTGTGTAATCATGCCCCAATGGTTTATGAGTCGCTACCTCGATGAAATTCCCAACATGAATGGCAAAGTGGCCATTGCACCTGTTCCTGTTTTTGAGGAAGGCATGCCCCGTTCCTTAGGTTTAGGCGGCACCGGAACGGCCATTACCTTGACCGCGGCCGATCCTGACCTAGCCAGCGAGTGGTTGGCCTTCGCCAAGTTGTCGGAAGAGGGCAACCGCATGATTTGGGAAGACTTGGGCTTCGATCCTTGTAATACTGCCCTTTGGACAAATACTGAGATGACCCATAATCCTGACAATGCCTATAACCAGTATTTCATCAACAATGTGTTTGACGTACTAAACGAAATCAAAGACGAGATTGTCATGGTTCGCTCATCCTCCATCTCGCCGGCCATCAATGACTACGTAACAACTGTCATGCTCAACGAGCTGTTTGAAGACATTCTTGATCCTGCCGAGGTCTTAGAAGACGCTCAATATAATATCGAGAGCCAGATTTTCTAAAGGGATATGAAAAGAGAGGGCACGGTTCTGTGTCCTCTCCTGCAATATGATCGAAAAGGGTGCGTGGTATGCGAAAGAGGTTTGCTTTTCTCTATGATCAAAAGGTAGCTCCATACGTATTTGTGCTACCCTTTATCCTGACATTCCTAATCTTCTTCCTTTATCCTGTGCTTTCCACGATCCAGATGAGCTTTCAGGAAATCCTCCCTGGTATGATCTCCAATGTAGGATTCAAGAATTACCAGCGCTTGCTGGGAGATAGAATATTCCGTACGGCAATCACCAATAGCGTATTGTATACCTTCTGGACACTAGCCCTATTGATCCCTTTTCCCCTCGTTCTAGCTTGTATGCTGAACAGCAGGTCCATGATGGGCAGGGGATTCTTTAAGGCCTCGCTCTTCTTGCCGGTGGTCACCAGTGTGGTAGTTGCTGGAACCATCTTTCGGCTTATGTTTGGGGAAGTTGAAGGTTCCTTAATGAACTCGTTGCGGGCGCTCTTGGGGCTTAGTCCCATCAAGTGGCTCAAAGTACGACAAACAGGCTTTGCCGCTATGGTGCTAATGGCTTGTTGGCGCTGGACCGGTGTCAATATGCTCTACTATCTCTCTGGGCTCAAGGGTATTCCGCCCGAAATGTATGAGTCTGCAGATATTGATGGGGCCAATGTATGGCAGAAGTTTTGGCTCATTTCTGTACCGCTGGTTAAGCCAACAATTATCTATGTCCTTACGATCAGTATCTACGGAGGCTTGGCCATGTTTACCGAAAGTTACATGCTCTGGGCAGGCAATAGTTCTCCAAAGAATATCGGACTGACAATCGTAGGCTACCTTTACCGTCAGGGCTGGGAGCAAAACCGGATGGGCTACGCTTCGGCCGTAGGTTTGGTTTTGCTGGCAGTTGCCATGCTGATCAATCTGGGACAGCTGCGCCTCACAGGGGTCTTGGGAAAGGAGCTGGATTAGGATGGAACGCACTAACAATAAGGATCATAGTCTGCTAGCCCGCGTAGTCCTCGTTGCTTTTTTCTCCATCCTCTCTCTGATCGTGTTTGTCCCCTTCTATGCAATTTTGCTTGCTTCTTTCAAACCTGGGGAGGAACTTGTACGCTATGGTTTAAACCTGCGACTGGATTGGGAACTCATGTCCTTTGCCAACTATAGGTATCTTTTTACCGGAATCACTAGGGCGGGGGCATACATAGCCCACGACTACCTTTTGTGGTTCAAAAATAGCGTCGTCCTTACCGTGGTGCAAACCATACTGACTTTGTTGGTCAGTGCTTGGGTGGGTTACGGCTTTGCCATGTATCGCTTCAGGGGGAAGAACTTCCTTTTTACATGTGTGCTCTTGATACTGATGATTCCCTTTGAGATCCTAATGCTACCCATGTATGCGCAGGCTAGTTCAATGGGGTTATTAGACAGTATATGGGGTATTATGCTACCCTATTTGGCTCATGCTACCACAATCTTCTTTTTCCGCCAGTACCTTACGTCGATTCCACGGGATATTGTTGATGCCGGAAGAGTTGATGGGGCATCAGAATACGGCATTTTCTTTCGCCTTGTCGTTCCCCTTATGAAGCCTGCTATGTCCGCCATGGCAATTCTGGTAGGCATGAATAGCTGGAATAACTTCCTCTGGCCTATGCTTGTTCTGCGTTCAGGGCAGAAATACACTTTGGCTATTGGTTTAAACACTCTGCTTACCCCCTATGGAAATAACTACGATATCTTAATTGCTGGTGCTTGCTTTTCTATCATTCCGGTTCTGATTCTGTTCTTGTCCGCCCAGAAGTACTTTATCGAGGGCATGACAATGGGGAGTGTGAAGGGGTAACCCCCAAGTAAGAATCTAGGTTCCTCCTCGAGGGTGCGTTGTCGCATTTTTTGGGGAAATTGTTATGTATCGGTCATACATGTTTAGAATAGAGCAGGCTATTTGGTAGTTATAGAGAATAGTTGATCAAGAATCTTACCGGGTGGAGGCGAAGAACATGACACATATTCGGAAGGCAGAGATGGTTTTAGAGAAAGACTATCGCATTAGTGAAGTGGATCCGCGCTTGTATGGGTCCTTTGTTGAGCATCTTGGTCGTGCGGTATATGGAGGCATCTATGAGCCTGGGCATCAAACAGCGGACAAACATGGCTTTAGGGAAGATGTAGCCTCCCTTGTCAAGGAGCTTCAGGTACCTATTGTTCGCTATCCAGGGGGGAATTTTGTATCTGGTTACAATTGGGAAGATGGTGTAGGACCAAAAGAACAGAGGCCCCGCCGCACGGAACTGGCCTGGCGGACGATCGAAACCAATGAGGTTGGTACTAACGAGTTTGCCCAGTGGGCAAAGAAGGTCGGCACTGACGTGATGATGGCGATTAACCTGGGAAGTCGGGGTGTTGATGCAGCACGCAACTTCATGGAGTACTGTAATCATCCTGGTGGTTCCTACTATAGTGACTTAAGGATATCCCATGGTGTTAAGGAACCTCACAACTTTAAGCTCTGGTGTCTCGGCAACGAGATGGATGGTCCTTGGCAAATTGGGGCCAAAACCGCCTATGAATATGGCCGCCTTGCCTTAGAAAGTGCCAAAGTGATGCGGGGAATCGATCCTAGCATTGAGCTTGTGGCCTGTGGTAGTTCTGGCCGAGGCATGCCCACCTTTGCAGAGTGGGAAGCCACTGTCTTGGATCTCACCTATGACGAGGTTGATTATGTCTCCCTCCATACCTACTATGGCAATAGGGATAATGATACCGCGAACTTCTTGGCCCGTTCCCTAGATATGGATCAATTCATCCACTCTGTGATTGCCATCTGTGACTATGCAAAGGCCAAGAAGAGAAGTAAGAAGGATATTCATCTGTCCTTTGATGAGTGGAATGTCTGGTTCCATTCGAATGAGGCCGATCGCCAGATTGAACCTTGGTCGATTGCTCCTCCGCAGCTCGAAGATATCTACACGTTAGAGGATGCACTCCTGGTAGGTAGCATGCTAATTAGCCTCTTGCGCCGGGCGGACCGGGTGAAGATTGCCTGTTTGGCCCAGTTGGTCAATGTCATCGCACCCATTATGACCGAAACAGGCGGAGCAGCATGGCGCCAGACCATCTTCTATCCCTTTATGCATGCCTCTGTCTTTGGCCGAGGAGTTGTTTTGCAGCCTGTTGTGAAATCTGACAAGTATGATAGCAAAGACTTTACCGATGTTCCCTACTTAGACTCCATTGCGGTCCTAAATGAAGAGAAGGATGAACTCACCGTATTTGCCGTCAACCGCAACCTAGAGGGTGGACTCGACTTTGATTGCCACTTGCGCGGATTTGAGGACTACAAAATTGTGGAACATATCGTACTAACCCATGATGATCTAAAGGCGACCAATACAGCTGCGCAACCTGAGAACGTTGTGCCTAGGGCCAATGGCAATAGCAGACTTGAAGCAGGACATATTAAGTCGATGCTACCAAAGGCTTCTTGGAACGTGATTCGCCTTTCTAGAAACAAGTAGAGTCGGGGGCGTTTCCCAGGCATTAGCCTAGAAGAGGAGTGTTTGTATGACTAAAATGGTTCTCCATACGGATCGGAAGTTGGGGAAAATTAATAGAAACATTTATGGTCATTTTGCCGAACACCTAGGACGTTGTATCTATGGAGGAATCTATGTGGGGGAGGATTCCCCCATCCCTAATACCAGGGGCATCCGCAATGATGTGGTAGAGGCTCTCAAGAAGCTCAAGGTACCTGTGCTACGCTGGCCAGGGGGTTGTTTTGCCGATGAGTATCACTGGAAAGATGGTGTTGGTCCCAAAAAAGACCGCCCAACGATGATCAATACCCATTGGGGTGGAGTGATAGAAAACAACCATTTTGGCACACACGAGTTCATGGACTTGTGCGAGCAGATTGAAACCGACGCCTACATCTGTGGAAATGTAGGGAGCGGTACTGTACAAGAAATGTCCGAGTGGGTGGAGTATATCACCTTCGAAGGTCGCTCTCCCATGGCTGATTGGCGCCGAGAAAATGGTCGAGAAGAACCCTGGTCCTTGCCCTACTTTGGGGTAGGTAATGAGAGCTGGGGCTGCGGTGGACATATGCGGCCGGAGTATTACGCCGATCTTTATCGCCGCTATCAAACCTACGTTAGGCAATATGGAAAAGAGCGCATCTATAAGATAGCCTGTGGAGCAAATACAAACGACTACCGGTGGACCGAGGTTTTAATGCGTGAGGCGGGAAGGCTGATGCAAGGCCTTAGCCTGCATTATTACACCGTGCCTCGGGTGTGGGAAGACAAGGGTTCCTCCATCGATTTTGCTGAAGACGAGTGGTTCAAAACGCTCAAGAATGCCCTTGTCATGGACGAGTTGATTACAAATCATGCAGCCATCATGGATTTGTATGATCCTGATAAGAAGGTAGGTATGATTGTAGATGAATGGGGAACCTGGTACGATGTACTACCAGGGACAGAACCAGGATTCTTGCACCAGCAAAACAGTCTCCGGGACGCCCTGGTTGCCGGTATTCACCTGAACATCTTCCATCAACATTGCGATCGCGTTCAGATGGCGAACATTGCCCAAACGGTGAATGTATTGCAGTCGGTTATCCTAACGGATGATGAAAAAATGATACTTACACCAACGTACCATGTTATGCGTATGTTTAATGTCCATCAAGACGCCGAGCTCCTAGAACTGGAGTTAGAGGGAAGGAGCTATGTGTACGGCGGGGAAGCAATCCCCGCGGTGAGCGCCTCAGCGTCTCAGGACGCCAAGGGTGCGATTCATATCTCCTTGTGTAATCTTGATCCAAACCAGGATATCAATCTCACCTGTGCTTTGCAGGGGGGCCGCTATACTAGGGTTTCTGGGGAGATCCTAACAGCCCTAAGGATTAATGATCACAATGACTTTGATCATCCAGATGTCGTCTCGCCAAAAGCATTTGAGGACGCTACGGTGGATGAGAATGTGTTGGCTCTAAAGCTGCCGGCAAAATCGGTGGTAGTCTTGGAAATTAGCTAATGATAGAAGACGAGCCGTAGGTCCCTCTGGGGAATCTACGGCTCGTTTTTGTTGGTGTTCAGGCATCTGCAGGGTGTTTAACGTACATACATTTGAGGCTTGAAGTATCTCTGCAAGGAGATAAAGATAATCAGAAGCGGCAAAATGGTGAAGAAACTTGCCGTTAGTGTCAGATTGTAAACTGGAAACCCTTGGGGGTCAGTGATGGTCGTAATACCCAAGATTAGCGGCATCCTTGCCCTGCTGTTTAGTACGACTAGGGGTAGGAAGAAGTTGTTCCAAGCACCAACGAAAGCGAGCAAGAACAGGGTAATGGCGCCCGGCAAGATATTCGGTAGACCAATCTTCCAATAGATTAGAAGTTCGTTAGCGCCATCGATTTGGGCCGCATCAAACACCTCGTCAGGAATCTGGTTCCAGTACGCAACCATCATGTACACTCCGAAGACATTCACAAAGGACGGCAAAAGGATAGCGATTCTAGTATCCAATATGTTTAGGTCACGGAACAACATAAAGAGCGGTAAGACTGTCGCGAAGGCAGGAACCATGGCAAAGGCGAGGATGAGCATAAACAAGAAGCGCTTGCCAAAAAAGTCATATCTGCGAAACGCGTACCCCGCGAGCGAGGCAATGAGTACGCCAGTGAAAGCTCCAACTGTTGCATAGAGCAAAGAGTTGCCCATCCAATTGAGAAACACGCCATTTTGGTACGAGAATACTCTAGTTACGTTCTCCACCAAGTGATTCGGTACACCTGGCAGGAGCGATCTCTGGAACAACTGGCTAACACTTTTTGTGGTACCAATGGTTAGCCAGTAAAAAGGAAAGATGAAGTATGCTGCCAATCCCACAAGAATTATGGAAATCAGTCGATACGATTTGCTACGACTATTCATTACTATTCCCCCTCTCTGCCTCTAGGAGTGGCGATCCAAGATTAGCTTACTTGCTGTTCGTAATACATACAAGGAGACAAGGCAGGTTAGAACGGCTAGGATAATCCCCATGGCTGCCGCATAGGTGAACCGACCTTGGGCAAAGGCTGAGTTGTATATATACATTGTCGGCGTATAGTTGGTCGGTAACACGACCAAGTCCCTGAGCATCCAAGGCTCATTAAAGATCTGCATAGCTCCAATGGCATTGAAGATAAACAATGTGATCAATGGGTCTTTCAGCAAGGGTAGCTTGATCCGTAGGGCTATCTGCCAGTGTGCTGCGCCATCTAGTTGTGCGGCTTCTGCATATTCTCTTGGGATGGCGATCAGGGACGAGTACATGATAAACGCCGTGTAACCCGTGAATTGCCACAAAATCATTACAAGGAGTATGCCCGGAACATTTTCGCGGGTCAGAAGGCTTCCATACCCAATCGCGTCGAGTATTGGTCTAAGTGGCGACATGGAGTCGGAAAAGATATAAGACCAGACAAGACCAGAGACGATTCCAGGTATCGTGTATGGAAGGTAATAAATGAAGCGGTATAGCGCTCCTCCGTTTTTTCGGGTCTCAAACATAAACGAGATGATGACTGCTAGAATCAGCATCAAGGGGACTTGAACGAGTAAGAGAAATAAGGGCACTTTGAACGAGTTCCAGAACAAAGAGTCGCTTAATATGCGTTGGTAGTTTTCCCATCCTATGTACCACATTCTGGCCCCGCGCTGACCATACATCGAGAGCTGAACACCAGAACCGATGGGGTAGATCACCATGGCGGAGAAGACCGCCAGGAATGGAGCGAGGAACAAATAGGCCTTTAGGCTTGTTTTCAGTTTTTTAATCCAAGTCATCCTATTGACACCCCTGTACTTTGAATAATTGATGCCGAACACCTACAGGTGAAGACAAAGAGGGGTGCAGGGCACCCCTCTAGCAATGCTTAGGGCATTTCCCCAACAATCGTGTTGAAGTAGCCAAACTCTTTCATCGTTGCGACCACTTCTTCTTCCCACAGAGGTAGGATGTCTGCGAAGCGCTCGATCTTGCCATCTACGTAGTCTTGCAAGAGAAGACTTAAGGCACTGTCTAAGTTAGACCAAATTGGCAATCCAACGAAGGTTGTGTCGATCAGGTTATGGGCATTCCATAGCGTATCAACAATGACCTGTCCGCCGAAGAAATCGTCTTCGATTACGATTTCATCCAGTACTTCCTCGTAACGGTTGGATACCATTACTGGGAGGTTACTGTATTTGTTGAGGCAGAGTAGCGAGTCTGGATGAGAGTTGAGCCAGTTCACGAAAATAGCTGCAGCTTCGGGATTCTTGGAGTGTTCTGTTACATAGAATCCGGACCCGCCGAGCATTCCGTTATGAGGCTTCGATGGATCGAAGTTCGGAGGAGCCATTACTCTCCACTGTCCTGCAGAGTCTGGTGCGTTGTATCTTAGCCACTCAGCAAACCAGGCACCATTAAGTACTGTGGCTGTAGTTCCTTGGTTGAGAGAGTTGTACCAGTCAGCGTTCCACCACATCTCGACGTCGATGGTACCTTCATCAATCAATTCACCCCAGAATTCGAATACTTTCTCAGCGCCGGGGTTGGTAAAGTCGATATACCAGTTGCCATCGTGGTAGTCAAACATCTTCACACCAGATTGCCAAACAAGGCCGACCCACCATAGTGCATAGCCTAGAGGTGGTCCGTTGAACACGAGGTCGGGTCTAGCTTGACGGAACTTTCTTGCCTGTGTTGCGAAGTCATCCCATGTTACGGGGACTTCTAGGTCATATTCTTCAAAGAGGTCTTGGCGGTAGAAGAACGTAATTGCACCGCTATCTTGTGGTGTACCATAGATAACACCGTCTAAAGAAGACCAGCCTAAAGCTTGCTCTCCGTAGAGTTCTACAAAGACGTCCTCAGGTAGCCACTCATTGATGGGTTGGAATGCCCCAAGATCCATGTATTGGGGAGCAAACGAATATTCCACCATCAGAACGTCTGGAAGACCAGTACCAGCGGCCAAAGCAGTTTGAGCTTTCTCATAGTGTACGCCGAAATCTTCCCACTCAACCTTGATGTTGGGATATACCTTTTCGAACTCCTCAATGGAATAATTCTCGTTGCTGGTCCATGCCCACATCGTGATCGTTGTTGGTTCCCCGGTGTACTCGGGATAGTAATTTGCAGCAGCAGCGGGCATGCAGAGCAAGAGCATCACTAAAAATGCTACGAAAATCCTTTTCATTGACTTGTCACTCCTTCATTCTCGTTGTTTTAGGGGTAATTCTAGACTCGACATGATAGACAACTTGTGCCGCTCAGTTAAGATCCTCTTAACATCCCCCCTTCATACCAGCAATCTGGGTTTCTCTACAAATCCCAAGTGCTTAAAACCGCTTCTAACGCACCATTGGGCCATCAAGGTATGATGTCCGACGTGTGCTGGTCATTACCTATTCTACGCCTCTTCGTAAATGTCCTTTTATTCTTTTTAAGAAAACAGGCAAATTATGAACATAGCTATTTGCGTTGCTCGATTTCGTCAACTAAATCGGTATAACGGGGCGTTGAGTTTACGAATCGGACAAGAAATTAATATTTCGGGAGGGTTTTGACTGGTGCTCGAGAAACTATACTACAAGGTCTGATGTCATACAACGTCTCCAAATTGTATCAATTTTGTGCAGGAAGATTGGGAGGCTTTACTTATTATTATGTGACAAAGGGGTGATATATGGCTAAACATAACGGTTTTGGTCGTAAAGGGGTCACTTTAAGGTATGTGCCAGATGTCTTGTCGTTCGTAAACATCGAGGAGGGGACAAATGAGACTGAAAAGTACAGTTTTTGTTGTGATTGCCACTGTTTTGAGCTTGTGTCTATCAAGTTTGGTCATGGCTGTTGAACCCCCAAGAAACGAAACTCTTATTGTAGACATCCTAACTGGAAAAGTTGGTAACCCAGGGAACTTTAACTTCTGGGCAACTTGGGTAGGAAACGATAAAGGACTTCAGCAGCTCGTCATTGATCCTTTGTGGATGGCGGATTATGTCACGGGTGAAATCATTAATGTTCTGGCCAGTGAGAACCCAATTTACAATGAGGATTTCACACAGATGACGGTGAACCTGCGCGAAGGGGTTTATTGGAACGATGGGGTTGAGTTTACCGCTGACGACGTGGTGTATACTGTAACCCTTAGTATGGAGACGCCTGGATTTGGCTACCATACCCAGTTTAACCAGAATATTGCCCAGGTGAACAAAACTGGTCCATACACAGTAGTCTTTGACTTAAAAGAGCCGAACTCTAGGTTCCACTATCAGTTCTTAGATAGGTGGGGTGCCTGTCGTATTTTGCCAAAACACATCTTCGAAACAGCCGAAGATCCATTGAGTTTTCAGTTTAACCCACCTGTGGGAACGGGTCCTTACACACTTGTGGAATACGACCTAGGTGGTTATTGGTTCTTGTATGAACTCAGAGAAGATTGGGACAGAACTGCAACTGGAATGCTCTATGGCAAACCTGCCCCTAACTATGTCAAATTTATACACTATGGTGATGCATCGAAAAAAGCGATGGCGCAAATTAGCCATGAACTAGATATGGCCGACTTGACCCCTGAGTCCCTTCAGGTTGTCTTGAGCCGTAATGAGTACGCACGTGGATTCTACGAAGACTTCCCCTGGGCAGAATTGCTACACCCAGCAGTCACTGGTGCGGCATTTAACACCCTTGTGGAACCCTTTGATAATCCAGAGGTACGTTGGGCTCTCAACTTGGCCTTGGATGCAAAGAATCTGGCATTGACGGCGTATGATGGAGCCGTAGCCTTCTCTCCAGCTTATATTCCAGCCTTGCTCCCCTATTATGAATACTACTATGAAGAGTTACAGCCCTATCTAGAAGATTACACCATCGAAATCGACGGTGAACAGTACAAGCCGTATAATGCGAACTTACCCTTCGAAATGGCCGAAGAAGCCAGGCAGAGAGGGTATAGTGTACCTGAGACGGAGAAAGAGATTCGAGAGATGTTTGGCTATGGTTGGTGGAGTCATTCGCCAGAGCTAGCAGAGAAGCTACTACTCAAGAATGGCTTTACCCGCGGCAGAGACGGCAAATGGTTCTTGCCTGATGGTACTCCGTGGAAGATAGAGATTGTATCGTTGACAACCTCTACCAACCCATCGTTTAAATGGGCTTTCGCCATTGCAAATCAGTGGGCGCAGTTTGGTATCGATTGTGAAGCTGTTCCAACTGAACAGGTTGAGTCCTTAACAGAGAACGGAGACTACCAGGTAGTGGGCGGGCAGCCAGCTGCCGAGCCATTTGGAGCTGGCATCGACCTCTACAGAGGGATCAACGTCTTAAATCAGCGTACTTTAAGCCCCTTGGTGAGAAACTAGTTGGTCACCAATCCAGATGGTTCCATGAAGAAATCGATGTATTCATAGAAAAGATGGAGAACACCGATTACAACGATCCCGAGAACATTGAGCTTGGCATGGAAGTCATCAAGCGTCTAATTGACGGGCAACCTGGTGTTTCCCTCGCTTCATTCCCAGGCTTTATGGGACTCGACACCTACTATTGGACCAATTACCCCAGCGGTGAAAATCCTTATGGTGTTCCTTGGTACCATTGGCCAAACTTCAAGTTCATGTTGCCCTTCTTAGAGCCAACTGGAAGGGAGTAAGTAGTCACCAGAAGCCTCCCCCTAGGGGAGGCTTCTCCTGGAAACATAATGGCAAATTTCCTAGTGTGGAGGGCTACGAGTGTTCAAAAAGTTTTTCATTCCACGTTTGATTCAATACTTCACGGTCTTATTCATTGGCATTACTCTGGTGTTTGTTATCCCCCGGCTCTTGCCTTCGGATCCCGTCGCCACTCAACTCCAACGTATGACAGCGCAAGGCCAGTATCTAGATCCTGCTGCTGTGGAGGAACTGAGAGAGTCTCTTCAGGAACTTTATGGCTTAAAGGGAGGTATGCTCCAGCAGTATCTCTCGTACTGGAAAAGACTGTTTTCAGGTGACCTGGGTCCATCCTTTGCGCAGTTTCCCACTCCTGTCATTTCTTTGATCAAGATGTCCCTACCTTGGACCGTAGGGCTCTTGCTAGCGTCCTTGAGTATATCGTGGATTATTGGAACGATCTTGGGCGGAGTCAAGGTTAGTTTTCCCAACTCACTGGTAGCCAGAGCAATGGAGCTAGTAGCAATGGGGATGAGACCGATTCCCTATTACATCATGGCCCTTGTGCTACTGATTCTGCTCTCCTTCATCTTCCCAATATTCCCCATGGCTGGTGGTTATAGCGTGGGATCCAAGGTTGGGCTTAACATGCGCTTTATCAAGGATTTGCTGCGGCATGCGTTTTTGCCCATTCTGTCCATGGTGGTCCTGGAGATTGGTGGTTGGTTCCTGCAAATGAGGAATGTTGCGTCGAACTTGGTGGAAGAAGACTATGTCGTGTATGCGGAGGCATCTGGGCTACCAAAGTCAAAGATCGTATTTCGCTACATTATGCGCAATGCCATCATTCCACAGATAACGGGTTTAGGCCTGAATATAGGTTTCATCTTTGGGGGTGCCTTAATTACTGAGATTGTCTTTTCCTACCCGGGCATGGGCACGTTGCTGTACTCAGCAATCCTAGCCGGTGACTATAACTTGATCATGGGCATCAATATCTTTTCGATCGTGGGAGTCTCAACTGCGATGCTCATTATCGATCTACTGTACCCATTACTCGATCCACGCGTTCGGTACCAGTGAGGAGGGATGAGCGGTGTTTACAGCCATAGCGGATATGTATAGGAACGACAAACGATTTGCTTTTGGGTTCTCGGTGCTCCTCGTCTTCATCGTGATCGCGGTTGCTTCCCTATTTGCACCCTATAATACAAGGGCATGGAACACGGTTCCGAGGAATCTACCACCAAGTTCCAGGCACTTGCTCGGAACAAATTCTATTGGTCAAGACATCTTTTGGGTAGCCTTGGTGGCGACAAAGAACTCTCTGGTGCTGGCTTTGATCGCGGCGTTGATTTCCAGGGTGATAGCACTTGTCGTCGGTCTACTAAGTGGCTATAAAGGTGGTATCTTTGATCGCATTGTCATGATCGTTAACGACAGTTTTATTATCATCCCGCTGTTCCCGGTGCTAATCTTGATCGCAACCATATTAAGGTCTTCCTTGAGCATTCCAGTTCTGGGTATCATCATAGGCTTGTTTGGATGGGCCTGGGATGCGAGGCTTTTCAGATCTCAGATCTTGAGCCTTAAGGAAAGGGAATTCACGAAGACTGCTGTGCTATCTGGCCTCAAGACCTACAAGGTCATCATTACAGAACACCTTCCCTATATTGTACCCCTAGTGATGTCGGCTACGATCAATAATGTGATTTGGGTTCTGGGCATGGAAGTCACCCTGTCGATGCTCGGTCTATCGAACCTCAACACGCCTACCATTGGGACTATGATCTATTGGGCCCTCCAGTATCAAGCAATTTTCTTGGAGATGTGGAACTGGATCTTAACGCCCATTGTCATTTGCGTCGTCCTCATTCTGGCTCTATATATGCTTTCTACAAGTATCAGCG